>ERZ772872.1925-NODE-1925-length-17874-cov-7.500084_pt1 | contig 17874 bp, 18 predicted proteins | sample MGYA00512132_ERZ772872 | MGnify/ENA primary metagenome ERZ772872 (study PRJEB29015, sample SAMEA2737724) | human gut metagenome | biome: human gut; feature: human-associated habitat; material: faeces | place: China | collected 2012 ...
TTCACCCGCTGGTCGTCGGGGTAGTTGTCCTTATTATAATTGGTGTGGTTCTGCATGGTGACGGCGTGGAGGAAGACGGGGGCGTCGGACTGGGCCTTCATGGTCTCATACTGGCCGATGATCTGGTCTGCCATGGAGTCGTCGGTGACGAGGCCGGTGGTCCAGTAGTGGCGGCGCACCTTCTGGACGCCGTGCATCTTCTCGAGGCTGATGAAGTCGTCGAGGCCGAGGTTGGGGTAGGCGGTGTCACGGCTCCAGTATCTGGCCCAGAAGCAGTGGACCGCCGCCGTCTGATAGCCTTCGGTCTTGAGGTAGCTGGGCAGGGCGAACATGGGTTTCGTCACGTGCTGCTGGTAGGGCTTGCTGCCGCTGGGCAGATAGGACACCGAGTAGCCCGTCAGGGCCTCGAACTCCACGTCACAGGTGCCGCCGCCGAAGCTGGGGCTGTAGACCCGGCCATAGGCGCTGGTCTGCTGCAGAGCGTGGAGGTTGGCCGAGACGTCGGTGTCGAACCGGAAGCCGTACTGTTCCAGCTCCGAGACGTCCCAATAGGACTCGTCCATCACGTAGAGGATGGTGGGCTGCTTCACCTGTTCGTCTGCTGGGGTCTGGGCGGCATAGGAGCCGGGCCAGGCCGGGCTGGTGGTGTACTTCTCCCCTGCCTCCACGTTGTCGAGGATGGCGTTGACGGCCTCCTCGGAGTAATCCTCGGGCTTGTCGATCTCCAGATTCGTCAGGTTGGTGAGGAAGCTGGTGATGACGCCGTAGTAGCGGTAGTAGCGGTCCTGCATCCATGCGTCGGGCAGGATGCCCAGCGACTGGGTGACGGCAGGCTGCAAAAACACCCCGAAGATGAGGGCGCAGGCGGCCGCTGTGCTGGCCGCAAAGCCCGCCAGACGCTGCACCCAGGGCAGCTTCTGACGGCCCCGGTAGAGGAAGAAGGAGCCGACGGTCAGAGCCAGCACCACGACGCCGGAGACGACCATGCTCTTCTGGACGTGGATGCCCGCCGCGGAGGCCACGCCGGCCGCCTCGGACACCTGCATCAAGTCCCACGGGAGGAAGGGCTCGCCCCGGAGCTGCAGGGTGTAAAAATCCACCGTGGCGGGCAGACAGCCCAGCAGGGCCGACAGGAGGGTGGCCAGCGGGGCGAAGCGGGTGAGCCAGTCCACCGCCATCCAGACGAGGAAGAGCAGCCCCCACGCCAGCAGGTAGGCTTCTGGGTGGGGAACGATGTACTGTACAAAGGTATCTCCGCTCAGGGCGCCGCGGGCGATGTACTCGGTGAGCACCAGGAACAGAAGGGTGGCCACAGGCGGAAACAGCAGCCGCGCCCCGTGCAGCCGGAGGGACGCAGCACTCGGATGGTGTGTCATAAAGAAGTTCCTTTCACTTCTGCGTTTTTCTTGTTATTTGAGGCGGCAGACTCCGCCCCAGTCCTCTATTATAATCATCCCGCCTCCAAAATCCAGCCCTGACGGACAAAAAACGGGTGAAAATCTTTCATCCGTTCAGCCACTGATGCAATTTATCTAGCAGTCCCCCGTGGGAGGGCGGCGGGGCGGGGATGTCCGTCCGCACGAGGATGGCGTCCAGACCGATGCGCTCGATGTCGGCCCACGGGATGGTCAGGGTCTCGTCCCGGCCCAGCAGCCCGAAGAGCCGGGGCCGCCCCAGCAGAAGCAGGCTCCCGATGCGGGCCGTGTCGGCGTCCAGCTCCAGATCGTCCACCCGGCCAAGGCAGGCCCCGTCCTTCAGCTGGACGACTTCCTTGCTGCACAGCTCCCGAAAGGTCATCTCCCCCGCCCCCTTACAGTCCCATCCTATGCCGGTGCGGGCCGGACCATGCAAAAGGGCTGGAAAATACTGCCCCGGATGTGCTATACTGGGCGCAGGGACATCCCAACTTTTTTTAAGAGGTATCATCGATGTATAAAAATATCGTGTTCGACTTCGGCGGCGTCATGGTGGATTTCGACCCCCACAAGTACCTCATCGACCTGTTCGGGAACCGGGGGCTGGAAGAGGAGGTCTACGACCTGACCTTCGGCAGCAGAGAATGGCGGCTGCTGGACGCAGGCCGCATCACCCGCCGGGAGGCCAACGAGCGGATGCTCCAGCGGGCCAGGGCCGTGGGCCGGGGCTTCGAGGTGGAGGGCGTGCTGGACGACTGGATGAGCATGCTCCACCCCCGCCGCCGAATGCAGACGCTGGTGGAGCAGCTCAAGCAGCGCGGCTACTGCGTCTACTACCTGAGCAACATCCCCGAGGACGTGCTGGACCTGCTGATGCACCGGGACTTCGAGGGTCTCTTCGACGGCGGCGTGGCCTCCTGCGAAGTGAAGGTCAACAAGCCCGACCCCCGCATCTACCAGACCCTGCTGGACAAGTACCATCTCCGGGCCGATGAGTGCATCTTCATCGACGACCGGGCCGACAACCTCGTAGCCGCCAGCGCTCTGGGCTTTGGCACCTACGAGATGCACGGCGTCGGCACCCTGCTGCGCAGCCTGCCCACCTTCGGCGTCAGCCTCCATTAAAGGCACAAATGATAAAAGACCCCTGCCCGACGGCCTTGCCGGGCAGAGGTCTTTTTGTTGCGCAAAGCTTACTTCTTCTCGTAGCTCTGGCAGTAGTGCGGGATGTCCACCTGCTGAGAAGAGCAGGTGCAGCGCTCCGTCACCGTGATCTCGGGCAAGTCACACTTGCTGCTCCCCACGTTGTGGCGGCACTCGCAGACATCACAGCGGACACCTGTGTTTTCCATTCATTCATCACCTCTTTGTCCCTAGGTTGCCCCCAAAGACGCGGGATGATGCAGGATGGGCCGGTGTTATTTTTTACCAGTTGGCCAGATCAGCGCCCAGCTTGCGGCAGGCAGCCTGAGCGTCGTCGTCGGGCGTCTCGTTGCAGATGAGGCCCTCGTCGCTGAACAGCTGTGCGCCGTCCTCTTTGACGCGCTCGCACCAGTCGCGCATCCACTGGCCGTCGCCCCAGCCGTAGGAGCCGAACAGAGCCACCTTCTTGCCGTTCAGAGAGCCTTCGAGGCCCGCGAACATCGGCTCGAACTCGCTCTCCTCCAGCTGCTCAGCGCCCATGGCCGGGCAGCCGAAGGCCACCACGTCATACTCGCCCAGCTTTGCTGCGTCCATCTCGGCGCAGGGGACGATGGTGGCGGCAGCGCCTGCACCCTCCGCGATGCAGTTTGCCATGGTCTCGGTGTTGCCGGTTGCGCTCCAGAATACGATTGCTACTTTGCTCATAATATTCAGCCTCACTTTTGATTTATTGGGTTAGCTGCTTCTAACTTTTTGTTCCATAAAAATGCGTCGGAAGCAGGCTCAGACGCATCTCTTAGTTAGATTTCTCTAACTGCCCATAGGATACCACAGCGCCGCTGCTTTGTCAAGCGGTCACAGAGGCTAACTTTTCCAGAAGCTTTACCCCGCTCTCACCAGCCGGAACGCCGCCGTCAGCACCCCCAGGATGACCGGCTGATGGAGCAGATAGAGCACCAGCGAGTGACGGCCCATCCAGCCCAGCGGCGGGCAGACCGACCGGCGCAGCGGCGCGAGGCGTTCCCGGCCCACGAGGTGGTGGAGGAAGTACCCCGCCCAGAACAGAAACAGCCAGGGCAGCAGCGGGAAATAGTCGGTGGAGAAAAAGCTCTTGGGCATGAAGCCGAAGTAGGCCGTGGGATAGCTAACGTAGAGGGCCTGCGGCAGGGCCAGACGGCGGCCCGGCAGGTTCCAGAAGCCGTTCATCGTGGGGTAGGTCACCCAGAACAGCAGGGCGCTGAGGGCCACGCCCACGGCGGGCGGGACGCGGCGCAGCAGCGGGTCCAGCGCGGCGGTGAGGAGCATGGACGAGCCCAGCAGGGTCAGCACCCCGAACCACACCACGTCCTCGGGCAGGAAGAGCAGGGTGACGGCTGTGACCAGCGCCCCTGCCCCGAAGACGACGGCTCCCCGCCGGAACGGATGATGCCCCAGCGGCAGACAGAAGCCCGAAAGCAGGATAAAGACCCAGCAGATGCTCTGCTGCCACACAAAGCCCGGGCGTCCGGTGTACCACTTCTGGGCCACGCCGAAGAGGAACACCACGTCCCACATCCCGTGGTAGAGCATCATGCTGATGAGGTCGAGTCCCCGCAGCTCGTCCAGAAGACGATAGCGGGCGGCAGTTTGCAGTTCCATAGAGTCCTCCTTCCCTCTTCCTGATAAGACTGGGGAAATTATAGCACAAAAAGACCTCCCTGCAAAGACAGGGAGGCCGCAGTGGTTCAAAGCTTACTTCTCGTCGCGGGGCAGCAAGCAGTTGAGCAGGATGGCCACGAAGGCAGCAGGCACGATGCCGCTCTCACCGCAGATGAGCTGGACGAACTGGGGGGTGTTGGCAAGGATCTTGGCGTTTGCACCCATGCCGTAGCCCACGCCCAGCGCCACAGAGACGATGGTCAGGGTGCGGGGAGTCATCTTCTCCTTGGTGATGAGCTGGATGCCCGACACCACGATGGAGGAGAACATCATGACGGCAGCGCCGCCCAGAACGGCCTGGGGCATGATGGAGATGAGTGCGCCCAGCTTGGGGATGAGGCCGCAGAGCATCAGGAAGATGGCACCAGTGGCCAGTGCGCCCCGGTTGACCACCTTGGTCATGGCCACGAGGCCCACGTTCTGGCTGAAGGAGGTGTTGGGCAGGACGCCGAAGCAGGCGGCGACGGTGGAGCCGAGGCCGTCGCAGATGATGCCGCCGCTCAGCTCCTTATCGGTGGCCTCGCGGCCCATGCCGCCCTCCATGACGCCGGAGATGTCGCCCACCGTCTCCACGGCGGTGACGATGAACATGATCATGACGGGCAGGATGGCGCGGAGGTCGAAGACGATCTTGACCGGCACCAGCTTCGGGATGGCGAACCAGCTGGCCTCAGCGACCTTGTTCCAGTTCAGCACCCATGCTTTGGTGAACTCCACACCGTCGGCGGTGACGCCGGTGGTGGGCAGGACGAAGCCCATGACGATGGCTGCCAGATAGCCCGCGATGATGCCCACGAGGATGGAGGAAGAGCTGAAGAAGCCATTGGTCCAGTGCTTGAAGAAGAGGATGACCACCAGCACGAAGACGGCCAGCAGCAGGTTCTCCACCGAGCCGAAGTCCTTGGCTGCGTTGCCGCCGCCGAAGGAGTTGACGCCCACGGAGATGAGGGACAGACCGATGGACAGCACGACCGTGCCGGTGACCACCGGCGGGAACAGCTTGCGCAGGGGCTTCAGAAAGACGCCCAGTACGCTCTCGAACAGGCCGCCCAGAATGGATGCGCCCATCATGGCGCCGTAGGCCGTGACGCCGCCGCCCATGGTGGCAGCCACGCTGTTGAACACACCCAGGAAGCCCGAGCTGGTGCCCATGATGATCGGCACTTTGCCGCCCACAGGGCCGAGGCCGTACAGCTGCACCAGCGTGACGATGCCCGCCACGAACATGGCGTTCTGCAGCAGGCTCACCTGCAGGTCTGCGAACTCACCGCCCGCGAGGCCGCAGGCGCTGGTGATGATGAGCAGCGGGGTGAGGTTGCCCACGAACATGGCGAACACGTGCTGCAAGCCCAGCGGGACAGCGTGGCGCAGCGGCATTTTCGCCTCAAACTCGTATGCCGAATTTTCCAGTTCAGCGCTTTTTATCATATTCCTGGCTCCTTTACTTCACTTCAGGTTTTTGTAACAAGCATAGAAAATTATAGCAGACCGGAACCGGGAACGGTAGGGCTTTTTCGAGTTTTTATTCATATTTTCGTAATAAGTCGTACTTATGGGGGTTGGGAGCGATGGTGCGGGGAAAACCTCTCAGTCAGGCTGCGCCTGACAGCTCCCCTACCGAGGGGAGCCTCTGGCGAAAAGGCGAGGCTTTGCGGAATGCCAAGGCCTCCCCTCGCTAGGGGAGGTGGCATCGCGTCAGCGATGACGGAGAGGTTGTACGAAGACAGAGCCTTTCCTTTGTAGGAGAGTCCGGCTCGTGGCATCGCTTCCTGTATCTTTTTGCCGAAGTTTATGGTATACTTATTTTGCGGCCTTGCCCGCCCATTGACACCTGATCAACAGGACGGTATGGGGGAAAAAACCTGCTGCTGTTGCAGAAGAACTTGTTTTTTCAAACTCTATGCCGACAAGCTGGAAAAACGGCGCTTTACCCAGAATGTCCAGCCGCAAAAAAATTGCGGACTACTTTGGCATTACCGTTGAAGAGCTTATGGGCACAAAAAAAGAGCCCGCCGGGGTGGGCGAGCTCGACAAACAGATGCAGGAAATTGTGGAGTTGCTTTTTGTTGTATCTATAATTTTGTGTTACAACAGCTATAAGCTGAAATCCAGAGGAAAGAGGAACATCGAATGAAAATTACAGAAAAATGCAAAGTTATTGTGGCGAGCAGCCTTGTGGCCGCTCTGATGACAGGTACTGCATTGCCCGCGCTGGCCGCCAGCCCCGCCGGGGACGTTCCTTTTGCGGTGCTTGCGCAGCAGAATAGTGCTGTAACGCCGGAGCAGGTAGAAGCGCTGATCAGCCAGATCGGTACTGTCACGCGCAGCAGACGCGCGGCAATCGTGGCCGCTCTGGATGCCTATAACCAGTTGGATGATGCAGGAAAAGCTGCTGTCACCAATTTTGGTGTGCTGGCAGAAGCACAGCAGATTCTTGGTATTCAGGATGCACTTGCAAAGTGCAATGTCAACTACGATGCAGTAGAAGACTGCTGGGCGATTACAACCCCGCATGATGACAGCATCGATAAGCGCAAGACGTGTGGCATTGGCCCCAACCTTTATATCTGGGACAAGGGGGACACTATTGTTTTCTGGGAAGATTTTACTTACATGGGCTCTTCCGAGCTGGATATCTATGACATCATTCTGCGCGGTGGAGATTATAAGTACACTTACATTTGCGATTATGATAACTCCGATTATGGATACGACAAAGAGCTTGGGAAATGGTTTGCATGGGCCACCTTTGAAATGGAAGACAGTGAAGTCGAATGGTTGCGAAACCTTTTGAGTGCCGATACCGTTATCATGCGTTTCGAGGGAACGGATTATAGCAAGTTTGATTACACATGGACGGAGCAGGACCGGCAGGCAATCACCGATATTATTGACCTCTATAATCTTCTGAAAGCAGTTACACCGGAAGTGCGTGAAAAAGCACTGCGTAACTAAAAGGAGCCCGGGTTGCGGCTCCCAGCGTCTGCTTCGCTGCCGCTCGCATCCTGCTGGCCGCGGCCCCAACAGCTCCTCCCTGTTTCCGCCACTGGCGGCGGTCGTCGCCGTTGCTCCTATCGAGGGGAGGCCTTGGCATTCCCCGCAAAGTAAACGGTTTCGCCAGAGGCTCCCCTACTAGGGGAGCTGACGCCGCAGGCGGCTGAGAGGTTGGACAGAGGAGAGACTGACCATAGAGAACAAGCTACGATAAAAAGGAGAGTACCATCATGGGAATGACCCAGACGCAGAAAATTCTGGCCGCACACGCAGGCCTCGCCGAGGTCAAGGCAGGCCAGCTCATCAACGCCAAGCTCGACATCGTGCTGGGCAATGACATCACTACCCCTGTCGCCATCAACGAGTTCGAAAAGGCGGGCTTCAACGGCGTGTTCGACAAAGAGCACATCGCCATCGTCCTCGACCACTTCGTTCCCAACAAGGACATCAAGAGCGCGACCCAGTCCAAGCAGTGCCGCGAGTTCGCCAACAAGTACGACATCCTCAACTTCTACGATGTGGGCCAGATGGGCATCGAGCACGCTCTGCTGCCCGAAAAAGGCATCGTGACAGCCGGTGACTGCGTCATCGGCGCCGACAGCCACACCTGCACCTACGGCGCACTGGGCGCATTCTCCACAGGCGTCGGCTCCACCGATATGGCCGCCGGCATGGCTACCGGCATGGCATGGTTCAAGGTGCCTGCCGCCATCAAGTTCGTGCTGAACGGCAAGCTGCCGCCGAAAGTTTCCGGCAAAGACCTCATCCTCCACATCATCGGTATGATCGGCGTGGATGGTGCGCTGTATAAGTCGATGGAGTTCACCGGCCCGGGCGTCGCTTCCCTCTCCATGGACGACCGCCTGAGCATCTGCAACATGGCCATCGAGGCCGGTGCCAAGAACGGCATCTTCCCCGTGGACGACGTGACCAAGGCTTATCTCAAGGGCCGCAGCCAGCGCGATCCGGTGTTCTATGAGGCCGACCCGGACGCCGAGTACGAGAAGACCATTGAGATCGACCTCTCTGCCCTCGAGCCGACCGTCAGCTACCCCCACCTGCCCGAGAACACCCACCCCGCCAGCGAGGGCAAGGACATCAAGATCGACCAGGTGGTCATCGGCAGCTGCACCAATGGCCGCCTCGAGGATATGGAAGCCGCTTACAACATCCTGAAGGGCAAACACATCGCAAAGGGCGTGCGCGGCATCATCATCCCCGCCACCATGGCCGTGTACAAGGAGTGCATCCTGCGCGGCTGGACCACCGCCTTCATTGATGCAGGCTGCATCGTGTCCACTCCCACCTGCGGCCCCTGCCTGGGCGGCTACATGGGCATTCTGGCCGAGGGCGAGCGCTGCGTTTCCACCACCAACCGCAACTTTGTGGGCCGCATGGGCCATGTGAAGAGCGAGGTCTACCTGGCTTCTCCCGCCACCGCCGCCGCCAGCGCCCTCACCGGCTATATCACCGACCCCCGCACGGTCTGATCGGAAAGGAGAACAACAATGAACGCAAAAGGTTCTGTTTTCAAATACCCGGATAACGTGGACACCGATGTCATCATCCCGGCCCGCCACCTGAACACCCAGGACGCCAAGGAGCTGGCCAGCCACTGCATGGAGGACATCGACAAGGACTTCGTCAAGAAGGTGAAGGACGGCGACATCATGGTGGGCGGCTGGAACTTCGGCTGCGGCTCCTCCCGTGAGCACGCACCGCTGGCCATCAAGACCGCCGGTATCTCTGTCGTCATCGCCAAGAGCTTTGCGCGCATCTTCTACCGCAACAGCATCAACATCGGCCTGCCCATCATGGAATGCCCCGAGGCGGTGGACGCCATCAGCCAGGGCGACGTGGTGAGCGTGGACGCCGACGCGGGCGTCATCGTGGACGAGACGACGGGCCAGACCTTCCAGGCGCAGCCCTTCCCCCCGTTCATCAAGGAGATCATCGAAGCCGGCGGCCTCATCAACCGCACGAAGGCGAAGCTGGGCGAGGAGTAGAACCATGGCCAAAACCTACAACATCTGCCTGCTTCCCGGCGACGGCATCGGCCCCGAGATCATCGCCGAGGGGCGCAAGGTGCTGGACGCCGTGGGCGCGAAGTACGACACGACGTTCTCCTACACGGAGGCTCTCATCGGCGGGTGCGCCATCGACGCGACGGGCACCGCGCTGCCGGACGAGACGCTGCGCGCGGCCGAAGACTCCGACGCGGTGCTGCTCGCCGCCGTCGGCGGCCCGAAGTGGGACACCACCGATCCGGCGAAGCCGCGCCCCGAACAGGGCCTGCTCGGCATCCGCAAGGCGCTCGGCCTGTACACGAACCTGCGCCCCGTGCAGATATTCGCCGCCTTGGCCGATGCGTCCACGCTCAAGCCCGAAATCGTGGACGGCGTGGACATGATGATCGTGCGCGAGCTGACCGGCGGTTTGTACTTCGGCCGTCGCGAGCGCTTCTACGACGAGGAAGGCTGCGGCATGGACGGCGCTGCCGGCCAGCGCGCCTACGACACGCTCGAGTACCGCGAGTACGAGGTCGAGCGCATCGCGCGTCAAGCCTTCGAAGCCGCGCGCAAGCGCCGCAACAAGGTGACGAGCGTCGACAAGGCCAACGTGCTGGAGACCAGCCGCATGTGGCGCGAGATCGTGCACCGCATCCACGACGAGGAGTACGCCGACGTGGAGCTCGAGGACCTGCTCGTGGACAACACGGCCATGCAGCTCATCAACCGCCCGGCCGACTTCGACGTCGTGGTGACCGAGAACATGTTCGGCGACATCCTGTCCGACGAGGCTTCCATGATCACCGGTTCCATCGGCATGATCCCGTCCTCCAGCCTGGGCGACGGCACCCGCGGCCTGTACGAGCCCATCCACGGCTCCGCCCCCGACATTGCAGGCAAGGACATCGTCAACCCCACCGCCTGCATCCTGTCGGCTGCCATGATGCTGCGCTACTCCTTCTGCATGACCGAGGAGGCCGATGCCATCGAGAATGCCGTGAACAAGGTGCTGGACAAGGGCCTGCGCACCGCCGACAACATGAGCGAGGGCTGCACCTGCCTGGGCTGCACCGCCATGGGCGACGCCATCCTGGCAGAGATTTGAAAAGAGCCAAAAGAGCTGTGCGCTTCCACGCACAGCTCTTGACAAGGCTCTGAAAAATCACTATACTACAAACAGAAGGGGCGCTGACTGCAAGTGTCAGCTTTCCATTCCGCATCTGTCAAAAAGATTGACCGCTAGTTTGGTAGACTGGGGCGGTCAATCTTTTTTGTTATCATCGTTTTTCTTCTGGTAAATTTTCTCCATGACTTCAACGGTCAGGCGGACCACTTCCACGATCAGACTCAGCAGACTGAGAATGAGAGCAAGTAGTGCAAAAACCTCTGCCAGATTCATCCGACATTCCTCCCTTCGCCTTCAAGGCTCCGGGAAGTTTTCTTCAAAAAAGTTCTTTTCCCGGACCCTCTGCTTCATTCCATGTAGAACGAATCAGCGATACGGGACAGAAAGCATGACCACCGATTTGCAATCAGCGCCTTGTTGTTAGAATATCATATTTCCTCACAAATTACAACACAAAAGGAGCGGCTCCGCGCGGAGCCGCTCCTTTTGTGTTATGTGTGCAATCAAATTTACTTGGTGCCGTAGATACGGTCGCCGGCATCGCCCAGACCGGGAACGATGTAGCCGTTCTCGTTCAGGTGGTCGTCCTGTGCACCGAGGTAGATGTCCACATCGGGGTGTGCCTCGTGCAGGGCCTTGATGCCTTCCGGAGCAGCGATCAAACCGATGAACTTGATGCGCTTTGCACCGTGCTTCTTGATCTGGGTGATGGCGTCAATGGCGCTGCCGCCGGTTGCCAGCATCGGGTCCAGGACCAGAACGTCGCGCTCTGCAATGTCCTTGGGCAGCTTGCAGAAGTACTCCACGGGCTGCAGGGTCTCCTCGTCGCGGTACAGGCCGATGAAGCCGACCTTTGCGGCGGGCAGCAGGGTCAGCATGCCGTCCAGCATGCCCATGCCGGCGCGCAGGATGGGCACCAGAGCCAGCTTACGGCCTGCCAGGACCTTGGTCTTTGCCATGGTGATGGGAGTTTCGATCTCCACTTCCTCCAGAGGCAGGTCACGGGTGGCTTCGTAGCACAGCAGAGTCGCGATCTCGCCAACAAGGTCACGGAACTCCTTGGTGCCGGTCTGTTTGTTGCGCAGGATGCTGATCTTGTGCTGCAACAGCGGATGCTCAACAATCATCGGGGTCATAAAAACACGCTCCTTATTTTCAATAGATCCATTTCTATCGGATACGACGTTATGCTTTTGCGGCAGCCTCGGCGGCAAGGCGCTCGGCGCGCTCCCGCTCGGCCTGGCTCAGGCGGTGGTAATCCGGCAGCAGAGCCTCCGGCAGAACTGCCTGTCCGGCTTCGGCCATCTGCTTGGCCACCAGTGCCACGGCAGCGGCCCGGCCGCCCCGCAGGGCCGGGGGCGTTTCGAGCACACCCGGCACACTGCCGTATTTATTATAGCACAGAGATGCGCCATCACCAACAAAAAACAGGGGTTTTTTGCAATTTTCTACAAATTGGGCAAGGTCCGCCACGGCGCGGGCATCGTCCTCCAGCAGGCGCTGGTGGGTAGCCAGATCAAACGCAGCGCTGTACACCTGCGCGCGGCGGGCATCCAGTGCACAGAGCACCGTGCCCTCGCCGGTGTGGGCCGCTGCCAGTGCTTCCAGCGTGGAAACCGGCGCGCACAGCGTCTCCCGGGGGAAGGCCAGGCCTTTGACAGCGGCCAGACCGATGCGCAGGCCGGTAAAGCTGCCGGGGCCGGCGTTCACGCCATACAGGTCGATGTCGGCGCAGGTCATGCCGCAGGTTTTCAGGCAGGTATCGATCATCGGCATCAGCGTCTCGCTGTGGGTCATGCCCGCGTCCAGATAGACCTCGTACAGCAGGCGGTCATCCTGCAGCAGGGCCACGCCCGCCGTCTTTCCGGCGGTGTCCACGGCCAGAATGTTCATACCTCTACCCCCTCGATGGTGATCTTGCGGGTATTCTCATCCACCCGCTCAATGTTCACATGGATCGGCTGTTCCAGTGCCAGCAGGTCGGCAAAATTCTCGCTCCACTCTGCCGCCACGATGGCCCCCTGATCCAGATAGTCATAGAACCCGGCCGCGCACAGATCGTTCTCGGTGGAAATGCGGTACAGGTCAAAGTGGGCCAGCGGCCGCGGCCCGCGGTAATAGTTCACGATGGCAAAGGTGGGGCTGCTCACCGGGTCGGTGCAGCCCAGGCCCTCGGCCAGACCCTCGGTAAAGGCCGTTTTGCCTGCGCCCAGCCCCCCGGTAAAGGCAATGAGTGCCCCGGGCTGCAGCACAGCCGCCATGCGCTTGCCCAGCGCCACCGTCTCGGCGCGGGAATGGGTGATGTATTCTGCCATGGAGTTTCCCTCCCAATCATCAAAAAAGGATGGCAGTGCTCTGCCATCCCTTAGTATAGTATACTTTTTGCAAAAGCGCAATGCCAGCTTTGCTCAGGCAGCCTGCTGTGTGCTGTCGGCCGCAGCCTGCACGGCCCGCAGCCGGGCATCCTGATTGCCGCTCAATACCGGGAAAGACGCCACCGCGTGGGGCCGCCGCCCGCCCTGATTGTTGTACCAGATGATATCATCCGCACCGTACAGGTTCAGGCCGAAGTCCACGGCTTCGCGCACCGTATCTCCCGCCAGCAGGCGGTTCACAGTCGCCCACAGCATGCTGCGGGAGTACACCGTGTACACATTGTTCACATAGCCCACCACACAGGCCGCACCGCCGGACAGCAGCGCATCCGCCATGGAAGTGTCCAGATGCCCGCTCTTGCCGTAGAACTCACAGGTCTCCGACAGAATGATCGTGTCCTTCAGCGCACCGCTGCGATAAGCCGTCCGGAAGAACCCCGCCGTGACGGCATAGGCCCCGTTCACCTTGATGATGCGGTGGTTCAGCAGATCCATGCCGTAGCGCAGATCGTTCCAGAAGGTAGATTTCTCGGTCAGCAGCAGCACAGGCGCGGTGGCCGTGCGCTTCCACAGCCAGCCGTACTCGTAAGTATAATAGGCACCGTGAGTGCTCAGTACGCACAGGTTGTAGTTGTTCATGCGGCGCAAATCGGCCACAGTCACCGTCGTGTCCAGTTTAGTGTCCAGCCCCACCGAGGTCCAGTAGCTCTGCATATAGGCGTAGTTGGGGTAGCGGCTGCTGTTGACCGTGTCGTCAAAGGCATAGTACAGCATCGCGGTGCCATAGGTGCCGTTCTGCGCGGTCTGCTGTGCTGCCTCTGCCAGCTGCAGGTCGGCAGCGGTATTTCCCTCATCCGGGTCCTCCAGCAGGATGCCGCCCAGCGCGCCGCAGCTGTAGGAGAAGCTCACCATGCCGTTTTCCTCGTCGGCATAAATGGAGCCCTTTGCCACCAGCCCCTGCTGCACCAGGTCGTCCAGCTGTTCCAGCGCCGCTGCCTTGCGGTCCGCCGCCGACATGGCGGCGTAGTCCGCACTGTCGGTCAGGGCGGTAACGGCGGCGTCTGCCTGCTGCATCTCGGTCGCTTCCGAAGCGGTCAGGCTCTGCACCGGTGCGGCAGTATCTGCGTCCGGCTCTGCAGCCCATGCGGCCGGCACTGCCGATACCAGCAGCACCACGGCGCACACCGCGCAGAGCAGGCGGCGGGGCATCGTTTGTTGTTTCATCATTTTCCCATCCTTCAGGAGCTGCACACATCCTCCGTGCGCCCCGTTCCCGGCACAAGTGCTGCCTCCTCGTCCGCCGCTTCGGGCGCGGCCGGCACAGGCGGCAAACCCCACTTCTGCCAACTTCATTGTAGAAGCTCCCCCGCCCTTTGTCAAGCGTCCGCACCCGATTTTGCAAAGCTGTCACACCCTGTTTCTTGCAATGGCCGGGCAGAGTGTGTATAATAAGGATAAACTGGGGTCATATTGCTCGGTGCTGTGTGAGTTCCGGTGTCATCTGCTGATCAGAAAGGATGTGCTTCATTGGAAAGCATTCGACAATATTGGAAACGGACTGACAAGGTCTACCTGCTGCTGTGCATCTTCAGCAGCATCATGGCGGTGCTGGCACTGGCGTCCTGGGCCGCCAAACAGGGCAACGGGTTTGCCACCGACGCGGTCACCGGCCAGATCACCGGCATCGGCGACTACCGCCGTGCGCTGGTGCAGGCCGGTGCGGCCGGCATCGGTCTGGTCATCGCGCTGCTGCTGTCCTGCATCGACTACCGCAGCCTTGTCAAGGTGTGGCCGGTGCATGTGGCGCTGACCTGGGGCCTGGTTCTGCCCACCCTGTTCATCCGCAACGTTTCGGTCGGCCCGCTCACCATCGGCTACAACGCCGGTGATACCGACAACTACTCCTGGTACAAGCTGGGCGGCTTTACCTTCCAGCCCACAGAGCTGGCCAAGATCAGCTTCATCCTCACCTTTGCCATGCATCTGGACATGGTGAAAAACGAACTGAACGAGCCCAAAACGCTGGCCAAACTTCTGGCCCATATGGCGGTGCCGGTGCTGCTGGTGCACATTCAGGGCGATGACGGAACCGCCATCGTGTTTGCCTGCATCGGCTGCATGATGATGTTTGTGGCCGGGCTTTCCTGGCGGTACATCGCCGGGGCCGTGTGCGCCGGCGTCACCGCGCTGGCGGTGGCCGTGGGATTCTTCCCAGATAAGATCTTCAAAAACTACCAGTATCAGCGCATTATGGCGCTGTTTCATATGGAAGACCCCGCCTATGCGGACATTACCCTGCAGCAGAACAAGGGCCTGATCTCCATCGGCGCAGGGCGCATTTTCGGCCGCGGGCTATTCAACGAATACCACAACTATGTGCCGAAGGCCGAGAACGACTTCATCTTCAGCTACATCGCCGAATCCATCGGGTTTGTGGGCTGTGTGCTGGTGTTGGGGGCGCTGTTTGCCGTGGCCATCAAAACCCTGACCACCGGCCTGCGCAGCCAGGACAAATTGGGCACATACATCTGCACCGGCGTGTTTGCGGCCATGGCCTGGCAGATCATCATCAACCTGGGCATGAACCTGGCGGTGCTGCCGGTCATTGGCGTGACGCTGCCCTTCTTCTCGGGCGGCGGCACCAGTGCCCTGATGATGTATCTGTGCGTGGGACTGGTGCTCAGCGTGTACATGCACAACAAAAAGAGCCTGTTCGATCATTGATCGGCACGGCCAAAAGCAAGAACGAACGCCGGCCCGGCGGGTGCGCAATGCGCCTGCCGGGCCGCTTTTTTGTGCCGGAAGGCCGCCCTGTGAACTTTTGCGCAGAGCGGCCGGGGGCCTTTGTTGCCCAAGAACGGCTTGTGTGTTATAATAATACGGTTATTATGGGTTTGCAGGCAAAAAATGTGGCCTTGCAGGCAAACGGCAACACGGAAGAGGAAGAAAGGCAGGGTGCTTGTGCGGGTATTGGGCATTGACCCCGGCTACGCCATCGTTGGTTGGGGCGTGCTGGATTATCAGGGCAACCGGTTTCAGCCGGCGGGCTTCGGCGCGGTGACCACGAAGGCCGGGGTACCGCTGGAACGGCGGCTGGCGCAGGTATATGACGGGGTGGCGGAAGTGCTCGACCAGTACCGGCCCGAGGCGCTCTCCATCGAAAAGCTGTTTTACCAGCACAACCAGACCACCGTCATCGGGGTGGCCGAGGCCCGCGGGGTCATTCTGCTGGCGGCAGCCCAGCGGGGCGTGCCCATTTTTGAATACACCCCCATGCAGGTGAAGCAGTCGGTCAGCGGGTACGGCATGGCCAACAAAAAGCAGGTGCAGGAGATGACCCGCATTCTGCTGCATCTGGACAAGGTGCCCAAACCCGATGACACGGCCGACGCTCTGGCCATGGCCATCACCCACTGCCATTGCAGCCGCAGCCGCATTCAGGGGCTGCCCATTCGATAAATAAGGAGGAAAGGACCGTTGATTTACAGCTTGACCGGCAAGGTGTTGAAAAAATCGTTGGACCGGGTGGTCCTCTCCTGCGCAGGGGTGGGCTATCTGGTTCAGACCCCGGCCAGCGTGGCAGGGGCACTGCCCGGCGTGGGCGGCGAAGGCACCCTGTATACGGTGATGAATGTCACGGAAAACGACATCAGCCTGTATGGCTTTGCCAGCGAAGAGCAGCAGACCTGCTTTGAGATGCTCACGGCAGTTTCCGGCGTTGGGCCAAAGGTGGGCCTGGCCATTCTGAACGTGCTCAGCCCGGAGCGGGTGGCCCTGGCCATCTCCTCCGGCGACCACAAGGCCCTCACGGCGGCCAACGGCGTTGGCCCCAAGCTGGCCCAGCGCATTACGCTGGAACTGAAGGACAAGGTGGGCAAGGGCCTGGCCGAGGGCATTGGACTGGAGGATGTGGCCGCCGCCCGGGTGGCAGGCAGCGCACCCCAAGCCATTGCGGCGCTGGTCAGCCTGGGATATGGGCAGAGCGAGGCCGCCGCAGCGGTGGCCAAGCTGGACACCAGCCTGCCGGTGGAAGAACTGATCAAGCTGGCGCTGCGCGGCATGGCGGCGGGGAGGTAACGGATGGACGACTACGAAATTGCCCAGCAGCGGCTGGTAAGCCCGCAGGAAACCAGCGCCGATGGGGAAGAGAACAACCTTCGCCCCCGCACCCTTGAGGACTATGTGGGTCAGGAGAAGGTGAAGGAGAACCTTCGCATTTATCTGGAAGCCGCCCGCCGTCGGGGCGAACCCATGGACCACGTGCTGCTTTACGGCCCGCCGGGCTTGGGCAAAACCACTCTGGCCGGCATTGTGGCCCAGGAGATGGGGGTGCAGATCCGCATCACCAGCGGCCCTGCCATTGAAAAGCCCGGCGATCTGGCGGCCCTGCTGACCAACCTGCAGGAGGGCGACGTGCTGTTCATTGATGAGATCCACCGCCTGTCCCGTCAGGTGGAGGAGGTGCTCTATCCGGCGCTGGAGGATTTCGCGCTGGACATCATGATCGGCAAGGGCCCGGCGGCCCAGAGCATCCGCATCAACCTGCCGCGCTTTACGCTGGTTGGCGCCACCACGCGGGCGGGCCAGCTCACCGGCCCCTTGCGGGACCGCTTCGGCGTTCTGCTGAAGCTGGAGCTGTACAGCCCGGAAGAGCTGGCACGCATCATTCAGCGTTCAGCGGGCATTCTCGGCCAGCCCTGCACCCCCGAGGGGGCCTATGAGCTGGCGAAGTGCAGCCGGGGCACCCCCCGTGTGGCCAACCGGCTGCTCAAGCGGGTGCGGGACTTTGCAGTGGTGCTGGGCGACGGCAACATTGACCAGAAAACCGCCAAGCTGGCCCTGAAGCGCATGGACATCGACGCGCTTGGGCTGGATGAACTGGACCGCAGCCTGCTGCGGGCGGTGATCGAGCTGTACGGCGGCGGGCCGGTGGGCCTGGATACGCTGGCGGCGGCGCTGGGCGAAGAGGCGGTGACGCTAGAGGATATCTGCGAGCCGTACCTGATGCAGATGGGCTTCCTTACCCGCACGCCCCGGGGCCGCTGTGTGACCCGCCTTGCCTACCAGCACCTGGGCATGACCCCGCCGGAGCCGCTCCAGGGCAAAAACGGTCA
>ERZ772872.1942-NODE-1942-length-17770-cov-38.217782_pt1 | contig 17770 bp, 16 predicted proteins | sample MGYA00512132_ERZ772872 | MGnify/ENA primary metagenome ERZ772872 (study PRJEB29015, sample SAMEA2737724) | human gut metagenome | biome: human gut; feature: human-associated habitat; material: faeces | place: China | collected 2012 ...
AGAATACAAAACCGGGACAGCCGGATGATTTCCTGCGGATACAGGATCTGTTGTACCTGTGCCTCGCGAGGTGGAAGTGGTTCGTCCTGTCTTTGGCGATAACGACAGGTGTTGCTGCTGTCTATCTGCTGTGTACCCCTGCCGTATATACACGCACTGCTTCGGTGTTGATCAAGGAGGATTCCAAAGGCAAGTCGGTTTCCCCGGATCTGGAATCCTTTTCGGAGTTTGGGTTGTTCCAGTCCAGCACCAATGTAAATAACGAACTCATCACCTTTCAGTCGCCGGCTTTAATGACCGAGGTAGTTAAACGATTTCGTTTGGATATGAATTACTTCGTTCCGGGGAAATTCCACCGTCAGGTGGCCTATGGACTGACATTACCAGTGGATGTAACGATAAGTGACTTTCCTGAAAACGAATCGGCTGGGTTTACATTGGAAGTACAGCCAGACAGCACATTACTCTTATCCGACTTTACACGTAACGGGACGGAGCTCGACGGAAAGGATATAAAGGGCCGCTTGCTCGACTCCATCACTACGCCATTAGGGAAAATCATTATCCATGCAACCCCCAATTATGTGAAAGGCGAGACATACACATTGTATGTAGGTAAATCCAGTTTGTATGATGCTGTAAACTCCTGCTCGTCCAATCTGTCCGTTTCATTGAATAATGAGAAAGCGTCAGTTATCGACCTGTCATTCAGGGATAATTCTGTACAACGGGCGGAGGATGTATTGAGCATGTTGATTTCCGTTTATAATGAGAACTGGGTGAAGGACAAGAACCAGATCGCTATCAGCACCTCGATGTTCATCAACGAGCGTTTGGGCGTAATCGAACAGGAACTGGGCAACGTGGACGAGGACATTTCATCCTACAAGTCCGAACATCTGTTACCCGACGTGCAGGCGGCTTCGAGCATGTATATGGCGCAGAGCAGCCAGACGAATGCGCAGATTCTGGCTTTGAACAACCAGCTCTACATGACCCGCTACATCCGGAACTATTTGTCCAATGACGCCAACCGTACCCAACTGCTTCCGGCCAATTCCGGCATTGAAAGCGCCAATATTGAATCGCAGATTGCCGAATACAACAAACAACTGTTGCAGCGCAACAGCCTGGTTGCGAACAGTAGTACGGAAAATCCGCTGGTCGTTGATATGGATCAGGCCCTGGCATCCATGCGTGGGGCGATAATCAGGTCTATCGACAATCAGATAGTAACCTTGAATTCGCAGATAAAAAGTTTGCGGCAGACGGAGCAACAGACAACATCACGTATAGCAGCTAACCCTACACAAGCCAAATACCTGCTCTCGGTGGAACGCCAGCAGAAGGTAAAGGAGGCTCTTTATTTGTTCTTACTGCAAAAGCGTGAGGAGAACGAACTCTCACAGGCATTTACGGCCTACAATACCCGTATTGTTGCCCCGCCCCACGGTAGCATGTTGCCGATGTCACCCGTGCGCAAAAACATCTTAATGGTCGCGTGTGCTTTGGGACTGCTTATTCCGGTAGTCATTATCTTTATATGTGAGAACATGAATACCCGTGTACGGGGAAGAAAAGATCTGGAAAGCGTAACCGTACCGTTCATCGGTGAAATTCCGCTGTTCACAAGAAAGAAGAAAGGAATATTCAGAAAGAAACCACAGGAAGTCAGGGCCATTGTTGTCAAGGAGGGCAGCCGTGACATCATCAACGAGGCATTCCGTGTATTGCGTACCAACTTGGAGTTCATGACTGGCAAGGATAAGGCATCGAATGTCATCATCGTGACCTCGTTCAATCCGGGCAGCGGCAAGTCGTTCCTGACCATGAATATCGCCGTGAGCTTTGCCATTAAAGGGAAGAAAGTGTTGGTAATCGACGGTGACCTGCGTCACGGCTCTGCGTCATCCTATATCGACTCTCCTACCAAGGGGTTGAGCGACTATCTTGGCGGCAGGATTGACAATCTCAATGAAATAATTGTCACCAATCCGAAACAGAAATATCTGGACATCCTTCCTGTCGGCACCATACCTCCCAACCCCACCGAACTGTTGTTCGACGACCGGCTGAAACAGGTAATAGATACCGTAAGGGAACAATACGAATATGTGCTGATTGACTGTCCGCCCATCGAACTGGTGGCCGACACGCAGATAATCGAGAAGCTGGCTGACCGTACTATTTTCGTGGTTCGTGCAGGATTGCTTGAACTGAGTATGCTTGCTGAACTGGAGAAAATCTACGGGGAGAAAAAATACAAGAACATGTCCCTGATCCTGAATGGAACCGAGGGAAGCGGTGGTCGCTACGGATACCGTTATGGCTATCGGTATGGTTATCACTATGGTTACGGTTCGGAATATCACTATGGTTCCGATGAAAAATACATAGAGTAAATCGTTGATTATCAAGCAATTAAATACGGAGTAAGAATGTAAATTTGATTTCCCTATTGTTTCACTAAAAATCACAACTATGGCACAGAACGATTTTACAGAAGACAAAGCGACCTTATTCGGTGCGGGTATGGTTACTGTAGGTGTATTTGGTAAAACAGCATTGATTACCAAAGGAGTCGGAGTGGTTGCCGCAACAAAAGCCGGAGTATTGGCTGGTGGATTTATCTGTCCTCCTGCGGCTATCTGTATCGGTTTAGCTTGTGTTGGGGCCGGGTTGATAAATCATTTCGGCAAGCGAAACTGGTGGTGAAGTTTATCACCGGGACAATCAATTCATTCCCGGATTCCGCATATATGTCATGTGGAATCGGGAATGATTAAAAAGTTTTATGTCATTATATGTGGTTTTTTAAAAAAAGGGAAAAACAAAATATAATAAAGCTAATCGGTTTTACAGACTATCATTCGCATATTCTTCCGGGCGTGGATGACGGTGTACAAACGATGGACGAATCTTTGGAAATTCTACGTTTGTATGAGGAGCAAGGGATCAAATCCGTATGGCTCACACCGCACATCATGGAAGACATTCCCAATACGACTGCCCATCTTCGCGACCGTTTTGCAGAATTGCAGGCTGCTTACACAGGTGGCGTACAACTGCACCTTGCAGCGGAAAACATGCTTGACAATCTCTTTGAGGAACGGCTGGGAAAGAATGACCTGCTACCTTTAGGCGAGAATGGCGACCACCTGCTGGTGGAAACCTCTTATTTCAGTCCTCCGATGGGCTTGAAAAATATCCTGCTTCGCATCAAATCTAAAGGATACCACCCTGTTCTCGCCCATCCGGAGCGTTATGCTTATATGGATGAATCGGATTACCGACAGCTAAAAGACATGGGTGTGAAATTCCAGATTAATCTTCCATCAATAGCGGGTATGTATGGCAACCGGATTAAGAAAAAGGCCATGTTTCTTATGAGAGAACAGGCTATTGCTTATATAGGGACAGATATTCACAGTTACAGTATATTTCAAAAGTTCATTTGTACAAGCGTTACAAGAAACGTACAAAAACTGCTTGATTTATAGTCAAGATTATTGCGGCTATGGATAGCCAAGCTATAACAAAAATTCCTATTAATAAACAACAAGATGACAAGCGGAGAAAAGGCTCTTTATCATTCCATTATAGAGCAGTTAAAAGATAAGGAACTTTCCGATAGCCAAAAAGACAATTTTGTGAAAAAGCTGGATGAACTGTTCAAAAGTATGAATGACCAATCAAAAGAATTTCAATTAAACTCAATTTTATGAAAGCATGTTTTATGGGCTTGGGCTATATCGGATTGCCTACAGCCATTATCGCAGCAAAGCACGGAGTACAGGTAACGGGTGTTGACATCAACCCCAAAGTTGTAGAGCTGACCAATCAAGGTAAGCTCCACATCATTGAACCGGGGATGGAAGAAATGCTGCAAGAAGTTGTGAAAAACGGGACATTGCACGCAAGCACGAAGCCGGAGACAAGTGACGCTTACTTTATGGTTGTTCCCACCCCGTTCAAAGGTAATCATGAGCCTGATATTTCGTATGTAGAGGCGGCAACTCGTGCTGTACTTCCTTTTCTCAAGGAAGGTGACTTATATGTAATTGAAAGCACATCACCCGTTGGTACGACTGATAAAATGCGTGACTTAATTTTCGCTGAGCGTCCTGAATTGGAAGGTAAAATTTATATCGCCTATTGCCCCGAGCGTGTACTTCCGGGCAATGTGATTTATGAGTTGGTACATAACGACCGTGTCATTGGCGGTATGAACGAAGAAAGTACAACAAAAGCAATCGAGTTCTACTCGCAGTTCGTACAGGGGACGCTGCATCGGACTAATTGCAAGACCGCTGAAATGTGCAAACTGACTGAGAACAGCAGTCGTGACGTGCAGATAGCTTTTGCCAATGAACTTTCATTGATTTGCGACAAGGCAGGGATTAATGTTTGGGAACTTATCAGGCTTGCCAACAAACATCCGCGCGTAAATATCCTGCAACCTGGCTGTGGAGTCGGAGGTCATTGTATTGCTATCGATCCATATTTCATTACAGCGGATTTTCCGGTTGAAAGTCGCATAATTTCTACAGCACGCGAAATCAACAATTATAAATCGTTCTATTGTGCTGAAAAAGTAAAGAACGCCATGTTTGAATTTGAACTGAAAAATCACTGTAAGCCTGTGGTAGCAATGATGGGGTTGGCATTCAAACCGGACATTGACGATTTGCGTGAATCTCCAGCAAAATATATCACAACTAAAGTAATGCAAGGATGTAATAATGCCAACATTTTAGTGGTAGAGCCAAATGTGAAAGAACATAACGTGTTCAAGTTGACAGACTATAAAGAGGCTTATGACAAAGCCGATATTGTTGTGTTCCTTACAGCCCATACACCTTTCAAAGAACTACCGTGGAAAGATGATAAAGTGATACTTGATTTCTGTGGAATATTTAAGCAATAGAGGTAGACAATCATTAAGTTTACCAAGACTTACCCTCCCAATAAACGTACACATATACTGATTGCAGATTTACAGAAAATCTATTGCTTTAAGAAGATGACATTAAGCCAAGTTTTCAAATCAAGATTGTTGTCAAATATTTGGAATCAGTTTCTCCTTTATGGTTTCAGTAGCATTATACCAATTCTACTAATTCCATATTTGTTGAACGTTATAGGAGTAGAAAAATACGGTCTTGTAAATTTTGCCATTATATTTAGCTTTTACTTTCAGATATTCAATGAGTTCGGTTTCGATTTATCTAATGTCAGGCATGTCGTCAATAATAGAGACAATCAAGAAAAATTGGGAAGGATAGTTTCTTCTATTCTGCAATGTAAGTTTTTTCTCATACTCTGTTCTCTATTTGTTTATATTTTAGTTGTAGGGTTGATTCCTTCACTAAGGAATGAACTCACGCTTTATATATTAGCCTTTATTCGTTTGATAGGGGTTGTCATTGCTCCCTATTGGCTTTTCCGTTCAATGGAGGACATTAAATATATAACACGTATCAGCGTGCCAATAAAGCTATTATGTATATTGCCTATTTTTTTAATCGTTAAGTCTACTGATGATTATGCATTGGTGATGTTGTGCTATGCTCTTGAAACATTTGTTTCAGGTATTGTCGCTTTATTCATTGCCCAAAAAAGATACGGGATCAAACTTCAAATAGTCTCGGCACAAGAAGTGAAATTTTATCTTAAGGATAGTATTCCGTTTTTCTCATCAACTTTTTTGATGAGAGCCTATAAAACAATGAATACCTTAGTGCTTGGCTTTATTCTTGGAGATTTTGCAGTCGGATTATATACAGCTGCGGAAAAACTTCATAATGCGTATTCATCATTTGTTTCTCCGCTTTTATCTCAGATATTTTACCCATATTTCACAAGGATAAAAAATATGGGTAGAGCGACTAAGATGGTATTGCTTTTATGTATTGCCAATACAATCGCTTTAGCTTGTATATATTTCTTATCACCGTATCTTATACCGATTTTTATTAAGACTGAAACAGCAAGTATAACCACGTATTTCAACCTATTCTTGCTTTTATTGGCGATTAGTGTGCCAGCTGACATGTTCGGTTTCCCTTATTTGGGCGTACTTGGAAAAATCAATGAGGTAAATATGACAACCATTTATTCTGCAATCATATACATCATTGTTGTCCTTGTCTTGATTCTTACTCACAGTATTAGCATAGGAAGTGTTATTTGGGCTTTGATTATAGCGAACGTGGGATGTTTGGTTTTGCGCCTATATTTAGCCAATAAAGTAAGAGTTGGTAATGTTGATAAACAATAGGATATACAATATAGATACTAATTCTCGACATTGGGCTATTTCTTTAGCCTTAATTGTAATCTTGTCTGTAATAATGACATTTATTCCTTTTGTAGGACTGTGTTTGTCATTAATGTTTTTCAGACAAAGGTTTGCCCCCATTCTATTTATTATCTTTTCTTTCTATTTTGGTTGGTTTTATGAGCCACAAATGGATTTGTTGGTTCATTATGAGCATTTTCATCGTATTGCCGACAAATCATTGGTTGAGCAATGGATGGACTCTGGAACATCAAAATATGGCAAAGAAATATATCCTGTATTATTTAAATATTTCATTGGTTTAATTGCTGATAACCGGAATTTTTTCTCTGCTTGTGCGTGTGTGGTATATACTTCTCTATTTATATTTGGAGTCGTAAAACCACTCCAGCCATTATATATGCAGAAAATGTCAATTCCTGCATGGCTACTCTTCCTGGGAGTGATTTTTACTGTAGAATACTATTGGTTTCTCGGTTTTCGCTTTTGGAGCGGAGCATTTGTTTTTACTGGCTTCTATTTGAGATACCTTAATTCAGGAGCCGTTAAGTACCTTTGGTTATCTGCGTTATGTATTTGTTTTCACTATTCACTACTCGCCTTATGTGTCGCGGCTGTATTAAACCTACTCTTGCGATATAGGTTTAAAGTGTACTATTTAATTCTTATCGTATCATTCATCGTTCGCTTTGCGAAAATCGCGTTTGTCACTAATATCGCACAATTTGGCATATTTGAAAACTACGTCAAAGAGAGCGTTAGGAATCAAAATATCATACAGTCTGTTGGAAAGTATGCAGAGGAAATACGCGAGTATGGTAATCAGTTCTATTTGCTTCGTGAAACAATTGCCGTTTTCGGTGTCTTGGCTGTGATCTATATACTATATAAAAAAATAGGGAAAGAATTTTGGGAGCAGAATGTCAAATTCTGGGGGTTCTGTATTCTCCTATTGTCTTTTGCCAATTTCGGATATGTCAGTTTGACTTTTTATGATAGATTCTTCAAACTTGCCGTGCTATTCTTATATGTTTTTACATATATGTGGGTTATGGATATTCAATCCAAATTGAGTTTTAAGTCCCAGCTACTAATAACTATGGTTACAATTATACCGGTATTGTATTTCATTGTTACACCATTAGTTGAACAGAGGCACATGTTGTTCCAACTAAACTTATGGTTTAGTAATCTATGTTCATGATGAAAAATTTTGTAATCTGAATTTCTCATCGTGCTGATGTATGGTCTATGGATAGCTACCAATACGAACAACCAAAAAGGCATAACATCAGAAAACGAAAATAGATTAACCGTTGATGTTCAATGTTCTTAATTATTTTAATCATATCAATTGAAACACTAACAATGAGGGTATTAATAACTGTTCCCACTAAATCCGGATATGGAGGAGTAACTAATTATTATTTAGGGATTAAAGAGTATTGGAAAGAAAATATTGAATATTTTTATTTCGGTCGTAAGCCTTGGCGTAATATATTTTATCCATTTTTAATTATCCGTTTTATAATCCGATTGATTTGCTTTAAACCTGATATAGTACTACTTAACCCATCGCTTGGAGATAAAGCCTTAAAACGAGATTTTATATATTTAAACATTTGCCGATTTTTCAGAAAGAAAACATCCGTATTTATTCATGGTTTCAATTTCGAGTATGCTAAAAATGCAGATTGGAAATGGATAAGTGCCAATTTGAATAAGGCCTTGTGTATTTTTGTGTTATCCCAAGATTTCAAGAATGAATTGATAAGGAGGGGGATAAAATCTGATATACATCTAACTTCGACAAAAGTACCCGATTATTTTATTTCAGGTTTTGACCTTTCGATGAGACAAGGAAAAGCCGAAAACATTATGTATAGCGGGCGAATAGAAAAGGCCAAGGGTGTATATGAAACAGTCGATACATTTTCAATACTTAAGTCACAATACAAGGATCTGACATTGACCTTTGTCGGTGATGGCTCAGAACTTCCTATGTTGAAACAATATGTTGAGAATAAGAAAATAAAGGATGTCCGTTTTACTGGAGAGTTACGTGGGGAAGATTTTAAAAAGGAATACATTAACGCCGATATGTATTTGTTTCTAAGTTATACGGAAGGTATGCCAACTGTGGTTTTGGAAGCAATGATTTTCGGACTCCCTATTTTTACCAGAAAAGTGGGTGGCCTAATAGATTTCTTTGAAAATGGAAAGATGGGATATATATCAAGTTCGTTAGATCCGGCAGTTTTTGCAGAAGCAATGAAACCATATATCGAGAATCCTGCTAAAATGAGGAGTGTATCAATATATAATTCCGAATATGCGAAAACCCATTTTGTTGCATCCGTTGTTGTCCGAAAATTTGAAAATACACTAAAGAAATATATTGAGCTATGAATATTCTGAGAATCAAGAAGCTAATATTTTTACACCTCCAACATCTACCCATGAAATCAAGGGCATGGAGACCATTAGTTTGCAAATGGGGTGGAGTGCAGATAATCAGCCCCAAAAGAACGTTTATCGGTGAGGGCGTCATATTTGACACAAATTATCCACAAGATATTTTTATCGAAGAAGGTGTTCGTTTGACATCGGGGGGTGAAAATAGTAACACATTTCATGAATCCTAATACTGGAAGTTACGACAGGGGGAAGGTTCATATCTGCAAAGGCGCCTATCTCGGAATGAATACTTTGGTGGTAAAACCTGTAACAATTGGAGAGCGAGCTATAATTGGAGCAGGTTCTGTTGTGACCAAAGATATACCAGCCAATGAAGTTTGGGCAGGAAATCCCGCAAAATTTATAAGAAAACGGTAGGATTAATTCATATGGACATTATATCATTCTATAGGGTAGAACGTTGGCTATTTGAACGCCATATTCCGGTTTTGCCCAAAATCGTACAACTATTGATTTTTCTCATTTTCAATTCAAAAATAACCGCTGATTCAAAAATAGGAAAAGGGTCATACTGTGTGTGCAAAGGGATTAGCACTGTCTTAATACCGGGAACAGAAATCGGAGAAAATTGCGTATTAGGATTGCGATTTTCTACTGTACGGCAGTTTCCATATAAAGAAGTTCCTTGTCTAAAGAATAATGTTTGGGTGGGACCTAATGTTATTATTGCTGGCCCTGTTGTAATAGAAGATGATGTGGTAATCGCTGGAAATTCATTTGTCAACCGAAGTGTTCCCAAAGGTGCTATTGTAGCAGGATGTCCGGCAAAGATTATTGGCTGGAGAAAGAATCTTGATTATGCGATTGAGACAAACCCAAAGTATAAAGATGGCCGTATGCCATTCTTGACAAAATGAATAACACCAATGAATGATATTGCAGATGCTTTTTATAAGCTAAAAATTTATTGTGAGACTGAACATTTCAAGGGTTGGGATCCGTATGATGGTCTCAACTCTAAAATTTTTCAGGCAATTCCGCTGCTGAAAAAGTCTGTATTGTGCAGATTGATGGTCATACAAGGTTTCAAGCGTTGCCCTTTCAATATGAGACGGATGGCTTTCGTTCCGAAAGAGTATAACGCAAAAGGTATCGGGCTGTTCTTGTCCGGATATTGCAATCTGTATAAAGTTGTGGAAAATCATCCGCAATTATCCGAAAAAATGGGAACGTTGGAGATGATAAAGGCTCGGATTGAAGAATTGGCAGAGTTGCTTATATCCTTACAATCTAAAGGCTACAGCGGTGCTTGCTGGGGGTATAACTTCGATTGGCAGGCACGCCGTCTGTTTCTTTTTCCCAAATTCACGCCCACAGTAGTTGCTACAAATTTCTGTGCCACGGCACTGATGCAGGCATATGAAATAACTAGGAACAAACACTATTTGGAGATTGCATTAAGTGCAGCGGATTTTGTAATAAAAGATTTGCATCGCACGCCGTATAATGGTGGCTTTCTCTTTTCTTATAGTCCGTTAGAGGGTAATGACACTGTGTTCAATGCTTCGCTGCTCGGTTCTCGATTGTTGAGTTATTGTTTTTATTATACACAACAGGAGGAATACAAAAGACTAGCGGAGCTATCCATTAAAGCCTGTTGTTCCGGGCAACGGGAAGACGGGGCTTGGGTATATGGAATGCTCCCCGTACAGAATTGGGTAGACAGCTTTCATACAGGATATAATTTAGATGCGCTGATCGCTTATCAAGAGTTGACAGAGGATCATGCTTTCAATGGTTACATCGAAAAAGGTTTCGACTACTATGTCAATCATTTTTTCGAAGCGGACGGAACTCCTAAATATTATGATAACCGAATGTATCCTATTGACATCCATTGTCCAGGGCAGCTATTGATAACATTGACCCGCCTACATAAGATGAAAAAATATGAGGAACTTGCCAAAAAAGTATTGCAATGGACAATCCGAAATATGCAAGATAAAAAGGGGTATTTCTACTACCAATTAAAACCTGGCATCAGTTCTAAAATCTCGTATATGCGATGGAGTAATGCATTTATGTTTAATGCAATGTCGCATTATTTACTCGCAATATAAAATTTCCAACATAAATGAATAAAGTTTCTTTAAACGGAGTCGAAATATATCCGTTCGATTCCGAACAGTCTTTGTTGTCTTTTGTAAACGATAATAAGGGCATATTAGTAGCCATAAATGCTGAGAAAATTTTACATGCTACAGATCAGACACGAGGAATTATCAATCGGAACATAGGGTATTGCGATGGAGCCGGCGCACAAATGGCTCTCAAACAAAAAGGTTTTGAAAATGCGTGTAAAATTCCCGGTTGTGAGTTGTGGCTCAAAATTGTAGCTCAATTTTATAGAGAAAAGACTTTTTATTTGATAGGTGGTAAACCTCAAATCATAGAAGAAACTGTGTCTAAACTGCGTAAAGAATATGCAGGGATTCACATTATCGGTTATCGGGATGGATATATCAAGGCAAACGAGGAACGGGAAAGACTTATAAAAGACATAACCGAAAAAAGACCTGATGTGGTATTTGTGGCTATGGGGTCTCCTAAACAGGAATTACTGATGGAAGAAATACAGCATAGACACAAAGCCATCTTTCAAGGATTAGGCGGCAGCTTCGATGTATATACTGGCCATGTGGAAAGGGCTCCTAAATGGTGGGTGAACCACAATCTTGAATTTGCCTATCGGTTGCTCAAAGAACCGAAAAGAATAAAACGGCAAATTCACTTGATAAAGTATGCCTGGTGGCTGATAACTAAAAAATTATAGAACAATGAAGAAGGTAATGCTGGTCTTCGGGACTCGTCCGGAGGCCATTAAGATGGCTCCGTTGGTGAAGGAGTTCCAAAAAAAATCAGCAGACTTTGAAACAATCGTCTGCGTGACGGGGCAGCATCGTGAAATGCTCGATCAGGTGTTGCAGATATTCGATATCAAGCCGAATTATGACTTGAACATCATGAAGCAGGGGCAAGATCTGTATGATGTAACCGCCCGTGTGCTGACCGGGATGCGTGATGTGTTGAACAAGGCGAAACCTGATGTGGTATTGGTGCACGGTGACACAACCACTTCTACTGCCGCCGCACTCGCAGCTTTCTATCAGCAGATCCCTGTAGGTCATGTAGAAGCGGGCCTGCGTACCCACAACATATACAGCCCTTGGCCGGAGGAGATGAACAGACAAATAACAGGGCGCATTGCCACCTATCACTTTTCTCCGACCGCTTTAAGCAAGAAAAATCTGTTGACGGAAGGTGTGCAGGAGGACAAGATAACCGTAACAGGGAATACGGTCATCGATGCCCTTCATATCGTTGTTGATAAAATAAAGACTGACGGAGCTCTACAACAAGAACTTGCCGGGGTGCTGGAAAAAGCGGGTTACGATACCTCACGGCTTGCTGATGGCAAGAAACTCGTTTTGATAACCGGACACCGACGTGAAAATTTCGGAGACGGATTCATCAGCATGTGCACAGCCATTAAGGATCTGACGGCAAAATATCCATATGTGGACTTTGTCTATCCGATGCACTTGAACCCCAATGTCCGCAAACCTATCCATGAAGTATTCGGGGAGAATTTGAATAGTTTGGGAAATATGTTCTTTATCGAACCATTGGAATATCTGAGTTTCGTGTTCCTGATGGAAAAAGTGACCCTTGTCCTTACCGACAGCGGTGGTATTCAGGAAGAGGCTCCGGGGTTAGGCAAACCGGTACTGGTGATGCGTGACACCACCGAACGTCCGGAGGCGTTGGATGCAGGAACGGTAAAATTGGTAGGAACCGATTATAACAAAATTGTCTCCGAGGTATCGATTTTATTGGATGATGCATCTGCTTATGAGCAAATGAGTAAAGCCATTAATCCTTACGGTGACGGAAAAGCGTGTATGCGTATAACGCAAACACTTAATGTTCGGTTGTAACTTTTGTATTTTCTTGACACATTCACCAGAAGAAATATGTTAGTACCGAAGGTGAATGTCGTATTGCAGGCGGACAAAGACATCGGCAGCATAACAGAGGCAGACATTTGGCTCAATTGTATGGACGGCAACGGTAACTTCTTGTCTGTGGCTGCGGAAGACCATACCGGCGACGGACATTACATTGCCACCTTGCCGTTAGACTACAGCCCGGCAGAGCCTTTCATCCAAGTTCACTTGAATGAAATGGTCTATGATTACCTGTCCATTCCGAATTTCAAAGCGGGACAGGAATGTCAAATCTCGCTTATACTCGGTACGGACGGGCTTCGCACACCGGGAATAGGAGCTGAAATCGACGACTGGGAAGTTGTGGAAGGAGATGTCACATTCGTAAAATGACAAAATATAATAAATGACGCCTGCTGGTTTTGTTATCATTGGCAGGCGTTTCACTTTTTATCCCTCATTCAGGAATCCCGGCATTTACCGAGTGTTCCGCTTGTTCTGCACGTCTTTTTCCCATTTCGATGTGAAGGATTTACCACAAAGGGCTTGGAGAAGAAGAAACACATAGCAGAACTGAAAATCCGACCTAGCTAAAAAGAAAAACAGATTTCTTATTTATGCCTTCAGACTCCGGACAAATTAACTCTATAGTTTTTTGAGCATTCCTTCGTTCGTATTGGGATTTATGGTTATTTTTGTAATTCAATCAATAATATGACGATAATGGCAAAGACATACCAAAGGACTAAATTACAAGAAGTCACGATCAGAGGATATAAATCCATAGCCTATGACAGACCTGTGACCTTGAAGCTGGGTGATGTCAGCATCTTGTTGGGTGCCAACGGTGCAGGCAAGAGCAATATCATCAGTTTTTTCCGGATGCTGAGCTACATGATGAGCAAGTCATTCGGGAGATATGTGGAAATATCGGGCACGTCTCATGCCTTGCTGCATTACGGCATTAAACGGACACCGGTCATGTCCGGAGAACTGAAGTTTGCCGACAGCAATTCCATGGATGTTTATGGCTTTTCATTGGCCAATGCCACTCCCGACAGGCTGATTATCACGGAAGAGCGGATTACATGGCATCGCAAGGGGGAGAAAAAGCCCTATGAGATAGCACTGGAACCGAATTTCAAGGAGTCCGCTCTCGCAGAGTGTGAGGATCCGGTTGCCAAAACTATTTTCCAGATGCTTTCTTACTGCAAGGTATATCAGTTTCACGATTCATCGACAGAGGGGCCGCTACGTCAGGCTTGTCCCGTCGAGACGGCCAATTACCTCCAGTCGCACGGAAACAATCTGCCTTCTTTCCTGCTGTTCCTGCGGGAGAACTACAAGGATGCCTACAACCGGATTGTTGACTATGTCCGTGACGTAGTTCCCCAGTTCCAGGACTTCTATCTGGAGCCCGTGGGTGGTATCATTTCTCTCCGGTGGATAGATAATTCTGCCACGGACTATCGTTTCAATGCCTACCAGTTCTCCGACGGATCTATCCGTTTCATTGCCCTGGCCGCCTTGCTTCTGCAGCCTGCCCAGACAATGCCCAACGTCATCATTTTGGATGAACCGGAACTTGGCTTGCATCCCTATGCCATCAGCCAGCTGGCAGAAATGATTAAGGATGCGTCCATACACGCACAGGTCATTATTGCCACGCAGAGCAAGGATTTGGTCGATCATTTCGACATCGGCGATATCTCTGTGGTGGAAATGAACAAGGAAACGCAGGCAACCTCTGTCACTCACCTTGACGCCAAAGAATATCATCTTTGGCTTCAGAACTATACGGTGAGCGAACTTTGGGACAAAAACATCATAGGAGGACGTCCCGTATGAAAGCGAAGATTATTCATGTCCTTTGTGAGGGACAGACGGAACAGGGATTTGTGGAGGAAGTGTTGCGTCCCTACCTGCAAGCGCAAGGTGTGGCAGGTGTAAAAAGCATCCTGATTACCACTAACAAGAAAAAGAATGCCCGTGGTGGAATGCTGAGCTATGCTCAGGCGGTGACAGACCTAGAACTGTTGCGGAAAATGAAGATGGACGGCGAATACGAACGTCATGTTTTCACAACGATGTTCGACCTCTACGCATTGCCGGATGATTTTCCCGGTTATGAAGCAGCCAAAGCAATCGGTGAGCCTTACGCCCGTGTCGCAGCATTGGAAACGGCGTTTGCTGAAGCAATCAACGATAGTCGTTTCATTCCCTATATTCAGCTGCATGAATTTGAAGCTCTGCTCTTTTGCGGTATTGACTATCTGGCAAAGCGTTACCCCGGTTGTGAGAAACGCTGCGAACAGCTGAAAAAAGACCTGGAGAAAACCAGCAACCCCGAGCTGATAAACAATAGTCCGGAAACGGCTCCGAGCAAACGTATTATCAAGGCGATAGAAGGAGACAAAAAACAGCATTACAACTACAATAAGCCGGCTACCGGCAAAGATGTTACCAAAAGTGTCGGCATGGATGAACTTCGTGCCCGGTGCAGTCACTTCAATGAATGGATAGAAAAGTTGATAGACTGCTGATTCTGTAATCAGATAATATCAAGGTTCTGACAGACAGGTTCGAGTGTTTATCTCAAAAATGGAAGAGATGGGGATTATACAGAAAGAGGGTGTAGGAAGAAATACTCGCTATATAAAGACTGCGAGTTTCCCATCTTTTAATTGAGAAGACAATTTTTGCTCTGTCCAAAAAACAAGTTTTTGGTCAAAAAACAGCACAAATAACTGATTATCAATTATTCTTTCAATGCCCGAAAATCTGTTTTTTTGTACGAAAGAGTTCTTTCACTTTTCTATCCCTCATTCCGGAATTCCGGCATTTACCAGATATTACTAATTAAAAAATTTAGATAAGTAACGAGATGCTAGATTTGATTAGTTGCTCGTAAGGTATAAGGCATCGACATTCTTCTGTTATTTAGTCAGTTGAAAAAATGTAACAATTATTTCTCTGATACCTAATACTTTTTCTATTTACACCATCCACGGATTCTTATACGGATCATAATCCGTCTGGAAAGTAGCCAGTTGCCAGTCGGTGACAGGTTTCTTCGAGTCATCGACTTTGCGGGGAATCTGCGGATTAAGCCGTAGTTTGGCGGCATCATTGAGCCATTTCATGCTATCCTCGTAATCGCGCATGCGGACAACACTGACATTATTCGGAGCAATGAGTTTCGTGAGTTCGTAGATGGCCAGCCGGACCATGTGCTTCTTGAGATTGTAGTTGCGGGGGTCATGCAACGAGAGGTTCTGCCCGACTTGCGGTGTGTCCGCGTTCACATCCGTTTCCGGGTAAAATACCCGTCCGTCATAAACGACATATTCGTGTTCCGACAACTCATAGGCATTGTATGATGAATCGTAATCGGCTATGGCTCCCCAGCAGTCGGAAACCATCGGGTCAAGATTGTAATCGAAACCTTCAAGCGTCATCAAAGTATAGAATGCTCCTTCATACTCGACGACTGCCCACAGAGGATACTCGACAGGCTGCCATAACGAGGCTTCCGCCTCGATCCAACCGCCGACCAACGGGATACGGACATCATCGAACTTGTACCCGTTTTCATTAAGACAAGTATAAACAATGCCGTTATAATTTGAATTTAAATTCAATTCCTTTATAACATCTTGATAACCTATATAAGATACTCTTAATGTATCTCCCGTTCGTACATTATCCAACTTAAATAATCCATCCACATCAGTGATTCCACCATTCATCGTACTGGTAGTTACTCGGACTGTGGCACCAATTAATGGCTGATTACTTTCATCCAACACCAAGCCCTGGATTGATTTGGTCTGCTGTGCATGAACAACGCCAGCTATAAGCAGTAATGCGCTTATGCCCACAAATCGTCCAATTTTTCTTTTTATATTTGTTAGTGCTCCCATAGCTTATTTCTTCTTAAAAATAATTTTCTGACAATTCCAACCACCGGGGGTGATATCCACACGTAATTCATGTTGTCCCTTTGTAAGAGAGAGAGTGACAGGGGTTGACGGTCCATAAGAGTCCCAGTTACCAGTACCTACTCCTCCTATTCCGGTTTTGCCCTCTACTTTTTCACCTCCATCTACCGAAAGCCAGAAGGGTTTGTTTGCCTCGTTAGAATAGAACATAAATGCATCATAATCGCCATCTTCAAGCACATTGATAGTATATGTACACCATACTTCGGGACCATCGTTATTACCGAGTAAACTGGTATAAAGATTCCCATCATTGTTACGTTTGATAGCTCCACCATTGCCGCGGTTTTCATTATTGATAAAGTCCGCAGTCGTTAACTGTAACGTACCAGGTACATTGTTGTAAGTCAAATAATCATATCTGGAGATTTCTTTACCACCGGACATGATTCCAATCTGCACAGGGACAAGCCAATAACCATCTGTTTTAGCATCGTTGTTTACCCAAAGGCGTTTCCCTTGTTGCATAGGCATCGCCAACGTTTCCACTTCAGCCGGCACTTCACTGGTAGTTTTGGTCACTTCAGCTCCATCGTAATATAGTACATAACCGTCGATGCCTGTAATAACCGGATCTTTGTGAATTCGAATATATTCAGTAGTTTTATCCGGAATATTATTACTGTTGATCGGTGGATTCAATCCTACAAAGTCTGCTCCATCATCATATCCGTCAATAGTTACTATAGGTGCATTAGCCAATGTTTCTGCTGCTGCAGAAAAATTTCCGGAATAGTCTATAGCATACACTCTCAATGGTTGAGTTATATCACCCATAATAGAAGCAGAAGTCGTTTCTGCATCTACAGTTGTGGATGAAGTACCCAATTCAATCCTAAACTCTTTCACATCATTATCTTCAGGACTTTTCCATACAGCAAAAGCTGTTTCGTCTCCCATTTTATAGCCAGTCAAATCAATTACCGTACCGGGACTCACATTATCATGCACCCATGGTTTGGCGCTAATGGTAACACCATAAGCAAGTTGGCCATTCTTATTCTCCGTTTTAACCATAAATGTGTACTTCTCATAGTTAGTCA
>ERZ772872.1955-NODE-1955-length-17669-cov-12.451289_pt1 | contig 17669 bp, 18 predicted proteins | sample MGYA00512132_ERZ772872 | MGnify/ENA primary metagenome ERZ772872 (study PRJEB29015, sample SAMEA2737724) | human gut metagenome | biome: human gut; feature: human-associated habitat; material: faeces | place: China | collected 2012 ...
TTGCCGAGATCAAAAAACGCACATTGTCCGCGCCTGTACTCTGAAATCCGGGCGTACCGCCGAGCGGTGTGATCTCCACGTGAAAGCGCACGGACGGCATGGACAGCTCGCGCAGTTCACGCTCGACCTGCCGCTCGAGCGCGGCGGCGGCAGTCCGGCGCGCCTGCGTCAGTTCCGCCGCCGCTGCGCGCGTCTGCTCCGCCTGCTTTTGGATCATCGATTCGAGCTTCTGCAGCCGGTCGCCTGCGTATTCGATCTGATCGAGCCGGGTCCGGGCCGCTTCAAGCGTGTCGATCAGCCCCGCCTCATCCGTATTGTATTTCCGCTCCAGACGCCGGAGCAGCGACAGGCGCGTTTCGATGCGGTCAAATTCCTCGTCGGAAAAATCCAGCCCGTCGCGGAAGTCGCGCAGCGTCTCCGCCGCGTCCTGCAGCGTGAAGACCGCGCCCTTGACGGCCTCCGGCAAAGGCGCGAGCTCGCCCGCGTAGTTGGCGGCCCGCTCGATCTCCGACAGGGCTTCTCCGGCCAGCGCAGCGGCGGAATCGTCCCGGCCGGCCAGCAGGTCATACGCCTGATCGACCGCTTCCGAGAGCTTTTCAAAGTTGCGCAGCAGGTCGCTGCGCTCCGTGAGCTCCGCCTCTTCCCCGGCCTTGAGCTCCGCGCGCTCCAGCTCTTCGATCTGGCGGCGGAGGCTTTCGGTCAGCAGTTCTTTTTCATTTTCATAAGTCGAGAGCGTGTCACGCTCCTTGCACAGCGCCTGATAGGCCTGGTACTGCTCGCGATAGCGCGCGAGCTCCGGCTCTAACTGGCCAAATCGGTCCAGATTGCGCAGGTGCTCCCGCTCATCGAGCAGGTGCTGCCCGTCGTTCTGGCCGTGGATGTCGAGCAGCAGCGCGCCCAGCGTGCGCAGCTGCGCCGTTGTGACCGGGACGCCGCAGACGCGGCAGGACGTCTTGCCCTCGGCCGTGATCTGGCGGCGGATGATGAGCTCATCGTCGCACTCGATCTCGTTTTCCTCGCACCAGTCCCGGCACGGGTCAGGGTCGAACGTCGCACAGACGACCGCCTTTTCGGCACCGGTGCGCACGAGCTCGCGCGAGGCGCGCGCGCCGAGGATCGCGTGCATGGCGTCCACAAGGATGGATTTGCCCGCGCCCGTCTCGCCGGTCAGGATGTTCAGGCCGGGACCGAGCTCCAGATCCGCCCGCTCGATGACCGCGACGTTTTCAATATGCAGTTCTCGCAGCAAAGCGCTTCACCTCCTGCGGTGTCCTCAAAGCAGCTTTTCGATCTCGTGGAAAAACTCATCGGCGGACGTATTGTCCTTCATGAGCAGAAATGCCGTGTCGTCGCCCGCAAGCGTGCCGACGAGCGTGTCGATGCGCATACTGTCGAGCGCGGAGCATGCAGCCGAGGCGAGGCCCGGCAGCGTCTTGATGACGATGATGTTCTGCGCCTCGGCATACGACGTCACACATTCCCGGAAAATTTTCTTCAGGCGCTCATCGTAGCCGGGAAATTCGTCCGCCGCCGGTGCGGCGTAACGGTATTTCCCGCTCGGCGCGAGCGTCTTCGTCAGGTGCAGCTCCTTAATGTCGCGCGACAGCGTCGCCTGCGTGCTCGGAACGCCGCGCTGCGCCAGCACATCCATGAGCTGGTTTTGCGTCTCGATCTCCTGCTCTGCAATGATCTGCAAAATGATGTTTTGTCGGGTGGATTTCACGTCGTCCCTCCTCACAGTCTGTCTGTCAGCTTGCCAAAAGCCGTCTCATAAAAGCTGCGGATGCCGGTATCGGCCAGCAGCGTGTAATTGTCCGATCTGCGGATGCGGATCTGATCGCCGCGGATGAGCGCGATGCTGTCGCCGCCGTCCGCCACGAGGATGGCCGGCCGGTCATGAATGCGCTCCGGCACGATCGTGATCTGCCGCCCGGGCGCAAGCACAAAGGACTTTCCGGCCAGACTGTGCGCGCAGATGGGCGTCATGATGATATTCTCGTTTTCCGGCTCGACGAGCGGGCCGCCGGCCGACATGGAATAGGCCGTGGAACCAGTCGGCGTGGCGACAATGATGCCGTCGCCGTTGAAGCGCGTGATGGGCACGCCGTCGCCATAAGCGGTCACGCCGATGCAGTCCACATGACCGCCGTGGATGACCACATCGTTGAGCACCGACTGCGTGCAGATGATCCGCTCATTGCGTACGAGCTCCACATCGAGCATCATGCGCCGGCTGACCGTATACTGCCCATCCGCGATCTCGAGCAGCATATCCAGCTCGTCATCCTCCAGGCCGGCCAGAAATCCCTTGCCGCCGAAATTCACGCCGATGATCGGGATCGGATGGTCACGCAGCGTGACTGCAACATGCAGGATCGTCCCATCGCCGCCCATGACGATGATGAGCGCAGCATCGTGCGCGGCGGCCTCCAGCGGCCGCACCGGGACATCCCCCGGCAGGTAGGCCTTCGGCGCAAATACCGGTGACATGACCACCCGATGGCCGTGCTCCGTGAGCATACGGTAAACCGTCAGCGCTTTTTGCAGGCCGCTGTCCCGGTATGGATTGGCCGCAATGACGATGTGTTTCATATGCCGCTCTCTTTTCCGTGGGCCAGCGCACTGTGCGACTGCCCTACAATGGCCGCCGGATCGAGCTCCGGCGCGGGATGTGTTCCCTTGCGCAGGTAGCCAAGGTACTCAATGTTGCCCTCCGGGCCCTTGATGGGCGAATAGTCCAGCCCCATGACGGTAAAGCCCGCGCCGGGCACAAAGTCCAGAAAGCTCTCGAGCACCTCCAGATGCACCTTTGGATCCCGGACGACGCCTTTTTTGCCGACCTCTTCACGCCAGGCTTCAAACTGCGGCTTGATGAGACAGACGACCGCAGCATCGTCCTTCAGCAGTGGACAGACCGCCGGCAGAATGAGCTTCACGGAGATGAATGACAGATCCATGACCGCGAGATCCAGCGGTTCCGGGATCTGCTCGGCTGTGATATAGCGCACGTTCGTGCGCTCCATGGAGATCACGCGCGGATCGTTGCGCAGGCTCCACGCCAGCTGGCCGTAGCCGACATCGACGGCGTAGACCTTTGCCGCACCGTTTTGCAGCAGCACATCCGTAAATCCGCCGGTCGAGGCACCGCAGTCGATACACGTCAGGCCGGTAGGATCGATCGGAAACACTCTGAGCGCTTTTTCCAATTTAAAACCGCCGCGGCTGACATAGGGCAGCGTGTTGCCGCGCACCTCGATCTTCGCATCGGGCGCGACCAGCGCGCCGGGCTTGTCCGCGCGCTGGCCGTTGACATAGACAACGCCGCTCATAATGATCGCCTTCGCGCGCTCGCGGCTCTCGCTCAGGCCCTGATCAAAGACGAGCTGGTCGAGTCGTACCTTTTTCATACGCCGTTCCCCTCTTTCTCGCCGGAGCGCATCGCCTGCGCAGCGGCAGCAATCGCCCGGGCATCCAGACCGTATGCCGTTTTGAGCACATTCGGCGCTCCGTGCGGGATGATGCCATTGCCAAGATTGAGCAGCCGCGCTGCCTTCAGCGCCATACCGGCCTGCCCGGCAGCAGAGAGCACCTGCTCGCCGATACAGTTGGCAGCGCACACATCCTCGACCGCCAGCAGCCGCCCCGTCTTGTGCAGGGACGCAAGCACCGGCGCCAACTCCAGCGGCGCGACCTGCGCCAGCTTGACGACTTCTACCGAAATGCCCTGCTGCGCAAGCAGATCCGCCGCCTGCAGCACATCGTTGATGACAATGCCGTAGGCCAGGATCGTCAGATCATTGCCCTCACGCAAAACCGTGACTGGTTCCGGATGGCAGTCCTGATACGCGCCCTCGCCGCCGCGCGGATAGCGCAAGGCGACCGGGCCGCTCAGCTCCAGCACCGCTTTGCGCAGCATCGCGCGCAGCTCGGCGAAGCTTGCCGGGCAGAGGATGCGCATATACGGCACGGAGCTCAGATAACTGATGTCAAAGCAGCCGTTGTGCGTATCGCCGTCATTGCCGACGATGCCGGCACGGTCGACGCCGAGCACCAGATGCAGCCGCTGCAGGGATGTGTCGTGGATGAGCATATCATACGCGCGCTGCAAAAAGCTCGAGTAGATCGCCGCGACGGGCTTGAGCCCCTGCTTGGCCATGCCGCTGGCCATCGTGATCGCGTGCTCTTCCGCGATGCCGACATCGTAGAGGCGATCCGGATGCCGCTCGGCAAAGGTCGTCAGGCCCGTGCCGGTCTGCATGGCCGCCGTGATGGCGACGACCGTCGGATCTTCATCCGCCAGCTGCGAGAGCGTCTCGCCGAACACGTGCGAAAAGTCCGGCTTCGGCGCAGGCAGCGCCCCGGTCACGGGATCGAACGAGCTGACGCCGTGGTATTTCTCCGGCGCCTGCTCCGTGTAGGAGATGCCCTTACCCTTTTGCGTCACCACATGCAGCAGCACCGGCTGGCGCAGGTCACGCGCCCAGCGCAGCATCTTTTCCAGCTGCTGCTCATCGTGCCCGTCCACCGGACCGATGTAGTAAAAGCCCATATCGTCGAACATGTTGTTCGGCAGGACAAGATCCTTCACATGTTCCTTCACATGGTGCAGCACCTTATACAGTCCGCGCGCCTTGCCGACGGTATTGCGGTAAAACTGCTTGAAGTGCAGATAGCTCGGCTTCACGCGCTGCTTGGACAGCAGCGTTGCCATGCCGCCGACGTTTTTGTTGATGGACATGCCGTTGTCATTGAGCACGATGACCATCGGCTCGCCGCTCTGCCCGGCATCCGACAGGCCCTCGTATGCCAGGCCGCCGGTCAATGCGCCGTCACCGATGAGAGCGATGACGTCATAGTCCGCCCCCGTGAGTGTACGCGCCCGGGCCATGCCCAGCGCGACGGAGATCGACGTGGAGGCGTGGCCGGCCACAAACGCATCGTGCACGCTCTCATCCGGCTTCGGAAACCCGGCAATGCCGCCGAACTGCCGCAGCGTGGAAAACGCTTCGCGCCGTCCGGTCAGGATCTTGTGCACATAGCTCTGATGACCGACGTCGAACACGAGTCGGTCCTTTTCGGTGCTATATACCCGGTCAATCGCGACCGTGAGCTCCACTGCGCCGAGATTCGACGCCAGATGCCCGCCGGTTTTCGCAAGATTCTCGACCAGAAAAGAACGAAGTTCCGCACACAGTGCCGGAATTTCTTCCGCCGGCAGCGCCTTCAGGTCGGCCGGTGAATGGATTCGCTCTAATATACTCAAAACAGAATACCTCACGTATAATAATACAAAGTATACTATAACAAAAAGTGCCGGACTTTACAAGAGTAAGCCGACACTTTTCGCAATTTCACCGGAAGTCCGGTGTTTTTATGGATTCAGTTTTTCCGATCTGCCAGCGAGCGGGCGAGCTGCTGCAAAAATGCGCTGTCCGCAAACACACTGTCCACAGCTGCTGCCGCTTGCTCGGACAGCTCGTGCACATAGGCGCCGCAGCGCTCCAGACCATAGAGCGCCATGAAGGTGTTCTTCCCCTCGCGCGCATCCGAGCCGATGGGCTTGCCGAGTTCCGCCTCCGTACTGATGACATCGAGCATGTCATCGCGGATCTGAAACGCCAGACCAAGCGCCTTGGCATACTGCGCCGCGGCCGCGCGCTGCTGCGCGTTTCCACCGCCGCAGGTCACGCCCATGAGGCATGCGGCGTGGATCATCGCCGACGTTTTGCGGTCGTTGATATCCATCAGTTCCTCTTTTGTGAGGACCTTGCCCTCACCTTCCATATCTAGCTGCTGACCGCCGCAGATGCCGTTTTCACCGGCAGCCTCGGCGAGCAGGCGCGCGCACTCGGCGCGCACATCCGCCGGCAGCTCCGTCGAAAGGATCGTGTGGAATGCCTCCGCCTGCAGGGCGTCGCCCGCCAGCGTCGCCGTGCACTCGCCATAGACCACGTGGTTCGTCGGCTTGCCGCGGCGCAGATCATCGTTATCCATGCACGGCAGATCGTCGTGGATGAGCGAATAAGTATGCACCATCTCGACCGCACACGCAACTGGCAGCGCCGCGCGCACATCCCCGCCGCAGGCTGCGCAGAACGCGAGCACCAGCACCGGACGCAGGCGTTTGCCGCCGGCGGTCAGGCTATAGTGCATCGCCTCCAGCAGACGATGATAGGACACGGTCGTGTCCGCAAAATAGGTATTGAGCGCCGCATCGGCGAGCGCTTTGTATACCTGATACTGTGTCTGATAATCCATACGTTATTCCTCAGTTTCAAACGGGAGCTCGACAGGCGCGCCGTCGCTCCCTTTTTTGAGCTGCACGACCTTCTGTTCCGCCGTATCCAGCATTTCATTGCAGGCCGCAAGCAGGCGCGATCCTTCCTCAAACAGCGCCAGCGACGCATCAAGCGGCACATCGCCCTTTTCCAGCTGCTTGACGATCTCATCCAGCCGCTGCATGGACGCTTCAAAGGTCAGTTTCTGTTTTGCCATGGGCATCCTCCCTGTTGTTTACGGTGCAGTGCAATGCACCGTCCTGAAGCTGTACACGAACCGGATCGCCCGGCTGCACCTTTGCCGCCGAGCGGAGCACCGTGCCGTCGGCATCCGTCGCCACAGCGTAGCCGCGGGCAAGCACCTTCAACGGGCTCATCGCGTCCAGCGCCGCCGCATACTGCGCAAAACCATGTCTGCGCGCGGCGAGCCAGCGCTCCCCCGCCGCCGTCAGGCGGCTGCGGGTATAGTCCAGCTCCACGCGCCGGAGATCAAAATAAGCCGCCGGAGACTGCAGCACACGGCGGCCGGCCAGATTGTCCAGTGCGGCCCGGCGCTGTGCCATCTGCTTGCGCATCGCCTGCGCCATGCGGATATCATACCCGCGCAGCGTCTCGCGGATGTCCTCCGCGTTCGGCACGGCCAGCTCCGCCGCATTCGACGGTGTCGCGGCGCGCAAATCGGCCACAAAGTCCGAGATCGTCACATCCGGCTCGTGCCCGACGGCGGAAATGACCGGGATATCCGAATCGTAGATCGCCCGCGCGACACGCTCGTCATTGAACGCCCACAGATCCTCGATCGAACCGCCGCCGCGGCCGGTGATGATGAGGTCGCCGACCCGATAGCGGTTGGCATACCGGATCGCTCCGGCGATCTCCGCCGGTGCCTCCGTCCCCTGCACGCGCACGGGCAGCAGCACGACCTCGCTGGCCGGCCAGCGCTTACCAAGCACGCGGATGATATCGCGCACGGCCGCACCCGCCGCCGACGTGATGACAGCGATCCGCTGTGGAAACAGCGGCAGTGGCTTTTTGTGCGCGCGGTCAAACAGGCCCTCCTTCTGCAGCTGCTCCTTGAGCTGCTCGTAGGCGGCATACAAGTCGCCCACACCGCCCGGAATGAGCCGCGTACAGTAGAGCTGATATGCCCCGTCGCGCGGATAGACCGCGATGCGGCCGATGGCCGCAACGCTCATTCCGCTCGCCGGGCGAAAGCGCAGCGACTGCGCGCTGCTGCGAAACATCACGCACCGCAGGCTGCTCTCGGCATCCTTGAGCGTGAAATAATGATGCCCGGACGGGTAGACCTTGTAGTTGGACAGTTCCCCCGTCACACAGACATTACCGAGCAGCACATCCGCATCCAGCAGCTGCTTGATGTGGGCGTTGAGCTCCGTTACGGTAAAGGATGTACGCGCCATGTCAGGCTTCGGCGCCGTTCTCGGGCGTCTGCTCCGGTTCATCGGCCGGCGCTTGAGCGGATGCTTCTTCCGCTTCGGCCTCCGGCTCGACCTCGCCGCGCACAAAGCTGCCGAGCACGCCGTTGATAAACGCCACCGTCTCTGGCTCTTCATAGCCCTTGGCCAGTTCCACCGCCTCATTGATCGCGGCGGCATTCGGTACGTCGTCCATATAGAGGATCTCGCACATGGCGCAGCGCATGATCGCCGCGGCAACGCGGGAAATGCGCTCCAGCCGCCAGCCGCGGGCATATTTTTCGATCATGTGGTTGAGCTCGTACATATGGTCATAGACCAAACCGGTCAGCCGGCGGATATAATCGAGCTGCTTCTCGTCCGGATATTCCAGAAACAGCGGGTCTTCCTCCGCCAGCGTCGCAAAATACTCGCGGCTGAAGAAAGTATCCGCCGTCTCGCGGGCATCGTCCCCGGCGAGCTGCGCGGCAAAGCTGAGCTGGATCGCGATCTCACGCGCAACCGTTCTTGTCATAGTGATTACTCCTGCTTTTCTTTATTTGTCGAAGGCCACACCGGACACGTGCACGTTCACAATGGGCTTGCCCATGCCGGTCATGGACTCGACCGCGCTCGTGACCGATTCCTGCACGGCCTTTGCGACCGCCACGACGCTGCAGCCGTAGCGCACCGTAATGATCGTATCGACCGTCATCGTGCCGTCGACGATCTGCACCTTGATGCCCTTGGCGGCAGACTTGATGCCGAGCAGCTCGGCCAGCTCCGTACCGGTAGAGGTCGCAACACCGGCGACGCCGTCCACTTCCGTGATCGCTGCGCGCACCATGGCGGCAACGACGTCCTCAGAGATATTGATGCTGCCCTTTTCATCCTGGCAAGTAATATAATTTTCCGGCATAGAAAAATACCTCCTGATAAAATTGTACAGTATAGTGTACCACGCACAGCGGCAAAAAGAAAGAAAAATGTTTCCCGTCCGGCAAAAAGATGCACCCCGTGAGATTCACAGGGTGCATCCGCATACTTGGAATTACTTGGTCATCGTCTCATGGAACACCATCAGGATCTTTGCAGCCTCCGCGCGTGTCGCGTTTCTGGCCGGCTGGATGCACAGGCGGCCGTCGACCGTGACGCCGGAGATCGCGTTGATCGCAACGGCGTCCTTCATCGCGTCCAGCGCCCAGAAGCCGACGCTGCCGGCATCCACAAAGCGGCTCAGATCATCCGGCGTCCAGGTCCGATCGACCATGCGCACGTTATTCAGATAGCGCATGAGCATGAGCACGAAATCCTGGCGCGTAATATTTGCATTCGGTGAAAATGTCGTGGCCGTCACACCGTTGACAATGCCGACCGAATGTGCCCAGGTCACTGCTTTCTGATACCATGCGCCCTCCGGCACATCCGTGAACGGCGTGCCGCCGCTCACTTCCGGATTACCGTGCAGGTTGTACAGGATCTGTGCGACCTGCGCGCGCGTCGTATATTCGCCGGGAGCAAAGCTGCCGTTGCCCATGCCGGACATGAGGCCGTAGGACAGGCAGTACTGAACACCCGGATAGAACCACGATGTGTCATTTTTGACATCGTTGTATACTGCAGTGGCAACAAGGCCGCTTGCAGGCAGAATGTCGCGCTTGGTGGCCGGGCAGCGCGTGCAGGTGTAGGTCATGCTGCCCTGCGTCGTTTCCGTTGCTTCCTTCGTCACCTCACCCTCATCCCAAGCGTGGCCGAGGGCGTCCGTGTAAGTATCCACATAGCTGTCACCACAGGCGCAGGTGTGGGTCGTGTAGCCCTTTTCCGTGCAGGTCGGCGCCGTGACAACATCCTTATAGCTGTGCACATGCGGAATCACCGGCATAGTCTCCGTCTTCGTCTCGCCGCAGCGGGTGCAGGTGAAGGTCTTGACGCCAGTCTCGGTTTCCGTCGGCTCCTTCGTCACTTTGCCGTTGTCCCATGCGTGACCCAGAGCGTCCACATAAGTATCCACGTAGCTGTTACCGCAGGCGCAGGTGTGCGTCGTGTAGCCCTTTTCCGTGCAGGTCGGCGCTGTGACAACATCCTTGTAGCTGTGGGTATGGAAAACATAATTGTAATGGATGTTGGCATTTAAGAGCGCATCATTTCCGTAAGAAATTTGAATTGCCTTCCATTGTGCCTCGCTCCCGGCATAGTACACATCGGTCAGAGATGTGCAGTCTTCGAAAGCACTCATGCCAATGCTCGTCACGCTGTCCGGGATCGTCACGCTGGTCAGAGATGTGCAATTATAGAAAGCCCAACCACCAATGCTCGTCACGCCATCCGGGATCGTCACGCTGGTCAGAGATGTGCAATAATAGAAAGCCCAACCACCAATGCTCGTCACGCTGTCCGGGATCGCATAACTTCCGGAAAAAGCGCCCGGGCACTGCACCAAAGTAGTCTTATCTTTGTTGAACAGAACACCGGATGCATCGCTGGAGTAATGGCTGTTGCCCTCAGTGACCCGTATACCGGTCAAAGATGTACACGAAGCGAAAGCGCCATCGCCAATGCTTGTCACGCTGTTCGGGATCGTCACGCTCGTCAGAGATGCGCAACCGCGGAAAGCAAACTTGCCAATGCTCGTCACGCTGTCCGGGATCGTCACGCTGGTCAGAGATTTACAGCCAGAGAAAGCCTGCTCTCCAATGCTCGTCACTCCGTTTGGGATCGTCACGCTGGTCAGAGATGTGCAGCAAGAGAAAGCATCATCGCCAATGCTCGTCACGCTGTTTGGGATCGTCACGCTGGTCAGAGATGAGCAACCAAAGAAAGCAGAATAGTCAATGCTCGTCACGCTGTTCGGGATCGTCACGCTGGTCAGAGATTTGCAATAAGAGAAAGCCCCCTTTCCAAAGCTCGTCACGCTGTCCGGGATCGTCACGCTGGTCAGAGATGTGCAATGATCGAAAGCCCGATCGCCAAAGCTCGTCACGCTGTCCGGGATCGTCACGCTGGTCAGAGATGTGCAATAAGAGAAAGCATAACTGCCAATGCTCGTCACGCCATCCGGGATCGTCACGCTGGTCAGAGATGTGCAATAATAGAAAGCCCAACCACCAATGCTCGTCACGCTGTCCGGGATCGCATAACTTCCGGAAAAAGCGCCCGGGCACTGCACCAAAGTAGTCTTATCTTTGTTGAACAGAACACCGGATGCATCGCTGGAGTAATGGCTGTTGCCCTCAGTGACCCGTATACCGGTCAAAGATGTACACGAAGCGAAAGCGCCATCGCCAATGCTTGTCACGCTGTTCGGGATCGTCACGCTGGTCAGAGATGAGCACCCGCGGAAAGCAAACTCGCCAATGCTCGTCACGCTGTTCGGGATCGTCACACTGGTCAGAGATGTGCAATTACAGAAAGCAGAATCGCCAATGCTCGTCACGCCTTCTGCAATCACAGCTGACTTTACCCGGCTTCTACTGTCATACCACGGCGCATCAGAAGCACCATAGTCACGCATACCACCTCTGCCGCTGATCGTCAGCACGCCCTTGCTGTCCAGCGTCCAGGTCAGGTTGCTGCCGTTTGCACCGCAGGTACCACTGTCCACGATGTTTGCCGCCAGCGCCGTGGCCGGCAGGAGCGACGCGATCATCAGCACCGCGAGTACAAAACTGAATATACGTTTTTTCATCCTCATTTCCTCTCATTTCATGATTGGAGCCAGAAGATATAAGCTTTGAATTCCATAAACTATCTCCGCTTCCTGTTTTAGATTATAATTGTCATGACAGGTGCCGTCAAGCCTCTTTGTGCTCGTTGGCAGTTCTCCATTTAAAATGGCAGCATCCCCGCTCCGGTCGGAGCGGGGATGTGTTTTACAGGATGGTTCACTGCGCGTCCTGCGCGTCGGCCTTGACCTCAATGACCTTGATCTGCGGCGCGGTATAGTCCGTTTCTTTGACGATGGTGTCCGTGATGGTTGCGACCTGTGCCGTGCTCAGCCCATCGGCCGGCGCGGGCACGGCGACCGTGATGCCTTCATCCGTGATATAGACCACACACTCGGAAAAATCCTTGGCCAGCAGGAGATTTTCGATCTGCGTCTCGGTCATGGAGTCGCTCGCCATGGCAGAGATGGCGCTCATGGCGCTGTCGATCGTCGCCTGCGAAGCGCCCTCGGCCGTCGAGGCTGATTTGAGCAGCGACAGCGCCTCGTCGCGCGACTGCTGGCGCGTCAGGCGCGCTTTGGCAAAGTAATCATCGGATGCCGACGCCGACGCTGCGGCCGCTTCCTCCTCCGCCTTGACCGCCGCCGTGGCGGCGTCCTCGGCGGCGGCCATTTCGGCGTCCGCCTTTCCCCACTGGGTGTTGTACGACCAGTTAAAGTAGATCGCGGCGCAGACAAACAGCAGCACCACAATGATCGCAATGTTTCGTTTGGTTTTTTTCATAGTCGCCCTCCCGTTATTTAGATTGCGGATCCGGCTGCTTTCGGAGCACGGAGATGTGATCCGTGCTCAGGCCGGTAAACTGTGCCACTGCCTGCGTGACGGCGAGCTGCACCTGCGGCGAATCCGCCCCGTCACAGACGACGACTGCGCCGAGATACTGCGGGCTGACCGTCTTAAGCTCCACCGCCTCCTGTGCCCCGCCGCCGGCGGAGATGATGGTCGGCTCACCGCTATCGTCCGTCGCCAGCTCCCGCTCGGCCGAGCAGCGGTAGGACAGCAGCACCTGCACTTGTCCCGCGCCGTTGATCTGCTGCAGGAGCGTTGTCAGGCGCTGCTCCTCGGCCTGGATCGTCTGCGGCTGTGTCTGCTCGGAAACGGCTGCCGCCTGCGCCGTCTTGGCCTTTGTCCTACTGCCGGTAGGCAGCAGGAGCAGGATCAGCCCCGCGAGTAGGATGATGAGAACGTATTTATACTTGGCTGCGAAAGCGCTGAGTTTTCGTGTGTTCATGATGTACTGCTCCATTCCTGCCGCGTGCGCGGGACCCCGAGGTCGGCCTCGATGATCTGCGCCAGTCGGCTGTTTTCTGCTGCCGGCCCGGATGTGACCAGTCGGACGGACTGCGGATACCAGTAGCCGTCGGTGCTCCACTGCAGCGTGACCTGCGCATCGTCGAGCGCAGCGCCGCACTGCGCGGCTTTGCCCAATATATATGTGCGCATTTCCGATTCTATGACCGTGCGCTGCAATCGCTCGCTGCTGTCGGACACCGCGCCGTCCGTCGACACCGAGACGTGATAGTCCTGCAGCGCGGCGGCATAAGCGTCATAATCGAACGTCACCAGCGGCGAGAACAGCAGGCACGTCAGGGCCACGCCGCCGGCCAGCTTCGTGACGCGCCGCAGGCTCTCCGACGTCGGAAACAGCGACGCCAGCGCCGTCAGCAGCGCCACGCCCGCCAGACTGAGCAGCCAGGCACGCAGAGATTCCATCATCCCGTCACCGCCTTCATACTCGACACGATCGAGAGGAACAAAATGAGCGACGCCACGCCGACCATCCCCAGCAGGAAACCGTACACGTCCGCAAAGCCGTCGATCAGCCGCCCGACACGCTTGTCCGCGAACGATTCGGCGATACCGGCGGCAAGCTTGTACAGGACATAGTGCACGGCAAACTGCAAATACGGCGTGACGCACATGGCGGCGACGCTGACGACGCCGACGATGCCAATGCCGCTGCGCAGGATCGCGGCGCTGAAAGTGACCGTGGACGCCGCATCGGCCACGATGCTGCCGACGACCGGAAGCGCGGCGGAGACGGCCGTCTTGACTGCCTTGGCTGCGGCTGCGTCCGCCGAGCCGGTGAGGATGCCCGTCAGCGACAGGTAGAGCGTGAACACGCTCGCAAAGCCGATGAGCAGCAGCCGGAACGCCTTGCGCAGCAGACCGCTGAGGGACGCGAGCACGTCGTTTTCGAGTGTTGTGCCGCAGATGACCGTACCTGCGTACAGATACAGCAGCGGCAGGAGCACCGCCGTCTCCGCGGACAGAAGCACATCCAGAAACAGTGAAGTTGCCGCGTATTTTGCGGCCGCCGACGTCGCCGCGCCACTCGCCGCCGCGGCGGCACACATGCTTGGCAGCAGGATCTTGGAAAAATCCCGCAGCGTTGCAAGTGCCTCGCTGCCCGCGGTGATGCACGAGGTCACGTGCGTAACGCTCAGCGCGGCGACCGCCACCGTGCCGGCCATCTGCGTTACCTTTCCGCAGGCGCCGCTCACGGAAAGGGACGCGCACAGTGCCGACAGAAACACGATCGCCAGCAGCAGCGCCGCATTGCGCGCCGCCGACGCGACGGCCCCGCCGCCCTCGTGCAGCACATAGGCCCAGAGCTTTGCGAGCAGGGACTGCGGCTGCGCGGCATCCGCAACGGACAGTTCACCGAAGGCGTCATATGCCTGCTCCGGAAGCGCGGATTCCAGCGACGCCGTGCCGAAATCCGCTGCCTGCTCAGCCGCAACATCGTAGGCAAACGCCCCCGGCGTGCACGCCGCCAGCACCAGCAGCACAGTCAAAAGCACAAGCAGCCGCTTTTTCATAAGCATTCTCCGATCATGGTCAAAAACGTGCGCATCAGCGGCAGCGCGGCATAGAGCGCGGCCGCCACGCCGACGAGCTGCACCGCGCAGGCGCCGGCAGCCTGTCCGGCGTCTTTGCAGAGGCTCTCCCCGATCATCGTCAGGATGCTGATGGACATGCACTTGAGCAGCGGCCCGGTGTAGACGCCGGAGAGCTTGCTGACCGCGATCGCATCGCGGAAAAACGCCGCCAGCGGCTCCAGCAGACCGATGCACAAAAACAGCGCCAGCAGTGCTGCCGCCATGCTCAGCAGAAGCGACATGCCCGGCACGGTCTTGTAGACCGTGGCGGCGGCAGCGGCGGCAATGACCACGATGATGATCGCCTGAAAGACCGGCTCCATCACAGGGAAAACAGGCTCTTGATTAAATCGAACAGCTCGCTGATCTTCTGGATCACCAGCACCAGCACCACGACCAGACCGGCAATGGTCGTCATGAGCGCCTGCTCGTCGCGCCCGGCGCGCGAGAGCAGGATATTGAGCACGGCGACCAGAATACCGATCGCCGCGATCTTAAAGACAAGGTCAACGTCCATAAGCGCCTCCTGTGTAATCAAAACAGAGCCACGGCGGCGAGCAGACCAAGCGTCGCGCCGAGGCCGCAAAAGAGTTTTCCGCGCTGTGTCGTGTCCGCCTGCATCTGCGCCGCAGCAGCCTGCAGCGTCTCGATGCAGGTGTCCAGCGCGCGGCGCTGGATCTGCGCGTCATACTTGCCAAGCTGTTCGCCCAGCGTCAGCAGCGCTGCGCGCACATCGGGCGTCAGCATGTCCAGCGCCTGAAACGCGGCCGCCCAGCTCTCGGAAAACGGCCGGCCGCCGTCCGTGATACCGTCTGCGAGCGCGGCATATTGCGTACTCAGCGGCTCGGGCGCGCCCGCCGCCAGATGGTGCAGCGCCTCCGGCAGCGGCAGCAGACGGCCGACGATATCGCTGCGCAGCAGGTTCAGGCTGTCGATCACCGCCGTGAGCAGGCGCAGCCGCAGCCGCAGCTCCTGCCGCAGCGCGAATCCGGCGGCCGTACTGCCCAGAAACACCAGCGCCGCTCCCAGCCAATGCAGGCGCGTCATGTCAGATCCTCAACGGTATAGACACGCTTGCCGCCGCTGCGCGTGATGCACACGGCGCGGCGGAAAATATGCTCGTCCAGCAGTGCACGGTACAGCGCCCTGTGCCGCAGCGCCGCAACGCTCTGCGCGTGCGCCGTTGCCAGCAGCGCGACGCCGCAGCCGGCGGCGATGCGGATGGCCTCGATGTCCTCCGGCGCGCTGATCTCATCAAACGCCAGCACATCCGGCCGCATGGCGCGCAGGAGCATCATGCAGCAGGCCGCCTTCTGCCCGCCGGTCATCACGTCCGTATTTGCCCCGACGTCAAACTGCGGCGCGCGGTTCTGCACGGCCGCGATCTCGCCCCGCTCGTCCATGAGCGAGATGCGTGTGCCCATATCGGACAGGCGGCGCACACACTCGCGCAGCAGCGTCGTCTTCCCGTTGCCGGGCGACGAGAGGATGAGCGTACTGCAAAACCCATCGCGGAGCAGCTGCGGCAAAAGCGCATCGGCACAGCCGGGCACCGCGTGCGGGATGCGCACAGACACGGAGCTCAGCTGCCGGATGCCGTCGATCTGCCCGGCAGCTTGTCCGTAAGCGCAGCCGCAAAGCCCGACGCGGCAGCCGCCGGCCGTCTGTAAGTACCCCTGCCGGATCTGTTCTCCAGCCGCGTAAACGGACGCTCCCGTCGCGCGCTCGAGCAGATAGTCCAGATCACCCGCCAGAATGGCGCGGCATTCCGCCGGATATACATGCGTCTGCGTCAGCAGCACGGGCACCTGGCCGATGCGGCAGCAGATCTCTTCCACGAGTTCCTGCCGGTCGCGCTGCGTGTGCGCAATGGCCTGTCCCAGCGCCGGCGGGAACAGCGCCAGCGCCTGATTTGTGAAGATCATGGTGGTCCCTCCTCTTTTGTTCTGCCACATCCTATGCACGCGCCGCGCGCGGCAGAACAAAAAAAGAGACAGCCGATTGGCTGCCTCTCAGGTAAGATAGTTACGAATTACAGTTTGCGGCACTCGAGGTAATAGCGCTTGTCCGCGCCGAGGCCGATGGAAAAGCTCTTTTTCGGGAACGGGCCGGAGCGCAGCACCGACGTAAAGAGCTCCGCCTTATCCATGCGCGGCATGAGGATTCCGCAGCAGCCATCACCAGCCGCAAGGGCGATCGCCTCATCGTCGCCGTGGATATAATCGACCGAGCCGCCGTTTTCCGCGAGATAGGCCGTGCAGAACACATCCATCGCGGCGATCGCTTCACCGAGCGACGCGCCCTTGGCGAGAATGTCGCGGCGCGCACGCCCGGCGATCAGGGAGATCGCATAGCCGCTGCCGTCAGTGGATGCCAGCGCCGTCTCCGCCGCCTGCATCCATTTGGACGCATCGGTACCGAAGAGCACGCGGTGGATGGGTTCAAACGTCACGGCCGGGCTGTGTAGGTTCACAAGCTCAACGAGCGCGTAGCGCGCGGGATCGGCCGCCGCCTGCTCGGGCGTGAGCGTTTGCTTCTTCTCCAGCCAGCACAGACGGGCTGCCGCCAGACTGTGGTTGCCGTCCGCGATGGCAAAGCGCATGGGGTACGCGCCGTCCGTGCCGACGCCGGTCGCGCACAGGCGCGCGGCAAGCGCATCCGCCTTCGCGCCCGCAATGCGCAGGCCGCGAACGTGACCGCCGCCGGACATGAGGTCAAAATCATACAGCGTTTCGCCGGCCGCCGCCTGTGCTTCCTGGCGGATCGTATCCTCCGGATCACTGTAAAACACCATGATGTGCGGCATCTCCAACGCCGCCGCCGCGCGGATGCGCACACGCGCAGGCAGGCGCGAGGCGACCGTGCCCTCCGTCGCGCGGATCGGCGTGACGGAGTCCGGCGCGTAATCATACGCCTCCAGATCGAGCGCGCCGACAATGCCGCAGCGCACGGCGCCGCCCGGCAGCGTGCGCTGCACGAGCACAAGGCCGTGCGGCACGGTGCGGAACACGCCGTCATCGAGGTAGCGGCGCATGGTCTGCTGGATCTCGCGCGTCGCCGCAGCCTCATCGCACTTGCCGAGGTAAAACTCCGGCAGCATCAGCCGCAGCGTGGACGGCGCGTCGCCGACGGTGTCCTGCACTGCCTGCCAATAGCCGGCGTCCGCCGTGAACTGGTCACAGGCAATGACGCTCCAGCGCCGCATATCCGCATGCGCCGGCAATAGAATATCCGTTGGGGTAAAAAACAGGTTCTGGTTCATTCCTGACTCCACTTTTCTGCTCTGCCGACGGCGCGCAGCCAGTTATCGTGATACTGCTTTGCCTGCTCGGCATCCATTTCGGGCTTGAAAATACGGTCAGACTGGCGCAG
>ERZ772872.1956-NODE-1956-length-17658-cov-3.559507_pt1 | contig 17658 bp, 10 predicted proteins | sample MGYA00512132_ERZ772872 | MGnify/ENA primary metagenome ERZ772872 (study PRJEB29015, sample SAMEA2737724) | human gut metagenome | biome: human gut; feature: human-associated habitat; material: faeces | place: China | collected 2012 ...
GACTCGTTCAAATAGTCCTGTTGGTGATTGATAGATGAGTTTGGCATTTTCAGACAAATTAATTCCTGTTTTTTTCTGCATCTGACCAAATGGACCTTTCTTCCCAATCTCTAAACAACTAACAATTTTTCCGTTTGCGTGTAACCCATCCAATATCGTGTATATCATATCCCTCTTAGTTACGTCTTTTTCGTTTCTTTTTGAAACCGGCAACTTGCAAAATAATTCTCGACCTTTGTGAAGCGCCTCTCTGCAACCACCGTTATCGTACAATTCAAAGTATTTGTCGACTCTTTCTAAAATCTGATCATACACCATAATTAAATCATCGTCTGTCGGTTTTGGGGTTGCAACCTTATCAAGAATTTCAAGAGCTCTTTTATCCAAAAAAAGTTGTCTAAAATTATGTTGATAAGCAGCACTCCCTAACGTAAATAATAGATTTCCGTCTTGAATTAACTGATTATATAAAACCTTATCAATAACAATCCTAAACTGCTTGTTTTTAGATTTTTTACCAAATTTTGATTCAATTAACCTGTTTAACATATCGTTAAAGACGTCAACATCGTTCTTTCGAAGCGAATCCAACCTTTCGGCATATCTTACGGGAATGCCTATCACCTTATAACCTTTACCTGTATATACAATAACCATATAAGCATCTTTATTGCCACTATGACCACCGTATATGCTTGTATCTCTATCTTTCTTTAATTTAATCAAAGTTTTGCCGCTCTTTGCCGAATAAATAGTTTCATCAAACATTGCCCCCGTACGCTGTCCCACCTCTTTCGTGACCAGCATCTTCTTAAACGCATAAGCCTTATTCAGCTTATTAATCATTTCTTCTTTATTGAGAACGAAATTTCCATCAGTACTGATGATATCACCTGATTTATTCAAAAATTCTCCTAAGAAATTATTTCCGTGAAGTTGCTTGAATACGTTGTCCGACACCTTCATAAAATCATTATAATCAAATAATGGTCTGAGATTTGGATACTTTTTGAAAAGGTACTGACCAACAAAGCTCGTCAAATAAGCGTCAAAAGCATGATGATAATCATTTACGTTCCTGTTTTTATAGAATTTGAAATGCTTTCTGATATCATGCGTAAGTTCAGCTCTTACCTCAATAATGTCAACATCGTCATTTTGATATTTATCGTTTAAAACGTTGGCAACAAGCTTGATAATTTGCCGCGTTTCAACTAATTGGCGATTTACAAACCCCTTCATCTTATACTTATCAATATTTTCAGGATTAGTTGTCAAATTATTGAATTTCCTGCGAGAAATAAACCCTTTGTCATACAAATTCTTCCAAAAACTATGCATCCCATTAAACATTTTGCACGGAACACCCTTCGACTTAACATCGTTATTGAGTGCTTTAGTCGTCAAAACACGATTATCAAGCGAATCATCCTTAATGACAGCTTGAGGCAAAATATGATCAATATCATATTCTTGACCACTAATTACTTTGTCGAAATCAAGCGGATGACCAGAATACATATCTTTTCCCTGTTGTTCAAAATAAAGATATAACCTGTCATTCAAGCCTTTCTTATCCTTGATCACGCCGTCCAGATCCTTCATCACTTCTTCGCTAACTTCAGAAGCGTACTTTTCATATATGGACTTCATTCTGTTCGCTCTCGACACTGTCCTTACGGACGGCCCGTCTTCACGAGCAAATTCCAATGAAATTGAAGATGGTGCGTATCCCATTGCTTTTTGTATATCGTCGACCACCCTTAAAACTTGCCTGATTGCTTTTTTATTGGCCGGAGACGTATACATGTCATTTATTGCGTCACTAACGCTTCCTTTCAAATGCCTTTCGTTTTCTTCGGCAATTTGTTTTGGAAATTCATCTGCTGTTTGAATCTGCATAAAGTTTCGATTGGTTTCCCACAGATTATCCATTATCGTATGATTATTTTTGTCGCGCAGACCTGTTAACAACTTTTTGGACAACTTTCCCCAACCACGATAACGTTTCTTTCCGATTTTTTGCTTTTCTTCTTTAGTAAGCCAGGTAAATTCATCAAGCTTTTGATTATAAACATGGCCGTCTTCAAATACCGTAGAGTATTCCACCATTTTTTCAAAATCGTTAAAATATGTCCTGTCATCAACTTTGTCACCAAAAATTATTTTTAAATCGCTATATGTGCTCAAAGATGATAAGAAACGATTTTCATCGGCCAATCCGCTGATTTTTGGTTTGACCAAATATTTATGATTTTGAACAAGATAATTTTGTAAGTCTGTGATTTTAACAATTTTTTGCTTTTTAAATAAATCATTATAGATTGCTTGTTTTAACTTGACATCTTCAAACGAATCACTTAACCCATTGTCATTAATTCTTACATTATTCAACTCATTCAGAACTTCATATTCTTGATAAAGCATGCTTTCTTTTGGAACAACATCTTCACCAAGAAGATAAGTATCCTTGCTCTTCATCCGTTCTATAAAATTGTTAGCGGACTCTGCCCTATCAACTTTATCATCAAAATTCCATGGAGTAATTTCGCCGTCCTTTTTGCGAACCATCCAAGAAAAACGTGCTTCTTTGTTTTTGTCAGCGTTGTTGGGATCAACTAACGGTCCAACATAATACGGAATTCTGAAAGCAATCAATTCCTCAATTTTGTACTTCGAGTAAACCCTTCTCTTTTCGTTCGGGTTCGGCTCAGCAAGCCAAGGGTAATACTCTTTTTGATTATCAATAATTTTACGCATCTCTATTTGATGCAGTTGATGCGGCAAAACACCATTTGCTGCCGTTCGCTGTCTGATAAAAAGCTTGTTTTCGTCTATGAGTTTCTTTAACTTGCCGCAAGATTCTAACACATCTTGATTAACGTTTTCTTTGTCCATGTCAGATAATATTTTTTTAAGCTTATTATAAAACTCATCTCTTTTTGCTATATTGTCATTATAATCACGATACGCACCACGTAATTCGGCTGCTGAATCACCAGAAACGCTATGTTCGAGCCCGTGGTATATTTTCAACTGCTCACCATAGTCATCATACTTTTGCATCATTGCCTCAGATAAACTCATTCCCGACGGAACGAATGCATTCAGCATTACTTGATCTTGAATTTCTTTCAAAATCATCAGTAACATCTTTTGATTTTCATCAAGCACCTCTGACAAGTTTGCAATATTTTCTTCAGTTTTTTCCGAACACAAATCAAAAGAATACTTCTGTTGCAATTCAAAAATCAGATGAAAATTGCATTTCAAACCCAAAACAGCATTAGAGATTTGAGTTGCTAAATCTTTGGCTTTTTTATTCTTGACCTTTTCTTTGTCTTCTACGTGAAGAAGTTTGGCAATCTTTTTTGACTTATCTTTTCTGGTCGTATTTCTTTCCAACAAAATTGATTCAACTAGCGCTGCATTGCTGTTATCAACGTAAAAATCCGTATAACTCGAGAGCAAATCATTAATCTCATCAAATTTTCCCTTAATATCAAGGTTCTTTGCTTCAAAAGAATCGACGCTGGTATCATATAAGAAATTACCGCGATATTTGACCATATGGTGAAATGCCAAATATATTTCCCTAAGATCAAATTTTCGATGCTCAGTCATCAGTGCATAGCGCAGATGGTACATTGTCGGATATTTTTTGTAAAACTCGCCATCATCTTGGTACGTGACGCCCTTTGACTTTGGAAAAAGCAATGATTTCCGATATTTTTTATCATCCTTTGGAGATATGTTGGAATTTTTAAGTCTTGCAAAAAAAGTGTCGTCTACTTCGGCCATATGTTCATCAAAAAAATCTTCCAACAACCTTAGACGCCATTTTCTTCGTCCATATCGACGTCTGGCAGTCCGATGCATTCTTCTTTCAGCAGCAGACTGTCCTTCGTTATACAATCGTACCCCGATGCCTTTTTTGCCCTTGACTCTCATCAGATCAAAATTATCATTCATTATTGACCATCCAATGGAGCTAGTGCCAATATCCAAACCTATGTTGTACGGTTCTTGGTTTTTTCTCATACCAACCACTCCTCATAAAATATTCATTTTAATATATGATAGCACTTTCACAATACTTTTTTAACCCCTTAAAATACCTATTTATCACCGTAATTGCGCCACTTAAAATATGGAAATGTTTTTAAATTTTAATGAAAAAGCATTGTCACTCGCAACCAAATTTCCTACTTCAAATCAACCTGCGTCTTGCTCGTCATCCCTCCATTTTCAAACGTCAACGTTGCCGTGCCGCCCTTGGTTCCTGTGACCCACGTTGCATTGAGCGTCGTTTCACCGCTGATTTTCATTTCATTTAAATTGTCAGGTTCCCCATATTGCTTGACGACATCGTCATAATTGGCCCCGTCTGCGATTGAATTGAATGCCTTCAAGTCAAGCTTGGGAGAACGCGTAAATTTGAAACCGGTTATGTCTTTTGAAACCGTCTTGTCATCATTAAATTGAACCGTGACAGTCACACCGTCTTTAGTCCATGTTTCATCTTTAACTTTGACGTTTTGAAGATTGGTTGTTGACGTGGAAACGGGCTTGCCCAATGATTTTTCAACGTCGGCCAAAGATGTCCCGCCATCTCCGTTGCTCATCAGATCGCCAACGACGATTGCGTCAAACTTCTTTCTCAGTTCCGCATTTTTCGAAATAGTTCTGTCATCTTTTTTATGCGATGTTTCAGCATTGCTGCTTCGTGACGATTTATCACTGCTGCTGTCATCTCCGCCACCGGCAACGGCACCGATAATAATTATTGCAATGACTGCCAGAATCCAAAAGCATCCTTTTTTATAAAATGGTTTCTTTTCCACATATACTTTTCCGTTTTCATCTGTAATCTTCTTTTTCATAGTTAATTCCTCCAATAAATATATCTTTAATAGCTTTACACGATTTAATTTTTATTCTTCTTTTCTCCTCCACTCCATCCCCCCTGCCGTCCTCTGCTTTCCCTTCAAACAAAGACAGATTCCGACGGTATTCTTGAAACCGAAATGTCGTGCCGCTTCCGTAGCCGTTTGAAATTCGCCGCAGAAGACGTTGTTTTTGAATGCTTGAATCGGGCCGGTGTTTCGATTCTTGGATTTTTTCCTTCTTTTGAATCTGTAGTCCGTGGATGCGGCACGTCCCGGGTAGTCCCATTTGAGATTTTTGACATTGTTGTTGCCTTCTTTTCCATCGATGTGACGCACGAAGGTTCTCTTAGGATCGTCGTTTTCGATAAACGTCCTGGCAACGATTTGAGCTACGGTGTAGTTCTTCTTGTTGCCGTCTTTGTCAACCAGACGGATTACTTTGGTGCCGTTTCTCAGCTTGCTGCACTTGAGAATTCTTTTTTTGGAAATCGTTCTGTAGCCTCTTGACGTTTTGATCGTTCTTGGCAGGCTCATGATTTTGCCGGTATCGGACACCATGTAGCGTCCTTCGTAACCTTTGATTTCTTTCCAGACCATGTGTTTTTACCCCCTTTCGTTCATCAAATATCACCTTGAGTCCTATCATACGCTTTTTTCAAGCGCTAATTCCCGCAAATTTGCGGCAATTAGCATTTTTTTGCAGAAAAAATACCGAAACCATTAAAAATGATTTCGGTCTTCTCTTTTAATTCAATTTAATTCCGTCGGCATTGTACCATTTATACCCGTGTCGCTCGCAATATGCGTCGATCTTTTTTGAAATTTCCCTGCCGGCTCGATATTCGACGATGTAGACGTCAAGTCCTGCTTTTTTGGCCTGCTTAAGGTATCTTTCGTAATAATCCGTATTTTTTTTGCCTGCCGACCGTATTTTTTCTTGTTGAAATCATATGTCGTGAATACGTCTTCCTGGTTGATGCCGTCATAAAGATTTTTGGCACTGCCGTCTTTTAACGTTTCAGAAACAAAGACGTCTCCTCCGTTGACGATCAGCTTGAACCCCTGTCGTTTGAGTGATGCAAGCATCGACTTCAGGCTCTGATAGACTTCAGGCGTATGATATCGATAGTCAACTACCACCGATTAAAATCGGTGGCTTGTAGCTCACAAGCCTAATGACTTAGAAGTAGTAGCGCACGAATGTGCTTCTTCACGAAGTGGCTACGTTTGGGTGGTTGACAGCACCCTAGATTACCAACATGTCAGTCGGTAACGTTATTTAATTCAAACTTAGGATGCTCGTTTCCAGTAAGATATTGCTTGCCCAGTTCGTACAGATTCATTGCGCCAACACGGTCATCATTAGTTTTAAAACCGCAGTATGCACAATCATAGCGATGTAGTGCATGATTGCGGTTTTCTTTGCAAATTTGACCGCATTTAGGGCATCTTTGACTGGTGTATTTGGCTGATACAATCAATACTTGTGATTGATTAGCCTGTGACTTATATGTCAGCTTAACTTGCAAATCGTAGAACGACCATGAATGCAAATCACGATTACGGTCACGAGCGCCTTGGTTTTTCTCATCAAATGATACGTTGGTCAAGTCTTCTAAAACGAACAGAGTATTTGCTCCGTAGTGTTGTACGAGTGTCTTAGACAGTCGATGATTAACATCTTCCATCCAACGGTTCTCTCGTCCAGCCAATCGTTTCAGATGACGTTTTGCTGATTTGGTATTGGCAGACTGCAGGCGTTTACGCAGGTAGGCATATTTCTTTCGACGATGGGCAACTTGCTTGCCGTTAAAAAACTTAGTTTTTCCTTTTTCATCATAGATGGTCATAATTTGTCGTAAACCACGGTCAATACCCACAATATGCTGATTGCGAAGTTGTTTCCATTCACTGACTTCAATTGTAACAGGAACATGTAAGAACCAATGCTTTTTAAGCTGTACTAGTTTAGCCGTTCCCAATTTTGCATTAGCAGAAAACAAATATGCTAGATAATCAGCTTTGAAGGGTACCTTAATTCGCTTTCCTAAAACATTAAGCGAAATCATGGTACGATTCTTGACAAAAGAATAGTTAGAACCGTGTACATAGTCTGCCTGTGGACGTTTGAAGTGAATTGGCTTCCATAACCAATCTAAGGTTCGGGGAACGGATTTCCAAATATGTCTGCCAGTTTTTTCATCAATCACTTCAGTATCATAACGATAAGGACATTGATACAATTGAGTTCTCACCGTATCATATCGTGCCTTAACCGTTCGATAAGTCGACTGTACCATTTGTGAATTAAGATTTGGTGATTCATTTCGCAGATAGCGATACATATCTTTCTGAAAGACCTTTTGGTTTGCATTAAAATGTCCGTCAAAATACCATTGACTGACAATATTGCATAGACGTTGATATTCCTTGGTTATTGCCTTAAACGAAACTATTTGTTCGTTTGTCGGATACAGTCGAATCTTAGCAGTCAGTGTTTGTTGCATTGTATTCGCCTCCTTTCTTTTAATCATATTTATATTATATCACAATGATTAAAAAAGTTAAAAAAGAACACCTCATGGCGTTCACAGTGGTCTTATATCCCATGACTAAAGTCACGGGTATTACGACCTAACCATCAATAAACATTTTTGCCGTCTGCTTTCAAAGTTTCAACCTGCTTGCTTTTGAAGCTGCTCGGATCAACCACTATGTTGTTATAACACTCGTATTTTTTCTGCTGACTTATGTCATCACCGATAAACACGCCGTAATCAAAAGAATCTTTGCGGCATGCTACGAGGAATACGGTTACTGCTGAAAAGAGCACTGCCAAGCATTTTATGTGCTTTGCTTTCATAGCTTCTCCGTTATGTTTTAATAACATTTCATTTGTTTTATGTTAACTTGTAAAGACTATTCCCACTCAAAGTTCTCTTTTCCCGCACCGAGCTCAAAGTGATACTTCACAAGTCCGAGATCTTCTCCGCAGATGTCGCATTTCAAAGCGACTTTTTGACCTTTTCCGCTGATCAAAAAATTTTGTTTGCCAAATGCAGTGGGTGCAAGCAGCGCTGCATTTACACCGGCAACGAACCAGTCCGGTGTCTTACCCTCGTATGAACTGACTGCTTCGACATCCTTTTGCTTGTGCCGTTTCCCAGCGGTTTCCCCATACCCGACAACGATGATTCCGATGACTTTTTGATTGGGAACTTTTCTTTCGACGTTTTTTTTGCTGAACGTTCCGCCGATCCACCAGGTGTTGAGTCCAAGCGTTTGGGCATAAAGCATCAGGTCTGCTCCGACATATCCCAAGCGCTCGTTCAGATCAGCGCTTTCTTTTCCTGACATGATAAAATAGTTGACAGCATTTTTGGAAGCCAGTTTTCCCATGAGATTCAGTGCTAAAGAATCCTCCGTTTCCAGTCTGACGTGCACCCGATATTTCTCATTGTCTTCTTCGACGCGCTTTCTTAAGGCTGAGACCGTTTCTAAGTCAAGCTCTTCATCCCGATATCTGCGCACGACGTGTCGTTTCTTCATTGCCTCTTTAAAGTCCATATATTCCCCTCCTTTGTTCAAAATATATCATTTTTATTGAGCAGATTGCAAAAAAAGCAACTCGCTATGACGCGAGCTGCTTTCAACAATTATTTGACGCTGACGTCTCCGGTTTGGTAATTGATTTCGATGCCCTTTTGAACGTTTGGCACGAACACGTTGAATTCAAGCGATCCCGATCTGCTTTTGGCCTCAATGTGCGCCCCGGAAGGAACCAGATTGCCTTCTTCAAACAAATCGGTAACTCGATAGCGAACCCGTTCGTTTTGATCAAGCGCTTTTCGGACAAGTCCTTCATAATAGTTTTGACCGGTCGAATTTGCGCTTTGGGCCTCATTTGCCCAGGCCGTCTGCGTTGCGATATTGTCGGGATTGGCTTCAGATGCGTCAAACCCTCTCAGTCCCCCGACCAAAGCATAAGCCAGCAAGTGACCTCTGTCGTAAGCATGAGAGTAGCGACCGCTCAAATCAAGTTTTTGTTTGAAGCCTTGGGGGCGCCAGTCGGTCCTGCCTTGGCCGGTTTCACTGCGATTTTTGTATTGTCTGGTCGTCCTGTTCAGCCAGGCATCCCCGATCATCGCCCCAGTTTCTTTTCTGTTGACCGCATACGGAGCACTTGAAACATTGGCATTCAGATCGGTCTTGTTATCATTGATGATGAAGGCTCCATGTCCGTTCCACTCGATTTTCTGTCCGAGTCTTTGTCTGATTGAATCGCTCAAAACGCTTTCCGCAAGCTGTCTTTCCGGTGTGCTTTCGTCGTTTTGGACGCGGCTTGTTTGAGATTGACCTCCTGAATTCAGCCACTCGTCCAAGCCGATTTTTTTGCCGAAGGCAGTCCAGCTCAGCAGGACCAACCCGATGGCAATGATCAGGGTCGCAAAGCTTTTGTTTTGTTTTCTTCTTTTGACCATTGTTTTTCCTCTGCATTTCACAAGATGTTTCCATTATAGCAAAAACACCCTGCAAAATGCAGAGTGTTGAAAAAATTTGATCAAATCTTGAAATGACCGGTATTTTTCTTCAGTTCTGAAATATTTCCGTTGAACCAGTTCATCGTTGCCATGACCTCTTCGGAATTTACAGAAACTTCTTACGTCCCGGCAGCATTTTCTTCCGTTGAGGACGACATGCTTTCGAGACTTGTCATTACCTGCCCCTGAATCTCTTCAATTTCATGCGTTTATTTTTAACTTTGTTCGACCGGATTGGGGACCTCTGAAGCAACGACCAGGAAACCTTTGCCGGCTTCACCGGTACTGACTGCTTCAATTGAAACGTTCAAGCAAGACGGTTCGTCCGGCGCGAAATTTCATCGGAATAATCTTTGAACACTTTGATGGTCATATACTTCTTGTTAAACGTTCACAATTGATTTCATGAACTATTCACGTGTTCTTTTAGTAACGAAAACGTTTTTACAATCTTTTCATAAATTTTATTTGACATTTTCCTTTTCCATGTCGTATAATAAATGATGTTGCGATGGTTCGGTAGCTCAGCTGGATAGAGCATCCGCCTTCTAAGCGGACGGTCGTGAGTTCGAATCTCACCCGAATCATTCATAACTTACTTAACCGAGCTTTTAGGGTTCGGTTTTTTTGTTATCCAACAAAAAAATCCGGGAATCATCCCGGATCTCCTTTGACATGCCGGATGTTTTCTCGGTTCAGCAGTTCACCGATTTCTTCCAGCATCTTTTGATCTTTTTTGAGCCAAAATCTTCTGTCCAACATCTTCTTCGTCTGTTTTGCTTCATCTTCGACGATGACCGGTATCGGTCCCAAATATCGTTTCATAATGGCAAACAACTGGCGTTTCGTTTCTATCGTGATCGTGTTTGGAAAATGCAGTGCAATATATTCAATCGGCTCGACGCGATCAACCACGAAAGAAAGACCGTTTCGATCCTGAACTCTGCCGTAAAACAACAGCTCGGCATTTTTTTTCAATCCTTTATGATATCTGAGAAACTGTTTAGGGAAAAAAGTTGCCTCCATCTCGCCCGTCTGATCAATACATGAAACAAACGCCATCTCGTCGCCTTTTTTGGTCTTGATCTTCTTAACTTCCTTAATTCTAACAAGAACGATTGCCTGCTGATCGGGAACAAGGCTGGCAAGCGAACTTGCTCCGATTCCTTGTGCGAATGCACTGTATTTGTCAAGCGGATGCGCTGACAGGTATACGCCAAGACGTTCCTTTTCTTTTTCCAACCGCTCATCCAGAGTCAGTTTCTTGACGTTTTTCTTGCTGGGCACGAAAAGCGATTCAAGCAAGGGAACACTCATCGAAAGCTGATCGTACTTCACCAAAACGTCAAGCCTGTTCAAAAGTTGACTTCGATCGGCTTCCAAAGAATCAAACGCTCCGACGTAAATCAGCGTTTCAACGATCGGTCTGTAGCTTTTGGCGATTTTTTCGCGTTTTTTTGCATCACCATCATGATCGTGCTTATCGACAAGAGCACGGTCAACCATCCTGTTCATGAAATCATCCAGACTTTTAAAAGGTCGGTATCCGCCAGCATGGCGCTCAGCCAAAATCTGTCGAATAAAATCGAATCTGATTCCCTTCACGGACAGAAAGCCAAACATGATGCCACCGTCAGAAATGCGAAAATCATAACTGCTTTTATTGATGTCGGGCGCAAGGATCTTTATTTTGCGCTTTTTGGCAGCCGCCAGAAAACTTTGAGTCTTCTCAACGTTGCCGATTACGGTACTAAGCAGCGCACAATAAAATTCTGCCGGGTAATGTGCCTTAAGGTAAGCCATCTGAAAAGCCATCTTCGAATACGCAACGGCGTGCGAACGATTGAAGCCGTATTCTCCAAATCGTTCAATGTAATCGTAAACTCGCAATGCGTCTTCTTTTGAGAAACCCTTTTTTTGAGCACCTGCGACAAATTTGACGCGCATTCTTTCAATCGTTTCATGTTCTTTCTTGCTGATTGCCTGACGCAGAATATCGGCTTCGCCCAATGTGAAACCACCCATTTTTGACGAAACCTGCATGGCTTGCTCCTGATAGACGATAATTCCGTAAGTGCTATTTAAGATTGGTTCCAAAACCTTTGCCGGATAAGAAACAGTTTTTCGTCCGTGACGTCTTGCCGTAAATTCGTCAATGTTTCGAATCGGTCCTGGACGATACAAAGCGTTCAAAGCAACGACGTCTTCAAAATTCTCAGGTCTGATTTTAAGCATGGCCTGTCTGATTCCATATGAATCAAATTGAAAAATTCCTTCCGTTTTGGCATTATAAAAGAGTTCCAAAGTTGCTTTGTCGTCGAGCGGAATTTGTTCAAGATCAAGCTTTGATGCTTTATTTTGGTTGACAAGATCCTTTGCCGTATTCAAAATTCGCAAATTTTTCAAACCTAAAAGGTCGATTTTAAGCAAACCTGCTTTTTCAACCGGTTTTTTTGAAAACTGGGTCATCAAATAACCGTCATTTCCGATTTGAACCGGAACGACTTCGTCAAGATTTTGATCGCTTAAAACGATTCCGGCAGCATGCGTCGAAAAATGTCTGGGCAACCCTTCAAGCTTTTGCGCAGTTTCAAACAGACGCTCGTTTCTTTTGCTGTCAGCAATCAAATTTCTGATTCGCTGAGATTCCCTCCGAGCACGCTCAAGCGTCATTTTATCCCCGAAAGGTATCGCCTTTGACCAAGCATCAGTCTCGGCCTGAGTCAGCCCGAATATGCGGCATCCGTCGCGCAAGGCCTGCTTGGCACCAAATGTGTCAAACGTAATAATTTGTGCCATGTGTCGACTTCCGTACGTATCATAAACATACTTGATGATCCGATCACGCTTATTGTCAGGAATATCCAGGTCGATATCAGGCATTTCGTGACGTTCTTCATTTAAGAAACGCTCAAACAAAAGATTATACTTAATTGGATCCACATCGGTAATGCGCAAGACATAAGATACCAGCGATCCAGCGGCAGATCCGCGTCCGGGTCCAACGATGATGCCGACTGAGCGCGCATATTGCGTAATCCCGCTGACAATCAAAAAATAGTCTTCGAATCCCATCTCATGAATCACTTTAAGCTCGTGATCAAGACGCTTTTGATAAATGTCGATCTTATCAGGATTCTCTCTGAAACAGCGCTTGATTCCGTCAGCGCACAGCCGTTTCAAATAATCATGTGCTGAAACTTTTGCAACGCCCTTTTGAAATTTGTAATGCGGCAACGAGATTTCAGATGGAGTCAGCCAAAAGTCGATTTCGGAAAGAAGTTTCTCGGTTTGGCCAAATTCGGTTTCCATCCCTGCATTTTTATAATCGATTTGATATTCACTCGGTGACTTCAGATATTCAGAACCGGACATACGCTGATCAAAATTGATTCTTTCATCCGCATCAATCGCCTGGAGAACCACTTGTCCAAAATAATCATCCGGCTTCAGATATTCGACTTTTGACAAGGCGATTTGCGGAATCTTCAAAGTTTCTGCGATCCGATACGCATCAAGCAAAAGTTCGCGCGAAAATTGAGGTCCCTTGCCCAGATACAGTTCTGCACCGTTTGACTGCAGCTTTTTAAAAAACTTCGGCGAGCTTGCAACCTTGATCGACTCGGGCGAAACAATCACCGCCACCCCGTCAAGACAATCTTTTATGTCATCGCACGTTTGCGGGTTGTCATGCGGATCAAGGCTGTTTTCAGACAGTTTGTTTGATGAAATTTTCACTAAATTTCGATACCCTGCTGCATTTTTGGCAAGCAAAAGCAAAGAAATCGGCTCTTCTTCACCGTCTCCTTGCATATTAAGCTCAATTCCGATTACCGGTTTTTTTATTCCGTATTTACGACATGCTTCAAAAAATTCAAACGCGCCATAAAGAACGTCGACGTCGGTCAGACAAAGTGCCTCATATCCCATCTTGCTTGCGGCTTCGACGTAATCGCTGATCTTAAGCGGGCTTTGCAACAGACTATATGCGCTTTTTACCTGAAGCGGTGCAAACATTTTGCGTCATCCTTTCTAAAACAAAAACACATGTACGCTATTTGTCTATATTATACTAAAATTTCTAAGATACTTCCATTTTTTTGCGACAAATTCCCCAAATTATTTGTGAAATGAAAAGAAGTTTGTGTTACAATATGTAACGAATGAGAGGTGTTTTCAAATGGCAAAACAACTGACTATTTTGGTTTGGGGCGCTATTTATGGTGAAGTAATCGGATACGTGCTTTCCGCTTTGGGCGGGACTGCGTTCGATCCCGCAATGAGTGCCGTCATTCCAGCAATCGGGGGGCTGATTGCAATCAATCTCTTATCGCTTTTCGTTAAGAGTCCTGAAAAGAAGTAATAAAAGAGCCGAGGACAATCGCCTCGGCTTTTTTAGAATCAGAAAAAAGCCCCGCCGGTTTGGCGAGGCTCTTTAGCGTCACTTCCGAATCAGTCTGCAACCGTTTCAGAAGCGGAAAAACTCAATTTTCCGTTTTCATCCAAGTCAATTAAAACCTCTGAATGCGGCATGACTTTTCCTGCAATAATTTCTCTTGCAAGCGGCGTTTCGACGTTGTTCGTGATGAAGCGTTGCAAAGGACGTGCGCCATAAGCCGGATCATATCCTTTATCAGCCATCCAGTCGCATGCTTTGTCGGTAATCCTGAGCGTGATTTCCTGACTTTCGAGCCGCTTTGAAAGCTGCGAAACGAATTTTTGAACGATCTTTTGAATAGCTTCTTTTCCGAGCGGCGCAAACATGATGATGTCATCGATTCGATTTAAAAATTCAGGCTTGAAATGCGTCTGTGCAAGTTTCATTACGGCCTGTTTGGTCTCATCGGAAACTTTTCCGTCTGCTTGAACGTTGTCAAGCAAAATACCGGACCCAAGATTTGATGTCATGATAAGAATCGTATTCTTGAAATCAACCGTCCGACCTTGACCGTCAGTCAAGCGTCCGTCATCAAGAACTTGCAGCAAAATATTGAAGACGTCCGGATGAGCCTTTTCAATTTCATCAAACAAAACGATCGTGTAAGGGTTGCGCCGAACGGCTTCCGTCAACTGTCCGCCTTCCTCATAGCCGACATAGCCGGGAGCGGCCCCGACCAGACGCGACACGGAAGCTTTTTCCATATATTCTGACATGTCGATTCGAACCATGTGTTTTTCAGAGTCAAACAAATCTTCTGCGAGCGCTTTGGCAAGTTCGGTTTTGCCAACGCCCGTAGGTCCAAGAAACATGAACGAGCCGAGCGGTTTGGAAGGATCCTGAAGTCCTGCTCTTGAACGAAGCACCGCATCGGCAACGGCTTCAACGGCTTCATCTTGTCCGATGACTCGCTCATGCAAAGTATCTGCCAAGTGCAAAAGCTTTTGCCTTTCTCCCTGAACAAGTTTGGCAACCGGGATGCCCGTCATGCGGCTGACGACTTCCGCAATTTCATTTTCCGTGACGGACTCTTCGACGAGCCAATCTTCAGGACGTTTCGTATTTTCAAGTTCTTCCAGTTCGCTTTCAAGTTTTGGAATGACCGCATGCTGCAAACGAGCTGCTTCTTCCAGATCATACTTGTTTTCTGCTTCTTCCAGATCATGCTTGGCCTTGTCGATTTCCTGCTTTTTGTCAGAAACTTTTTGAATGTCTTCTTTTTCGCTTTCCCAGCGCATTTTGAGCTTGTTTGCCCGTTCGCGCGATTCAGCGAGATCTTCTTGAAGTTCAGCCAGACGTTTCTTTGAAGCCGGATCGTTTTCTTTTTTCAAAGCGGCTTCTTCGACTTCTTGTCTCATCAGCTGACGCGTGACCTGATCAAGTTCAGTCGGCATCGAGTTCATTTCGACTCTGATTTCGGCGCATGCCTCATCGATCAGATCAATTGCCTTGTCAGGAAGAAAACGGTCGGTAACGTAACGATTTGAAAGAGTAGCCGCAGCCACGAGGGCATTGTCGTGAATTCTTACGCCATGGTGAATCTCATAGCGTTCCTTCAACCCGCGCAAAATCGTGATCGTGTCTTCAACGTCCGGTTCTTTAACCAGAACTTTTTGGAAACGTCTTTCCAAAGCCTTGTCTTTTTCCATGTATTCACGGTATTCGTCAAGCGTGGTTGCTCCGATCAAATGCAGTTCTCCTCGCGCAAGCATCGGTTTCAGCAGGTTGCCGGCATCCATGCTTCCTTCAGTTTTTCCGGCACCAACGATGTTGTGAATCTCATCAATGAATAAGATGATTCGACCTTCGCTTTTGGTTACTTCTTTTAAGACAGCTTTCAATCGTTCTTCAAATTCGCCGCGGTATTTGGCCCCTGCAATCAAAGCACCCATGTCAAGCGAAAAAATCGTCTTGTCTTTCAGGTTGTCCGGAACGTCTTTTTTCACGATTCTTTGCGCAAGACCTTCAACAATGGCGGTTTTGCCGACGCCTGGTTCACCGATCAAAACAGGATTATTCTTCGTTTTGCGCGACAAGATTCTGATTACGTCGCGAATTTCTTCATCGCGCCCGATAATCGGATCCTGTTTGCCGGAACGAACCTGTTTGACAAGGTCAACGCCGTATTTTTCAAGCGCCTTGTATTGTTCTTCTTGATTTTTTGACGTCACTTTTTCACCACCACGCATTTCTTCAATGACTTTCTTCAGTTTTTTCTCATCTGCACCATGAGCGGTCAGATACTCGCTCAACGGATTATACCTTTGTTTCATCAAAGCAAGGAGCAACGTGTCGATTGCAACGTACTCATCCGAAAATTCGGTTCGAAGCATCTCCGCATCCTGCATCAATTTGTACATATTCTGCGAAAGACTTTGACCATATGCATTCGTTCCTTCGACGACGGCGATTCTGTCAAGTTCATCGTCTATTTTCTTTTCAAACGAAGCAATGTCGATACCAGCCTTTTTGTAGATATCGGATGCAAGTTCGCCAGGTTGAATTAAAAATTTGAATAGATGCGGAATTTCGATTGCTTGATGATGTCTTGCAACCGCAATTTTTTGTGCCTCGGCAAGCGCGTCCTGCACCGCTGAAGTAAATTTTGGTTCTTCACTCATAAAAAGCCCTCCGATCAAATTTTCTTACAAGTCAATTTTACAACGTTTCATCCAAAATGGGGGTACTTTTGTTTCAAATTGGTCAAAAAAGGTCAAACTTTAACCTTTCCTTAAAAATTGCGCAGATGCTGAAGTATCAACGCTCTGAATTTTTTGTCAAATGCAGCACTGTGCATCGCCTGCTCAATCAATACGTCAAGATGGCTTACGGGCAAAATGCCGTTTTTTAAGATTTGCCCGTAAATGACAATCCTCGGTTACATACAATGGCCTATTTGGAGACGTTTTGATACATGGAAATAAAAACAGACTTTTTGGCTTATTTCCATCATAGAAGGAGAATTGTAATGCATACGCAAAAAAACCGGATAAGATTTGCGATTGATTGCAAATCATCCGGTTTTTAAATTTGAGACAGAGTTTTTTCAAAGCCTCGTGAAAAACTTATTTGATATATGCGTACTTGTAATTCCACTGGGTTCCGGCCGTATTGTGAATGATGCCTTTGACGCTCTTTTTTTGCATATATGCCGTCGTCTGTTGGTAAATTGGCGTCACACCCTGATCGGCATTGAAAATTTTAGCTGCTGACACCAGATCCTGCCAACGCTTGTCTTCGTTATTTGCATCTTCACCCTCTGCTTTTTTAATCAAAGCATCATATTGCGGATTCGAATACTTGCCATAATTGTATGAAGTACCAGTCAGAGGAATCTGCAAGAACGTAATCGGATCATTGAAGTCTCCGCCCCAACCAGAAACGTAAATATCATAATCGCCTCTTTGGGCTCTGTCCAAAGCACTTTTTCCAGGAATTGAGGCCAAATTGATTTTGATTCCCGGAAGCACCTTCGTATATTGAGACTGCAGATACTGAGTCAATGGACCGTTATTGGCATTGTCGTTTGCGGCCAAAATCGTCACCGTCAGCTTGCTTGCACCGATTTCTTTCATGCCTTTTTCAAAATATTTTCTGGCTTTTTCCTCATTGTGGCTTACGGTGCCGGAAACTGCCTGCTCTTTTGCAAAATCATCCCCGTTTTTGGGATCATGCGCCAGATCTCTTGCGACAAAGCCCGTCGGAAGGCTGGAACCATCGCCAAAAACCTTATTGATCAACACTTTTCGATCAAGCGCAAGCGAGAAGGCCAAGCGAATGTTCCTGTTAT
>ERZ772872.1965-NODE-1965-length-17620-cov-15.856590_pt1 | contig 17620 bp, 12 predicted proteins | sample MGYA00512132_ERZ772872 | MGnify/ENA primary metagenome ERZ772872 (study PRJEB29015, sample SAMEA2737724) | human gut metagenome | biome: human gut; feature: human-associated habitat; material: faeces | place: China | collected 2012 ...
TGTAAATATAATTATTCAAATTTTTAGCGGTGTCCAGAAAACTGGGTACATATCACATAAGGCTTTGGGGCTGTACGGTTTTTTGCATGTGTACGGTATTGAGTTGGCAATTTTTAAAATATCCTCATGAAATTGTAGTCGACACTTCAAAATAGGCTCATGAAATTGTAATTAACCCCTAAAAATAGGCTCATTTTTTTGTTGAAGGAGTATTGCGTACGTTGTATAATAGAAAAAAGAGCACAAAAGGAGAGTGAAGGCATGACTTATCTGGAGCGAAAAATAGATACCTATCTGATGCAGTGGAAGCAGGAAAAAGAGCATAAGCCGCTGATTGTTAAAGGTCCTCGCCAGGTAGGCAAAACTGAATCTGTCAGACGTTTTGCTGAAGCAAATTACGAGCATGTTATTTACATAAATTTTGTTGAAGAACCCAAGTACAAGATGATTACTGCTGATGGCTATAATACAGATGCGATTATAAAAAATATTTCCTTGCTGGATACAAGTAAAATATTCGAGCCGCAGAAAACAATAATCTTCTTTGATGAATTACAGGATTTTCCTGAAATTGCTACAGCGTTAAAATTTTTTAAGCTTGATGGACGTTTTGATGTTATCTGCAGTGGTTCCATGCTTGGTATCAATTACAAAAGGATTGAAAGCAACAGTGTAGGCTATAAAACAGATTACGAAATGTATTCCCTGGATTTTGAGGAATTTTTATGGGCCAAAGGACATCAAAAATCTGTGCGCGACAGCTTTTTAGAGCATATGCGCACGCTTAAGCCTTTTAGTGAGGTTGAAATGCAGGTGTTCATGCAATTATTTACAGAGTACTGCATTTTAGGTGGCATGCCTGCTGTGGTGAGCGAATACATAGAGAAGGGAACTTTTGCCGGTTCGCTGGAAACACAAAGGCAGCTTTTGGCGGATTACGAGGAGGATATACGTAAGTATGCAGATGGTATGGACCAGACACGTATTCTGAATGTATTCAAGCATATACCTGTACAGCTGGCGAAGGATAATAAAAAGTTTCAGATAACGAAGGTAGCTAGGGGGGCACGCTTTAAGGATTATCGTGGCTGCATAGAATGGCTGTGTGATGCAGGGATTATTAATGCTTGCTACTGTCTGTCTTTTCCTGAGCTGCCGCTTAAGGGCAATTATGATGAGACGAAATATAAGCTGTATATGGCTGATACCGGTCTGTTGGTGGCCATGCTTGACGATGAGGCGCAGGAGAATTTGCGTGCCTATAAAAATTTAGGTGTCTATAAGGGGGCGTTGTACGAAAATATTGCAGCAGAGGCGTTAAAAAAAGCCGGTTGCGGTTTGTATTATTATAAAAAAGATGATTCTACGCTGGAAGAAGATTTCTTTATGCGTACTGCTGACAATCTTGTGCCGGTTGAGGTTAAAGCGACTAATAACATGGCCCGCTCCTTGAATACCTTGATTAATAGCGATAAGTATCCTGATATAAGATTCGGGATTAAGGTTGTAGGTGGTAATATAGGCTGCAATAATAATGTCTATACGTTTCCTTATTTCTGCACCTTTTTGTTGAAGGAGTATTTGCGCAGCTTTGGCAGGTAGGCCTGCCTAAACTTGCCAAAAGCTTGTGTTTGTGCTATTATAAATATAGAAATGGTGCTTCCGATAGACGGTAGCCCTTAAAACTTTTAGTTATGAAAAATAACCGTCAGTTTGCGAGGCTGGGCGGTTATTTTTTTGCGTTCTTGTTGATTTCCATACCTAATTTAATGCAAGCAATGCATAAGCTCAGCAAAGCAATAACTTCGAGTATATCCATCAGTAACACCTACCTCTTGCGGGATTTTCAGTGAAACTGAATTTATCGCATCAGAGGGCAACCGCCTACCATTATGGAAGCACCATAAAGATATTTTAACATATATAAAAGAAAGTGTACAACGAACAAGCTGTGAAGGTTTGGCGCTGTACGCTGTTTGCTCTCTTGAATTGCAGTGCTTCTTGGGTTACAATAAAAGAAAAAGGGGGCGATGAAAATGGCTAAATTCTGTACTAATTGCGGAAGTGAAATTAAACCCGGTGCCAAATTTTGCGTGAACTGCGGCCAGAAGGTGGAGCAGGAGCAAAAGCCGCAGGAGGGAGCAGGCGGAATTGCAGCGGCTGCCGGAGCTGTTGGTGCAGCCGGTGCTGCTTCCGGTGCCGATACAAGCTATAAAAAAAGCATCGGTGACAGCCACGATAGTTTTGAGTCGGGAGCTAAGGCTGATGCTGCGCAGGTAAATCATAATACCGATAGTCAGGCAAATTCCTATAATAATTTTACTGCCGATAATCAGCAAAAGTTTGCGGATGAACGTTTTGGCAGCAAGGACGATAATGGTTCTGCCGCTTATAATACACCACCTAAAGCAGGTAAGAAGTTTTTGAATCTTGGCGAGGGCCTGGACCTGCTGTTTAAGGACAGCAGTGCGGATAAGGAAGCGGTTTTCAAGGAACTGTTCTTTACGTCTGAAGGACGCTTGAACCGCAAGTCTTATATTTACAGAAGCTTTTTCCTGTCAGTGGTGCTTTGTGTGGTGCAGGGGATTTTGACCTTTGCAGCCGAAACTTTCGGTGCTCTTGATCTTCTCTTTTCGATTATCGCCTTTGTGCTAGGAATCTTCCAACTGGCAGCTAATATTATGATGGGCGTGCGCCGCTTGCATGATTTGGATAAATGTGGCTGGTGGATGCTGCTTTTGATTGTGCCGCTGGTTAATCTTTTCTTCTGCCTTTATCTTTTGTTCTTCAAGGGAACGGAGGGGCCGAACGAATATGGGGACGACCCTTTGCAGCAGTAGGCAGGCTTTAAGCATATAAAATATGGTGATATCCACTTAGCAAAATAGTCGCTCGTTCTTGTGACGCAGCGGCTATTTTTGTGCTTTTTCGCAAGACGCGGCGCGCGAAACTATGTTATAATAAACTGTTAGTTAATTATTGATGGAGGCGTAAGCACAATGAATTATACAGAAAGCCTGGCATATTTGGACAGCCTGGGCAAATTTGGCATTAAGCTCGGTATGGAGCGTATTGAAGGACTTTTGCGGGAGTTGGGAAACCCTGAGCAAAAGATTAAAACAGTGCATGTAACCGGCACTAACGGTAAAGGCTCTGTTACCAGCATGATTACGAATATTCTGCTGGCAGCAAACCTGAAGGTGGGCAAGTTCACTTCCCCGCATCTGGTGAAGTATAACGAGCGCATTAACCTCAACGGCAAGGATATCAGCGACGAGGATTTTGCTACGGCGATTACTGCGGTAAAGGTTGCTGCCGACAGCGTTGTCAAAAAGGGCGTGTGCGAGCAGCCGACGCAGTTTGAGATTCTGACGGCGGCAGCATTTTTATATTTTTATCTGCAGAAGGTTGATTATGCTGTTATTGAGGTAGGCATGGGCGGCCTGTGGGATTCCACCAACGTGATTACGCCGGTGGTCAGCGTTATTACCAATGTTGCGCTGGACCATACTGACCGCTGCGGCAAAACTTTGGAGCGCATTGCTATGCAGAAGGCAGGCATTATCAAGGAGAAGGTGCCTCTGGTTACCGCTGCCGAAGGCAATGAAGCTCTTGGTCCTATTGTAAGCCTGGCTATGTTTAAGGAAGCGCCTGTTTATCTTTACGGCAAGGCCTTTCATGGCACGGAGGTAACAAGCTCGATGGAGGGCCAGACCTTTACGCTGCATGCAGGTGATTTTTATCATTCCGATTATGAAATCAAGCTGCCGGGCGAGCATCAGATTAAGAATACCAGCGTAGCGATTGTTGCTGCCAAGCTTGTCAGCAAGCAGGATGACCGCATTAACGAGCTGGCGCTGCATGTGGGCGTGGCTAACACCGTTTGGCCGGGACGTTTGGAGCGCATTCATAAGAATCCGGATATTATTCTGGACGGTGCGCACAATCCTGACGGTGCCAAGGCTCTGCGTAATGCTTTGGATAAATACTATCCCGGCAAGCAGGTGCAGTTTGTCTTTGGCATGATGGGTGACAAGGATATGAGCGGGGTTATCAAAACGCTGATTAAGCAGGATGATGTTGTTTACACCGTGCGTGCCGATGAGGGTGCGCGTGCTGCGGAGGCTGCGGATTTGGCGAAGCTGGTGGGCAGCAATGCTGTGGCGGAAGCTGATCTTGCTACGGCGTATGATGCTGCTATCCGCGGAGCAGGCACTGACGGTGTTGTGTGCGTTTGTGGCAGCCTGTATCTGGTGGGCGAGTTTAAGAAGATGCTGCTGGCGGATAAGCGTGCGATGAACTGAAGGCGATATTGAGGTTTATTGACTTCGGTAACGAATATCTGCATCGCAATTAAATATCGTTTCAGTCAGAAGCAATTTTCCCGTGCCTTAGGGCACAACGCAAATTTCGTGTGGAACCAGGACGAAGCTTCGGTAAAATTTGTCAGAAGGTAAGAGAAAGTTACGTACCCTTGCTTCTATGGTTCCGGACACTCATTTACTAAAATTGCTATTCCTTACACGATATATTAATTGCTCGTTTAGGCTGTTTGCTAACCTTCTTGCCTGCCCCTCGGGGAAGGTGCCGAGCGTAGCGAGGCGGAAGGGGGGAGTATCTGCGTCACAATTAAATGTTGCGCTGCGATATATTAATGGCTTGTTTAAGAAAATAGAATTTTTTGTTAGGGGGCATCATGACAAAACTGGCAAATTATCTCGAAAATAAAATATGGTATATGCTGCTGTTTACTGTGGCGGTTATTCCGCTGGAGCAGGAATTCACCTCCTTCTGCGTAGCGATGACCTTTATCGGCGCAGTGATTGTGTCGCATGTTAAGGGACGCCCGCAGCAGGAGAATGTGCTGAAGCCGTGGCAGCAGGGAGCGTTTTATCTTCTTTTGCTGATTGCGGTTGTTTCGGTATATTTTTCCTTGGACAGATTTTTGTCCTTCTGGAATCTGGTGTATGTTGTAGGCCAGTATGCGGCGCTGGTTTTTGTGCTGTTGCGTTACGGCCGCAGCAGTGAGCAGGACAGGGCAATTCTGACTGCCTGTGAGGCTGAGCAGCTGACGCAAAGCGAGGCCTGGAAAAATGCTGACGCTAAGCAAAAATTTGCGCTTGTGTGGCAGCGCTTCGGCACTTTGCCGCGTCCGTTGCAGCTCATCGGTGCTTTTTTAGGCGTATCGCTGCTGGTGAGTGCCATCGGTATTGCGCAGAAGATTTTCGGCGTTACGGCTGAGGGCATCTGGGTGGACCCGGCGCAGTTCCCTGATTTGAAGGTGCGCGTTTTCTCTACGTTGGTTAACCCCAATATCCTGGCAGGCTATCTTGTGCTGGTTGTTGCTTACAGTACAGCCTTTTTCAATCAGACGAAGGCGTATAAAAAATGGCGCTTGGCATTTCTGGCTACGGGGCTTTTGGCAGCAGTCTGCCTGCTTTATACATATTCACGCGGTAACTGGGTAGCCTGCGCTGTGATGCTGCTGGCGTTCTGCGTGCTTTTCTGCCGTAAGGCTTTTATTCCTGTACTGGGCGGCGGTGCGGCGGCTCTGGCGCTTGGCGGGCAGGCAGTGCTGCAGCGTCTGGAATCTATTCGCGGCGGCTATGGTGGTGACACCTCTATTGCTCTGCGCATGGCTTATTTGAAGAGTACCAAGTGGATTATTGAGGAATTCCCGTTTGGTGTAGGCTGGTATGGCTATCGTTTTGTATATCCGACGTATAATTTCTATCTGGCGGACAAGAACGTTATCATGTACCACTGTCACAATATCTTCTTGAATATCTGGGCGGAGCTTGGAGCGCATGGTTTGCTGGCCTTTCTTGTTATCTGGTTTGGCATTTTTCTGCCTGCAGGCTGGAAGCTGGCATATCATGGACGCAGCTTGTGGCTGAAGGCTATGGGACGCGGTTATGTGCTGGCAACAGTAGGCATTATTATTGGCGGATTGACTGACCATGTTTATTTCAATACTCAGATGGGATTGTTATTTTGGACCTTGGGTGCCCTGACTTTGCTTTGTGCTGGAATAAATGAGCGCTCCGATAAGGAATAAAGAAGCAAAGAATCGATAAGCAATTTAAATAAGAATAAATCTGATAACAACACAAAAGATAATTAAAGACAAAATAAAAATCGGATTAACTTTTAAAAAACACTAGACAAAAATAATGTGGTATAGTATAATATATGCATATAAAGACTAGTTAATAAAACAGCTCTGGGAACGGAATCTTTACTACGGCTATTTGTGATTCGTGAAACTCATCAAATAGCCGTAAAAAATAGCGATGAATTTTGCGAATAAAGAAAAGAATCTAAATATAGAGAATTTTTAAATTATGATAGGCGGGTAAGCAAAAATATAGTGTTTCTATAATCTGGGAAAGGAGAACAGCCTTGAAGGGCATGGGAGAAGTCAGGTAAACAATTAATTTGATTAAGGAAGGGATGATGCAATGTATAAGTGCAGAGAAGCAAGCACTAAGGAAATCATTGCTTTTCAAAAAGAGTTTTGCGAGAACTTGTCATCAGCTATAGGAATGAATAATAAACATCGCGTTCAGGTAGAATCTTATGAGGAACTGCCGCCATGGAGTTTTGTTTATAATGCTGATGGCAGCGATCGCTTTTTGAAGGATGATATTATTATGCTCAAAGTGTGCGATTTGGAAAAAAGAGTTGTCTATTATCCGGTTTTTCCGGAAAAAAGAGGACTCAAACTGCTCCAATGCTGGGATATGGCAGTTCCGCCGAAGCTGACTGCATTTGAACAGGAAGGTAAACAGGAAGGCAATGTACATCATGCCAACCAAAGCTTGCGTAATCTTATCGCCTTTGCCCGTCTGTTTATGCTGTCGCAAAGCCGTTGGCATAAACCTATGGCCTACAGCTTCAATAATATTATTTCGCAATTATATCTCGTTCCGGATGCGGACGTTGCTCCGGAAACGATTAAGCTTATCAATGATGTAATCGGCAAATATATCAGGGATGATTCTCTGGAGCATTATATTAAATGTGACAATTTACAGGATTTTATAGATTATATTAAAACCAAGTATTCTCTGGTGATGTTTAAGTCGGATGATTTTTCGCTTTTAAGGAAAATACTGCATGACTATTATCCGGCAGAAAAAATATATTTTTAAGCAGTAGCTCAGCGCAGAACACGGCATGCGGACAGTTCTGCGCTTTTGTATTGCATGGATATCAATGCGGCAGCATAAGCCGAAGTTTGCCCTTTCTTACATATTAGTTACATATTTTCTTGCCTTGCTATGATATAATAATTACATTAATGTTTATTCTATGTGAGCGGCATAGAGGAGGAGCAGTTATGGCAGATAAATTTTTAGTAATAGATGGCAGCAGCTTAATACATAGAGCGTTTTTTGCTTTGCCGCCGCTGACTACGCGTCAGGGTATCCATACGGGAGCAGTGTACGGACTGTGCAACATGCTGCTGAAGCTTTTGGATGAGGTGAAGCCGCGTTATATGGCGGTTGCCTTTGATAAATCGCGCAAAACCTTCCGCAGCAAGCTGTATGCGGAGTACAAGGCACAGCGTAAGCCTACTCCGAGCGAGCTGAGCGAGCAGTTTCCTTTGGCGATGAAGGTTTTGGAATGCATGGGAATCCGCACGTTGGAGCTGGATGATTATGAGGCCGATGATATTATCGGTACCTTTGCTGCGCAGGCACCGTCGGAAGTTGAGGTTATCATTGTTACCGGTGACCGCGATGAGCTGCAGCTTATTGATAAGCGTACCAAGGTTTTTTATACCAAGCGCGGCATCAGCGATATTCAAGTTTTTGATGAGGCGGAATTTGCTGCCAATTACGAGGGCCTGCAGCCTAAGCAGCTTATCGAGCTGAAGGGCCTGATGGGTGATACCTCTGATAATATTCCCGGTGTTCCGGGCGTAGGTCCTAAAACAGCCATGAAGCTGATTAAGGAATACGGCAATGTGGAAACGGTGCTGGAGAATATCGAGAAGGTTTCCGGCAAATCGTTAAAGACGAAGCTGACGGACAATAAGGAATCTGCACTGCTGTCAAAGCAGCTGGCAACAATCTGCACGGAAGCACCGGTTGATACCGCTGTACAGACCTACGAGCTGCAGCCGATGAAGGAGGAGGCACGCACCCTGCTGCAGGATTTAGAGTTTCGCAATATGTACGAGCGCTTTGCCGCGGTACTTGGCGGTGCGCAGGACAGCTTTGACCTTTTCGGAGAAGCTGTTGAGCAGGAAGGCCTGCAGCAGATTGCTGTAAATACGCCGCAGCTGGCAGAGGAGCTTTTTGGTGCATTGGCTAAAGCAAAGCAGCCTGTTGCTGTGCATGCTCAGGTAGCAGGACAGCTGCCTGAGCTGTATTTCAGCAGTGCCGAAATTTTGGTTGATGATAAAATTTATGTGCTGGGAGCGCAAAGCGGTTGTTGGGATAAATTTGACAGCTGGCTGTCAGACGCAGGCAGCAAAAAGATAACGATAGACAGCAAGGAGCTTTATAAATGCTGCCTGTGCCGCAAGGTGAAGGTGCAGGGAATAGCTGATGATGCTGCTTTGGCAGGCTATGTTGCCGACCCCGGCCACAGCTCCTACAGCCTGGAGGATTTGAGCCGCCGCAATCTGCCGGGAGTACTGGCAACGCCTTGCGAAAATCTGCAGCAGCTCGCATCTAAGCTGCGCGGACTGTTGGCTGAACAGCAGCAGCTCAAGCTGTATGAGGAATTTGAGCTGCCGTTGGCACCGGTGCTGGCGCAGATGGAGTTTGCCGGTATTACTCCGGACAAGGAGCTTTTGCTGCAGCTGAACGAAGATATGGGGCACCGTATTGCCAAGCTGGAGGCATTGGCACAGGAGCAGGCGGGCGAAGAATTTAACCTGAAATCTCCCAAGCAGCTGGGCGTGATTTTATTTGAACGCTTGCAGCTGCCGGTAATCAAAAAGACGAAAACAGGCTATTCTACCGATGCCAAGGTATTGGAAGCACTGGAGGGCAAGCATCCGCTGATTGCTACCATTCTGGAGCATCGCAAGCTGGCGAAGCTGCAATCCACATATCTGGAAGGACTGCAGCCGTTGATTAATCCCAAAACGGGACGCATTCATACGCACTTCCAGCAGACGGTAACGGTAACCGGCCGTTTGTCCAGCACTGATCCTAACCTGCAGAACATTCCTGCACGTACGGAGGAGGGCAGACAGATTCGCCGTATTTTTGTTCCGGGAGCAGGCTATGACCTTTTGATGAGCTGCGATTATTCGCAGGTTGAGCTGCGTATTCTGGCCTGCATTGCGCAGGACGAGCTGCTTTTGGAGGCCTTCCGCCATGGTCAGGATATCCATGCGCGCACCGCTGCCGAGGTTTTCGGTGTGCCGCTTGAAGAAGTAACGCCCCAAATGCGCAGCCGTGCGAAGGCTGTTAACTTCGGTATTGTTTATGGCATCAGCGATTTTGGTCTGGCCAAACAGCTTGATGTCGGCCGCAAGGAGGCAGCAGGCTATATTGACAGCTACTTTGAACGCTATACCGGTGTAAAAAAATATATGGAAGATATTGTAGCCAAGGCACGTGAGCAAGGCTATGTCAGCACGCTGATGGGACGCAGACGTTATCTGCCGGAAATCCGCAGCAGTAATTTTAATCTGCGCAGCTTTGCGGAGCGTACCGCCATCAACACCCCGATTCAGGGAACTGCCGCAGATATTATGAAGAAGGCTATGATTGCCGTGCAGCGCGAGCTGGATAAGGCGCAGTGCAAGAGCAGAATCCTGCTGCAGGTACACGATGAGCTGGTGCTGGAAGTTACTGAGGATGAGAAGGAGCAGGTAGCGCAGCTGGTGCGAACAGCCATGGAAGGTGCTGCGTCACTGGATATTCCGCTGCTGGCCGACGTTAATTGCGGTCGTGACTGGGCGGAAACAAAATAACGGATACTTTACGGAAAGAGGGGAAGACCTGTGCCGGAAATGCCTGAGGTGGAGCAGGTGCGCAAAACACTTGCGCCTCATATAGAAGGAAAGAAAATTTTAGCAGTAGAAATATATTTGGAGCGATTGATAAAATATCCTCAGCCTGATGCCTTTATCAAAGGACTGGTGGGCAAAACTATCAGCAGCGTGGGCCGACGCGGTAAATATCTTGTGCTGCATACAGCACCGAAGCAGCAGCTGATAGTGCATCTGCGCATGACAGGTGCGCTGTTGGCGCAGCCGTCATCTGCACCTGCACCGGCGTATGCCAAAATCAAATTTACGCTTTCTGATGACGTGACGATGTGGTTTACGGATATCCGTACCTTTGGTACGCTGTATCTGGTAACTGATAACGATACATATATTGAAGGCTTTGAAACGCTGGGACCGGAGCCGCTGAGCGAGAGCTTTACTGCCGCATATCTGCTGCCGTTGGCGCAAAAAAGCAAGAAGGCTATCAAAAGCTTTATTCTGGACCAGCAGATTATTGCCGGCCTTGGCAATATCTATGCCGATGAATGTCTGGCTCTGTCCGGCATTCTGCCTATGCGCAAAGCCTGCAGCCTGAGCGCTGCTGAGGTAGGGCGCTTGTGTGAGGCAGTCAATGCGGTAATCGCGCAGGGCATCAAAAATCGCGGTACAACCTTCCGTGATTATAAGGACGGCGAAGGAAATAAGGGCGATAACCAGAATCATCTGCTGGTATACGGCCGAGGCGGCAAGCCCTGTAAAAAATGCGGTGCGCTGCTGCAGACAACCAAGGTAGGCGGCAGAGGCACGGTTTATTGTGAGCATTGCCAAAAGTAGGAGTGGAGAATAATGATAACAATAGGTTTGACGGGAGGCATTGCTTCCGGTAAAAGTACAGTTTCGGCAGAGCTGCGTAGCCTGGGACTGCCTGTTTTTGATGCGGATGCCGAAGCACGTCTGGCAGTAGCTGCAGGCAGCGAAGGCCTGGCGCAGGTGATTGCCGTATTGGGCAAGGAATATCTGAGCGAGGAAGGAACGCTTGACAGAGCCAAGGTTGCCGAGCGCATTTTTCATGACAAAGAAGCGCTGAAGGCAGTGGAGGCGATTATCCATAAAATAGTCTGGCAGCAGGCAGAAAGCTTTTTGGCTGCAAGCAGCAAACAGGGACATAAGGCAGCGGTGCTGGATGTGCCTCTGCTGATTGAATGCGGCTGGCATAAGAATGTGGACAGCGTGTGGCTGGTATCCGTCAGCCGTCAGCAGCAGGTTGAAAGAGCAATGCTGCGCAGCGGCATGACTGCTGACGAGGTGAATGCGCGTATTGAAGCGCAGATGTCCTTGGCGGAAAAGAAAAAATATGCCGATGTAGTATTGGATAACAGTGGCAGTCAGGCGGAAACCATGCAGGCTGTGCATTCGCAGCTGGAGCTGCTTTTGGGTGGCGTCGGTGAAGAGTAAGCGAAAAGCCCGCAGCAGACGGACTAAGACACACGGAAGGCTGTACAGATGGCTGCTGCTTCTTGGTGTGCTGTTTGTTATAGGCTTCGGCGGCTGGAAGATCTGGAGCAGCGATACTGTACAGATGCGCTTCGTTTATATGTGGGATTATCAGCAGGATATTGTGACCTACAGTAAGAAAAATAATGTAGATCCTTTTCTGGTTGCTGCCATTATCAAAAATGAAAGCAACTTCAAGCATGATGCTGTTTCCAAAGTCGGAGCAGTAGGCCTGATGCAGATTATGCCGGAAACAGGACGTTGGATTGCCGAGCAGATGGGCTTGGAGAATTATCAGGACAGTGATTTGTACCAGACGAGAAAAAATATCCGCATGGGCTGCTGGTACGTAGGCGAGCTGGAGCACGAATTTCAGCATAACCTGGTACTGCTGATGGTGGCCTACAATGCGGGTCGCGGACAGACGCATGAATGGATGCAGGAAAATGGCTGGGACTATAATTTCAATGATATAAAATCTATTCCTTACCCTGATACCCGTGAATATGTAGCTAAGGTTATGCAGGATAGGGATAAATATTATCTGCTTTATAAGGATAAGATAAAGTAATAGCGAAGGAAGATTTTATAAATTTTTTTCGCAAGGTTACTTGACGAACGCGTCAGAGTATGCTATTATATCTATGTTGCTTATGACAGTAACGAAGTGAATAAAGCATGCGGTAGTGGCGGAACGGCAGACGCGCTAGCCTCAGGAGCTAGTGGGGGAGACCCCGTGGAGGTTCAAATCCTCTCTACCGCACCATTTTTATTTATGAACTTTATCCCAAAGACGCGGTCGTGGTGGAACGGCAGACACGCCACTTTGAGGGGGTGGTGGGAGAAATCCCGTGTGGGTTCAAATCCCACCGACCGCACCAACATTGAATTGATGAGGACTTATGTTAACGCATGAGTCCTTTTTTGTTTTGTGATTCAAAGATAATGTAATATTTTAGCTTATTAATAGCTTTTGATAAAGGACTTTTGTAGCATACAGGAGTCCTATTTTTTGTGTCTCTTTTGCTAGCAGGCAACCATTCGCCGGAAAAAGTGTGCTTCAAGCGGTAAAAGGTGTGTTTCAAAAGCAGGCGTTTTTACTGTTTTTGTCTCTTTTTACGCTGTTTTTAATGCAAATAAACGGGGGTGAAATGTGAAATCTTTGTGAAGTTAAAAATTTAATAAAAAGGGGGTATTTTTATTGTGGAATTCCTATATTTCAAGAAAAAATTTATGCAAAGATGTATAGCAAAAAATCTTACAGACAATACACTAAGAGGATATGAAGAGTTTTTCCGCTCATTCGAGAAATATCTTATCATAATAAGAAAGACAAAAAACTTTGAAGAAGTAACTACTAGTGACCTAAGAGGGTATTTTATTGAAGCAGGCAAGACAATGAAGGGTATTACGCAGGTAGGCTATCATAGACGGCTGACTACCTTTTATAATTTCCTTGTCTCTGATACTTTGCTGACTGACAACCTTATGAAGCGTGTAGAATGTCCAAAGGCAGGTAAAAGAATAATTCAGTCTTTTAGCAGTACAGAAGTGCATACAATGCTAAATGCTTATGATGTTGATACATTCATAGGCAGGAGAAACTATACTCTGTTGTGTCTTCTGCTGGCAACGGGTTTAAGGCGTTCTGAGTTTTTGTCTTTAAATGTAGAAGACGTACATTTACAAGATGACTTTATACAGGTTATAGGCAAAGGTGATAAGGAAAGAATAATACCCATAACTAAAGGACTAACACAAATATTAAGAAAGTACCTAAAGGCACGTAAGGACTTTCTGAAGACACACGCACAAGACACAAACGCCCTTATTATTAGCAGATACGGAAAAAGGTTAAAAATAGCTGGCAGTAACTCTATCTTTAGAAAGTTGAGGATAGACTATAAGCTGACGGGGAAACGCTTTTCTGCTCATATATGGAGACACACTTTTGCAAAGGCTTTTCTGCTTAATGGTGGCGATGTATTCACCCTACAGGAGCTTTTAGGGCATGAAGACGTAGAGACAACAAAAGAATATGTAACACTGACTGATACAGATAAGGCAATGCAAAATGCACGTTATAACCCATTAGATAACAGAAAATGGGAATACTATTAAAAGACACAAAGGAGAAGACAACCATGCAAGCGTTTACAGGAATTAAAACAGATACTACTATTGATACTTTAGAGACTGTAAAAGTCCCTCAATACCCTTTTACTTTTAGCGGTATGAAAAAAGAGATTGAAGACAACAAAATTTATTCTGCCCATCGTGTACTATGTAGGGCATATGATTGTGAAGACACTGTATCAAAGCAAAGAGTGTTGTTTACTGAAGAGGTAGACAAGCTGTTTCCTGCTTACTATGAGACAACAAAAGAAGACACCACGGCAAACCTTATGTATTGTTACTTTGCTACTGCCTATGGTGGCTATAAGGCTTTAAAGGATAATGAGGAACTGTATAAACTAGCCGACGGGTACAGTGCTTTTATGTCTGCGTTCACACATTATCATGCTGACAGGATAGGGGGAGAATATAAAGAGTTGCATAAACTGTTATTAGGGGACAAAATTTCGCCTATAAATCAGCCACTGTTTTTGTCTGACGATTATAGCAAGTTGTATATATTAGCTGATGACTATCTTTCAATAGGATATGAGAGAGAAAGGGTCACTATAGTAAATATCACTGACTGTGTCTATAAGCTGTTGAGGAGCTTAAATATTATTGAGTCTGACAAGGACTCTTTAAAATGCTGGCTGTTAAGTGGCGCTGTTTTACCTGCGGAAAAGCTGGGGCAGGCATTAGCTTATGCTTTATTTGAGTATGAAACAGATGACTGTTTTGTGGTCAGTATTATCTAATAGGGGGATAGATACTTATAGTAACCTTTAGAACTATAAGACAGGTATAAATTATCTATAAGGTGTTTAAGGTTTGTGGGTGTCTATATGCTTTTATCCTAGCTTGCTTGTGAGCGTGCCACTGCGTGACACTTCACTGCACAAGCGTCGGGCATTCGTTCGACTGCGTCGACTTCATACAAAATGCTATGCTTTACACAAGTGTATAACCTAACCTTTAAAAGACACACTGCGTGTGTGAAGACACCCAAAATAGCTATCTTAAAATAAAATATAGCCTTTAAAAGCAACCAATAGACTTCTATAGTAACTATGTAAATGCTATCTATAGTTGTCTATTGGTCTTTTTTATTCCTTATGCAGGCTAAAAGTATGACTGTAGTGTTGTTTATTGTTGTCTTTAATAAACCGCCTTTGTTGTGTCTTTTACCCTATAGGGTATATTAAGTATGGTGTCTTATTATATCTATATTATATAGACGTGGGGCGTGAAACCTAGGCTACAAGCTGTGTTGAGGTATGGGTGGGGAATTTTTGCTAAAAATGAAGTCTTAGCTTATTACCTATAAAAGGGAAAAACAAGGTTTTTATTATAATAAAATAAATAAACGATAACTATAGCAAATAAAAAAGGCGTGGGGAAAAACAATAAAGGACAAATGTCTCTATATAAAACACAATTAGGAAACCATCCATGCCCTGAGCCTAGCACAAAGGTCTTTGCTACCAATAAAAATATATACAGGCGCTGTGTCTTCTGTGCGTATATTGGAGCGCCAAACAAATTGTAAAAGCTCTGAGAGTGCATATTCTTCTTCATTAAGTTTTATTCCATGAGCACTCAGAAACTGCTTAATGGGAACGTTTAAAAAGCGTTGCATGAAGACACCAACAACATGGCAACCACTGTAAGAATTAGTTGCCTTTGCGGTACAGGATACAAACTTCTTAGCAGTTATTTTCTTTGTTACCTTTGCTACCGCTTCTTTGTAGTCTTTAAAGGTAGTCCAAAAGTAACCTTTTCTGTATTCTGCTGGTATGTGTCTTTCACGCCATTTATTGAATGAAGACACTAATGTTTTAATATCCTCTGTGTGTGTCTGATACCAATGAAGCGAACAGGAACAGTTAAGTTTTTGGGGAGTATAAAGGTCTAGGCGCTGTAGATTAGCAGGTTTTATGTCTGAATAGCCGTCTACAATTTTCCCGTTTTCTATATGCTGGTATATTGTAGCAATGTTATTTAAAGAACAGTAAGCGCTCAAAAGACTATAGGGCAGGCGGTAACTGCAAATAGTTATGTCTGAAAAGAAGTCCCATACAGTCAGCTTCTTACAACAAATATATGTTTCTCCACTCATATAAATATCATTAGTAACCATTAGTGAAGACAAGCAATCATAGAGGGGGGAAAGTACACCTGCACACTTTTTATCTTTGGTAGTATATAGGCGTTGTGTGTCTTTGTTAAGGCTCAGATAGCCAGCGCCGATTAAGTCCCCTATATCATGTTTTGAAAATCCCTTAGGATAGTTTAAAACTTCAATAGCGGTAACTTCCTCATCAATGATTAAGGAATATCCCTCTAAAGCCTTTAATGTCTCTAAAGTAAGCTGAGAGAAAAGGGAGTGTGTTATACATATATTTTTTTGTGTCTTTGCGAGTGTTAGCAATTCTTTTTGTTTGGACTCATTCCCTGCTGGAGTTATGCAACCTGCATTAGTGCATAGCCTTTCAATCTCTGTAAGGTAGGGCGTAACAATCAGAGACTTTTTGTTTGTTGTCTTTATCCTTTTAATAATTGCTGTTGTCTTTCCAGCACCCATAGGGGCGTCAAGCAGATAAAAAATTAGTTGTTTCTTTTTCATTTTAAAATTCTCCTTTAGATAATATGGTAGCTAACTCATGTAAACAGAAAAGCACCTAAAAGCAACCAATAGGCAGGCAAGGAGAAACAACCTGCATTATTAGCGTTTGCTGTTAGATGCTTAAAAATATACACGAATTACCTTATATAATAGTGGGGAAAATATTCTTAAAATAAATTCCCCTTTCTTTCATGTTATATGCCCCATTAGCTGTGTTGGTTTATATGCTCCATTTGCTGTGGGGTGATATGGGCGTATGGGATATATCAGGGGCGCTTAAAAGCTCATAGCTTTACTTGGGAATGGAATTTATAAGGGTGTTGGAAACAAGGCGCTGAGAACACGTCCTAGGAGCGCTTCTGAGTCACTGTTTTTGCTTGTAAATGGTAACATAAGGGGCAGGTGAAATAAAGTGCTGAAAACGCATTAGGAGCACTATGAAAGACACCAAAACAGACAAAAAATAAAAGCCTGCTATAAACTAGCAAGCCTTTACTGTGGTTATACCTTTATTTGGTTGTATCTTCTTCAAAGCGTTTTACAAGCTTATAGAAAGTGCTTTTAGGCAGGTTTTCAGCTTTCATAAAGTCTACCGCCTTAATCTTGCCTGCTTTCCACTGCTGGTAGTGTGTAGCAAATGTGTCTGATATTTTGGCGGTAGGTCTTCCGTAGGCTCTACCCTCAGACAAACACAAGTCTATGCCCTCACGCTGGCGCTGAAGAATAGTGTCTCTTTCAAGCTGTGCTAAACCTGCAAATACTGTTAGCATAAATTTACCCTGAGGGGTTGAGGTATCTACATTCTCTTTAAGGGAAACAAACTGCACACCTTTAGAAGTTAAGTCTTCTACTATCTCTAATAAGTCCCGTGTAGAACGTGCTAAACGGCTGAAAGACTCTGCATACACTGTATCACCCTCTCTGACATACTGAAGCATTGCTTTAAGCTGTGGGCGCTCTGTGTTTTTACCGCTTATCTTTTCTTCATATAACTTGTCAATGGTGATACCTTTGGCGCTGAAGTCTTCATGTTGTCTACCCGTATTCTGATGCTGTGTAGAAACTCTAATGTAACCAATGTTAGCCATAATGTTTTTACCCCCTATTTATGTAATTCTCATTCTTGACCAGCGTTTAGACTGCTGTGTTATATGGGAGAGACACAATGTTTAGTTGTCTAAGATTATTTGTGTTGTCTCTCTCTAATAAAGAGTATACAGAAACAGTCTCTAAATGTCAATATAAAAGTAGAGACGTTCGCAAAATACTTTAGAAACTTTTAGAGACATAAAAACAGGGCATTTTAGAGAGTCTACAAAACTTTAGTTTTAGAGACTTAAGAGGAGGGACACAATGAAGTAGTAAAAATACAGGTACTGTCAATAGTTTTGCGCAAATTTCTTCAGACATCCTAGCAGAAGTTTAGT
>ERZ772872.1997-NODE-1997-length-17456-cov-7.521809_pt1 | contig 17456 bp, 10 predicted proteins | sample MGYA00512132_ERZ772872 | MGnify/ENA primary metagenome ERZ772872 (study PRJEB29015, sample SAMEA2737724) | human gut metagenome | biome: human gut; feature: human-associated habitat; material: faeces | place: China | collected 2012 ...
TCGTTGTATTATTTGTTGTATTATTCCTGATCCTGTCCACTCCGCTTATGCTGGTGGAATGGATCATTGGCAAGTTCAATCCGGAGCTGAAGGACAAAAGTTCCCTGGCCATTGTCAACTGGGCATTCCGTCAGGTGATCCGCCTGGCGGGTACCAAAGTGATCGCCATCGGTGAAGAAAATATTCCCACCGATACTGCAGTACTGTATGTGGGCAATCACCGCAGCTTTTTTGATGTGGTCCTGACCTACGTCCGCGTTCCCAGGCCTACCGGCTACGTTGCAAAAAAAGAAATGCTGAAATGGCCCCTGTTAAATATCTGGATGAAGGATCTGCACTGTCTCTTCCTGGATCGCCAGGATATCAAGGCCGGGCTGAAAACGATCCTGGCTGCCATTGATAAGGTGAAAAACGGTATTTCTATCTGTATTTTCCCCGAAGGTACCCGGAATAAGACCAAGGATACTTTCCTCCCTTTCCATGAAGGCAGCTTCAAGATCGCCGAAAAAGGCAATGTTCCCATCATTCCCATGACCATTGTGAACTCTGCCGCTATTTTTGAAGACCATTTTCCCAAAATAAAAAAGGCCACCGTAGTCATTGAATACGGTAAGCCCATTTATATGAAGGATCTGGACAAGGAGACCCGCAAGAGCATGGGCACCTATGTACAGAATATAATCTCCGAGACCTATTTCAAAAACAAAGAACTGATCTAATATCTAATGTTTTCCGGTGAGGGAGACCTGTTGGGCGATCAGAAGAAGATAATCCGACGTTTTTCCCTCTTCCGGATAATAGCACACGGAATCTCTGTTTCTGCCCATCAGATAATGTAAAAAATCTTCCAATATCTCCGTATACTGATAACTGTATAAGATATAATTGGCACAGGCCAGTTCCTCCGCCCGCTTCAGCAGATCTTCCGTACCGTTGTTGACGGAAGTCACGGCGTCGATCATTTTACCGGAACGTTTTGCCAGTTCCTCTCCCTGATCTCTGATACCTTCCATGAATGCTGTGCACAGATCAATATCCACCGACTGTCTGGTAGCCAGATATGTCATGGAACCGTAGAGATATGCAGTTTCCTCCAGATAGCTTGTATTATCTTTGAAAAATTCCTTATACTCCAAAATCTGCGAACGATAGGAAGGAAGTCCCGCAGCCCGGTACAGTTCCGTCAAAGCCATGAATTTCTCCGCATCTCTGCCGGATGCTGCTGCCAGCTTTGTGTAGATTGCGGATGCGTGCTGAAGACATTGCGTTGCATATTGTACATCATATTTCTGATACAGATAACTGAATTTTGCCAGGACAGCCACATACGTCATGGTATCCGGCTCCTTATCCTCTGTCTCATTGACGGTTTTTTCCAGCCAATCCGCAATATATTCCAGCATATCCGGAATCTCATTCCCATTATCGTCCGTAAAAACTTCCGAATACCATTCGCATGCCTCCAGCAGTGTCAGGATCTCATCCTCTGTAATGCTGCGCTCCCGGCAGCTTTCATGCACCCTTTCGCACAATGCTTTAAACAATTCCTCATAATACCTCTCCTTGATGGAAAAAGAGAGCGACTGCCCCACCCGGTCGCATTCCAGATAAAAGCTTCCCTCGCTGGTATATTCCGTAAAATCCACTGTTCCGATGTATAATTGCAGATCCTCGTTGTACTCCGGCTGTTTTACCTTCCCCCGATATACGATCTCTCCGGACTCTTTATCGATCAGCCGGAAACTTTCCACCGGTTCCCGGCTTTTGACGATTGCCTGCTTTTCTCCGTCTCCTGCATACCCCTGCTGATCCACCAGTACATTAGGAGTAAGTGTCGGAATGGTATAATTGATTATCGGGGTATTTTCCATTGCCATATCCGCAATACTGACATGTCCCGTCTCGGCAGAGGTATTGCCACAGGCGGTATTCCCTATGATATTCACGATGAACAGCAGCGACAATATTGCTGCATATTTTCTGTTGTATTTCAAATTGGTCCTCCGCACAATCTCCCGGGAGATTACAGTACACGATTTTTCCATTGATAATAGTATAAACGGTCCACATGAAAATTTCCATAGGTATTCTGTATATACATCAGTGGAACAATGCCTCCCCGTTTACCGGATCCCCATTATGCGTCAGGGCAAAATACACATTGCTCCCCTCAGCACTGTAATATTTTGTAGGCGCTGCTACACTGCCGATCGTTTCACCCGGATTCACATAAGCATTTTCCTTGACGGTAATCTCCGCCAGTTGTCCGTAAGTGGCCTCATAGCCGTCTCCCAGATCCAGCGTCACCGCCTTACCGATCTCCTCATTTTCAAAAATCGAAGTTACTTTTCCCTGCGCACAGGCGGTTACCGTCATGCCTTCTTCCGCGGAAAAGATCGTAGCCGGATTGTACTTGTACTGATCCAGTGTGGCAAAGTAAATGCTCTTGTCCATAGAGTAATGCATCAGAATATCACTCTGTACCGGTTTCTGCATTCCATCGTTTTCCGTAAAATGCAGGGTTTTCTCTACTGTCAGCTCCGGCATCTGCTGCTCTGCCTCCGCAGCCTCCTGTAAGGTCTCCTGATCTGTCAGTCCCGGGATCTCCACATGGCCGGAGCCCACCTTCTGGGGAAGATAATCCAGATCATCCTCCGTGACCGGTGCTGCCGCGATCTCATTTCCGGCTGTGTTATTCGCGGTCAGTTCCGGAATATTCTCTTCCTCCTTCAGCAAATGCTCCTCATTATATTCGGATATCTCCTGCATTTTATCATCCGCATTATTTTCAAGTGCAGTGAAGTCCAAGGTATAGCCATCATCCTTGGACTCCACATTCTGCCCCTTCATATAGACCCCCGTCATGGTCAACGCTGCCAGAACAAAGGCCGAAGAGGCCAACATTATAATACGCTCTTTATGAATACCGCTTTTTTTATTTCTTCTCATATCCGCATCCTTCCTGTTCCCTGAACCAACTTCCTGCTATACAATCGTTTCAACCACTTTCCCTGGTTTATCCTATAGTCTTGCCCGATTCGAAGGTTTTATTCAGGATGCATTTTCCATTGATCTTTATTGGTGTTACGCTTTTTGAGCATAAGCTGCCATGTCTACATGCTGCACAGTACCCACATTTCCGTTTTCATATAAGAAAATACCGGTCTTACGGATCGCTCCGTTCGTTGCATTGGCTTCTGTTGCACCGTCCCGGGCCGTTCTGTCTCCCTGTAAGGTAAAATCTGTGGAAACATTTTGCAGACAGATTGCACCGACACCCTTGTCGGAAAGTTTGTACAATACGTCATTGCCCTTTTCATCTTTGCACCAGATTTTTAATTTCGACCAGATGGAATCATTCTCATCGATCCAGCCGTTGCCGTCCTCATCATACCGTGCCAGGTCCGCAAATCCGTCACCGTTCCCGGTTCCGAACAGTTCACTGCCGTCGTTGATGATGCCGTCTCCGTTTTTATCCAGTGCCAGATAACCGCTGCCCTTTAACATAGATATCTCTTCTTCCTCACCGTCGGCATCCAGGTCAAAATAAAAGGTCTGATCCGACAGCTCCGTCGCATCGGTATCCAGATTGATCACCAGCGGATCATATAGGGCAAACTGCGCTACATTCAGTTCTTCTCTGTAGTATTCCTCACACCTGCGGCTCATATTTACATTGACATTAAAATTGATCTCTCTGCCATCCTTGGTACGCACGGTTCCCACGGTAGAGAAGCTGGTGTCCTCCTGCTCTATGCTCCAGCTCTCCCCGACATAGTTCAATACTTTCATGCGGGCTGCAACCGGATAGAAGGTATCCGACGCAGGTGCTGCCGTTCCCTGAGTGCTGCCGGAATTCGTCCGGGCGTTATCAACGCTATTGCCCGCATTCCACCCGTTTTCCTGCATCCAGTCATGCAGGGTACTATTCCGGGAGGGGAATAATAAATCAAAAATATAACGTACCGTATATTCCCGGATGGTGGACAGTGTCTGTTCACTGGCGCTGCTTCGCATATTCCATCTCGCGGAGGATACCAGAAAACGGCTCTGCCAGTCTTTTGCAGTCATTGCAGTATTCTCTGCGGTATTCTCCTGTTCCCCGGTGTTCTGTGCTGTATCCTCTCCTTCCGGTGTCTTCTGTCCCTTCGTGGATACATCTGTCAGCCCTGCCTGATAATCCGTTATCTCAAAGCGTCTGACGCTTGTCTTAGAAGTATGATAACTTCTGGCGGAATCCATTCCTATGCTTGCGGAATCAATTCTCAAATCTGTAATTTTCTCCTTTCCCCGACCTCACCATACAGGGCGCGCTTCCTGTAAAGCTTAATCGTTCGCTACCACATGTGATATTGCATGGCTGAACGGTTAAGTCAAAAAAATGGTAACAGAACAGAATATTTTAATATTATTCTATCCGATTACCATCCGTGGTGTCGTTATAAAACTATATAAAAAATAAGTAGCAGGAAGTGACCGGCCTTGTCACCTCTCTGCTACTTATATCGTCCATATAGGGCGTTTTGTTTAGTCTGAATTTATTGCTGTGTGGGTGCAGCAGGTGCACCGGGTGCGGGAGGTACCGATTTCCCGGCTGCTTTCAGCTTCGCGGCGATCATGCCGGCTACCATCTCTCTGGTAACCACGATATTGCCACCGAAGGGATTGATGACAAATCCCAGGGCCGGACTGCTATTGCCCTGCGCATCCTTGCGCAGCAGCATTCCCGCATAATCGTCAAAATTCATAGCGAACGTCTGCTGGTTCTCTTCGTCCTTCCACTTTTTTAATTCCATCCAGTCTGTGAAAGCCATGAAGAATTTCCGTCCGTCCTCTGTAGATAACATGGGGAACTGGACTTTTGCATCACGGGGAATTCTCACCTGTCCCTTTTCATCCGGCTGGGGCACAGGATCGATCACTACCGGAGCCAGGAACTTTGCTTTCTGAAGCTCCTCCAGGAACATCTGTCTGTGTTCCGGTGTATCTTCTGCTTTTAATAATTCGATAGATCCTACCATCATGGGGTTGGATACCGGTTTGTTAAATTCCATATTTTTGCTCCTTATACACGGTTATAGTTGATTAAGCAGCCCTTCAGGATGATCTGGCGTTCTTCATCGGTCAGTTCGCCTAACTTCAGGGAGAATTCCTTCATGCCCTCTCCGGGTGTTACCACATAAGCTTTGATCTCTTCTGCCTTGTCTTCCACGGCTTTCTTGATGCCGGGAACGAACAGATAATCCAGATTCTTAAAAGGCAGATCCCCGGGCTGGATGAGGAAGGGAAGCATACCCCAGTTGATCAGGTTGGAACGATAACGCTTGGTAGCATACTCGTTGGCGATGTTCGCCCAGCCGCCCAGTACCTTCTGACAGGAAGCAGCCTGCTCACGGGCAGAACCGTCTCCGGGCTTCACTGCGAAGATTGTGGAACCGAATCCAGTGTTCTTCCGGTCAGCCTCAGGATACTGTTTCTTCACTTCGCCCATGACATCCTTCAGTACGGGAACCGCCTGGCAGGGATGTCCGCCGTTCATACGCTCTTTCTCTGCCTTCTGGATCTCTTTGGCACGTCCTACATACTGCGGATCCTTACGGCTCAAGGTGAACTCTGCCAGTCCCAGAGGATTGGAACGGTAGGAAGAGGTCTCACCGGAAGGGATCAGCTCATCGGTGGTGGTTACAGGATCGTGGATCTCGGATACTACCTGTAATACCAGATTTTCAGGCAGGGCACCCATAGCGGGCCAGTCCTTGATATTGGGGCCGAACTGGATCTCTACGCTCTCGTCTGCCACACCGTGGGAATCGAATACACGGTTCTTGTAAATATTGCTGTCGAAATGATATTTATATTTTCCGAAGTCGCCGTCGAACTCTGTTGCGGGAGTCAGCACGCCCTTGTTAGCTGCGGTAGCTGCGATAGATCTTGCATCCATCAGAGCTACGGAAGCGATCTGACCGTTCTGCAGCTTGGAGCCTTCACGGTTCGGGAAGTTTCTGGTAGAATGACGGATACTGAATGCGTTATTGGCAGGGGTATCTCCGGCACCGAAGCAGGGGCCGCAGAAGGCTGTCTTCATGACTGCACCGGTCTCTAAGATGGTCGCAGCACAACCGTTACGGATCAGCTCCATGTATACGGGCATAGATGCGGGATATACGCTTAAAGTAAATTCATCCGCACCAATGTATCTGCCCTTCAGGATATCGGCTGCTGCACAGATATTCTCAAATCCGCCGCCGGCACAGCCTGCGATAATACCCTGATCTACGATAAATCTGCCATTTTTTACTTTATTCTTCAGAGTAAAGTCTACGGCACCGTCCAGGCTTACTTTCGCACGTTTCTCGGTCTCATCCAGAATATCCATCAGATTCGCATTCAGCTCCTCAATGGTGTAAGTATTGCTGGGATGGAACGGCATGGCGATCATGGGACGGATCTTGTCCAGATCCACCTCTATGAGACCGTCATAGTAGGTTACCTGACCGGGGTTCAGTTCCTTATATTCTTCGGTCCGTCCGTGGATCTCGTAGAACTCACGGATCTGGTCGTCGGTCTTCCAGATAGAGGACAGACAGGTGGTCTCTGTAGTCATGACATCAATACCGATACGGAAATCAGCACTCAGGGAAGCCACGCCGGGACCTACGAATTCCATAACTTTATTTTTCACATAACCGTTTTTGAATACGGCACCGATGATCGCCAGTGCCACGTCCTGAGGACCGACACCCTTCACGGGAGCACCCTTTAAGTATACGGCTACCACGCCGGGCATATTGATATCATAGGTCTGATTCAGCAGCTGCTTCACCAGCTCGGGACCGCCCTCGCCCATCGCCATGGTACCCAGAGCACCGTAACGGGTGTGGGAATCAGAGCCTAAGATCATTTTGCCGCCGCCGGCCAACATCTCTCTGGCGAACTGATGAATAACTGCCTGATGAGGGGGTACATAGACACCACCGTACTTTTTCGCACAGGTCAGGCCAAACATGTGGTCATCCTCATTGATGGTGCCGCCTACGGCACACAGAGAGTTATGACAGTTGGTCAGTACATAGGGCATGGGGAACTTCTGCAGTCCGGATGCTCTTGCGGTCTGAATGATACCTACAAAGGTAATATCATGGCTGGTAAGCTTATCGAAGCGGATCTTAAGCTTGTCCATATTGCCGGAAGTATTATGCTCCCGCAGGATACCATATGCCATGGTGTTTTTCGCTGCTTCTTCTCTGGAGATCGTAATGCCGGTCTTCGCCTGTATCTGTCTGGCTGCTTCGGAGGTATCCGCTACAATATCTGTACCGTTTACCAGGTAAGCGCCGCCCTGTGTTAACTGAATCATGCTCGTCCTCCTGTTATTCCACTTCTTATGCATAGATAGAGTGCATCTTGTGTGCACTCTTTTCATTATACTGGATTGTTTTCTCAGATGCAATGATCTTATAGGATGTTTTTGCACTTGAGCGTACGTAAAAAAATACCGCCTATAGAGCGCAACAGTCTCTCCAGGCGGTATGACTTCTTTTTTAAGTTCTTAATTATTTCAGTACTACCTTATCCAGATGCCAGATCTCATCCACATACTGCTGTATAGTTCTGTCAGATGTGAACTTGCCGGAGCATGCCACATTCAGGATGGCGCTCTTCGCCCAGTTGTCCTCGTCACGGTATGCGGCTTCCACTCTCTTCTGTGCTTCTGCATAGGACTTGAAGTCCTTGAGGATGAAGTAGGTGTCTGCCTTGGCCGTGCACTGGGTGTTCAGCAGGGAATTGTACAGCGGGCGGAACAGCTCAGGATCTCCCGGTGCGAAGGTTCCGTTGATCAGCTGCATCAGTACCTTGCGGACATCCTGATCATTGTTGAAGATCTCCATGGGGTCATATCCGCCATGGTTCTCATAGTTAATAACCTCCTGTGCGGACAGGCCGAAGATGAAGGCATTCTCTTCGCCCACTTCTTCTACGATCTCCACGTTGGCACCGTCCATGGTTCCCAGGGTCAGGGCACCGTTCAGCATGAACTTCATGTTACCGGTACCGGATGCTTCCTTACTTGCGGTAGAGATCTGCTCGGAGACATCTGCTGCCGCAAAAATGATCTCTGCGTTAGATACGTTATAGTTCTCGATAAATACAACCTTGATCTTGCCGTTAATAGCGGGATCGTTGTTAACCACATCCGCTACGGAGTTGATCAGCTTGATGGTCAGCTTTGCGTTACGGTAACCGGCTGCTGCCTTCGCGCCGAAGATAAAAGTTCTGGGGTAGAAATCCAGTTCCGGATGCTCCTTCAATTCGTTATACATGTGCATTACATGCAGAATATTGAGCAGCTGTCTCTTGTACTCATGCAGACGCTTTACCTGCACATCGAAGATGGATCTGGGATCTACTTCGATACCGTTGTGCTCTAAAATGTATTTTGCCAGACGTACTTTATTCTGGTACTTGATGTTCATGAACTCCTGCTGTGCCTTTTTGTCATCCGCATATACCTTCAGGCGGGAGATCTGAGGCAGATCGGTGATCCAGTCGTCACCTACGTGAGCCGTTACCCAGTCAGCTAACAGCGGGTTTGCATGCAGCAGGAAACGTCTCTGGGTGATACCGTTGGTCTTATTATTGAAGCGCTCCGGGAACATCTCATAAAAGTCCTTTAATTCCTGGGTCTTCAGGATCTCTGTATGCAGTCTTGCAACACCATTGACAGAATATCCGGCTACGATTGCCATATGTGCCATCTTCACCTGTCCATCGTAGATGATCGCCATCTTACGGATCTTCTCCTGTACATCCACACCGGGTACATTGCTGTACTTCTGCTGGATATCGATGATGAATCTGCGGTTGATCTCCTCTACGATCTGGTAGATTCTGGGAAGCAGTCTGGAGAACAGTTCGATGGGCCATTTCTCCAATGCTTCCGCCATGATGGTGTGGTTGGTGTAAGCACAGGTCTTGGTGGTGATCTCCCACGCTTCCTCCCAGGTCAGATAATAATCATCCATCAGCACACGCATCAGCTCTGCGATCGCTACGGTAGGATGGGTATCGTTCAGCTGGAAGGTAACCTTCTCATAGAACTTATGGATATCATCATGCTTTCTCATGTACTTCTCTACAGCTTCCTGTACGGATGCGGAGATGAAGAAGTACTGCTGCTTCAGACGAAGCTCCTTACCTGCATAGTGATTGTCGTTGGGGTACAGAACCTCTACGATGTTACGTGCCAGGTTCTCCTGTTCTACCGCCTTCTGGTAATCGCCCTTATCAAAGGAATCCAGCTGGAAGCACTCTACAGGCTCCGCATCCCAGATACGCAGGGTGTTTACAATGCCATTGCCATAACCGACGATGGGGAAATCAAACGGAACCGCCTTAACGGACTGATAGCCCTCCTGGGTAAATACGTTTCTGCCGTTCTCATCGGTATGCACACTGACATAGCCACCGAATTTCACAATTTTCGCATACTCAGGTCTGCGCAGTTCGAAAGGATTACCATTCATCAGCCAGTTATCGGGAACCTCTACCTGATAACCGTCGCGGATCTCCTGCTTGAACATACCATAACGATAACGGATACCGCAGCCATATGCAGGATATCCCAGCGTTGCCAGGGAATCCAGGAAACATGCTGCCAGACGTCCCAGTCCACCGTTACCCAGTGCTGCATCCGGCTCCTGGTCCTCGATCAGGTTCAGATCCAGTCCCAGTTCTTCCAGAGCTTCCGCTACGGGCTTATATGCCTTTAAATTGATGAGGTTATTGCCCAGTGCTCTTCCCATCAAAAACTCCATGGACATGTAGTAGACCATCTTGGGGTCTTCCTTCTCATATGCCTTCTGGGTCTCCATCCAGTTCTCTACGATACGATCCTTGATCGCATAAGATACTGCCTGGAAGATCTGCTGTGCATCTGCTTCCTCCAGATTCTTACGATACAGGGTGCGCACATTATATTCCACACTTCTCTTGAAGAGCTCCTTATCGAATTCTTTTGCTTTTGCCGGCTTCTCGCTGGCTGCTACTGATTTTTTCACCTATGTTCTCCTCTCCATTACCTCTCCGGTACTGTACTCTTCTCAAGATATTCCGCGCCGGATAGCGTTATGATTTCATCCATATTCTTAACCAAATACAGGTAATATTATAACAAACTTCCATGCGCATTCCAACTGTTTTCGCCGGTTTTCGTAAGTTTCGTAAATGTTTTTCCGAAACAGAAAAGATTCTGCGGTCCCCCTTCCGGAAAACCACAGAATCTTTATCTTTATACTCTCTCCACAGCGATCACTGCGTTCTCGCCGTTGATATTCCATTCCTTCGATACGCCGTATTCCATACCGCTTGTCAGTTCGTCAGCCAGAACCTTGCTGCTGATGGCTTCTTTGTTCTTCTGTGCGATCTCGGACAGCTTATCGTTGCCATTGATGGATACGCGGATGTGATCGGTCACTTCAAAGCCGCTCTCCTTACGCATGGTCTGGATCTTGCTGATGATCTCGTATACGAAGCCTTCCTCTACCAGTTCCGGTGTCAGGTTGGTATCCAGGACAACGGTCATCCGATTGTCCTCCTGAGATACATAGCCTTCCTTCTGTGCCATGTCGATCAGCAGATCGTCCTTGGTCAGTTCCACAGCCACACCGTCTACATCGAACTTTAATGCGCCGTCTGCATTCAGTTCATCCATTGCTGCATTGCCATCCAGTGCTGCAAGGTGCTTCTGGATGCCGCCCAACTGTTTGCCATACTTGGGTCCTACGGTACGCAGCTGGGGTTTGAAGGTGTAAGAGGTAAAGTCACGTACGTCATCGGTAAATACGACTTCCTTGACGTTCAACTCATCCTCGATGATCTCCTGGTAGAACTCACTTAAGGTGAAGTCTGACTTGATATACATTCTGCTGATGGGCTGACGATTCTTGATGGCAGCCTCGTTACGGCATGCACGCCCCATAACTACAGCATCCAGTACATCCTCCATATCCTCTTCCAGCTTCTTGTCGATGTGATCCTTGTTCACTACCGGGAAGTCACACAGATGGATACTCTCGGGTGCATTTGCATCGTTGCTTCTTACCAGGTTCTGGTAAATATCCTCTGTCATGAAGGGGATCATGGGTGCGGCTGCCTTACAGATGGTCACCAGTGCGGTGTACAGCGTCATGTAGGCATTGATCTTATCCTGCTCCATACCCTTTGCCCAGAAACGCTCACGGCTGCGTCTTACATACCAGTTACTCATCTCATCGACGAAGTCCTGCAGAGCCTTGGCAGCCTCGGGGATACGGTACTGGTCCAGATTGCTGTCTACTTCTGCAACGGTAGAGTTCAGCTTGGACAGCAGCCACTTATCCATTACGGGCAGTTTGTCGTATTCCAGTGTATATTTGGAAGCATCAAAATTATCAATATTTGCATACAGTACGAAGAATGCGTAGGTGTTCCACAGGGTACCCATGAATTTACGCTGTCCTTCCTGTACGGCCTTGCCGGAGAATCTCTTCGGCAGCCAGGGTGCGGAACTGGTGTAGAAATACCAGCGGATGGCATCTGCACCGTAGGTCTCCAGTGCGTTGAAAGGATCTACCGCATTGCCCTTACTCTTACTCATCTTCTGACCGTTCTCATCCTGTACATGACCCATAACGATAACGTTCTTGTAAGGAGCCTTATTGAAGAGCAGGGTGGATTCTGCCAACAGAGAGTAGAACCATCCACGGGTCTGGTCCACTGCCTCGGAGATAAAGTTGGCGGGGAACTGCTGCTCGAACAGATCCTTATTTTCAAACGGATAATGATGCTGTGCAAAAGGCATTGCTCCGGAGTCGAACCAACAGTCGATTACCTCAGGAACACGCTTCATCTGCTTGCCGCACTCGGGGCAGGTGATGGTGATCTCGTCGATGTAAGGACGATGGAATTCTACGGTCTTCGCCTTCTCATTGCCGCTCATCTTGTACAGCTCTTCACGGCTACCGATGGAATGCTGATGTCCGCATTCGCACTCCCAGATATTTAACGGAGTACCCCAGTAACGGTTACGGGATACACCCCAGTCCTGAATATTCTCCAGCCAGTTACCGAAACGTCCCTCACCGATGGAAGCGGGGATCCAGTTGATGGTCTTATTATTACGTACCAGATCATCCTTCACAGCGGTCATCTTGATGAACCAGGACTCTCTTGCATAATAGATCAGCGGAGTATCACATCTCCAGCAGAAGGGATAATCATGCTCGAACTTCGGTGCATCGAACAGCTTGCCCTCTGCATCCAGATCCTTAAGTACCAGAGGATCTGCATCTTTTACGAATTTTCCGGCATAAGGGGTCTCTGCGGTCAGATCACCCTTGCCGTCTACGAATTGTACGAAGGGCAGTTCATAATTACGTCCGATACGGCTATCGTCTTCACCGAAAGCCGGTGCAATATGAACGATACCGGTACCGTCGGTCATGGTTACATAACCGTCGCAGGTTACGAAATGTGCCTTTTTCTTCTGCTTTTCAGCGGCATCTCCCGCACACTTGTACAGAGGCTCGTACTCCTTGTACTCCAGATCCTTACCAACATAGGTCTCCAGTACTTCGTAAGCATCCTTGCCCTCTTCTGCAAGACGTCCCAGAACCTTGTCTGCCAGTGCCTTTGCAATATAATAGGTATAACCGTCGGCGGCCTTCACCTTCAGGTAGGTCTCCTCCGGGTTCACGCACAGTGCCACGTTGGAAGGAAGAGTCCAGGGGGTGGTGGTCCATGCCAGGAAATATGCATCCTCGCCCTTTACCTTGAAACGTACGATGGCGGAACGCTCCTTGACTGCCTTATAGCCCTGTGCCACTTCGTGGCTGGACAGCGGGGTTCCGCAGCGAGGGCAGTAAGGAACGATCTTGAAACCCTTGTACAGAAGTCCCTTATCCCAGATGGTCTTCAGTGCCCACCATTCGGACTCGATGAAATTGTCATCGTAGGTAACATAAGGGTTATCCATGTCCGCCCAGAAACCAACAGTACGGGAGAAATCTTCCCACATTCCCTTGTATTTCCAGACGCTCTCTTTACATTTGTCGATGAAAGGTGCCAGACCGTATTCCTCGATCTGCTCCTTGCCATCCAGACCCAGCAGCTTCTCAACTTCCAGCTCTACGGGAAGTCCGTGGGTATCCCAGCCTGCCTTACGGGGAACCATATATCCCTTCATGGTACGGTATCTGGGGATCATATCCTTGATGGTACGGGTCTCTACATGACCGATGTGGGGCTTACCGTTGGCCGTAGGCGGTCCGTCGTAGAAGGTATAGGTCTCACCTTCCTTACGATGCTCCATACTTTTTTTGAAAATGTTGTTGTCTTCCCAGAATTTCTCGACAGCTTTCTCACGGTCTACGAAATTCAGGCTTGTGGGTACCTGCTTGTACATAGTGCGCTTCCTTTCTTAAAAAAAATGGCTCCGTCCCGTAACAGGACGAAGCTCATGCATTCGTTAACCACCTCTTACAACATACTTCCCATACGATTCCACATGTGTAATCTCACAGGAGTGATATGCTTCCCGGTAACGGCGGGATTCCGTTCAGAACTACTGACCTGGGCTTTTGTTCTGACAGCTCAGAAGTGATTTTCACTTTTTCCCTACTCGCACCGGTCTCTCACCATCACCGGCTCGCTTTGCCTTTCTGCGGAAAAGTTACTCTCTTCGTCAATGCATTTTTGATATACCGCTATTATATATCTCATTTTTTTGCGTTGTCAAGCCGGATGTTATGATTTGCTTAGAAAGCTTTTCTTTCTTGCTTTTCCGACATTTATTTCATATAATTATTTTAAGACTGATATGTGTACCGATCTTACCGGAAGGGGCAGCGATTCTATGGAAAATACGCAAAATGCGCCGAAAAGAAGCGGCGGTAAAATATCATATACTCTGCAGGCGATCGGCCTGATTCCCCTGCTGACGCTGGGGATCGTCATGTTATTTTTCACTTCCCAATGGTTCACAAAAATTATGTATCAGGAAGTGGAACGTGAATTGTATGATGCCACCAAAAGTGCCACTACACTTCTGAACGCTGCCTATCCTGGCGATTACCGGCTGGAAGGTGATGTTGCCTACCTTCTGTATAAGGGCGATGTAGATATCACCCGTGAATATTCTCTGTTTGATCAATTCAAAGAGGATACCGGACTGGACATCACCCTGTTCTATCAGGATACCCGCATTCTGACGACTCTGTATAATACCCAGGGTGACCGCATTGTCGGCTCCGGTGCTCCGGATGTGGTGATCCGTGATGTCCTGAATACCGGTGAAGATCATTTTTATATCAACACTCTGATCAATGGAAAGACTTATTTTTCCTATTATAGTCCTGTCCGCAATCAGGACGGCAGCATAGTTGGCATGCTTTTTATAGGAAAATCCAGTGCCGCCGTATCTCAATCCATTCAACGTTATGTCTATCCGCTGACATGGCTGATCATCGGTTTTGTGGCTCTCGTGGCTGTCTGCATCTATTTTTACACCAGAAGATTCGTGGCTGTATTACTCCATATTCACAGCTTCCTGTCGGAGGTAGCCTCCGGGAATCTGAACGCCACACTAGATCATTCCGTAACAAAACGCAGTGATGAATTAGGTGATATCGGTCGCTGTGCCCTGTCCATGCAGCGCTCTCTTCGTACCATGATCGAGCAGGATGCCCTGACCGAGCTGTACAACCGACGCAGCGGAGAAAAAAAGCTGCGCCAGATCTTCGAGGAAGCCCAATCTTTCCGCCATTCTTTTGCGCTCGCCATCGGAGATATTGACTTTTTCAAAAAGGTTAACGATACCTACGGTCACGAATGTGGGGATGCCGTACTGAAAAATGTTTCTGCCCTGCTAAAGCAGCATATGTGGCGCCGTGGCTTTACCGCGCGTTGGGGTGGTGAGGAATTTCTACTGGTGTTTGAAAATGTAGATCTTGCAGAAGCACGGAAACAACTGGAGCTTCTCATGGACAAAATCCACGAACTGGATACACTCTACGAGGGGCAACACGTGAAGATAAATATGACCTTCGGACTGGTCTGTGAGTCTGACAAAGATGTTCATACATTATTAAAAGAAGCTGATGAGAAATTATATATCGGTAAGACAAACGGTCGTAACCAGGTGGTATCTTAACCCGGTTACGACCGTTTTTTATTTGTTTCTGATTTTGTTATCTTTAACCTTGCAGGCAGTCCGGATTCAACAGGAAATCATAAATATTGATTGTCAGAATACCATATTCATCATAATATGGCTGCACAATATCTTTTGTAATGACAATTTTCTTAAAAGAGTCATCAATCTTCCGGAACGGTCGGATTTCCTGCGTCCGCTTTGCTTCATCCGGAAGAGAATATGCCGATTGAATGTAATATCTGACAGAACCAAGATTGCAGACAAAATCCACTTCCAGCTGCCTGCGGTTTACCTTTCCTTCCAAATCTTTTTCTGCGATAGGGACAACACCTACATCCACACTATATCCCCGCATCCGGAGTTCGTTATAGATTACATTTTCCATGGAATGTGTCTGCTCCAACTGCCGGAAATTAATTCTGGCATTCCGAAGCCCCAAATCAGAAAAATAATATTTCTTAGGAGTCTCTATATATGACTTTCCCTTAATATCATAACGCTGTGCTGACTCTATCAAAAAAGAATCTTCAAAGTAATCCAAGTATTTCTTTATGGTTGCAGAAGTAATTTTAGATTTCTTCACAGTTTTAAAAGTGTTCTTTAGTTTTTCCGGATTGGTCAACGAACCGATCGCAGAGGAAAGAATATTTAGCAGATCTTCCAATTCCCCAATATTCTTTATACGATTCCGTTTCGTAATATCACGGATATAAATTTCGTTAAATAAATTCTGCAGCGCTGTTGCCTTATCCCCGGCACCATCCCGCAGAACCACTAATGGAATTCCACCGTAAAGCATATATTCAGATAACCCGGTATATTTATCTCCGTTATAAACAGACATAAATTCAGCAAAGCTGAGAGGGTACATATGAATTTCATCACCCCTGCCTGCAAATTCCGTAGCAATATCCTTTGACAACAGTTTTGCGTTACTTCCCGTCACAAACACATCAATATTCTCTTTACGAAGGTATCCATTCAAAACAGCCTCAAAACAATCCAGCATCTGAATTTCATCCAACAGCAGATAATATATTCCCTCTCCTGTAGTTTTCGACCGGATATATGCCATAAATTTCTCCGGATCCGCACCCCTCTTTTCCTTCTCGATCTGAATAAGACTTTCGCCGATCAGGTAAAGATCATCCGCAGAATCAAAGGCAAACCGTATGATATGGTCTGCTTCCACACCGGAATCCAGCAAATGATGATAGAAAATGTTATTCAGCAGATAAGACTTACCACATCTGCGGATCCCGGTAATCACCTTGATTAATCCATTGCTCTTTCTTTTTATTAACTTTTCCAAATAGAAATCTCTGCGAATATCCATATATTTTCTCCCTGGAATAGATTTTTGCAACTGGTTGCACTTTTCTATTCTATTATATGGATAATTTAACTGAAAATCAATATACTTGCTTCATTTTCGGAATAGAGTTTTGCAACTGGTTGCACTTTTCTATTTCAAATTGTAAATAAACAAAGTAATCACTGCTCCATCTGCCTGCCCAGGAAGCCTGCCGCAGACTGCGCAAGCTTCTGTTCCACTTCTCCCATTTTGCTCTTCCCGTCATTTTCCAACAGGATCACACTTCCGATGATATCTCCCTCGCATAGGATCGGGGTGATCAACTGCCAGGCATAGTCCACGGCAATGTCTTCCGCAATGTTGACGTAGTTGCGGTCTCCTTTTGCAGCGATCACAGTCTCTCTGTTATTGATCTTCTCTTCCAGCTGACGGCTTACTGCCTTATTGAGCAGCTGCTTACTGCCACCTGCAACCGCAATAAACTGATCCCTGTCTGCAATCAGTGCCGTATGTCCGGACACCTGCGCAAGACTTTCCGCATATTGTCTTGCAAAAGTTGTCATTTCTCCGATGGGGGAATATTTTTTCAAAATCACCTGCCCCTCTCTGTCGGTGAAGATCTCCAGCGGGTCACTCTCTCTGATGTGTAACGTGCGGCGGATCTCCTTCGGGATCACAATTCGTCCCAGGTCATCTATTCTTCTTACAATTCCGGTTGCTTTCATTGATAAACCTCCTGCTTTCCAGATTACTTTCCATAATTGTGCTGTGTGGGTAGTATGTGGAAAGCATGGAGAAATTATGTGACATTTACCAAAATGTTTTTTTCTTTGTATTTCCTATATTTCTGTGTTACACTTAATCTACTTGTGACAAAATATTAAGTGTGGGAGAGATTAAACTATGAATCACAAAAATAATAAAAGAAGTTCATTTTCCGGCAAGATCGGT
>ERZ772872.2001-NODE-2001-length-17437-cov-14.668795_pt1 | contig 17437 bp, 14 predicted proteins | sample MGYA00512132_ERZ772872 | MGnify/ENA primary metagenome ERZ772872 (study PRJEB29015, sample SAMEA2737724) | human gut metagenome | biome: human gut; feature: human-associated habitat; material: faeces | place: China | collected 2012 ...
TTCCAGCCCGAATTACAAGTCGATACGACTTCTACCAAAGATGTGCCTTTTCCGGCCATTGCGTTTTCGAAAGCCAACCGGATTGCTTTTTTCGCTTTGCGGATAGAGGCAGGAGTGTGTACACTTTGACGAGTCACGTAACAAGTTCCGTCCACCCGTTCTACCAATTCAGCAATTCGTAAAGGATAACCGTTCAGTGCGACATTCCGTCCGTAGGGACAGGTAGAGGTCACCATTCCTTCTAGTGTAGTAGGAGCCATTTGTCCACCGGTCATTCCATAAACTGTATTGTTTACAAAGAATACTGCTATTTTTTCTCCTCTGTTTGCTGCTTGTAATGTTTCATTTAAACCAATGGATGCTAAATCTCCGTCTCCCTGGTAACTCATTACAATTGCATTATCTTCTGCTCTGGAAATACCTGTAGCTACTGCAGGTGCTCTTCCATGAGCTGTTTGTACATTTCCGCAGTTGAAGTAGTAATAAGCAAATACTGAACATCCTACAGGAGAAATCATGACACATCTTTCTTGTATTCCAAGTTCATCCATACATTCTGCAATTAATTTATGGATAATTCCGTGTCCACATCCTGCACAGTAATGTGTAGTGGTTTGGTTAGTTTCACCTTTTCTTGGAAAAGATGGATAAATTGACTCAGGACGTTTACGTATTGATAATTCATAATCTTCTAGATTTTTTGGTGCTAAACTTTTTTCATCCATTTTTTCACATCCCTAATCAATAATATATTTTCCTGTTTTTCCTTTTTCGGAAGTACCTTTTGGTAATTCTTCATCAATTTCAGCTATTTCGTAAATCTTTTTAAGAATCTGTTTAAGTTCAATTAAGTTTCCACCCATCCTGTTGACAAGGTAAGTATTTTCTTTTCTTAAAGCAGCTAACTGTATATCTTCCAATAACTGACCGTTACTCATTTCTACAGAAACGAAACTTACTCCCTTATCACCAAGCTCTTTAATTTTTTCTTCGGGGAATGGTGATAATGTAATAGGTCTTAAAAGCCCTACTTTTAATCCTTTTTCACGGGAAACATCAACTGCACTTCTGGCTACTCTACTACTAATTCCATAAGATACTAAAACAATTTCAGCATCGTCAAGTTTGTAATCTTCGTATTCAACTTCATTTTCAGCTATTTTAGCATATTTTTCCTGAGCGTAATGATATGTTAATTACAACGCTTGCATGCCTATATATTTCTTAGTGTTTGCCGCAGCCACAGCCTTCGTGCAGCTTGTGGCCCATTTTCTCTTCTTTAACGTCGAGATAGTGTTCGTTGTATTCGTTAGGCTCCATGATGATGGGCACACGGTCGGTGATGGTGATGCCATAGCCGGAGAGGCCGATGCGTTTTGCGGGGTTATTGGTAATCAGGCGGATGCTGGTGAGTCCGAGATCTGCCAGAATTTGTGCGCCCATGCCGTAATCACGCAGGTCGGGAGCAAAGCCCAAGCGAACGTTAGCCTCTACAGTATCCAAGCCCTGATCCTGCAGTGCATAAGCACGGATTTTATTAGCCAAACCAATACCACGGCCCTCCTGACGCATATAAACGACAGCGCCGCAGCCTTCCTTTTCAATCATCTTCAGAGCGGTTGCCAGCTGATCGCCACAGTCGCAGCGCAGGCTGCCGAAGGCATCACCGGTCAGACACTCGCTGTGTACACGCACGAGCACATCCTTTTTACCGGCAACATCGCCCTTGACAATAGCAACATGGCAAAGGTTGTCCAAATCATTTTCATATGCAATGATGCGGAAATTGCCGTATTTAGTCGGCAATGCAGCCTCAGCGGCACGATGCACCATTTTTTCGTGTGCCTTGCGATAAGCAACCAACTCGGCAACGGTGATGAAAACGAGCTTATGCTTTTTAGCAAACTCGATTAAATCCGGAGTGCGCGCCATATGGCCGTCATCGTTCATAATCTCGCAGCAGATGCCCACGGGCTGCAGGCCTGCCAGTTTACACAAATCAACAGTGGTTTCGGTGTGACCGGTACGCACCAGTACACCGCCCTTGCGTGCGCGCAGCGGGAAAACGTGGCCGGGACGGCGGAAGTCGCTCGGCTGTGCACCGGGCTCAGCGCATTTTTTCATGGTATATGCGCGCTCGTAAGCAGAAATACCGGTGGTAGTGTCAACATGGTCAATAGAAACAGAGAAGGCTGTTTCGTGATTGTCGGTATTGTGCGTTACCATAGCACCGAACTGCAGCTTGTCCATAACCTCGCTGTCTGACGGCATGCAGATAAGTCCGCGTGCTTCCTTTGCCATAAAGTTAATAGCCTCGGGAGTGCACAGCTCGGCTGCCATAATCAGGTCGCCTTCGTTTTCGCGGTCCTCGTCATCGGTTACCAGTACCATCTGACCTGCTTTAATTGCAGCGATAGCTTCTTCAATTGTATTATACTTAAACTTTTCCATTTTCTACCTCTTTGTTACTGCTCAGATAAACCCATTTTCCAGCAGCATATTTTTATTTAAAGCAGGCTCCTGAGTCTGCTTGGGGTTAAATTTTAACATTTGCTCTACATATTTGCCGATAATATCCGTTTCCAGATTTACGCTGTCGCCCACATCCTTAAAGCCAAGCGTTGTTTCCTTGGCGGTATGCGGAATCAGCGATACGGAAAAACTGCTTTCCGTAACCTGCGTTACCGTCAGGCTGATACCATCAATCGCAATACTGCCCTTTTTGATGATATATTTCAAAAGCTCCGGCGGGGTGTTGACAGTCACTACCATCGCAATACCCTCAGGTTTGCGACTTGCAATTACGCCCAGTCCTTCCACGTGTCCGCTGACGATGTGACCGTCAAGGCCATCGCACAGGCGCAGCGTGCGCTCCAGATTTACTCTGTCGCCGGCATGCAGGCTGCCGATATTGGTCAGGCGCACGGTTTCCGGCATCACGTCGGCGGTAAAAGCGGTGTCATCCATGCTTACTACCGTCAGGCAAGCACCGTTGACGGCAACGCTGTCACCGATTTTCAAATTCTGCAGTACCTTCCCCGCAGCAACTGTCAGGTGATATGATTCACCCTGCTGCGCCAGCTTCTGCACCGTGCCCAGTTCGGCTACCAATCCTGTAAACATTATTCCGCCTCCTTCGGCAGCTCCTGCTTATCCAGCTCCGGCACCAGACCTGTTATCAGTACATCACTGCCCAATTTTTCCATCTCGACCTCTGTCAGCTGCCAGCCCGTTTCTACCAGACTGCTGCCTGCACCGCCGACCGGTGGCAGAGCGGCAGCGCCGCCGATCAGCTTGGGCGCTACAAAGGCGCACACTCTGTCAGCAAGGCCTGCATCAAAGAAGGCACCGTGAATCGCACTGCCGCCTTCTACCAGCAGGCTGGTAATACCGCGCTCGGCCAAAGCCTGCACCACCTGCGCCACAGGCAGCACGCCGTCAGCCAACGGCAGACGTACCACCTCTACGTTAGGCAGAGCAGCCAGCGCTTCCGCCTTAACGATATCGGAATCCAAACCGGTAAAGATAATCGTATCCGCCAGCGGATTCAGAACTGCTGCCATCAGCGAAATCTTCAAACTACTGTCGAGCACCACGCGCACCGGATTTTTGCCGCGCACCAGACGGGTTGTCAGCTCCGGGTCATCCTCCAGTACGGTGCCGATACCGACAAGTACAGCGTCATGCTGCTTGCGCAGACGATGTGCGAAGGTGCGTGCTTCCTCGCCGGTAATCCATTTGCTGTCACCGGTAGCAGTGGCAATCTTGCCATCCAGCGTCATAGCGTATTTTAAAGTAATAAACGGACGCTGCTTCGTAATCCAAGTAAAGAAGCGTTCATTTAAGCGCTGAGCCTCCTTTTCGCACACGCCGGTAACAACCTCTATACCCTGCAGGCGCAGATATTCCAACCCCTGACCTGCAACCTTGGGGTTAGGATCAAGGCAGGCCACCACAACCTTGCCGATGCCAGCGCGTGCCAAGGCTACACAGCAGGGACCGGTGCGTCCGTAATGTGCGCAGGGCTCCAGCGTTACATAGGCCGTTGCACCCTGAGCCATCTGCTTAGCCTCCGCCAAGGCATTGACCTCGGCATGCGGTTCGCCGGCCTTATGGTGATAGCCCTCACCCACAATATTGCCTTCGGCATCAACAATCACACAGCCAACCATCGGGTTGGGACTGGTGTTGCCCTCTGCCTGCAGCGCCAGCTCCAAGGCCCGCTGCATATATGCTTCATCTGTCATTCTTGCCAAAATATCACCTTCCAGTAATATAAAAACCGCATAAAGACCTACGGAGCCCTTATGCGGTAAAAAATACAGTTTTGCCACCTTTTCTCATCCAGACTATACTGTCGGTACCGGAATCGCACCGGTTCATGCGCTGCTGCGCTAGCGGACTTTACCGCCGATCGGGAATTGCACCCTGCCCCAAAGGTTACATTATGAAGTTATTTTTATTATAGCGTCAAATTTTCTTCCAGTCAAGAAAACTATAGGTGAACAGTATGATTTACTTCGCTGCCTCTTTAATAATTTCGTAGGTCCAGCGCGCAGTGTTGTACAGGTCCTCTTCCTTCAGATATTCCGCGGTAGTATGCACGTTGCTCATGCCAGTTGCCAAAAGGCCGCAGGGCAGGCCGTAGCCGCAAAGATAGTTGCCGTCACTGCAGCCGCCGGTTGTTTTCAGCTCTACCGGGAAGCCCAGTGTTTCCGCAGCGCGTGCTGCCAGCTTAATGCATTCGTGATCCTTGTTCAGCTCCACAGCAGGACAGCCTTCCACTACGTCGAATTCAACCTGACCGCCACCGGCCTCAACAGCCTCTTTAATCAAAGCAATAGTGGAATCCTTCAGTGCTTCCAGACGCGGTACGTTCAGAGAGCGCATATCAATGACAAATTTAGCCTCCGGGCAAACGATGTTGGTGCCGACACCTGCGTTGAACATGCCGATGTTAAAGGTAGTTTCGCTGTCCAGACGACCATAAGCAGGCAGCTTGGACAGAGCGTCTGCCGCCAGCATAATTGCATTGACGCCTTCTTCCGGAGCAATGCCTGCATGGGCAGCCTTGCCCTTGACGGTTACATAAATATCGTACAGCTTCGGTGCAGCGTAGGTAATTTCGCCCGGTGCGCCGCCGATATCCATGCAATAGCCGTAATCGGCCTTAATCCAGCTTTGGTCCATGTTCACTACGCCCAAACAGCCGATTTCCTCGCTGACGGTAAAGCACAGCTGCACGTCGCCGTGAGCTACGCCATCCTCATTAAGTGCGCGCACTGCCTCCAGCATGGCAGCAACGCCAACCTTGTCGTCACCGCCCAAAGTTGTGGTACCGTCGCTGTACAGCACGCCGTCCTTGCGGACAACCTTGGTGCCGGTTGTCGGTGCCACGGAATCCATGTGCGCTTCGAACAGCAGCTTCGGAGCATTCGGCACAGTGCCCTTTACATAGGCCCACACATTGCCGCAGGTACCGCCGGTTTTTTCGTGCGCCTTATCCATCTCCGGCTCCAGGCCAAGCTCGCGCAGCTTCGCCATAATCAGCTCCGCTTCCTGCTTTTCGTCCTTGCTGGGGCAGGGAACGCTTACCAGCTCTATAAATTCATCAATCAATCTTGTTTTGTTTATCATTATGGTCACCTCGTAGTAGTTTAAGATATAAGCATATTATATACCTTAATGAAAGCCGAGTGCAAGTTTAACTGCCGGCAATATTACAGCTGCAGATAGCGGCAGGCCAGATACAAAGCGCCCGCAACCAAACCACCGCAGGCACGGATGCGCAGCTTTTTCACATCAACACGCTCCGGGTCGCTCTTCTGCAGACGGCCGATACCGCCCAACAGCAGCCATGCGGAAAAAAGCAGCATGGCCGCCGCCAGATAATCCCAGCTTTCTAATTTAGCAAAAATCTCCATTACATCACCTATTCTTTATTTTTTTGCGGACACAGATATGCATAGTGACAGTAAGCACAGCTTTCGTTACAGCTGCAAGCGAAATCGTCCTCCTCGCCCTTACCGCTGATTTCCTCGCACAGCTCTATTGCTTCCTGCAGGTACGATTTATCCAACGGCAGCTGCCAGACGCTCATATTCTGCAGAAAGTGCAGCTCAGCGCGCACAACTTTTTTGCCGGGGTACAGCTTTTCCGCAGCATCCTTATACAGCGCCAGCTGATAAGCATAGCCCGTCTTCACCTCATCAGGCTCCGGCGGCGTACCTGTTTTATAATCCACTATTATCATCTTATCAGCTTCGTCAAAGGCCAGCAAATCGATTACGCCCTCAGCCGCCAGCTCCTGCTGCAGAGGCTGTACAAATTCTAATTCACGCTTCTGCTTTTTGGGCAATGCTTTATACAATTCGCTGACAATATAAGCATCAAACATACTCTTGCCCTGTGTTGCTGCAGCGCCGGGAGCAAATTCATCCAACGCAATGGCAAAAACAGCCTCCGCATTATAGCCATTATACAGCTCCAGCGCTTTGTGCACAATACTGCCGGTTACACTTGCCGGCAGCTCGTGCGCCTGCTCGCCGGCAACTGTCTGCTCCAGCTCAGGCACTGCCAAAACCTGTTGGTAGTAATACTGGCGCTGACAATGCAGATACGTCTGCAGCGCACTTGCGGTAAAGCAGGTACGGCCGCAGGTCGCATAAGCAGGCAGCGGTGCCAAGGCCAACGGCTCCAGCGCCATTTTCTCCTGCTCGCCCTGCTGCGCAACAGCCGGGCTTAAAGCATCGGCACACAAAAGGCGTACCCAAGGACAGCTGCTTTCCTGCTTGTCCCAATCCACATCGTATACTGCCTGCAGCTGCTGCCACCAGCCCTTAGCGGAAGGCAGAGCGATAACAGCCTCCGGCAGCTTTTCTTTCGCCACCGTACCGACCATTAAAAGCTGCTTTTGAGCACGCGTCATAGCAACATAAAGCAGACGTCTGCTTTCTGCTTCCTCCAGCTCACTGTCGCGCGCCTTAGCCAGCTCATAAACACCGCTTTTTTGCAGCTGCATTTCCTTATCGGGCACCTTAATGCCCAAAAGCCCCTGCTCGCCTTCCTTGCCGGGCAAATACTTGATAGAAGCGGTATCGCCCTTCACTGATTTATCTAACTGCGGTAAAATAACCAGATCGAATTCCAGTCCCTTGGAATTATGTATCGTCATAATCTGCAGTGCATCATCGGCCTGCACGGTAGCGGCAGGCTCCTTGCTGCTGCTTGCGCGCAAATCCTTAACGTTTTGCAGCCATTCCGCCAGCGAAGCCTGCTTCGTTTGGCAATACTGCTGTGCCAGGCGGCGCAGCTTTTTGACATTGGCCAGCTTGCTGGGGCCGTTTTCCTGCTGCGACAGAACGAATTCCGGCTTCAGCTCGTCCCAAAGCTGTGCGAACAGCTCTGGCAGTGCCATCAGCGCTGCTGCCTGACGTAGGCTGCGTAAGCGTTCGGCAGCCTGCATAGCCAGCGCCTGCTGCTCCGGCTGCAGGTTCAGCTGCAGCTCACCGCTACCGACAGCCTGCAGTACATCCCACAGCGGTTTGTCATTTTCGGTCTGCCAAAAGAGCTGCGTCAGCGTTGCATCATCCAAACCGAAATAGTTGGAGCGCAAAGCACCTGCCAGCTCCAGGCTTGCGTAACGGTTGTGCAGCGCTGCCAGCAGATTCAGAATATCCAGAACCTCCTGCTGCTCATAAAAGCCCTTGCCCTTAACTACTACGCAATTTATGCCGTAGCCTTGCAGCGTCTGCCGCAAAATTTCGCAATGCGTCATTGCTCGCAGCAAAATAGCCTTGCTTGCCCCCGGCCTGAGCTGCGGCTCAACCTTGGGCAGTTCCTGCTGCAGATAGGCGGCGATTGCCTCTGCCTCCTTCTGCCATTTATCCTCTTTAGCGCCCAGGTCATCATCCTTGGATTTATACGGCACCTGCAGCAGGCAAACCTTAGCGCCGCCGGTGTTGGCACCCTCGTGATGCTCCAGGCAGATTTTCTCCTTCGGCAAATCCATCAGCTGACAAAAGGCGGTATTACAGCTTTCGACAATGCTCTGCGTGCTGCGGAAGTTGATTTTCATGCCCAGGTTCTGCCCCGCATTTTGCGCGATATCCTCTTTTACCTTATTAAAGACGCTGACATCCGCATGACGGAAACGATAAATAGACTGCTTCACATCACCGACGATAAAAAGATTATTCTTGCCGTCCAGCTTGTTACCGCAGAGCAGATAAATCAGCTGACGCTGGCGCTCATTGGTGTCCTGAAACTCATCTACCATAATATATTTATAGCGCTCCTGATACTTTTGCCGCAGCGCCTCATTCTTCTGCAAATGCTCGATGGCCAGCAAATCCAAATCATCATTAAACAGGACATTATTTTCCTGCTTGCGTGCGCTCAGGCAGGCATAAAACTCCTGCAGCACGGCAAGCCAATCCTGCACCAAATCGCAGCCCTTGGCGTTCAAAAGTACATTGTTCAGCTCCTGACGCAGATTTTTTAAATTAGTCAGCTCCGCTGCCAACGCCTTGCCGCTAACCTTAACAACGCCAGACGCATCCAGCAGGGAACAATCCGGCTCCGGCGCCAGCAGCTGCTTTTGCATTTCGTCCAGCAATCCTGCTGCCTCCGTCAAGGTCTGGCGTCCCTTGGTCTTTGCCCCCAAAGCCTCGCGCGCTTCGATTACCTCGCGCACAGCAGCAAACAGCTTCTGCTGCAGGGCCGGCAGTTCTTCCTTCGCCTTAAGATAAGGCTCGGCCAGATTATCTTCACGCACCAGCTCCGAGAGCTTGTCCCCCAGCGCCGTAACCTGATTAACAAAGCTGTTAACGCCGTAGGTCTGCACCAGCCTGCGCAGGGCAGCGTTTTCCTTGATATTCTTGCGTAAATATTGCTGCAGCGTTTCTTTAAAAAAGTCCTGCGCTTCAAAATCCTCTAAAATCGTAAATTCCGGATCAAGCTGCGTTTCTACCGGGTTATCTCTCAAAATACGACTGCACAGGCTATGAATCGTGCTTATCGGCGCGCTCTCCACCTTCTGCAGATGCTCCTGCCAGCGCAGTCTTTCCAAATCATTCTGCGCCTGCTCCACGCATTCGCTGACAGCCTGACGCACGCGTCCCTTGATTTCGTCGGCAGCCTTGCGCGTAAAGGTTATCGCCACAATATTCGTGGGATTAACGCTCAAATCCGAGCGCAGGATTTGTACAAAGCGCTTCATCAGCACATAGGTTTTGCCGCTGCCGGCACCGGCGAGCAGCGAAACATTGCTTTTAATCGTATTTATCGCCAAAGCCTGCTCCGGTGTAGGATTCTTACTCATCGCTCTCGCCTCCCTGTCCGCCGTCACCGCTCACCAGCTGCACACGGCAAATATCGTGTAATGGGCAATATACATCGCAGCGCCTGCAGCCTGCCAATGCAAAATCGCCTGCATAAATTCTTTCTATATAATCCTTCAGCAGCTGCTCCTTTTCCTGCTTAAAGCTATCCCAGGTCAGCTCTGCGGCGTTCTTCGGCTTTTTGTACGGCAAGTCGCTGTTGCCCACGCTTTCCAGCAAAAAGGCACTTTTGCGCTTGCCCTCCTTCAGCGAATAATAGCAGCCGCCGCTGACTGCAAGCTGCTCCTTGGAAAGTGCCGCCACCGCCAGCAGATACACCGGCAGCTGCAGGTCGAGCCCCTGCTCCATAGCACTGCCTGTGGGAGGAGTGCCGCTTTTATAGTCCGTGATAAAGGCATGCTCGCCGTCACTGTCGATTCTGTCAACTCTGCCGATGAGCGATACATCACTGCCGTCACTGAGCGTCAGGTACAAGGGCTTGCCGTTTTTAGAGCTGAAATCCCATTCCACAGCCTGCGGCGTAAAGCCTCCCCAACGCTGCTGGTCGGAATATTCAAAGCGCAGCCAGCGCACCAGCATACGCCATAAGCGCTGCTTTTCCACCTGCCAGATATCCTCGTTTACGGAAGCAATGGTGCTGTTGCCGTCATTGCGCGCAGCGGTGCAGACATCCTCAAAGACTGCCTCCAGCTCCTCCGTCAGGTCCTCCATAGACTCGTCGATAATTTTGCTGCCAAGATAAGGCTCGACAAAATTCTTCAGCGTCTGGTGCAGAATATCACCGGCATCCCGCGGCTGCAGCAAATCATCCGCTTCCTCCGCCGCCTGCGCCAGCCACACCTTCTCCGCCAAAAAGCGGAAGGGACAGGCAGCGTAAGCCTCCAGCCTGCTTGCACTGAAGCGGCTGCCGATTTGCTTACGCAGCAGCTTCGTCGGCAGGGAATTTTGCAAATCGCCGTTATATTCCGGCTGCTGTGCCTTACGCAGAATATCCGCTTTGGCTGCCAGCTGCTGCTCCGCAGAGGGAGCCTTTTGCCCGCTGAGCTCTGCTATTTTCGGCAAATCCGCAGCAGCAAAGCGCTTGTCGCTGTACGCCTCCTCCGCCGAAGCAACGCCGAAATCAGGCAGCGTCTGCTCCTTCACATAGTCCTTGTCCAGACGCTTGTCCTCACTTCCCGGCTGCAAAAACAGCTTCCAGATTTCCTCCAGATAGCTGCTGGCCAGGCTTTCGCCCACATCCTCATGCCAGGTGAGGATAAGCTCCTTTTGCGCCGCACACACAGCCTGAGCAAAGAAATAAGCATCCTCATCAAAGGAGGAGCCAACCGTGGGCAAATCATAGCCTGCATCCGCCAGCTGCTTACGCTCCGTATCGTTATAAATCCAGTTTTCGTTTTTAGCCTGCGGGAATTCGCCCTCGCGCAGGCCCATAATATACACGCAGTCAAAGCTCAGGCCCTGTACGTTGCCAACCTCCGTAAAGAGTACGCCGTCCCTGCGGCCGAAGCGCAGAGTAAGCTGCACCTGTCCCCAAGCCTCCTGCAGCAGGCTGTTCCATTGGCTCAGCGTCAGCTTGTAATCACTGTTTTTCGCCACCTCGTAATCACGCACAAGCTGCTGCACAGCCTTCAGCACAGCATCCTTGCTGCGCAGGCAGGCCAACATAAAGTCAAGCGGCACGCCCTGCTTATGCAGGCTGCCCAGACGCTCTTCCAAGGGCAGCGATTGCACAAGCTGCGTCAGCTGCTCGGCATATTCGCTGATTGTTGCCTCCGCCTTAGTGCTTTCTATAAAAGCATCCAGCTGCTGCCACAGCTCCGTTGCATCCCCCAGCAGCTCGTGTGCCTTCTGCATAGCCTCCTGACGTGTTTTGAAATACGTTTGCGTGCGCAGGCTGCTTGCCGTTTCCACATCCACATCAAAGAACAGACGCAAAAGCTCGCAGCTCAGCAGCTCCAGATAGGCCGCTGCCGCCTCACGTCCCCTGCCTGCGGCAGTAAGCAGCAGGCGCAGCATAACAGCCAACGGCTGCGACACCAGCGCAGTTGTCTGCGGCAGGCTCACCGGCACACCGTATTCATCCGCCAGCTGGCGCAAGCCGCTGTATAAGGAAAAGTCGCGCACGGCAACAACAATGCGATTGGCAGCGCACTTTTCATGTGCCAGCTGCTGCTTGATTCGCTTCAGCACCCAGCGCATCTCCTGCTCATCGGAGGCAAAGCAGTAGCTTTCCACACCCTCCGCAGGCACAGGCGCGGGCGCATGCCCCAAGTGACGCAGCTGCCGCATAGCAACGCCTGCCGGAGCTTGTCCCAATTCCTCTGCCGCAAGGCTTGCAACAGTCGCGCCAAGAATTTTCAGCGCGTTGACGGTGTTCGTGCTCGCGCGCATAAACTTGGTAATTGATTCATACTTCGCCTTTTCGTCGGAGCTTACCCTGCGTCCTTCGTAGCTCATGCTGATTACCAGATCATCCACATGCTTCGCCAAGGCCTGCAGAAAGTTTATCTGCACCTGGTCAAGACTGAAGAAATCGCAGATATAAATATGCTTCCAGGGGATTTTGCAATCCTGCTTCTGCAGCATTTCCATAGCCAGACGATACTTGCCCTCCAGGTCGTACCATTTATTGTTTTCCAAATATTGACGGTAAAGCAGATAAAAATTGCAGACACCCAAATCCTTGCCCTTCAGCTCATCCTCCTCAAAGGATTTTTGGATTTGGCCGTAGATATCGTCCTTAGTGGCACCGCAACGCGACAGCTGGCTTACGAGTGAGGTCATGGCCTTCACAAAGCCTGTTTTATGCGCCAGCGAGCCGAAATATTCCAGCTGCTTGTGCGTGGTCATACCGGTAAGCTGCTTGTTTTCCATCATATAGTCGATGATGTCCTGCACAATCAGCTCCTGACTGCGACGGCTCAATTCCTTGTAATCGGTACCGCCGTTAAGGTTCATCAGCTTGCCGGCCAGGGTATCCATGCCCATGGTTTCTACATTAGCGTACTTGCTGCGCACATCGTCCGTCAGCAGGCGGTTGGGCAGCACCAGCACGCCTTCGCCCAACGGCTGCTGCGAAAGCTTTTCTGCCAGCTGCGAGCGCAGGCTGCAGCCGAGAGGTACATAAATCAACTTTGCCATAACAATCTCCTTCTGTTTATCCTTCAGCGTAATATTGTTCAAATCTTTATAATGCTTATTATACCATAAGCGACTGTCAAAGATTGTCTATTTGAGGAACGGATTTTTAGGGAAAGAAAAAAGGCTGCCACGTAATTGTGACAGCCTCCTGAAAATACAATATTATGCTTCGTATTCAGCTAACTTTGCAGCAGCCTTCGGGCAGCCTTTTGCGGCAGCCAGCTCGAAGTAGGTCTTGGAGCAGATTTTGTGGCCCATTGCCAGATATTGCTCGCCCAGCTTGTACATGTCTTCTGCATATTCAATGTCCTTCAGCTTTGCAGCAGCCTTCGGGCAACCTTTGGCAGCAGCCAGCTCGAAGTAAGTTTTGCCGCAGATGCAGTGGCCCATGCCCAGATAATGCTCGCCCAGCTTGTACATATCTTCTGCATATTCCATGTCCTTCAGCTTAGCAGCAGCCTTCGGGCAGCCTTTGGCAGCAGCCAGCTCAAAGTAGGTCTTGGAGCAGATGCAATGGCCCATTGCCAGATAATGCTCGCCCAGGTCATACATATCTTGTGCATATTCCATGTCTTTCAGCTGTGCGATTGCTTCCTCGGAGCCTTTAGCGGCAGCCAGCTCCAGATAGGTTTTACCGCTGATGCAGTGGCCCATACCCAGATATTGTTTAGCAAGCATCAGGCAGCCTGCAACATATTCTTTTTCTTTAGCTTCGGCAGCAGCGATTTCCTCATCGGTAACGCCTGCTTTTTCTTTGAACCATGCCATGATAGCGTCCATGTCTTCAGCCTTATGCAGCACGCTTCTGAATTTATAGTCAATTACCTTGGTAGTATACAGGTACTCAACACCCAAATCCAAGTCAAAATAATCCAGTCCGAAAAATGTCAGAATACCATCAATAACAACCTCTGCATTAGCAGGATCCTTCGCCAGCTTAGCAATTTGTAAATACTTTTCAGCAACAGTCGTCATTTAAAAAACCTCTCTTTTTCATTCTTTTGTAAGAATAATCAATTATTAGTTCCTTTGGAACCAATATAATCATATCACGATTGAAAATAATTATCAACTATTATATGGGAAATGGCGGGAAAATGGGAGATAGAGGGGAAAGATTTTGCTATGCTGAGAAAGGCTCCCCCTTGGGGGGAGCTGTCGCCCGTTAGGGCGACTGAGAGGGGACTGCAGTTTTTACGCTTGATAGTCATCACCCCCTCTCCGCCTCGACAAGCTCGGCACCTCTCCCCAAGGAGAGGCTTTTTTGTTGCTTGCGGTTTTGTACAAAAAAAGACCTGAAGTCCGTATTCTTGCGAACCTCAGGTCTTTTCGTTTGCGTAAAATTATATTGAATTAGATAAAAATAAGGCGTTCTACCGCAGTTGGGTAGAACGCCTTTTAGTTTAATGTACTGCTATATGCTCAGCTTGTAGGCAGACTACGCGCTGCGAGAAACTGTTAGTCGCGCTAATGTCGCTTTGCAACGCATGAAGCATATAACATTAGGCGAACATTCCAAGGTTTTCAATCTGTACAATCAATTTTATTCTAGATATGGCTTTAAATATTTATTAAAATGATCTAATAAGTCTAGAGATGTCATATTGGGTCTCCACATGAAATAATTTTTATCATATTCGTCAAACCAAAATGCTACTTCTCTATTGCGTTTTGGATCACGAGTTATATCTCCTTCCAAAACAACCCAGAATGGGAGGATTTTTTTTGAAGTAATTCCACCTATTTTACGATAAGCCTTTATAAGACCCGGAGTAAACAATTTACACATTCTTTCATGCGCATTACCTCTACCATCATTAGGCTTCTTTCCTTCTACCCAACCATCTTGCCTTTTTATTTCACCGAACAAAATTTTCCCAGTACGTTTATTAGTGATTGAAAAATCGGGAGAAACACCCCAACCTCTTTTTTTGGCAGCTTCCATAGTTTTAGCATCAGGGCAATAGATTTGTGATAAGGTATTTTCAGATAATATTACACTTTCATATAAGTGCTTCAGTTGTTTTGGATGTTCACTCAACACATAATCAGTGCCTTTGAAAGCTTCTTTAAAGACTTTATATAAATCTTTTTCGGCAATTCCAGCTCGTCCACCAGGACCAGACTCTGTTTGCCAATTTTCTCTTCCGCTAAGTGCCTTTTTACCCATGATAATCCTCCTATAATCCTTTAAACAATTCTTCAAGAGAGACATTTAACCCATTTGCAATTTTTTCAATATTTTTTATTGATATGTTGCGTTTTCCACTTTCAACAGAAGCGTAATATGTTCTATCCATATCGATGGATAGTGCAAATTTTTCTTGACTAAGACCTCTTTCGATTCTTAACGATTTTATGCGTTGTCCTAATTTTTCCGTTAACATATTATGCACCTCACAAATAACATTTTATGTTTTTGATGGTTATGAGGCAACGGATTATAAGTAACAATATCATTGACTTTGAAAAACATATAAGGTAAACTATAAGACAAATAATAAATATAGGAGGGAAAATAATGGCAAAAGCAACAGCAGATATCACTGCTTATTCATTATATAGCAAGCAAGCACTGTCCCGAACAAAAATCAATCCTTTAGAAGAAATATATCCAAATCTTCCTAATAAAAAATATCAAGTAATCTATGCAGATCCACCATGGGACTATGGTGGAAAAATGCAATATGATAAGACTACTATAAAAGATGAAAATATCGGTTTTGAAAAAAAGATTTTTATTAGTTCAGCATCATTTAAATACCCAACTTTGAAAATGAAACAGCTGAAACAACTTGATATTAACTCTATTGCAGCAGATGATTGTATACTTTTTTTATGGACTACAGGACCTCAGTTGGCTAATGCAATCGAATTAGGTAAGGCATGGGGATTTGAATATAAAACGGTTGCTTTTGTATGGGATAAAATGGTACATAATCCTGGCAGATATACGCTTTCCCAAACTGAATTTGTCCTTGCCTTTAAAAAAGGTAAAATTCCAACACCGCGTGGAGCAAGAAACATTAGACAGCTGCTGTCTGTTCACAGAGGAAAACATAGCGAAAAACCTATTAATGTTATTGACGGAATTACAAAAATGTTTCCATCTCAAGAAAAAATAGAGCTTTTTGCAAGAAAAAATTACTTTGGATGGGATAATTGGGGTTTAGAAATTCCTGATTCTAAAGTTGAAATTTTGACTGGAACACCCAAAGATGTTGACACTATAGAATAATTTATCTTATCAGTCATTGCGATAAAGAATAAAGCGATTAACAGTAAAATGTTGGTCGCTTTTATTCTTTCTTGAAGTGGTAAACTTATTTTAGACACAGAGGGGGTATTTTTTGTACAGATAATATATAATGGAATACACCAATATATATATATCACTGAACAAGGAATACTTCAGTCTAAACAGGAGGTTTACCATGAAATACACTAAACAAGAAAAATTAGACATTGGTCGACGAATATATGACAGTGAGATTACTCGCTATCAAGCTGCAGAGTTATATAAAATTTGCGAAGGTACAGCACGCACTTATATGCGTATGTACAGAGATGCAAATAACCTGCCTGCAAAAAATTGTAAACAACAAAAATGTAATATAATACGTCCCGATTCCCCAGCACTTTCTGCAAATACGGATGACTTTCAATCCATGACCAAGGAAGAATTAATTCGTGAATTGCTTAAAGCAAGAATTGCAGAAGCCAGATTAAAAAAAGGCTATGCGGTGAAAGGGGATGGTACAGTAATTCTATACGGCAAGAAGAATACCAAGTAGTATTAGAGCTTTCCGGAGAATTTCCAGTAAAACTTATATGCGAAACCATGAATATCCAGCGCAGTAGTTTCTATGCTTGGAAAAAGAAGCTTGCGCATCCTTCTACAAGAATGAAGAGCCTGCTTAGCAATATTTTACTTTTTAAAGAGTACCATGCTAAGTTTCCTTCTCATGGGTATCGTTGGCTTAACGCTAAGATTCGTTTGGATACTGGTCTTGTACTTTCAGATGCATATGCACATAAGTGCTGTAAAATCACTGGCATTAAGAGTCAAGCCAAGCATTATAAATACAAAAAGCCAGGAGATTCATACCGTGTTTTTCCTAATCTGCTTATGACAGAAATACAGATTGACGGACCACTGCAATGTATTGTAAGCGATATGACTGCTTTTTATGTAAAAGGGATCTATTATGAGCTAACATTGTATATGGATCTTTGGAATAATGAAATTGTAAGCCATTCTCTATCTTCCAAACGTGGTGACCGTATGACATATATTAGCGGTCTGGAGGATTTAATTGCTTTAAAGAAGCAGTATCCAGAATATGAAATGATCTTGCATTCAGACCAAGGATCTGTTTACACATCTAAGGCATTTAACGACTTGTTGCCAATGTATAGCATTACTCATTCCATGTCTCGTGCCGGAACACCTACCGACAATGCAGCAATGGAAGCGATTAATGGTTGGATAAAGGCAGAAATGTTTACCGATTTTCATGTAACAGGCGAAAGGCCTGTTGTAGACGAAGTAAAAGAATATATTCACTTCTTTAATGAACAGCGTCCAGCTTATTCGTTAAACTATCTGACGCCAACTCAATATCGCAAGTTGCATTACGAACGGATATCTGACTAACAGATAATTTTTTGTTGTATATTTTTTTATGATTTGTGTCTAAAATTTGTTGACTAGTGCATTCTGTTATTTAAAATAAATATTCTACAATTAGTCAAATAAGTAATGTATAGTAAAATACACCGTTTTTCATAAATTAATAATCCTCCCCCTTCCTGCTCCACTTCCTCTGCGTCACCCGCGCCAGCTCCTGCAGCAAATACTCCGGTCGCACCTCAAAAATAGCAGCCATCTTAAAAAAATTGATGACGTATAATAAGTTGCGCAAATTCAATTCAAAAAGATAGACATAGAGACT
>ERZ772872.2005-NODE-2005-length-17406-cov-4.079477_pt1 | contig 17406 bp, 15 predicted proteins | sample MGYA00512132_ERZ772872 | MGnify/ENA primary metagenome ERZ772872 (study PRJEB29015, sample SAMEA2737724) | human gut metagenome | biome: human gut; feature: human-associated habitat; material: faeces | place: China | collected 2012 ...
ACAGACGAAGAGCGTTACAAAGAGGTTGTTGATACCTGGAAGAAGACCGACGATGCGCTGACAAAAGCATTGCTCGACGGACTGGATAAATACAATAACATCTTCATGATGGCTGACTCCGGAGCCCGTGGTTCCGATAAGCAGATCAAACAGCTGGCTGGTATGCGAGGACTGATGGCCGATACAACCGGACACACCATCGAGCTGCCGATCAAGTCAAACTTCCGTGAAGGTCTTCAGGTACTGGAATACTTCATGTCCGCACATGGAGCACGAAAAGGTATGTCCGATACCGCGCTTCGTACCGCCGACTCTGGTTACCTGACCCGTCGTCTGGTAGACGTTTCTCAGGACCTGATCATCCGTGAAATCGACTGTGCCGAGGGCAAGGACGAAATTCCGGGTATGTGGGTCAGCGAGTTCACAGACGGAAAAGAGCAGATCGAGAGTCTGCAGGATCGTATCACAGGCCGTTTCTCCTGCGAGACGATCAAAGACAAGGACGGCAACGTCATTGTAAAAGCAAACCATATGATCACCCCGAAACGTGCTGCCCGTGTCATCAAAGACGGCATCAACGAGAACGGTGAGCATTATACAAAAGTAAAAATCCGTACCATTCTTACCTGCCGTTCCGGTAACGGAATCTGCGCAAAATGCTATGGTGCCAACATGGCAACCGGCGAGGCAGTACAGGTTGGTGAGTCTGTCGGAATTATCGCAGCACAGTCGATCGGTGAGCCTGGTACACAGCTGACCATGCGTACCTTCCATACCGGTGGTGTTGCCGGTGGAGATATCACACAGGGTCTTCCTCGTGTCGAGGAGCTTTTTGAGGCAAGAAAGCCTAAGGGACTTGCAATCATCACAGAGATTGCAGGAACTGCGAATTTGAACGACACGAAGAAGAAACGTGAGATTATCGTAACAAATCATGAGACAGGTGAATCAAAAGCATATCTGATTCCTTATGGATCACGTATTAAGGTAACAGACGGAGCAGAACTTGAGGCCGGTGATGAGCTGACTGAAGGTAGTATCAATCCGCATGATATCTTAAGAATTAAAGGCATCCGTGCAGTTCAGGATTACATGATCCAGGAGGTACAGAGAGTTTACCGTCTGCAGGGTGTTGAGATCAACGATAAGCATATCGAGGTTATCGTTCGCCAGATGCTTAAGAAAATCCGTATCGAGGAGTCTGGAGATACAGAGTTCCTTCCGGGAACAAATGTAGACAGACTTGAGTTCGAGGATGTGAATGAGGTACTGGAGGCAGAAGGAAAAGAGCCTGCAATCGGAGAGCCGATCATCATGGGTATTACGAAGGCTTCTCTTGCAACCAATTCCTTCCTGTCAGCCGCTTCTTTCCAGGAGACAACAAAGGTTCTGACAGAGGCAGCAATCAAAGGAAAGATTGATCCGCTGGTAGGTCTGAAAGAGAACGTAATCATCGGAAAACATATCCCGGCTGGTACAGGTATGAGAAAGTATCGTGATATCAGACTGAATAGTGAGTTATCTATGGATGACGATCTGTTCTTTGAAGAAGGATTAGATGATGATGACGATTTAGATATTCTGGATACAGATTTTTCAGATGATGATCTGTTAGAAGAAAATGAACTTACAACAGAAGAATAAGACTTGCGTAAGAGTTTTGAATGAAAGTACCGCCGCACGAATTCGTGCGGTGGTACTTTTTTAGTATAACAGGAAATTGCGCTTCCTGTTATAATACTAAAAAAATACGTTGATAAGACCTTTAGGCTGCCCCCGTACTGGAGCATCCTGAAGTGCAATTATGCACAAAAAAATAGGAATGATGTGTGAAAGATTAATGAAAAACATAAAAAAGATAGTTAAGACAAACTTTTTTGATAAAATGTTATTGACAATGATTATCATTAACAATATAATAAATGATGGAAATGATAATCAGTTTCAAATCGTGCGAGGTAATATATATGAGCCAAGAAGAGAGATTTCAAGAAGTATTAAATCAATTAAAGAAAGCTGGCTATCGGATTACCGAACAGAGAAAGCTTCTTTTGTACATTATATTGAATAATGAATACTCCTCTTGTAAGGAGATTTATTATGCGGCAAAGAAGCAGGATGACAAAGTCGGAATTGCAACTGTGTATCGTACTGTGCAACTGTTGGAAGATATGGAACTGATCCATAAAGAGATGGTTGTGAGAATTTAGCGAGGAGAAGGAGTGGATTATGATGCCGTTAACGATGTTAAATCCAGGCGAAAGTGCATCTATCGTCCGGGTAGGTGGAAATGAAGAAACAAAAAGATTCCTGGAGAATCTCGGATTCGTAGCTGGAAGTGAGGTGAAAGTTATTTCCAGTAACGAGGGTAACATAATTGCCCAGATCAAAGAATCACGAGTTGCAGTCAGCAAAGGAATTGCTAATAAAATAATGGTCTAGGAGGAACGGGAGAATGACTTTAAGAGATGTGAAAGTTGATCAGACAGTATCCGTAGTAAAGCTTCATGGAGAGGGAGCTACAAAAAGAAGAATTATGGATATGGGAATCACAAAAGGAACCAGCATTTATGTCCGTAAAGTAGCACCACTTGGTGATCCGGTGGAAGTTACTGTACGTGGATATGAATTGTCTCTGAGAAAAGCAGACGCAGAGATGATCGAAGTTAAATAACCAATTAGAGAGTAAAACAGGAGGATGTAAAAAATGGGAGTGAAGATAGCACTTGCCGGAAACCCGAATAGTGGTAAGACAACACTTTTCAATGCTTTGACAGGTTCCAATCAGTTCGTTGGTAACTGGCCTGGAGTTACTGTTGAGAAAAAAGAAGGAAAATGGAAGGAAGACAAAGAAGTTGTAATTATGGACCTTCCAGGTATCTATTCTTTATCACCATATACATTGGAGGAAGTTGTAGCCAGAAATTATCTGATCACAGAGCGTCCGGATGCAATCCTGAATATCGTAGACGGAACAAACCTGGAGCGTAACTTATACCTTACAACTCAGTTACTTGAGCTTGGTATCCCAGTTGTTATGGCAATTAACATGATGGATATTGTACGCAAGAATGGTGATGAAATCAACACAAAGAAACTTGCTGAGAAGCTTGGCTGTGAAGTTGTAACAATTTCTGCTCTGAAAGGTGATGGAATCAAAGATGCAGCTTCAAGAGCAGTAAAGCACGCCGGACAGAAAGCCGGACAGGAATCTGTGCATGAGTTCGCACCGGAAGTTGAGAACTACCTGAATGAGATTGAAGGCAGACTTGGATATGAAATTCCAGAAGAGCAGAAAAGATTTTACGCGATCAAATTATTTGAGCGTGACGATAAGATCAAAGATGCTATGAAAAATGCACCGGACGTTGAAGATATCATTGTTCGTGCAGAGAAAGAGATGGATGACGATGCAGAGAGTATCATCACAAATGAGAGATACAGTTTCATTGGTTCTATTATCGGAGACTGCTTAAAGAAGAATAAAACACAGGAACTGACAACATCTGATAAGATTGACCGTATCGTAACAAACAGATGGCTTGCACTTCCAATCTTTGCAGCAGTTATGTGGCTTGTATATTATGTGTCTGTAACAACAGTAGGTTCTATATTGACAGACTGGACAAATGATACATTGTTTGGTGAGTGGATTATTCCGGCAGCCCAGAGCTTCTTTGAAGGAATCGGATGTGCGGACTGGTTAACAGGTCTGATCGTAGACGGAGTTATCTCCGGAGTTGGTGCTGTACTTGGATTCGTACCTCAGATGCTTGTATTATTTATTTTCCTTGCATTCCTTGAGTCTTGCGGATACATGGCACGTATCGCATTCATCATGGACCGTATTTTCCGTAAGTTCGGACTTTCCGGAAAATCATTTATCCCGATGCTGATCGGAACAGGTTGTGGAGTTCCTGGAGTTATGGCTTCCCGTACGATCGAGAATGACCGTGACCGTAAGATGACTGTTATGACAACAACATTTATCCCTTGTGGAGCGAAACTTCCAATTATCGCCCTGATCGCCGGAGCACTTTTCGATGGCGCTTCATGGGTAGCACCAAGTGCTTACTTTGTTGGTATCGCAGCAATCATCTGCTCTGGTATCATCCTGAAAAAGACAAAGATGTTCGCAGGAGATCCGGCACCATTTGTTATGGAGCTTCCTGCATATCATATGCCAACAGTTGGCAACGTTCTTAGAAGTATGTGGGAACGTGGCTGGTCATTTATCAAAAAAGCTGGTACAATTATTACATTATCAACAATCGTTGTTTGGTTCTTATTGAACTTCGGTTGGACAGATGCTGGATTTGGAATGCTGAACTTCGATGGACTTGAGGGAGCGGCTATGGAGGCAGCACAGGCAGAGTGTGTTCTTGCTAAGATCGGTAACTTGATTTCTTGGATCTTCACACCACTCGGATGGGGAGATTGGAAGATGACTGTAGCTGCTATTACAGGACTTGTAGCGAAAGAAAACGTTGTAGGTACATTCGGACAGCTCTTTGGATTTGCAGAAGTTGCAGAAGACGGACAGGAAATCTGGGGAACACTTGCAAACAGCATGTCACAGATCGCAGCTTACTCATTCCTTGTATTCAATCTTCTGTGTGCACCTTGCTTCGCAGCAATGGGAGCTATTAAGAGAGAGATGAACAACGCAAAATGGTTCTGGTTCGCAATCGGATATCAGTGCTTACTTGCTTACCTCGTATCTCTTTGCATCTTCCAGTTTGGTACACTCTTCACAGGTGGCGGATTCGGTATCGGAACAGTAGCTGCAATCGTAATTCTGATCGGTTTCCTTTACATGCTGTTCCGTCCTTACAAAGAGAGTACATCACTTAAGGCTAATACAGTTTCAAGTGTAAAAGCAGCTTCTAAATAAGCAGAAAGAAGGAGATTTTATGATGGCATTGGCAGCACAGACAAGTATATTGTCTACAGTGATTGTAGCACTTGTAATAATCGCGATTGTAGCATGGATCATAAGAGGCATGATACAAAAGAAGAAGAGAAGTGGTACATTTATCGGATGTGATTGTGGGTGTGCCAATTGTCCACACTCCTGTCATAATCCAAAGAATAGTAATAGTCAGAGTGGCTGCGGCGGCTGTGGCGGGTGCTAGTCTGGAAAATGTATGACTTAGATTTAAGTCATATGATGTAAAATAATCTTATGTGTGAATAAATGTGTGAATAGACAGGAAAATCCTTGCAGATGAGTTTCATTTGCAGGGATTTTCTTTTGCGCTTTGCTCTTTTCAATGGGACGCAAATAGGGTAAAATAAATGCTAGGTGAATATGATGAATAAGAAATCTTTATACAAATTAGAATACAATAAAATAATTGAAAAACTGACAGAGCACGCAGGTTCTTTTGGAGGCCAGGAGCGTTGCAGAAAATTAAAACCAAAGACGGAAATCTCTGAAATTGAGAGAATGCAGGAAGAAACGGCCGCAGCATTTACACGGATCATAAAGAAAGGACGTCCATCTTTTGGAGGATGTAGTCCGGTAAGTGAATCTATGATGCGTCTGGAAATCGGAGGAACACTTGGAAGTGGGGAGTTACTTCGCATATGTAAGGTTCTGGAGACAGCAGGACATGTGAAGAATTACGGGCGCCATGACAATGCAGATGATATGCAGGATATATTGGACGGATACTTTGAACAGCTTGTTCCTGTATCTATTTTGTCCACGGAAATCCGCAGATGTATTCCGGCAGAAGATGAGATTAGTGATGATGCAAGTCCGGAGCTTAAGAGAATCCGTCGTGCTATGGGGCAGATTAATGATAAGGTTCATGCAACATTGTCTTCCATGGTGAATGGTTCACTCCGCACATATTTGCAGGATCCGATTATTACGATGCGTGGGGATCGTTACTGTATCCCGGTCAAGGCCGAATACCGTGGCCAGGTCCCGGGAATGATCCATGACCAGTCATCAACAGGTTCTACTTTATTTATCGAGCCGATGGCAGTTGTAAAGCTGAATAATGATCTGAAAGAATTATATGGAAAGGAACAGGAAGAAATTCAGGTCATTCTTGCCAGGTTGAGTGCAGACGCAGCAGAATATGTTTCTGAAATCCGTACGGACTATGCAACATTGACAGAGCTTGATTTTATATTTGCAAGAGGTGCTCTGGCATTGGATATGAATGCCAGCAAACCGATGTTCAATCAGGAGAGAAGGATCCGTATCCGCGAGGGAAGACATCCGTTATTAGATAAGAAGAAAGTCGTTCCGATCAGTCTGACACTGGGCGGGGACTTTGATCTTCTGATTGTGACAGGACCGAACACCGGTGGTAAGACTGTATCACTTAAGACAGTTGGATTATTCCAGCTCATGGGGCAGGCAGGTCTTCACATTCCGGCACTGGACCGTTCTGAACTGGGTGTATTCCGTGAAGTTTATGCAGACATCGGTGATGAGCAGAGCATTGAACAGAACTTAAGTACATTCTCATCACATATGACAAATGTAGTGTCATTTATCAAGCAGGTGGATGAAGATTCACTTGTACTTTTTGACGAGCTTGGAGCTGGAACTGACCCGACTGAGGGTGCGGCACTGGCAACAGCAATATTGAATCATTTGCATTGTCAGGGAATCCGTACTATGGCGACTACGCATTACAGTGAATTAAAGGTGTATGCCTTGTCCACACCAGGGGTAGAAAATGCGAGCTGTGAGTTCGACGTGGAGACACTTCGCCCGACGTATCGACTGCTTCTTGGAATCCCAGGAAAGAGTAATGCATTTGCAATTGCAGGAAAACTGGGACTTCCGGACTATATTATTGAGGAAGCAAAGACACATTTGACAGAGCAGGACGAATCTTTTGAGGACTTGCTGACAGATCTGGAGAGCAGCAGACGAACCATCGCGAAAGAACAGGAAGAGATTGCGGCTTACCGCCGTGAGCTGGAGGCTCTGAAGCAGGAGACGGCGCAGAAGAAAGAAAAGCTGGAAGAACAGCGTGACCGCATTTTACGAGAAGCGAATGAAAAAGCACATGCGATTCTGGCAGATGCCAAAGAGACAGCAGATGAGACAATGCGTAACTTTCATAAGTTTGGAAAGGCCAATGTTTCGGCAACGGAGATGGAAAAAGAGCGTGAGCGCCTGAGAAAGAAGATGGAGAAGACACGCGAGGGCATGACAGAGGAAGTGAAGAAGCCGAAGAAGCAGTATAAGCCATCTGATTTTAAATTAGGCGAGACGGTTAAAGTTCTGAGCATGAATCTGACCGGAACAGTGCATTCACTGCCAGATACAAAAGGCAACCTTATGGTTCAGATGGGAATCCTTAGCTCAAAAGTACACATTTCTGATCTGGAGATTGTTGATGAGAAGCCGGCATATCTGAAAAAGACTGCTGCAAGAACAAGCAAGGGTAAGGTGAAGATGGGCAAATCTTTGTCCGTAAGCCCGGAAATCAATCTGCTTGGAAAGACCGTTGACGAGGCGGTCGCAGAGCTGGATAAATATTTGGACGATGCGTCTCTGGCACATTTGACAAGTGTGCGCGTGGTACACGGAAAAGGAACCGGAGCTTTAAGAGCGGGTATCCACCAATATCTGAAACGCCAGAAGCATGTGAAATCTTACAGATTAGGAGCATTTGGCGAAGGAGATGCCGGAGTGACGATTGTAGAACTGAAATAATGCAAAAATCAGGGAGAATAAATAATGGTTAATAAACAGAAAATTTTGATCGTGGATGACGATGAGGCAATTGCAGAGCTTGTATCTTTGTATCTTGCAAAAGAATGTTTTGACACGATGATGGTTCATGACGGGGAGAAAGCGCTTGTAGCATTCGACACCTATCACCCGAATCTGGTACTTTTAGATCTGATGCTTCCGGGCATTGACGGTTATCAGGTCTGCCGCGAGATCCGTGCGCGGGCAAATACACCGATTATCATGCTTTCCGCAAAAGGGGAGGTTTTTGATAAAGTACTTGGTCTGGAGCTTGGAGCCGATGATTATATTATGAAGCCATTTGATTCAAAAGAGCTTGTGGCGCGCGTAAAAGCAGTGCTCCGCCGTTATCAGGCAGTGCCGAAACCAGAGGTTCCTGCAGTAGATAAGGGAAAATGTGTGGAATACCCGGGAATCGAGATCAATCTGACGAATTATTCTGTTCTGGTCGATGGGCAGAATGTGGAGATGCCGCCGAAAGAGCTGGAGCTTCTTTACTTCCTGGCATCTTCGCCAAATCAGGTGTTTACAAGAGAGCAGCTTTTGGATCAAATCTGGGGATATGAGTATATTGGAGATACCCGTACTGTTGATGTGCATATTAAGCGTTTGCGCGAGAAGATCAAAGATCATAATGGCTGGAAACTTGCCACCGTATGGGGCATTGGATACAAGTTTGAAGTAAAGTAACAGATCAGGAAACCACATAGAAGAGGCATTGTATGAAAAGTACATTGTATTTAAAATTTATCATCATATATATGATTTTCGGGTTCATGAGTTTGTTCACAGTAGCAACGCTTACAAGAACATTGACAGAAGAACCTCTTGAACGGGATCTGGCTGCGGATGTTTATCAGGAAGCGAACCTGGTGGCAAATGAGTATCTGCCACATTATTTCCTTGGACAGATTGATGAAAGTGCTGTCCATACACAACTTGTTGGAATGGAAGCGCATCTGGACGGGGCAGTCTGGTTCGTAGACCGGGAAGGTAATATGATCACTTCCGCACATTCCGACGGATATCCGACAGCACCGACTGCGATTGAAGATTTTAACCCGGCAGAAATTGGCAGCGCAAAGTATGAAGTCGGAACATATCACGATTATTTTAAAGAAGATATGATCACAGTCATTGCACCGGTTGTACATGGATATTCCACACAAGGGTATCTGCTGATACACAAAAGCATGACTCAGATTGGACAATTACAGATTACGTTAATGAATGCAGCGTATATCACACTTGCAGTCATCTATCTGTTGTCATTTTCCATTTTGCTTGGAATTCAGTTTATCGTGTACAGACCGCTCTGCAAGATAACCGAGGCAGCGAAACAATATGCGTCCGGTAATCTGGACTATGAGATTCCTGTGAACACAGAAGATGAGATTGGTTATCTGTCAGCATCGCTGAACTTCATGTCTTCCCAGCTTCGGGATATGGAGGATTATCAGAAGAAATTTGTGGCAAATGTGTCACATGATTTCCGCTCTCCTTTAACATCGATCAAAGGGTATGTAGAGGCAATTGCAGATGGGACAATCCCGCCGGAAATGCAGGGGAAATATCTGAATATCATTTTATTTGAGACAGAGAGACTGACCGATCTGACCAAGGATCTCCTTACGTTGAATGAATTCGATACGAAGAATTTATTACTGGATAAAGTTCCATTTGACATTCATGAAATGATTAAAAATGTGGCAGCCTCCTTTGAGGGACGTTGTACGCAGAAAAAGATTTCTATTGAGCTGGTCTTTGCCAGAAAGCATTTGAAAGTAGTAGCAGATAAGCGAAAGATTCAGCAAGTGCTCTACAATTTGCTTGATAATGCGATCAAATTCAGTGACCAGGATTCAATCATTACGATTGAAACGACCGAACGTGGGGATAAGATCTACACGTCGGTCAAAGATTATGGAATTGGAATTCCGAGAAATGCACTGAATAAGATCTGGGAGAGATTTTATAAATCCGATCTGTCCCGTGGAAAAGATAAAAAAGGAACTGGCCTTGGGCTTGCAATTGTCAAAGAGGCGATACAGGCTCACGGTGAAAATATTAATGTAGTCAGTACAGAAGGTGTCGGTACCGAGTTCATTTTCTCGTTGCCGAAGGCAGAGGGATAAGGTATACTGTAAATATCTTCTTTGTTGAATATAAGGTTTGTAAAGGAGCCTGCGTGTACGCATGAAAGATGAGAAAGAACCATTAGAGCAAAAGCAGAACTCGGAAGAAGAGGAGTATTCTTTTTTACAGGAAATCATTAAAGATGAGGCAGGAGATCAGGCGAAGTGGAAACACGACGTCCTTAGAAGGATTCAGTTAGGATTAATATTCGGACTGGTGGCCTGCTTTACTTTTTTTGCGTGCAAACCGTGGGTGGAGAAGAGATTTGAAGAAGATCCGACGGAAGTAACAATTCCACAGGACGAACAGCAGGAAGAAGATCAGACACAGCAGGAAGAGGAACAAGTCCAGGAACAAAAAACCGTTCTGACAACAGAAACCTATCAGGAAATGCTGAATAATCTGAAGCAGGTGTCAGGAGAAGTGAGAAAAAGTGTTGTAGAGATTCAGGGCGCTGTTACAGAAGAGGAATTTTCGAAAGATCAGGAAGATAAGGAAAAGAGTATTTCCGGAATGATTGTGGCAGATAATGGTCAGGAACTTCTGATTCTCGCAGGAGAGCTTCCGGTAAAAGACGCGAAGATCATCCGTGTTACATTTTCCGGAGACAGTCAGTGCGATGCTATCTTGAAGAGCCGGGATGCAGGGCTGGGACTGTGTGTTTATGCAGTTCAGAGAAAGAATATTGCGGATGATGTATGGGCACAGATTGAGACAGCGACACTTGGCGGCTCAAAAGTTGTGTCCGAAGGCGATACAGTTATTGCTGTCGGGAAATTGTATGGCTGTGATACGATTGCCGGATATGGTGTGATCGAGTCTGGAGAAAATTATCTGGATAAGGCAGATGGACAGTATCAGACCATTTATACGGATGTGGCAGGAGATATTTCCGGAAGCGGAGTTCTTGTGAATATCCGTGGAGAGGTGATTGGAATTATCAACACTTCTGTCAGAACAGATGATCAGACAAATAAGATTTCCGGATATGGAATTTCTGATATCAAAGATGTGATAGAATTACTTTCCAATGGGAAAAATGTACCATATCTTGGAGTGTCCGGTGTAGAGGTAAGCAGCGAGATGCAGGGACAGGGAATTCCACAAGGTGTTTATGTGAAAGAAGTCGATGCAGGATCTCCGGCTATGGCAGCAGGAATTCAGAGTGGTGATATCATTACCAATATTGCAGATGCAGATATCATCAATCTTCTTGGTTATCATAATACGCTTATGAAGCAAAATGTGGGAGATAAAATTCTTGTTCGTGGAAAACGTCAGGGAACCGGAGGAGAATATGTGGATATTGACTTTGGAGTCACAGTTGGGTATAAACAGTAAGGAATACTATGCGAAACTATGATGGTGTGTTGCAACAATAACAGAAAATAGTGAACAAATGTCAGCGGAAGCTGACTGATATAAAATTAAGAAAAGAAAGGCACGAATTATGAGATATATTGATACTCTTGTAGAAGGAGAAACAATTCGAAATATATATTTATGTAAAGGAAAGAGATCCGCAGAGACGCGGAATGGAAAGCCGTATGACAATCTGATACTTCAGGATAAGACAGGAACTCTGGACGGAAAAGTCTGGGATCCGAATTCCAATGGAATTGCTGATTATGATGAGAAAGATTTCATTGAAGTATTCGGAGATGTCATCAGTTATAATAACAATCTTCAATTGAACATCCGCCAGATCAGAAAAGCACAGGAAGGCGAATACATACCTGCAGATTATATGCCTTCGACAGAAAAAAGCGTAGATGGGATGTACGAAGAACTGCTTTCCTACGGAAGACAGATCAGCAATCCGTATCTGCGTGGAGTGATTGAGTATTATTTTGAAAAAGACGAGAAATTCATTCGCACATTCAAAGGACATTCCGCAGCAAAGAGTGTACACCACGGATTTGCCGGAGGACTCTTGGAGCACACATTGAGTGTTGTGAAATTCTGCGAGTATATGGTTGGACAGTATGATATTCTCAACAAAGACCTGCTTTACACAGCAGCTATGTGCCACGATATCGGAAAGACAATTGAATTGTCACCATTCCCGGAAAATGATTACACAGACGATGGACAGCTTCTTGGTCATATCATTATCGGAATCGAGATGATCGATGATGCAATCCGCGAGATTCCAGAATTCCCAAAACAGCTTGCAAGTGAGCTGAAACACTGCATCGTGGCACACCACGGAGAGTTAGAATACGGTTCCCCGAAAAAACCGGCACTGGCAGAAGCCATGGCACTAAATCTTGCTGACAACGCAGACGCCAAGATGCAGACATTAAAAGAAATATTCAAAGACAAAAAAGCCGGAGAGTGGCTTGGATATAACAGATTGTTCGAGTCAAACTTAAGAAAAACAACAATATAGTAATGTAATGGGGACGTAGCAAAACATAAAAATACTACGTCCCCACCAGTGATTAAGGGTGTCCCTTTTTGTAAAAAGGGGTGCCCCAATTCTTATTATGAGGTATGAATATGCAGAAAAATGATTTGGTTACAGTGGCAATTGAAGATATTGGTGTCGGGGGAGAAGGCATTGGTAAAGTAGATGGGTATACTTTATTTATAAAAGATGCGATTATCGGTGATGTGGTTGAAGCCAAGATTGTGAAGGCAAAGAAGAACTACGGTTATGCAAGACTTATGAATATTGTTACGCCGTCTGAAAATCGTGTAGAAAAGCCAGTGTGTCCGATGGCGAGAAGATGTGGTGGCTGCCAGATTCAGGAGATGAAGTATGGAGCCCAGCTTGCATTTAAAGAAGGAAAAGTCCGTGGTAATCTGGAACGGATCGGAGAAGTCCCGACAGAACTTCTTGACAAAGTTATGCAGCCTATTGTTGGCATGGAAGAGCCATTTCATTATCGAAATAAAGCGCAGTTCCCAATTGGAACAGACAAAGAAGGACACATCATCACTGGATTTTACGCAGGAAGAACACACAGCATCATTCCGAATACAGACTGTGCACTGGGCGTAGCGGTCAATCAGAAAATTCTCGAGATTATTCTGCATTTTATGGAGAATAATCACATTTCTGCTTATGACGAGGAAAAGCATAAAGGACTGGTGCGTCATGTGTTGATCCGTTATGGATTCAAAACTGATGAAATTATGGTCTGCCTTGTGATTAATGGGGAAAAACTGCCACACGCAGAAAAACTTGTGGATAAATTATGTAAAATCTCAGGCATGACAAGTATCACAATCAGTGTGAACAAGGCAAAAACTAATGTCATCATGGGAAATGAAATAAAACTGCTCTGGGGGCAGACGTACATCACGGATTATATTGGAAATGTAAAATATCAGATTTCCCCGCTTTCATTTTACCAGATCAATCCGGTACAAACTGAGAAATTGTATGGACTGGCGCTTGATTATGCAGATTTAAATGGAAATGAGACGGTGTGGGATCTCTACTGTGGAATCGGAACCATTTCCCTGTTCCTTGCTCAGAAAGCAAAGCAGGTATATGGAGTAGAAATCGTACCGCAGGCCATTGACGATGCAAGGAATAATGCGAAGATCAATGATATTACAAATGCGGAATTCTATGTAGGAAAGGCAGAGGAAGTTCTGCCGGAATATTACCGTGAATATCAGGAAAGCCATGGAGGAGAGACTGCCCACGCAGATGTGATCGTTGTGGATCCGCCACGCAAAGGCTGCGAGGAATCATTGCTACAGACCATTGTAGACATGCAGCCAGAAAAAGTTGTATATGTTAGCTGCGACAGCGCCACACTGGCAAGAGATGTTAAGTTCCTAAGAGAAAGCGGATATGAACTTAAAAAAATCACGCCAGTTGATCAATTCCCGAACACGGTGCATGTGGAGACGGTATGTTTGCTGTCAAGAAAAGATAAATAAAGGCTGAAAAGTGGCGTATTTCCGGGCTTTTTGTAAGGTTAGCATCATCAGAGAAGCCTTGCGGAAAGCTCGGTTTTCTTGTATGGAAACATATCTGCTTTTTGGCCTGACCGGAGAAAAAGTGGATGGTCGGAAAATATCAGTATGGTTTAGGCTGTGGATTAGATGTCATAGGTTGTGGCACTGGGATTGTTGTCAGAAACGACCGCAGTTCAAGCCACTCGATATTAAAAGGCAGACTTGGCAGTGGAATAGATGACGGGAGGGATGAATATGGATAAGTTGCTGAATCTACTTGAAAAATATAGATGCCATTTAAATCGTGGTAATAAAACTAGTGCAGAGTTTCTTCGAAAAAACTTTGCTGAATATATCGAAGATGTAGGAGATGCCATATTACCTGCAGATAATCCGCTTGTTGGGAAAGAAATGTGTAACATGGTTTCTGCTGAACTAGCAAATATTGAATCGAATGCCAATCATATCATCGAGGTGTTAGAATTATATAGTAAGGGAAGAATAGTTTCTGCTTCGCAAAAAGCATTTGCGGTATTCGAAAACATGAAGCCACAATTGATGCAAAGATATTCAGGGGCCTATCGTTTTGAAACCTACTATAGAATAAGAGGAATTAATGAGAGTAGTTCTTTTACATTAGAAAGAAAGGAACTGTTCCATATTCCATGCAATAAGAATTATTTGGTCGGTACTGAAAGATATAGTATGCCGGGACACCCATGTTTATATTTGGCATCTCAAGCTGAATTATGTTGGTATGAATGTGGCAAGCCAGATAAATTTGCAATTTCAAGATTTGATATTCCTCAAAGTGAAGATGAATACATGAAATTTATAGACTTCTCAGAAAAATTGATGCCGTTAATGCATAGCTTTTTCTGCTGGTTTCATAATGAAGAAGATATTGAACAAGTGAGAAAGTATTTGTTAAAATATATTTGTACATACCCGTTGAGGGCAGCATGTTCTATTGTTGTTGAACATCCGGGGAGTCGATTTATTGAAGAATATATCATTCCACAGTTGTTGTTGCAGTGGGTTTTGAATGATGAAGATTTCGATGGTATCCGATATGAATCTTGCAGTTCTTCTGAGGATGTAAAGAGTATGGGTGGCCATAATATTGTTTTGGTGACGAATGATTATGACGAGGACGGATATGATGTTAATCTAAGAAGAAAAATTAAGGTAGGGGCTCCCATGCTGTTTGATTTAGATAATATCACTATAGACCCAAGAATAGAGGATTGCTTAAATGGACGTGACATTAAAGAGCAGCCATTTTTGTGGGGACTTGAAGAAGCTCCTGATAATCTAGAAACAATATAAGGAGATTGATAGTAATGATTTCAAATGAATTACAACAGATAATGGATAAATTCGAAGAACAAGGAAAGATGGCTTTTCGTGAAGCGGCAACACAAGAAAGTATTTACATCTTTGAAAAAGAGAATGGCATCACTCTTCCAGCAAAGTATAAGGAATGGTTATTGTTTTCTGACGGTGGAGAGTTTTTCCTACCTGCTGGTATTCAGATATATGGAGTTGCGCATAAGCCTGTAATCAACGTAAAAAGCAATGATAGACCAAGTGATGATTATATAGTAATTGGCGCCTTGGCATCAGGAGACCCTATTCTCTGTGAAAAAACCGGTGAGAAAATAGCTATCTATAATCAAGAAGCTGGAAAAATTGAAGATGATGAAATCTATGATGATTTTATAGCATTCCTGAATGACCTGTATGATTTACTTGGCATAGGAGATTAATACTATGTCAAGAAGAACAGCAGAATCTAATAAAGCGATACTCGCTGCATGGAATAAGGAAATAGAACTTGTTCAAGAAGGAAAAGGGACAAGAGATTGGACTCCAAAACAGCAGCAGGATATCCTAGAAAAAGGTAAAGCCTATGATGAAGATGGCATTGCTTTTCAAGGACAGCATATGAAGAGTTCAGAGATGTATCCAGAATATCAAGGAGACCTAGGAAACATTCAGTTTTTAACGAGAGCGGAGCACTTAGAAGCTCATAATGGAAACTGGAGAAATCCCACAAACTGGCATTTCAATCCAGTTACAAAAGAGAAGGTTGATTTCGGAGAAGGTCCGTTCATTCCATGTAAAATAATCTCCTTATCGGAACCAGTGTTAAAACCTAATAATGAGGTTGAATCAAATTCCAATTGTGCAGAGTCAAAAGAAGAAGTTCAGAGCAAGCAGGAAACAAAAGAGACAAATCCGGCTTTGGGAAATAAGCCATCAAGAGAAATAAGGCCGAAAAAGTCCGTTGAGAGCAAAGTGACATCACCGTCTAAAAATAAAAATACTTTTATAGGTGTTCTAAAAAAAGCTGGAAGATTCATTGCTGAACATCCAGCTGAGTCTATCGAAATAGCAGGTGTTGTAGTTACAGGAACGATAAAGGCTATCTCCTCAATAAGAGGTAAGGGTACAAGTAGTATACCTAGAAATACATCAGAAGCTGAACCTACGAACACGATTGAAAAGATTACTGAAATTATGGAAAATGCGAGCAGAAACCTGCCAAGCGAAAATGATGTATCTGGACATAAACAGCGCTATCATACAAAAAATGGTGTAGTATGGAAAAATAAAGCACCATATCATAGAGGTGGAACTAAATAAGGATAAACTAAATAACCCTCCCGGCCATCACGGTCAGGAGGGTTTCGTGCGTTTATGAAGTTTTGCATCCACATCAATGCTGACACCAGATTTTAGTTCGACGGTGATGCGGTCATCCCAGATGGTTATCTGCTTAACCCAGCGTCGCACCAGTGCTTCATCAAATTCTGTAAGGAGAGTGGTCTGTTGCGAGATGTAATCCTGCAGGTCGTTAATTCGCTTTATCTGTTCATCTCTTAGTTCCTTCATAACAGCTTCGGCGAGACCATCAATTTTTACTTTCTGGGCCATGTCACCGCCTCACTTTCTGGCAGGAGAGTTTGATACATTTTCGCTTAAAATTCATATGGTCTACTGCTAAAATGTCATATAGTTCACTTCCAAACTGCACTCGATATCCAGTAGAGGTGAGAGCAACAGCTTTCTTGCAGTAACGAATCGTGAAATCAATCTTGGAATCGTCGACTATAAGACCGGCACCGGTGGATTCTTTTCCGGCTTCTGCACTAACGGTGGCATAGCAGGTGTAATAATCTTTCCAACAAAGACTACTTCCACATCTGTATCGTGGACACCTGCTCTCGCATTGGCAAACCAAATACCGAGTACCACAAGTGGAAGAAAAAGCAGATTATGAATGGCATCGAAGTGTCAGTAGTATTGCATCTGGTATGAGGAAACACATTCGGATAGAATTAACGTTTTTTATTCAATAGCATAGAGAAAAACCGAAAGGACGCTTGTTTTCAGAACTTCTGGAAGATGAGTGTCCTTTTCTTTTATTCAAATATTGAAAAATGCACCGACAGTAGATTTTTAGGTGTTTTTGGAGAGAAAACCGTAAATGTTCTGAAAGTCAATTTGATGTTGGACGGTATCCTGTAACTAGAACTCTCCAAAGATGAGCAGAAGATTTCGGACTTCTGCTCATCTTTATACAATCTTAATTTCAAAACAAACTTACTTACGCCCAT
>ERZ772872.2015-NODE-2015-length-17333-cov-4.805070_pt1 | contig 17333 bp, 19 predicted proteins | sample MGYA00512132_ERZ772872 | MGnify/ENA primary metagenome ERZ772872 (study PRJEB29015, sample SAMEA2737724) | human gut metagenome | biome: human gut; feature: human-associated habitat; material: faeces | place: China | collected 2012 ...
GCCTACATTAAATTTTGACTGTAATGTGCTCGGTAATTTATATGCTAGTGGTGTAAAAATGTGCATGAAACATACTATAGAATTTCCTATAGAAGAAGATTTAAATGAGCTCGAATTAATTAAAACCACTATAGGAAATGGTAAAATAGACGAGGTTTCTATTAATGTAAATACTCGCCGTGCTAAAGTGAGATTACTTTATAAGCCTCAATAAAATTGTGTGTTAAAAATTATTAAGAAATTTTCTAGTTTCGTAATTTTTTATTATATTTACAACATGAAGTTAGTGAATAATAACATATCGCCATTGCCTTTTTACGATAATCTTGCACTGCAAAATCACCGTAAAGATTATGCTTTTGGCCAGGTTTATCCGCTAATAACCTATAAGAATATGTTATTGCCATTTCAAGCAGTTCTTAGAAGTGGAACATCTGTAGGCTGGGTTAGGCTTTATAACTTTAACACTGGCAAGTATACAGACATAACGGCAAGCATGAAAGAAAATGGCCTGACTATCAAATCATATACTGACTTCAAGCTTCTTAAATATCCTGGTACTCTTCCTATAGTTGAAATAAAGCATGAAGGTTTGTATTATTTAGCTATTTCAATATCAGGTTTAGGAACTATATATTCTGATATATTCACTGTAACTAATAAAGTAGACGGCTATTTACTTCTTGAGTATTACAACTCATATAACTTTGAGCTTAAAAATGGCATAGTAGATTTTTCTGATAATTTCAAATTTAGATGCTACTTGAATACACAAATCGGTAAACCTGAATATGATTTTGAGGAAGAAGCCACAGAGCGAATGGGTTATACTTTTATTGAAAGCCAGGTAAGCAAAAAAATTTATAAGTTTACGTTTGTTGCTCCAGAATATCTATGTGACGCTCTTAGGATTGTAAGGCTATGTGAAAGCAAACAAATTACAAGTAAACTGCAGACTTACGATTTGACAACATTTAGTATGGAGCCTGAATGGGAAGACCAAGGAGATTTAGCTGCAGTTGAATGTGAATTTGAAACTGATACTGTTATAGCTAATATAGGTGGATATACTCCTAGTTTATCTGGAGGAGATTTTAATAGAGATTTTAATAATGATTTTAAAACAGAGTAACAAATATGGCAAAGTGGAGTGGCTTAAAAGCGGCTATAGCTGATATTATAAAGACAAATGGTAATCAGGAGATTACCGGTCAAGTATTACGGAATGTACTTAATAACATAATAAGTTCTGTAGGTGAAAACGCATCTTTTGTAGATGTAGCAACACCAACAACTAATCCGGGCACGCCGGACGGTAACGTTTTTTATATCGCTTATACGGCGGGGAATTATGTAAATTTCCAATCCAAGGCGGGTAATTTGACCGTAAACCCCGGCGAATTGGCAATATTATACAACGAGACGACCGATTGGGGTAAATCTGTTATCGGCATGAGTTCGGACGGCGTTATTGCGTTTGCGAACATAACAAACCAAATCAACGCAACCGGACGTTATGCGTACACGGATACGGGTATTGTAAGGGGGTCAAGTGCGGGTTCCCAAAAGGTGCATACATTTTTGGTTGCGGGTCAACCATACAAATTTACATTAACGCCCATTGGAGGCAACGCCCCGATAAATATAAAGGGTATTAAAGCCGACGGAACATTTGACACTATTGGCTCCATGGCGTTAACGCCCGACGGGGCAACGAAAACCGTAACGCCAACCGAAAATTATTACGGGTTTACGATTTTTTACGGTTCCCAAACAACCGCCACGTCTGTAAATGTATTGTTTGAAGCTCCGACAACCGAGGGAATGGGTTTGCCGGACAGTATGGGGGACGCAACCAACTTTTACCCCGACCCGTTTATTGAGGCGGGTTCGAATATTAATGAATTGGAGGGCGTACAAGCTGTTTTCGTTACAGGAACGCCGGAATATTACGCCGACCGTATTGTTTTGCCCGTGGGTTCGTTTTTAGGGGTTTTATTGGATTTGTCGCAATTCCCATATAATCCAACAACGGATTATCTTAACGCATTAATGAAAATTAGTGCGCCGGGTACAGGTCATTTGTTAAATGTGGCATTTGACCCTACAACGTCGGGTGCCTTTAGTTCAGCCGTTCAATTAACGACCGACCCGCAATTTGACGGTTGGGTATCTTTTTACAATGTAACCGGATGTTCGACGTTATCCAACCGTTGCCGTGTAACATTCGACAACCGAAAAGGTACACAGCCGTTAACGATTTACCGTTGTATGATGTGGACGGGTCAAGATGTAACCCCGTTCGGTATGTTCGCAAAACAGGCGTGGAACGCATGGAACGCATGGAAAAAGGTAAAAGATATTCCCATTAAAACAATTAATTACGCCCCGTATTACAACGAATTTAATTTACAGGGTTCTTCAGCAATGAATGTTGTAAAAACACGTACAACGTTGTCTTATACGGTGAACAATGCCGGAACTACTGCATTTATTGGATATGATTTCAATTTGGCGGATAGTCCGTTTAAGATTGGCGACGTTATCGGTTACGGTGCGGATAATGTGGTTGTAAGTAGTGGTGCAACAACCGCCACAATGTATTGCATATTTTACAATGGTTCAACCGAGATTTCCCGGTTAGCGCTACAATTAAGTGCAGGCGGTTTTTGTACTCACTCCGGCACAATTCCGGAGAATACAACCCGTATATTGATACGTTTCCAAATTAGCGGCATTGGTGTGGCAATATCGGTTGGCGACAACTATTTGACAAAAGGCGAAATAAACAAATCGAGCGAATGGGAACGCCAAAGCATAAAGCACGGGACAACTGTAAACACAACCGCCGCCGCCGTTGTTTACGTGGATGCGGTCAACGGAAACGACACGAACCCCGGCACGACGGAAAGTGCCGCATTAGCGACGTTTGCCGCCGCATTTTCCAAAACAGGCGTTGATACAACAATTATATTGATAGGGGACACGACCGAACGTTTGAATATCAAAACCAAGTCAAACCAACGTTCCGTCCGTCTTATCGGTAAACGTGGATTAGTTAACCGTATCATTTGCGGAACAAAAATTGATAGCGGAACATTAGTTGCGGGTACAACGAACGTTTACCAAACCCCGTTGTCGTCCTTTTCAGCCGCCGACTATTTCCAATTGTTCCAACATGAGGTATTCGACGAAAGTACGTTGATACCGGACAACGAACGCCACCCGTTACAACGTGGGAAAACGTACCGTTGTGATAGCACAAAGATAACCCGTGTTACGTCGTTGGATGCCGTGAAAACGTCCGAGGGTTACACGTTCTTTTATGATACAGACGCACAAATGTTGTACGTCAAAATCAAAGAGGGTACAACGTTAGCCGCCAACCCGGTTTACATTCCGGGCGGTTCCGGTATTTCCGGCAATGACGGTTCCGTTGCTTTTGAAATGGTTAATATTGAATGTTGGTACGGTTCAATTTCGTTAAGGTTTTGCCACGGCGGACGGGCGATTGATTGCGCAGCAAAATACGCATTTGGCGGCGGTGCGTGGTCGTGGGAGGCGGCAATTGGTGTGGAATTGATACGATGCGAAGCGGCACGGGCGTTTAGCGGTTCGAGTACCGGGGACGGGTTCAACGCGCACAGCACAACGACTGACCCGGCATTGGCGAAACATACCGTTGCAACGATGATTGATTGTTGGAGCCACGACAATAACGACGACGGATATAGCGACCACGAACGTTGCGAAACAACCATTATTGGCGGATTGTTTGAATACAACGTAAAAGCCGGATTAACGCCCGCTTTTGGTTGCCACGATACGATATATAACGCCTATTGCCGTAAACAGGTTAATAACGGTATCGCGTTAGTTGGAAGCGCAACGGCGGCGGAGGGCGGCAGAGGTTCGCAAATATTCGTGATTGGTTGCATTTGCGAGAACAACACGAACAATTATTACGTTTCCGGCGATAAGTCCGGGAAGGATGAAAATTTTGGTAAGTTCGTAAATTGTATATCTTTGAACGGTTCAAAATATGGGTATTTGTGTGGAACGAACGCCCGTATTGAATTGAACAATTGCACGGATAGCGGAAGCCCAACCGCAAAAAGTGGCAACGTGATAGTAAATAACGCCGCATTGGTAGAATAATTAACCGGAGCGGACGGCGTGGCGATTGTGTGACGCAAAAACTTTTCGTTCCGGAAGTTTAAAAACGCATTGTTCAGTATTTACAACAATAACTTTGGTGGCATTATTTAGAAAATAATTTCTTGCAAGAAATATTATAATTAACTTTATTGTTTAACAAATTTCTAAATTCTTCAAAATTATGGGAGAAGTTACAGAAAAAAATCTATTGTTGCGACAGAGGCGACAATGACAACTCCCTAGCAGCAGCCATTCTGGCAGGTAATAACCGCAGAGACGATTGGGGCCCTATGGCCGCCATGATGGGTGGAGGTATGAACAACTGGATGAACAATCCGTTTGCTTATCTCATGTTCATGGCTCTGCTCCGCAATGGAGGCTTTGGCAAGATTGAAGGTTCTATCGGTGAAATGAAAGAACTCATGAAAAAGCAGCAGGAAATGATGGAGAATTTCATCAAAAAATTTGAAAGCTAAAAGTTATGGAGCACAGATTAAAATGTATCATAGTAAAGCATCATACGTGCGATCATGATAAGGAGCACGAAGATGAAGAGGATGTAGTAGTAGAAAGCAGAATAGCTACTCCTCATGGTGAGCATAAGGTCAAATTCGATTTACCTTATGAGCAAACAGCGAATGCTCTTATGTCTGCTAAAGGATATTCTGAGTATGTCAAAAAGCACGGCTATCACTTTACAGATGCTCTTGCAGAGCACGTAAGTAAAATGATGGTAAATGCTAATGGTCAACAGCATTCTTGGACTGCAAGCCAAGTCAAAAAGTCTATGGAAAGCTTAGGATTGAGCATTCCTGGCAAAGTGACAACAGGTGATGTTACCTATGCGGCTAACATGGCTTATGCAGATTTCTATCCAGATCCTCTGAAAGATGAGGCTGCATGCTTAAGGTATGCTCATAAAGTAGCCAATGACCCAGATGGGTATGATGGCATGATTTTCTGCAGATGGACTGCTGACGCAATCGGAAAAGTAATCAAGTTGGACTGGGAAAAATTCGTATAGTATGTTAGAACTGATTGAAGCAAAGAACTTTGACGGACTAATGTTTTTCATAGCTATTAGAGTTGGCATTATTTTAATCTGCTGGATTTTCATGATACTAAGCAGTATCGTAGACTTTTGGAGTGGAACAACAACAGCAAAAGCACTTGGCCAAGCATTGATGTCGCATGGATTTCGTAGAACAATTACAAAAATCGGCGATTATGTAAGGCTAATGCTTTTTGCTCTTATGTTTGATATACTTGGAAGCTTATTATCATTCTATATAATTCCATTTGCCACAATTCTATGTACTGTTGCAGTTATATATATTGAGGGTAAATCTGTGGTTGAAAATAGCAAACGTAAAAAAGCTCATGCTGCAGAAGTACCTGATATAGTTAAGCAGATTGTGCAAGCTACCACTGCCGAACAAGGTCATGAGATATTAGACAAAATAAGCCAATTGCTAACATTAAATGAGAAAGATAAATAAAATCATAGTCCATTGCTCTGCTACTCCTGAAGGACGAGATGTTAAAACTGAGACCATACGAGATTGGCATGTGAATGGTAATCATTGGAAAGATATTGGTTATCATTATGTGATTGAGCTCGATGGCTCTGTTCATAAAGGCAGAGATGAAAGTGTAGTTGGAGCCCACTGCTCAGGTCAAAATGCAAACTCTATAGGAGTATGCTATGTAGGAGGCGTTGCTAAAGACGGTAAAACTCCTAAAGATACACGCACTGAGGCTCAAAAGCAATCTTTACTCGAATTGCTGAAAAGCTTAAAGGTAAAATACCCAAATGCTACTATTCATGGACACAGAGAATTTGCGGCTAAGGCATGCCCCAGCTTTGATGCTAAGTACGAGTATAAAGACCTCTGAAGCACATAAAAACCATTCTCGTAATAATTTCTTATACGCGAGAATGGTTTTTATATTAAAGATAAGGTAATTATAAACAAGAAATTAAAACTATGCGAGAATACGCGAGAATAAATTGAGCATGAAAAAGATAATCATAAAAATAGGAATAATCGCTGTTGCTATTCTACTTATAGTAATAGCAGGAATTAGGATTAAAAGCCTAAAAGAAGAAAACAGTAGGCTTAAAAGCAATCAGGAAATATTGCTTTCAGAAAAAGAGTCTATAATGGCACAAAGCCAACTCTATAAAGTATCTGATAGCCTTAATGCTGCTAAAGTAACAGAGCTTCAGCTTTCACTTTCTGAATATAAGAAATACAGAAAGCAGGATTTGAAACTAATCGAGCAGCTTAAAGTAAACAAATCGGACTTACAAAGAGTTATATCATCTCAGACAGAAACGATAAACTTACTTTCTGCAAAGCTGAGTGACTCCATAAGAATTGATACTACGACAAATACAGTTGATACACTTAAATGCTTTAATTACAAATCAAAATGGACTGATGTGGCAGGATGTGTTGACCTAAAAAGAGATACTGTTGAGTTGCAAATATCTAATAGAGAGTCGCTTAAAATAGTAGAAACAGTGAAGTATAAGCGCTTTTTGGGATTTTTATGGAAAACCAATAAAATAAAAAGTAGGCAAGTAGATGTCGTAAGCCAAAATCCAGCCACCTCTATAGTTAGTGTGGATTATATAAGCATAAGCGGTAAACAATAGAAACAATATAAACAAGTCATTGTTTACGCCTAAAGTGCTCAAAATCAATTACTTATATATGCTGTAAACAAAGAAACAATAATTTCATTAAATCTTTTCATATTAAAAGCCGATATTTCTTATTAACCTTAATGTTAATCGGAAATTAAGAAATTAAGTTTGAAATATATAGAGACATTGTTTTTATTGTTTCTTTGTTTACAGCAATTTCAAAGCCGCACTAAAATTGCTGTTTAATTATTTTTAACAAATAAATTCTCAAAAAATAATGGAAAATTTTTTTCTTTCGAGAATAGTTTGTATATTTGCATATCGAAAATAAGATAATAAAATTCACCAAAATATGGAACAACAATTTAATATAGGCAATGTAATTGAGCACTACAAGCTAAATACAGAAGATTTAGCAAAAGTGTTATTTCCTACTGTTAAATATCCGAAACAGGCATTTGACCGTGTGTTAAAGGGTGAAGCCAATTTGGATGTTATACAGTTAGAGCGATTGGCCAATCATATTGGCGTGTTAGTAACTGATTTGTTTTCAGCAAATACTTGGAAAGGTTCATCTGAAGATGGATGCCTAACAATGCTGAAAGGCGAATATAAAGTAAAGCTGAATTATAAAGGCGTGTACGTATCTATATATAAGAATAATGAGCTTATCCACCAAAAGCTCTCAAACGTACCAGATATGACAGTAAACGAGTTTATTAACTATTTAGATAACTTCATTAAAAATCACGAAAATGGAAACCATTAAAATTTCTGTTGAGGTTAGCGTAAACCTGTCTGAAAATACGCAGAAGTTTTTAACTTCATTGTTTGGTAATGCTATTGCTCCTTCAGCACCTGCTGCTCCGGCTTCTAAACCTGCTCCTACTACGCCAGCAAAGCCAGCTCCCGCAAAACCTACTCCTCAGCCTGCGGCACCTGCCCAGACTCAGAGCGCTGCCGAGCCTGCTCCTTCAGCACCTGCTGCTCCGGCTGCTTCTTCTGCCTCTAAGAGCATTGAGGATGTTCGCGGAATGCTTGCAAAAAAGGTCAATGAGCATCGCGACGTAATCAAGCAAAAACTCAATGAACTTGGGGCTCCAAGCGTAACAAAACTTGACCCGGCTAAGTATGATGAAATGTATAACTTCTTAGAGTCACTGTAACCATGTCAAGTACAAAGAAGTTGCAAAAAGCAGCTCAGAAGTTTCGCAGAGAAAATCCAGAGCTTTATGCTCAGTGTGCTATTCAATGCCGTTATTTGGCAAAATTGATAAAAGAATATGGCTCAAGCGACAAGTAGTACTAAACCACAGAAACATAGTCAGAGGAGTCATGCACTCCTCTCGGCTTCTGGAGCAGGAAGATGGCTGAATTGTACTCCGTCTGCCAAGCTTGAAGATGAATACGGAGAAAAGAAGTCTTCGATATATGCAGAAGAAGGTACATTAGCTCATGAGCTCTCAGAGCTTTACCTGAGAAAAGATACACTTAACAGCATTAGTGAGCAAGACTTTGACCAAAGGCTCGAAGAGATAATGGCAAATGACTTGTTCAGCGAGGAAATGCTTGGAGTTGTACCTATCTATACGGATTATTGCTCAGAACAATTAGCTGAAGCAAAAACTGAAAATCCGTTAGCCGTCATGGAAATTGAGCAGAAACTCGATTTGACAGAATATGTGCCTGAAAGCTTTGGAACAGCCGACTGTATTGTTATCAATGATAATCTTATGGAAGTCATTGACTTAAAATATGGAAAAGGTGTTCCAGTATATGCTGAATGGAATAAGCAACTTATGCTTTATGGACTTGGAGCTTTGCAGAAATATGATACAATGTATGATATAACGGAAGTGCGATTGACTATTATACAGCCTCGCATTAACAATATATCAAGTTGGCAAATATCTGTCGAAGAACTCCGTAAATGGGCAGAAGAGGAGCTTAGACCAAGAGCTGAACTTGCATTTGAAGGTAAAGGAGAACTTAATGCTGGAGATTGGTGCAGATTTTGTGCTGTGCGTAATCAATGTCGTAAGCTTTATGAGCAACAGCTCGAAATTGCACAACATGAATTTGCAGACCCAAAGTTGTTAACCGATGATGAGATTGCTGATATAGTTAAGCGTGTGCCTAAGCTTATAGAATGGGCTAATTCAATAACAGAATATGCACAAACTAAAGCGGTTAACGAGAATAAGCAATGGCCGGGGCTTAAATTAGTTGAAGGAATTAGTCGACGCAAATGGGCTGATGAAGACCAAGCTTCTAATGCAATTTTTGCACGTTGCCCTGAACTTTCAGAAGATGAGATTTTCAATATGAAACTTAAGCCAATTACTTCTATTGAGAAGTTAGTAGGCAAAAAGCGTTTTGAGGAAATACTCTCAGATGTGGTTATCAAGCCACAAGGCAAACCTACTCTTGTACCGCTTGAAGACAAGAGACCAGCAATGGGATATGCTCAAGCACAATTAGATTTCAAAGACAAATAATATTTTTTAGCATGGAAGAACGTAATCCTTCTATTATATCACCAAAATTGGTAGGAACTGCTTTTAGTCATGACCCCAATAATATGATTGGCTATGGTATCAATTGTATTAACTTTAAAGCTAAACATAGAAAGCTTAAAGGTTATATGAGAAATAATAGAAAAAAGTAATAATAACAACTTAAATTAAAAGACAATGAGTAATCAAGTAAATTCAACCAAGGTTGTAACTGGCAAAGTAAGATTTTGCTATGTAAACGTGTTCGAGCCCACAGCTATGAATGAGGGCGATATTCCTAAGTATAATATCTGCATTCTTATTCCTAAGAGCGATACGGCTACTATTGACAAAATCAAGAAAGCCATAGAAGCCGCAAAGGAAGCAGGTAAGGCAAAGCTCGCAGATAAGAATGGCCGTATTCCAGCAAACCTCAAATTGCCTTTACGCGATGGCGATGAAGAACGTCCGGATGACCCAGCATTTGAGGACCGCTATTTCATCAATGCAAACTCGATGCGTCAGCCGAGCATTGTGGACCGCTCACTCAATCCAATCATGAGCAGAGACGAGTTCTATTCAGGTTGTTATGGCCGCGCTTCAATCAACTTCTATGCTTTCAATGTTTCATCCAAAGGTATTGCTGCTGGATTGAACAATCTCCAGAAGCTCGAAGATGGAGAGATGTTGGCCGGTGGCTCAACAGCTGAAGAAGATTTCGGTGGAGATAATGCTGTTCAGGATGACGATATGATGTAATTTCCTTTCTGCATCAATGAGTATAGTAGTTTAATGGTAAAACTTACTTCGGAAACCGTCTGTGGAAACCAAGTAAATGTGGGTTCGAGTCCCGCCTATACTCCTATTGGGATAGTAGCTTAATGGAAGAGCAGCGTGGTACCACTTAAAAACAACGAGAGCAAGATGCAGGTTCGAGTCCTGCCTATTCCGCAATTCTATAATATCAAATAAAGAAATAATGGCAAAAAATCTTTTTATAGACGTTGAAACATATTCATCTGTAGATATTAAAGAGTCTGGAGCTTATAAGTATATTGAGTCACCAGACTTTGAAATTCTTATAATAGGATATGCTTTAGATGATGGCCCGGTAAAGATAGTAGATTTGGCTCAAGGTGAAGAAATGCCTGAAGAGTTTGAAGAAGCTTTGCTTGACCCGGATTGTGTAAAAGTGGCACATAATGCAGTATTTGAGCGCTTGAGCTTTAAGCGTATAGGATATAATGTTCCAGCAGAACAGTGGTATTGTACCTCTGTAAAAGCTGCGTATTGTGGTTTACCACTTTCTTTGGACGGAGTATCAAAGGCTCTTAATCTTACAGATAAAAAGCTAGATACTGGTAAAGCACTTATTAAATACTTCTCATGCCCATGCAAAGCAACTCGAGTTAATGGCATGCGTACTCGGAATTATCCTGAGCATGCTCCTGAAAAGTGGGAAATGTATAAGGAATATAACAAATATGACGTACTTGCAGAGCGTGAGATATTTAAGAGATTAGAGGCATATATCATTCCTGATATTGAGCGCAAGATGTATGTGCTTGACCAGAATATAAACGATAGAGGTATTTTGGTTGATATGGAATTAGCAGAGTCTGCTATCGCAGTAGATAACACATATACTTCTATTTTAACGCAACATGCTCAACAGCTAACAGGGCTTGAAAATCCAAATTCACCAGTTCAAATTAGGCAATGGGTTGAAAAGACAACAGGATGTGTTGTTATGTCACTTTCAAAGGAAACAATGCCTGATTTAATGAAAGAGTTTGCAGATTATCCAGATGTTATCGAGTTGCTTAATATACGCAAAAAGCTCTCAAAAACGTCCATTAAGAAGTATTATGCTATGCTTAACTGTGCCATGAAAGACCATAGAGTCCGTGGTACATTTCAATTCTATGGTGCAAATAGAACTGGACGATGGGCAGGTAGGCTATTGCAATTGCAGAACTTATCAAAAAATCATATATCGCATATAGAAGTACCACGTGAAATGATTAGAGCCCGTGATTGGGAGTCAGTTGAGATGATGTATGATGATGTTGCAGATATTTTGTCTCAGCTAGTAAGAACAGCTCTTATAGCATCACCGGGTAAAGTATTTAGTGTTGCAGACTTCTCAGCTATTGAGGCACGTGTTATATCTTGGCTTGCAAACGAAAAATGGCGAATGGACGTATTCCGCGGAGATGGTAAAATCTATGAAGCTACAGGAGCAAAGATGTTTAATGTACCAATATCTGCTATTACAAAAGGTTCAGTACTTCGAGACAAATCAAAGATTTCAGAGCTTGCACTCGGTTATGAGGGCTCATTAGGAGCACTTAAGCGAATGGGTGGTGAACGTATGGGCTTATCAGATACTGAAATGATGAGCCTGGTGCGTAAATGGCGCTCGGCAAACCCTGCAATTGTAGATATGTGGAAAGAAATAGATGAAGCATCGAAAGAGGCTGTCAGATACCAAAGGCCAGTATCATGCACTTGTAGAAATATAATTTTCGACTGTAATGGTGAGTTTATGACAATACAATTGCCATCTGGCAGAAAGCTATTCTACTATGGGCCTAAATTCAAAGATAAGAAGATAGGCTGTTCTACGATGCCAACACGAGTATTATGTTACCAAGGAGTTGTGCAAGAAACTAAGCAATGGGGTGAAATTGATACGTATGGAGGTAAATTAACAGAGAACATTGTACAAGCTATTGCACGTGACTTATTAGGTGATGCAATGTTAAGAATGCAAGATGAAGGTTATGAAATAGTAGCGTCAGTACATGACGAAGTAATAGTAGAAGTACCAGAAATAAATGCTAAAGACCACTATAATAGGCTTGTTGAAATAATGAGTACTCCACCGCAGTGGTCAGAAGATTTACCTTTGAACGCTGATGGAGGAGTAATGATGTTTTACCAAAAATAATTAAATGTTATGGAAGGATTAAATATAACAAAATGCCCTAATCTTTATATAAAGCATGAAGATTATGCAGAAATACTTCTACAGAATAAAAAAGGAGAAATTATAGCTTCAGCTTTAGTAGACTTAGAGGACCTAGATAAAGTAATCTTATACAGATGGACTTTTCATAGAGGTTATGCTTTTTCTTTTAGGCATAGAATGCATAGGGTAGTATTAGGGCTAGATAGACCAGATTTTAATGACCATACTACTTGCATAGACCATATCAATGGTGATACTTTAGATAACAGAAAGTCTAATCTAAGGGTATGCACCAAAATAGAAAATGCTCAGCATGCTATTAAGCCAAGAATAGATAATACTTCTGGAGCAATAGGAGTATCGAGATATGGAAATGATAAATACAGAGCCTATATAACTGTGCATAAAAAGACTATAGGCTTAGGTCAATATGATACCTTTGAAGATGCGGTAAAAGCTAGATTAGAAGCTGAAATAGAATATTTTGGTGAATACAGAGGCTGCAATTCTAAGTTTTCATACTTGCTAGAAGATTAAAAATATGATTTGGCTGTGTTTATATATTGTTTACGCATATTATGCAAGTAGATAAATTGAAATATGATGAAAATTTGAGCATAGCAGTTGGGCTAAATGTTTCAAGTAAAGTATGGAAAAATACCAAAACTACTTGGAGCAATTTAGTTCAAAAGCTAGCCACTCCTGTAGTAACCGCTGAAACATATAAGCGGTTTATGAGTGCCACAAAAGAAGAGCAAAGTAAGATAAAAGACGTAGGCGGATTTGTAGGCGGATTTCTTACAAATGGTAGGCGTGATAAAACAAATGTACTTTACCGCCAGTTAATTACGTTGGATATTGACTTTTCTCACGAGAACTTTTGGTGGGACTTTACAATGCTATTTGATTGTGCCGCGGTTATTCATTCAACTCATAAGTCATGCCCTGAAAAGCCACGACACAGATTGATAATTCCACTTGATAGAGAAGTATCACAAGAAGAATATCAAGCCATTGCCCGAAAAGTCGCTGGAGACCTAAACATTGATTTGTTTGACCAGTCAACTTTTGACGTAAATAGGCTTATGTTCTGGCCGTCTGTATCATCAGATATGGAGTACTACTTTGAATTTCAAGACGGACCTTTCCTTGAAACCGATTATATTCTTGGGCTATATGATGATTGGCATGATACGAGCGAATGGCCAACTGCTACAGATAGCACAGACGTAATAATGCAAGCTATCAAAAAGCAAGAAGACCCAGAAGATAAAAAAGGCATAATTGGTGTTTTCTGTCGTCCTTATACTATACAAGAAGCTATTGAGACTTTTCTTTCAGATGTATATACACCAGCTGGAGAAGGGCGATATACGTATATAAATGGCTCTACAGCTGCGGGCTTAATAGTCTATGATGATAAATTTGCATATTCTCATCATGGAACAGACCCTGCTGGAGGTAGACTATGTAATGCATTTGACTTAGTTCGCATACATAAATTTGGCCATTTAGATACAGGCAGAGAAAAAGAAGACAAAGATAAAAAGAGCTTTAAGGCAATGGAAGAATTTGCCTCTAAGGACTCTACAACAAAAAAGCATATTGCTGAAGAAAAGTTTGCTGAAGCTAAATTCGAGTTTGCAGAAGAAGCAAAAGCAGAAGTTCCTGAAGAATATGATACTTCATGGACAGAAGAGCTTGACGCTAATACAAAAGGCGAATATGATAATTCTGCCAATAACTTGAATATAATAATTCAGCATGACCAATTCTTAAAAGATGTATTTAAGCTAAACATTTTTGATAATAAAAGATATGTTACACATTCGTTACCATGGCGTAAAGTCGATACTGCGGAGCCTCTTCGTGATGTTGACTATTCTGGTGTTCGTAATTACATTGAATGTGTTTACGGCATTGTGTCAAGTCAAAAAGTGGACGACGCGCTTGCGCTTGAATTTGAAAAGAAAAAGTTCCATCCGATAAGAGAGTATATATGTGCTCAAAAGTGGGATGGCATACCGAGAGTTAATACATTATTGATTGATTATTTTGGAGCAGAAGATAACGCTTATACTAGAGCCGCCATTAGGAAGACGTTGGTGGCGGCTGTTGCGAGGGTATTCGAGCCAGGTATTAAGTTCGACACAGCGCTTATACTTGTCGGAGAACAAGGAACATATAAAAGTACTTTCGTTAAAAAGCTCGGCATGGAATGGTTCTCAGATACATTCACGACTGTGCAGGGCAAGGAGTCATTTGAGCAGATACAAGGAGCATGGCTAATTGAAATGGCAGAGCTTTCAGGTCTTAAGAAAGCAGAAGTAGAGTCAATTAAGCACTACATATCAAAAAGAGAAGATATGTTCAGGCCAGCATATGGTAGAACTGTAGAAACATATAAAAGACAATGCGTATTTTTTGGTACTACCAATAACAAAGATTTCTTACGTGACCCAACAGGAAATAGGCGATTTATGCCTATAGATGTAAGGCCAGAATATGCTACAAAGTCCGTAAACGATGACCTTACACAAGATGAAGTAAATCAAATATGGGCTGAAGCATATCAGTTATATTTAGCAAAAGAACCTTTATACCTTGTTGGTGATGAAGATATAATTGCTAAGATTGAGCAACATAAACACTCAGAAGCAGATGAGCGAAAAGGTATTATTGAAGAATACCTTAATACTAAATTTCCAGATGACTGGGACAAAATGGACCTGTATGACAGAAGGCGTTGGCTTGAAGACCCATTGTCTAAAAACGGTACAGTACAAAAAGATTTTGTCTGCATTGCTGAAGTGTGGTGTGAGTGCCTCGGCCAAGATAAGACAGAAATGTCAAGATATAATACCAGGGAGGTTAATGAAATTCTTAGGTCATTGCCTGAATGGGAAGCTATAGCATCCACTAAGAACTTTCCTTTATATGGTAAACAGAAATACTATAAACGTAAAGATAGCTTATTATGATAGCAAATTTTTATAAAATGCAATACGGAAATTACCGTAATTCTGTGCTTCTTGTAACAAGAAATATAGAACATATCCCGTCTGTCAAAACGGTTGTTATATACAATGGCCAAAAGTTTTGTGTTGACAGACTGGAATTTAATTTGGATAAGTGTGAGTATAACATTTATATGGCCAGGTTATGAAATATGTAATACTAAGAGTTGTATGCAAATTCTCCGATGGTTCTTTAAGAACAATAAAATATGATGAAAACCATGTAACAGAAGAGAATGCTTGCAATGATATAGCTCAATTCAAGAAAAATCTTAAAGATAAGCTTAACCAGCCATTGCAAATACTTGGAGTAACTGTAAGTTCAATAAATTTAACTTATGAAGAAAGAGACGGTAGACAGTGAAAAAGTAATTGAGCGCAAATTAGTTGAGCTTGTTAAGATAAATGGTGGCATGTGTATAAAACTGCTGTGTGACCAACTTATAGGCTTACCAGATAGAATGTGCTTATTTCCAGGCCATAAAATAGTTTTTGTGGAATTAAAAACAACTGGACGAAAGCCTAAACGCATACAGGCATATATGCACAATAAGCTTAGAGCTTTGGGTTTTAGAGTTGAAGTAATAGATACGATAAAAGGCGTTGAACAATTTATAGATAGTATAATTTATGATAAGTAACATAGTTGCATTTATAATAGGTACTTTGTTTGGTTTAGCTTGTTTAGCTATATTTAACAGTAACAAAAGATGAAAGAAACAGATTTACATAAATACCAATTAGCTTGCGTGCAGCATATAATCGAGCATCCATTTTGCGGTGTATTTGTAGATATGGGCCTTGGCAAAACTATATCAACTCTTACTGCTATAAATTATTTGATGTTTGATTATTGTGAAGTTAATTCTGTATTAGTTATAGCTCCAAAACGAGTGGCTGAGTCAGTTTGGCAAGAAGAAGCAGAGAAATGGGAACATACAAAGCATTTGCGCTTTTCTAAGATTATAGGTACTGCTAAACAGCGAATAGCGGCTGTTATGGAAACAAAAGCTGATATTTATATCATATCAAGAGATAATGTTGCATGGCTTTGCGCTTTATATGGCGGAGGCAAATTACCTTTTGACATGGTAGTAATAGATGAGCTTAGCAGTTTTAAGTCTTATAAATCAGAGCGTTTTAAGGCATTACGCAGCGCAAGACCTTATCTTAAAAGGTTAGTAGGACTAACTGGTACACCTGCTCCAAATGGACTTATTGATTTGTGGCCTCAAATATATCTTATGGATAGAGGCGAGCGTCTTGAAAAGACAATATCCAGATATAGAGAAAGGTATTTTCGGCCAGATCAAACGAATGGTCATGTCGTATATTCATACGATTTGATGAGTGACTCAGAATATCTAATACATAAGAAAATAGAGGATATTTGCATAAGCATGAAAGCTGATGATTATCTTGAAATGCCGTTTAGGACAGATAACTATATAAAGCTTAGAATGCCTGAAGCTCTAAAGAAGCAATACGATGACTTTGAAAAGAATAAAGTGCTTGACTTAATAAGTGCTACTGAAACGATTGAGCAAGAAGACGAAAATGGCAATTCAGTATTTGTTGAAAAGCCTGTGGAAGTAAACGTAGTCAATGCCGCTGCCCTTTTAAATAAATTACTTCAATTTGCTAATGGGGCCATATATGATGAAGAAAGAAATGTGTTTCCAATTCATGATATTAAGCTTGAAGCTCTTAAGGAGATAATTGAAGATGCAAATGGCCAATCTGTGCTTGTAGCATGGACCTATCAATTCGATAGGGATAGAATCGTGGAATATCTTAAAAAATATAAGCCAAGAGAGCTTAAAAACAATAAAGATGAACGGAGAACTAATAAAAACAGAACTGCAGGTAGTGCTAAGTCCGTCACAGATTGTCCAGAAGACAGCAATCAGAAAGGAATTAACACCGATACAGCAGGCCTTACAAGCTGGATCGACAGCCTCTCAATTGGTCGCTGAATGGAGCGGTACAATCGCACAACTAAACTGTAATGTCTCATTGTCAGATGTGGCTAATGC
>ERZ772872.2017-NODE-2017-length-17330-cov-4.578582_pt1 | contig 17330 bp, 17 predicted proteins | sample MGYA00512132_ERZ772872 | MGnify/ENA primary metagenome ERZ772872 (study PRJEB29015, sample SAMEA2737724) | human gut metagenome | biome: human gut; feature: human-associated habitat; material: faeces | place: China | collected 2012 ...
CACCTTATTTTACACCTTTTGCGGACGATATTATGCGAAAATAAACCAGGTTATGCCAGAAAGCAAAAATTTACAAAGGCTTACAAAGCTCGAAAAACCAAGAAAAACTAAGAAATGCGAGGTTATGCAACAATGATAAAAGTACTTTTCATTTGCCACGGCAATATTTTAACAAATTTCAAATTTTCCTATAAAATCAAGAATTGTAGAGGGTGAATTAGAAAATGTACCACAATTTTACCCCTTTTTAGTATTAAATAAAGACCTAAACTCGAAAAAATGAAACACCCTATGGAATGAAATCCATAAGGTGTTTTTTTAAATAGCTATTTTACTTTGAATGTTTTTTTCTTATTTTTGTAGTTTGCCTTTGAAACAGAAATTTTAATCTTTTGTTTGGATTTTAATTTCTTCTTTAATTTTACTGTAAAATTGCCCTTTGCATTTGACTTAACAATATAAGTTTTTTTATTAACAGTTATTTTGACTGTAGCATTTCTAATTGTTTTTCCAGTGATTTTTTTACTACCATTTTTGTATTTAATTAATTTTAACTTTGAAATTGGTTTTCTTTCTGAAACAACTTTCAGTGTGTAATTAGTATTACTATTTTCTGAGTTCATACGCACAAAAATTTTTTGCCCATTTCCTATAACAGAAAAGCTATTGTCAGTAGAATTAGCAGATATAGTTGTATCACTAATTTTTATACCATTAGAATTGGCAAACAAAGCATAGGTTTTGTTATCTGCAGAGATAATAAATTTGTACTTTTTCTTATCTTTTGGCAAGGTAATATAATAACAATCAATATCATCCCGATATTCGAATTTGCCAGATTTTAACTGATTACATTTAATTTCAGTTGCTTTATCGAAAGTTCCCCAGTTATCATCAGGTGTAGCTGTCACAGATAATACGTAATCACCTTTGGAGCCAAATGAAAAGCTTCCTGTTACTTGGAGATAGTATGTACTGCCAGGTATAAGTTTGGAAATTGTGGAAGTTGTAGCAGCACCATCAGTTCGTGTTCTAATATAATCATTTTCATTTGTATCAATAAAATCTATGCAAGTTATTAGTTGGTTTGATTGATTACATAAAGAAATTTTTAAACCCTCATTACTGTAGTTTGTTAATGAGAAAGTAATATATTGGTTACCAATGTCTTTAGGAACTGTTATTTTGTAATAGTAAACCGGATTGTTTTTCCCAGTGAAAGTTCCATTTACAGTAGAGCCAATACTTATAGGTGTTGCTTTTGCCAAAGTAGTATTTGTATTAGCTTTTGCAAAAGTGGTTTTTGAACCTGCCATAATGAACATAAGGAATAGAAAATTCATTATAAAATACTTAAATAATATACTTTTTTTCATAGTTAAATAATCTCCTTTTACGATTTTTAATATTAATTTTCAGACTGTTGATTATTGGAGTAGCCAATAATGTTTACTGTATCATCACATTGCAAATCAGTTAGTAAAGTATTATTAGATAAGTCTAATTCTTTTAATTGGTTATTGTTACAACTTAAACTTGCTAATGCAGTATTATTTGATACATCCAAGTTAGTTAAATAGTTGTTATCACAACTTAAATACATTAAATCAATGTTTTCTGATACATCTAAATTAGTTAGTTGATTATTGCTACATCCAAAATTTCCCAAAGCAATATTTTTAGATATATCTAAGCTCTTTATTGAATTATTGCTACAATGTAAGCTTTCTAAAAATGTGTTATTAGATACATCCAAGTTAGTTAATTTATTATTGTTGCAACAGAAATATACTAAATTAATATTTTTGGAAATATCTAGATTTGAAATAGCGTTATCTCTACAATCTAAATCTGTTAAGGCAATATTCTTTGAAAGATTTAAACGTTCTAGTTTATTGTTATTACAATATAGTTCTGTTAAGGCAACATTTTTTGTGAGAATTAGTTTTTCTAGTTTATTATTAAAACAGTACAAAAATTTTAAAGATGTATTGTTTGCCAAGTCTAAATTTGCTAATTGATTATCGTAGCAGTTTAAAGTTGTTAAAGCGATATTTTTGGATATATCTAAGCTTGATAGCTGATTATATTCGCAGAACAAAACCGTTAGAGCAGTATTGTTTAATATATTCAAATTTGTCAATTGATTATTGCTACAATGTAAATTTTCTAAAAGAGTGTTATTAGATACATCCAAATTAGTTAGTTGATTATCGTTACAAGATAAATATGTTAAATTAGTATTATGGGATATATCTAAATCAGATATTTGGTTACCTGTACAGCCTAAATCAGTTAAAGTAATATTTTTTGATACATCTAAAGTAGTTAGTTTATTATTGCCACAGCTTAAACTTGTTAAATTAACATTTTTAGACACATTTAAATTAGTTAGTTGATTATCACTACAATCTAGATGTGCCAAATTAACATTTTTAAGTACATCTAAATTTGTCAGATGGTTATAGTTACAATTTAAGTTTGTCAAAGTAATATTCTTAGATATATTTAAACTAATTAATTGATTATTACTACAATCTAGATTTGCCAAATTAATATTTTTAAGTACGTCTAAATTTGTCAGTTGGTTATAATCACAATTTAAGTTTGTCAAAGCAACATTTTTAGATGTATTTAAATTAGTTAATTGATTATAACTACACAGTAAATATTTTAAGGAAGAAAAGGCACTTGTATCTAAATTGCCTGTTAGATTTTTATCATTCCAATAGATGCCTGTTAATTTTCCATCAACCCAAGAATATTCTTCTAGATTAGAAATGTCATCGCTTATGGTTGCACCTTGTTCTTTTTGTTCTTTGATTATTTCTTTTAGTGCATTTGCTTCGTTTTCATCATAATTCCAATAATTATTTATTTCAGATGTATCCGTTAATTCTAAAAGACGGTATTCACAAAATTCATTGTCATCGTCATCTATCCCCTCTGCAAATGTCATATAGGCATTATAAACCGTTCCGTTAGAGGAAAAAGTGACAACATAAGAGCAAATCTGGTCGTCAAAGTTAAATGAACCGTAGGAAGTACATCCAGAATTGAAATCAAAATATCTTTGACTAGGCTCTGTTTCTAAAATAAACGTATCAATAGAATCAATTTGAGGATGCCCTAATTTCATATAATTAGAAAATATTTCTTTATATTGATAGTTACGATCTAAATTAGTAAATTTCGCATTGTAGCTATCATTATAAAACATAAAATATTTATAAATATATCCGTATTCATCACAAGAAATATTATTATGCAAAGTCTTGAAAGTTGTACCATCATAGAGGTATTTTACTATTGCATCATTATACTTAAATATAGCATTGTAATCATCGTCATCGTCGTCATATTCGCCATCATAATAACCACCGTGAGAATTAATATATTTATTATATTGAGTTGTATCATTTATAATAGCTTGTATTGCATCGTTGATGTTAAATTTCCTAGACCACATATTGTCTGCTTCAGCTTTGTTAGTTTCGTTGATTTCGTTTAAAACATTTTGGTCAATTGTTTCATGATTTTTCTGCTTGTCAGAAATTTCTTTAAGATTTTCTACATTTTTTCCAATTTGTGGATTTAATAGTTTTTTGTTGCTGTCATCAGAGGGAGTAGTTGGCTCTTCAACAGGTTGAGTAGTCGGTGTCTCTGCTGGCTTTGTAGTTGGTTGTTCTATATTAGAAGTCGGTGTTTCTGCTGGCTTTGTAGTTGGTTGCTCTGTAGGTTTCACAGTTGGTTTTATAGTTTGTTTTTTCTTTACTGTAATCTTACATTTATATTTTTTCTTACCAACTTTGGCGGTAATTGTAACTTTCCCTGCTTTTTTACCCTTTACTTTCCCTTTTTTACTGACAGTTGCAATTTTTTTGTTGGAAGTAGTCCATTTAACTTTTTTCTTATTATTTTTCAATTTTAATGTAACTGTTTTTCCAACATAAATAGTTGTTTTGGTTTTACTTAGTTTCACTTTGCTTGCGGCATTTATATTTGTAGTAGGAAGCATAGAAAAAGATAATACTACTGCAAATATTAATGCTAATAATTTTTTTGTTGTTTTCATAATATACCTCCTGTTTAAAAATTATTTCTATATGATTTTATCAAAATTTGTAATTGTTAGCAAGACAAATGCAATACATATGTACATATAATTGGTTCGCTGAAAAAGTGTATTTTTTGTAATACGATTATCATATAGGAGGTACGGAACATGACAATTCAAATAAAATCTGATAGAAAAGAAACAGAGAATAAAACAATACGATTTCCTGTAGATATGATTTCACGAATCGAGGAAGTGATGAGAGAAAAAGATGTTTCATTTACTGGATTTGTCTTACAAGCGTGTGAGTATGTATTGGATGAGTTAGACAATGATAAAAAAATCTCCTCATAATAGAAGATGCCTTATTTTAAGGTAATAAAAAAGGATGCTCTAAATTAATAGAAGCATCCTTTTTATATTGCTTTAAAAGATTTATTTTTTTCTTAATGTTTTCATCTGAAACCTCTTGGGGATTTGATAGAATGTATTCAAAAATTTCGTTGATAAGTTTTGATATTATATTGGCATATTCATTATTGGATGATTTTAAGGAATCAAATCCTAGAAGATAATCAGAAGATACTCCCAATGCAAGAGCAACAGCAACAAGAGTGTCAACGCTTGGTACTCTCATATTAGAAGAATAGAAGTTTGTAGATTCAGATAAGGTACTTTGAGGTAATATATAGCCATTACATAATAGTTTTTCTTTATTAGGGCTGTTGTTCAATAAAATTGGAATATCTTTTTTTCGTAAATTATATTCTTCAAGTAATTCATAAAAACGTATAATAAAATTTCGTTGCCAAGGGTGTTGTAGCTCTCTTATTGCTTTCTTTTCCATACTGTCTAAACTGTTAAAATAACGTGATGATTTCATTTTTTTTGTCTCCTTTTTTCGAATTTTTTTTAGAATTTTTAGAAAATTTCTATATATATATCTAAAATTCGAAATTCGACATTCAGAATTTGTCACATTTCAAAGGATAAAAATGCTATAGTTGCGGCAGAGTATGAGCCGAGTGTACATAGGTTTGTATTCGCCGTACGGTAAGAAAAAGTTGATTAAAGTTGGGTATTTATTTAAACGAATATCCAAAGAAAAGTTATTAATTTTTAAAGGAGAAAATTTATGAGCAATATTTTGAAATTAGTAAAAGTTGACACTGAAAAAATGATGGAAGAAGGTACAGTGCTTCTCATAGGAAAACCTAGAATATTTGAAAAATATGAGGATGGTGTAAAGACAGGTCCTGGAGGGTTGTCATATCCTTGTTTATTTCAGGGACTGGATTTTGAAAAGATGTCCGTAAAAGTTTCAGGAGCAATAGAACCACAAGTAAAATATAAAGATGAGCCTATACCAGTTACATTTCAAGGGTTAGAGGGCAAATTATGGCAAGACTTTAAAAATAGTGGAGAAGTGAAGCTTTCTCTAACTGCCAAAAGTATTATGCCAGTTAATGAAAAGGCACGTCTTAAAATGAGTGCTGGAGGTAAAGAATGAAAGAAACAAAACTAAAACCACACCAATTTGCGTGGGTAAAATATTTAATATGTTTATGGTATGTAAGCACAATTGTTTTTGTTATTCTTTTTGTTAATCTAAAAAATAAGTGGTTATTACTTGGAATTGTTGCAATGATAATTATTGGTATTTTTTATAAGGTTGTATTTCAAAAGAAAATTCGTACTATTAAGAACATTTCGAATATGATTGAAGAATTTATCAATAAGAATAATCTTTGTCAGTTTCATTACGAAGTTAAACATACTTTATTTGGCGAGAAAGAAGTGAAAGTTTTAGACTATTATCCACAAATAACGTACAAGAGTAACATAAGCAGTAATGTATTTAGGCTTAGGTTTAGATTAGATGGAAGTTCAATAGCTCAAAAATTCAGAGATTTGGAACAACCTTTATCAGATATGTTTTGTACAATTAGCACAGATATAATAGAAACAAGAGGTTATATTACATATTGCTTTGAATTGGAGCAACAGGAACAAATGATGATTGAATCAGAAAATGATATTTTGCTTTCAGGAAAAAGTGAGATTGTTTTTTCAAAAGATATAGTATGGGATTGGAAGAAAACTCCACATCTTTTGCTTACAGGAACAACAGGTTCGGGAAAAACTGTATTATGTCAGTATATTATTACGTGTTTAATTAATCAGGGAGTAAGAGTGATTTATCTTGACCCTAAAAATGATGACGATATGAGACTTTTTGCACAAAGTAAGCCAGCCTTAACTTATGCAACAAAAGAAAATGAAATTGCAAAATTGGTTAGGGAAACAGAGGAAGAAGTGCGTTCAAGAGAGAAAGAACTGAAAAATATAGGAATCGAAGAGGCAGAATTTAACCCAGTATTTCTAATGTTTGATGAATTAATTGCTTTTTCAAAAACTGCAAGCAAAAAGACTTATGAGGAAACAGCGAAACGTCTTGCAACCATAGTTGTTACAGGTAGAAGTAAGCGAATTTATGCAGGAATGATTTTACAAAGACCTGATACAAGTTTTGTGGAGGGTGCAATACGTGATAATTTATGTTGTAGAATTTGTATGGGAAAAATGAGTGATACTGCTTATAAAATGTCTTTTGGTACAGATTTTGCACATATAAGAAATTATCGAAATGAGATTGGAGCAGGGTTGATTTATCGACAGGGAGTAGACACCAAACCAAGGGAATTTATTGCTCCTTTTATTAAACAAGGAGTATTGAGCAGATAAGTTGTAGAGGTGGATGGCAATATTTCGGAGAAAGGAAGCGGAGCGTTGCCATCCACATCCCCTAGGGTGTCACTACGACACACCCTAGGGGACAATGTTCAATGTACAAGAGGAGATAATGGAGAAAAAAAGAACAAGGAATTACGCAACGGTAATTTATCCAGAATCAGCGGTAGAAAATTGGAAGGTAATTCTACAGGAACAATGTGTTCCTGCATTAATATCTCCAATTCATAACAAAGACATAAATTCTGATGGAGAGTTAAAGAAAGAACATTATCACGTAATAATAATGTTTGATGGTCCAAAGACTAAGGAACAGGCACAAGAAATATTTGATTTAATTGGTGGTGTTGGTTCAGAACCAATTAAAAGTGTACGTGCTTATGCCAGATACCTGTGTCATTTAGATAATCCTGATAAAACACATTATAAAATTGATGATGTGCAGGCTTTGTCAGGAGCAGATTATAATACAATGATTAGCCTTGCAAGTGATAAATATTCAGCTATAGGGGAAATGATAGATTTTTGCATTCAGAATTGTATTGAAAGTTATGCACAACTCTTATTATATGCAAAAGATAACCGTAAGGATTGGTTTCGGGTTCTATGTGATAATGGAACAGTAACTATGGTACAGTTTTTAAAATCAAGATACTGGGAAATACATAAATATAATAGAGGAGATACTTAATGAAAAAACAGGAATATCAAAAAGAAATAATTCCTGTATGGGAAAGATATGTGCTGACAATTACAGAAGCATCGAATTATTACCATATAGGAGAGAACAAACTGCGAATGATTGCAGAGGAGCACATAAAGGAGGATTTTATTATTATGAATGGCAATCGTGTACTATTCAAGCGACAAAAGTTTGAAAAATTTTTAGACAACGCAACAGTTGTATAAAATATGACGTTGTATAAAGGCTGATTTGTCATAGAAAGAGACCGTAATTTGTGTTATTATACTATCACGAGTTTGGGTCTCTTTTTTGAAAGGAGAATAAACTATGAGTGAGAAAAGAAGAGATAAAAGAAATAGAATTTTACATAATGGTGAGACCCAAAGAAAAGACGGACGTTATCGTTTTAAATACATTAATACAGATGGAAAAGAAAAGTGTGTTTACAGTTGGAGACTAGACCACAATGACCCATATCCAAAAGGAAAGAGAAAAGACCTATCTTTAAGGGAGAAAGAAAAGCAGATAGAACAGGATATTTTTAATAAGATTATATCAAATGGAGGAAACTATACTGTACTTACTTTGGTAGAAAAATATGTGTCCTTAAAAACAGGTGTAAGACATAACACAGAAGCAGGATATAAGACGGTTATTAATATACTGAAAAAAGACCCTTTTGGAAGTGTAAGAATCGATAAAGTGAAATTATCTGACGCAAAGGCTTGGCTTATAAAATTGCAACAAATAGATGGCAGAGGATATAGTTCAATTCATTCCATAAGAGGTGTGTTAAGACCAGCGTTTCAAATGGCAGAAAATGATGATTTAATTAGGAAGAATCCTTTTCAGTTTGAATTAGTTTCGGTTGTGGTAAACGATAGTGTTACAAGAGAAGCAATAACTAGAAAACAACAAAGAGAATATTTACGTTTTATTAAAGAGGACAAGCATTTTTGTAAATACTATGAAGCAATATATATATTGTTTTATACAGGGTTACGAATTTCTGAATTTTGTGGACTTACGTTAGAAGATATTGAATTTGACAAAAAGCGTATTAGAGTAAATCATCAGTTACAACGTACAAGTAAAATGCAATATATTATACAAGTTCCCAAAACGGAAAAAGGTGTGCGATATGTACCAATGACAGATGAAGTGGAACAATGTTTTCATAAAATAATAGATAATCGTGTTACCCCAGTAAAAGAACCTGTTGTAGATGGTCATACAGGATTTCTATTTTTGGATAAAAACGATATGCCTATGGTGGCATTGCATTGGGAAAAATATATGCAACACATTAGAGAAAAATATAATCGTATATATAGAATGCAGTTACCTAAAATTACACCTCACGTATGCAGACATACTTTTTGTTCAAATATGGCTAAAAGTGGAATGAATCCCAAAACATTACAATACATAATGGGACACTCAGATATAAGTGTTACATTAAATACTTACACCCACATTGGATTTGATGATGTAAAAGATGAAATGAAACGTATTGCAAGTGAATAAAAGCAAAGGGTAAAACGAAAAAAGTTACCCCTTAATTTACCACTTTTGCAAACAAAAATATAAGAAAATACGTGAAGATTTAAAAAGATATGCTTGAAATCAACAGAAACAAAAAGGGGAGAAACCCTTGAATTTATAGGAAAGATGGAGTTTTAAAGATATGATAAAAATACTTTTTGTGTGCCACGGCAACATTTGTAGATCAACTATGGCCCAGTATGTCCTTCAGGACATGGTTAACAACCAGGGCATTGCTGACCGTTTTTACATTGATTCGGCAGCCACAAGTTATGAAGAGATTGGCAACGGAGTTCATCCGGGAACAAGAAATAAATTAAAAAGTGAAGGCATTCCATGTGGTAATCACAGAGCAAGGCATATGGAGAAGAGTGATTATAACGAATTTGACTATATTATTGGAATGGATAGTGCTAATATTAGAAACATAGGAAGAATTGTAGGAAATGACCGGGACGGAAAGGTTTACAAGTTACTACATTTTGCAGGAGAAGAAAGGGACATAGCAGATCCTTGGTACACGGGAAATTTTGATGCAACTTATGATGATGTGTTAAAGGGATGCACAGCTCTTTTAAATGAAATATTGGACACAGAGAAATTCACAAAGGAGAATTGATATGAAGGAGATTACTTTAGGAAAAACAGGTATTAAAACTCCACAGAACGCTTTTGGAGCTTTGCCTATTCAGAGAGTTACAATGGATGAAGCTGTAAAGATTTTGCAGAGAGCATATGAGGGTGGAATGACTTTTTTTGATACTGCAAGAGCTTACAGTGACAGCGAGGAGAAGCTGGGACAGGCGTTTGAGGGAATGAGAGATAAGATTTTTATTGCCTCAAAGACAATGGCGAAAACTCCTGATGAGTTTTGGAAGCAGCTTGATATATCTCTGACTAATTTAAAGACTGATTATCTTGATATTTATCAGCTTCACTGTGTGCCACAGTGCTACAAGCCGGATGATGGAACAGGTATGTATGAGTGCATGCTTAAGGCTAAGGAGCAGGGGATTATTAAGCATATTGGAATTACTGCCCACAATATTGAGACAGCTTTTCAGTGTGTTCAGTCAGGACTTTATGAAACTATGCAGTTTCCTTTCAGTTATCTTTGCTCTGAAAGAGAGATTGAGCTTGTTAATTTGTGTAAGGAAAAGAATGTTGGCTTTATAGCCATGAAAGGCTTGGCAGGAGGTCTTATTCACAATTCTAAAGCTGCCATGGCTTACATTTCAAAATACGACAACGTTCTTCCAATTTGGGGCATTCAGAAGATGAGTGAGTTGGAAGAGTGGCTTAAGTTTATGGATGAAGAGCCGGTTTTGAATGATGAAATAAGTGAATATATTGAAAAAGAGAGAAAAGAGTTAGTTGGTGATTTTTGCAGAGGATGCGGTTATTGTATGCCTTGTCCTAAGGGAATAAAGATTAACAACTGTGCAAGAATGTCTCTTATGCTTCGTCGAGCTCCTTCAAAAGCATGGTTAACAGAAGATATGCAGAAGGAAATGATGAAGATTGAGGATTGCATTAATTGCGGACAGTGCAAGAGCAAGTGTCCTTACAAACTTGATACACCTGCTTTGCTTAGAAAAAATCTGGAAGATTACAAAAAAGTTCTGGCAGGCGAAGTTAAGGTGCAATAAAAAAATTGACAGACAAAGTTAAAGGTCAGTAAAAAGTTTAAATAAAAATTTTTAATCAATGTTTTTTATTTTATTTATATGTTATACTATTGAAAAGACAAACAAAAGTAATTGCAGAATGTTTCAAGTTGTTCTGCAATTATTTTTTAGTAATAAATTGATTGGAGAGTGGATATGAGTTACGCAGATAAAATATTTGTTGATATGTGTAGGAATATTTTGGATAATGGTACAGATACAAAAGGCGAAAAGGTTAGACCTAAGTGGGACGACGGATCTTTTGCATACACTATTAAGAAGTTTGGTGTAGTTAACAGATATGATTTAAAGAAGGAATTTCCGGCTATTACACTTAGAAAGACAGGCTTTAAGAATTGTCTTGATGAACTTCTTTGGATTTGGCAGAAGAAGTCTAATAATGTACATGATTTAAACAGCCATATTTGGGATGCATGGGCTGACGAAACAGGTTCTATTGGAAAGGCTTACGGTTATCAGTTGGGAATTAAGCATCATTATAAAGAAGGTGATATGGATCAGGTTGACCGTGTTTTATATGATTTGAAACACAATCCATATAGCAGAAGAATTATGACTAATATTTATAATCATGAGGATTTGCACGAAATGAATTTATATCCATGTGCATATAGTATGACTTTTAATGTTACAAAGAATGAAGAAACAGGCAATCTTGTGCTTAATGGTATTTTAAACCAGCGTTCACAGGATGTTTTGACTGCTAACAACTGGAATGTTTGTCAGTATGCAGCGTTAATTCATATGTTTGCTCAGGTTAATGATATGGAAGTGGGAGAATTTATTCACGTTATTGCTGATGCACATATTTATGACAAGCACGTTCCTTTAATTGAAGAGTTGATTACAAGAGAGCAGCATCCGGCACCTAAGCTTTGGATTAATCCGGAAATTAAGAATTTCTATGATTTTACAGTAGATGATTTAAAACTTGAGGATTATGTTACAGGACCACAGATTAAGAATATTCCTGTAGCTGTTTAACAAGAGCTTGATATTTTGACAATATAATCACACAAAGTTTTAGCATAAATATTATGCTTGTTAGTGAATTTATGAAGGAGAAAACATAATGAATTTAATTGTAGCAGTTGATGAGAATTGGGCTATTGGTTACAACAATGAGTTACTTGTAAGCATTCCTGATGATATGAAGTTTTTTAGAGAAACAACAACAGGCAAGGTTGTTATTATGGGAAGAAAGACTTTGGAAAGTTTTCCGGGAGGTCGTCCATTAAAGAACAGAGTGAATATTGTTATTACTAAGAAAGAAGATTATGAAGTTGACGGAGCAGTTGTTGTTCACAGCGTTGAAGAAGCAGTGAAGGAAGCTTCAAAATACGACGAAAATGACGTTTTTGTAATTGGTGGTGGAAGTATTTACAAAGCTATGCTTCCATACTGCAATACAGCTTATGTAACATATATTAATCAGGCATATTCAGCAGATACTTTCATACCTAATTTGGATAAAGAGGTTGACTGGGTTTTGGCTGATGAAAGTGACGAAAATACTTATTTTGATATTGAATATTTCTTTAGAACATATAAAAGAAAATAATTATTAAAATACATATCCGGGCGTGTCCCAAGGTCGTTTCTCCACCATTGTGCAAACACAGGTGGGAAAACGGCCTTTTGACATTGTAATATAATTTTGTTATCTGCATATATTATAAAGATTAAGTTTGTATGGTAATTTTATGTTAATAAAAATGCAGGTAGGAGAGCAGGACAGAGGTGAGTTGCAGGTTAATGTAACGGATTCTGACAATGCTCCCATTAGGGATGCAAGGGTAACTATCAGTGAGCCTGAAACAGCCATTAATCCCAACAGCCCCATTGAAAGGCTTGAAACAGATGTTTCCGGGCAGACTCAGATTGTGGATTTAAATACTCCGCCATTGGAATATAGTCTTAATGAAAATAATGAGAATATGCCTTATGCCAATTATAATATTCAAATTGAGGTACCGGGCTATGAAACGGAAAATATTAGGAATGTGGAGATTTTGCCTGATTCACTATCACTTCAAAATGTGCGTATGAGAAAGCGTGAAGGTGAACAGGTGGAGAATATAGACATTGATCCCCATACCCTTTATGCTGAGTATCCGGAAAAGATTCCTGAGGACGAAATTAAAGATGTAAATGAACCGGGGGAAATTGTTTTAAGCAGAGTTGTTATACCTGAATATGTTGTGGTTCACAATGGTACGCCTTCAAGCAATGCAAGGGATTATTATGTAACATATAAAGATTATATTAAAAACGTGGCTTCATCGGAAATATATGCAACATGGCCTAGGGCAACTATTGAGGCAAACGTGCTTGCAATTATGTCATTTACCTTAAACAGGGTTTACACTGAGTGGTATAGAAACAAAGGCTACGATTTTACCATTACATCCTCAACGGCATATGATCAAAAATGGATTTATGGAAGAAATATTTTCCAGTCTATTGATGAGGTTGTTGACGAGATTTTCGACCAATATCTTTCAAGACCTGATGTAAGGCAGCCAATTCTTACTCAGTATTGCGATGGAAAAAGAGTTACCTGTCCTAATTGGCTTAGCCAGTGGGGGTCCTGCAATTTAGGTGAGCAGGGCTTTGGAACGTTAGAAATCATACGAAACTATTATGGCGATGATATGTATATTAACACTGCTGAACAGATTTCAGGCATTCCTGCATCATGGCCCGGCTACGACCTGACTATAGGTGCAAGTGGTCAGAAGGTTATGCAGATGCAGGAACAGCTAGATACCATTGCCAGAGTTTACACAGCCATTCCAAGAGTTTCAGTAGATGGAGTTTTCGGTGAAGGTACTCAGGCTTCGGTGAGGGCATTCCAAAAGATTTTTGATTTGCCACAAACAGGTGTGGTAGATTTTAGTACGTGGTACAAAATATCTCAGATTTACGTTGGCATAACAAGAATAGCAGAAGGAATCCCCAGAGGATAAAAATAAAGAAGCATATTCATTTGCTATATTTCTCAGAAAAGGTGAAAAATGCAAAGTGGATATGCTCCTTTTTATAATGTTTTATTTTATATTCTTTTTACACACATCATTTAAACAGCAACGGTCGCAATGAGGTGCTGTTCTTGCAGTACAGATTTCCCTTCCGTGATATACAAGTCGGTGGCAGAAGTCACTGCCTTCCTCGGGAGGGATAATTTTCCAGAGAGCCATTTCAACTTTCTTAGGCTCCTTAATGTTGTCTACAAGTCCCATTCGGTTTACAAGTCTTATGCAGTGAGTGTCAGTTACAATGGCAGGCTTGCCAAAAACATCACCCATTATAAGGTTGGCACTTTTTCGTCCAACTCCCGGAAGTTTTAATAATTGGTTAAAGTCGTCAGGAACTTTGCTGTCGAATTCATCTCTAAGCATTCTCATGCAAAGACTAATATCCCTAGCCTTGCTTCTTCCAAGACCGCAAGGTCTTACAATTTCTTCAATTTCGCTAACATCAGCGTTTGCCAAAGCATCAATTGTTGGAAATTTCTCGTACAAATGAGGTACTACAACGTTTACTCTTGCGTCAGTACACTGAGCAGCAAGTCTTACGCTTATTAACAATTTCCAAGCGTCATTGTAGTCCAAAGTGCAGTCTGCGTCAGGGTATTCTTCTTTTAATCTTTCTATAATAATTTTTGCTAATTCTTTTTTTCTCATAAAGTCTCCGTTTCAAATTGATTAATTACAAAAAATATTATAACATAGTAGGTAGAATTGTTAACAGATTTATATGTATGAATTTTAAATCAAATTCAAAATCAGATAGTAATTTACTTTATATTTTTAAGTATTAAAAAAAATCTAAATTGTTTTAGATATTTTGTTGAATTACGTCACTTTTTTTGGTATAATCTTTACAATTTGAGCAAAAATATTGAAAGATACTTTGACTCACTTAATGAAATGAAGAAAGGAAGACACATTTATGAACGCTTTTCTAATCTTAGAAGACGGTACAGTTTTCAAAGGAACATCTATTGGATCAACAAGAGAGATAATTAGTGAAATCGTATTTAATACATCAATGTGGGGTTATTTAGAAGTATTAACTGATCCTTCATATGCAGGTCAGGCAGTATGTATGACTTACCCATTGATTGGTAACTACGGAATTTGCCATGAGGATATGGAATCACTTAGACCATGGCCGGACGGATATATTGTTAACGAACTTAGCAGAATGCCAAGTAACTTTAGAAGTGACGATACTATTCAGAATTTCTTAGAAGAACATGATATTCCTGGTATTGCGGGAATCGACACAAGAGCTTTAACAAAGATTCTTCGTGAAAAAGGAACAATGAACGGAATGATTACAACTAACGAGAATTACAACCTTGACGAAATACTTCCTAAGATTAAGGAATACAGAGTAACAGGAGTTGTTAAGAAAGTTAGTTGCACTGAAAAGAAAGAATTAAAGGGAGATGGATTTAAGGTAGCTTTATTAGATATTGGTGCAAAGAACAATATTGGAAAATCTCTTAACGAAAGAGGTTGTGACGTTACTATTTATCCATGTGACACACCGGCAGAAGAAATTATTGCGTCAAACCCTGACGGAATTATGTTATCTAATGGTCCCGGGGATCCAAAAGAGTGTGAATATCAGATTGAACAGATTAGAAAATTATACAATACAGATATTCCAATTTTTGCAATCTGCCTTGGACATCAGCTTATGGCACTTGCTACAGGAGCAGATACAAAGAAGATGAAATATGGTCATAGAGGTGGTAACCACCCTGTTAAAGACCTTGCATCAGGACATGTATACATATCTTCACAGAACCACGGATATATGGTTGACGGAGAGACAGTAAATCCTGAAGTTGCAGAAGTAGCTTTCATAAATGTAAATGATAAAACCGTAGAAGGTTTAAGATATAAAAACAAGAGTATTTTTACAGTTCAGTTCCATCCGGAAGCATGCCCTGGTCCACAGGATTCGGACAGACTGTTTGACGAATTTATTCAAATGATGGAGGTGAAGAAGAATGCCTAGAGATCCAAGAATTAAGAAAGTTTTAGTAATAGGTTCAGGTCCAATCGTTATTGGACAGGCTGCAGAGTTTGACTACGCAGGAACACAGGCCTGCCGTTCTTTAAAAGAAGAAGGTTTGGAAGTTGTACTTGTAAACTCTAACCCGGCAACAATTATGACAGATAAGGATATTGCAGATAAGGTATATATTGAACCACTTACTGTACCTGTACTTGAAAAGATTATAGAAAAGGAAAAACCTGACAGTATCTTACCGACACTTGGTGGACAGGCAGGACTTAACCTTGCAATGGAAATCGCAGAAACAGATTTCCTTGAAAAACATGAATGTCGTCTTATTGGTACAACATCAGAAACAATTAAGAAGGCAGAAGACCGTCTTGAATTTAAAGAGACTATGGAAAAAATCGGTGAGCCATGTGCTCCATCTTTGGTAGTAGAAAATGTTGAAGATGGTATTGCATTTACTAACAAAATCGGTTACCCGGTAGTTCTTCGTCCGGCTTACACATTAGGTGGTAGCGGCGGTGGTATCGCTCACAACCAGGTTGAATTAGTTGAAATCCTTGAAAACGGATTAAGACTTAGCCGTGTAGGTCAGGTTCTTGTTGAAAGATGTATTGCAGGATGGAAAGAAGTAGAATACGAAGTTATGCGTGATAGTGCAGGAAACTGCATAACAGTATGTAACATGGAAAATATTGATCCTGTTGGTGTTCATACAGGTGACAGTATTGTAGTTGCTCCGTCACAGACTTTAGGTGATAAGGAACATCAGATGCTTCGTACATCAGCATTAAATATTATTAATGAATTAAACATTACAGGTGGATGTAATGTTCAGTACGCACTTCATCCTGAAAGCTTTGAATATTGTGTAATCGAAGTTAATCCTCGTGTAAGCCGTTCATCAGCTTTGGCTTCTAAGGCTACAGGTTATCCGATTGCAAAGGTTGCAGCAAAGATTGCGTTAGGTTATACACTTGATGAAATCAAGAATGCAATTACTAAGAAAACATATGCAAGTTTTGAACCAACACTTGACTATTGTGTAGTTAAGATTCCAAGACTTCCATTTGATAAATTTATTACAGCCAGCAGAAAGCTGACAACACAGATGAAGGCTACAGGTGAAGTAATGAGTATCTGTAACAACTTTGAAGGTGCTTTAATGAAAGCTATCCGTTCTTTGGAACAGCATGTTGAATGCCTTATGGATTATGATTTTACAGAACTTACAGATGATCAGTTAGAAGATCAGCTTCACGTAGTAGATGATAGAAGAATCTGGGTTATTGCTGAGGCACTTAGAAGAGGCGTAAGCTATGACAAAATTCATGAAATCACAAAGATTGATAAGTGGTTTATTGATAAGATTGCTATTATCGTTGAAATGGAAAATTCACTTAAGAATGAACCTTTAACACCTGAATTATTAAAGGCAGCTAAGAGAATTGAATTCCCTGACACAGTTATTAGCAGATTAACAGGCAAGTCAGAAGACGAAATTAAGCAGGCTGCAAATCCTCCGCTCAGCGGTTTTTGAAGTCCAGAACCGAACAGACCGTCG
>ERZ772872.2039-NODE-2039-length-17210-cov-5.173652_pt1 | contig 17210 bp, 18 predicted proteins | sample MGYA00512132_ERZ772872 | MGnify/ENA primary metagenome ERZ772872 (study PRJEB29015, sample SAMEA2737724) | human gut metagenome | biome: human gut; feature: human-associated habitat; material: faeces | place: China | collected 2012 ...
TGCTTTCCATCTACGGATGGAAAACAGTGTCTGTACCCTTTTCTTTAATGCGTCTCTTTTTTTGCGCCCAAAGAAAAGCCAGTGCCCTGTCCAGCAGTGAAGTGTCCTCATCCTCCGCATCCGGCGGAAAGGACACTTATTATGTTCACCTTGAAGGAATTTGGCAATCGAATCAGTATGCTCCGTAAATTACAGAATCTTACGCAGGACGAACTAGCCGAACGGATTCATGTCAGCAAAGACCATATCAGCCGCATTGAGCGTGGTATCCGTGCTTGTTCGTTGGAATCTCTGATTGATCTTGCACAAGAGCTACACACCAGTACAGATTATCTTCTGATAGGAACCGGCCCCACCAATGACTTTGCAAAAGAGCAACTTTTGTCGGCAATCGAAGTGCTATCTTCCGTAAGCAAGCTGATATGAAAATTGGTATTTATGTCCATATTGTCCAGCCTATGCGAGATTCACAATGAATAAAGGCCTCCCGGAATCAACCTATTGTAAGGTCGGATTCCGGGAGGCCTTGTGGTTTAAGGATACTATAAGCCTTGCACTGTCAATGCGAGTGTGCCATCAAACAGCTTGGCACACTCTGATTTTGTTGATTTCCTCGGCAAGGCTGATCTTCAGATTTCGGATATCAATATCATTCTGCATATCCAAAAAATACCGATCCGATACGCCAAAATACTTTGCCAGCCTGAGAGACGTATCAGCAGTTATTTTTCTGCGGTCATGCAGGATATCCTGAATTCTGGATACAGGAACGTGGATTTCCTGCGCCAGCTTATACGCCGAGATATCCATTGGTTCCATAAATTCTTCCTGTAAGATTTCTCCGATTGTAGGAGTATCAATATAGCCTGTCATTGAAATTCTCCTCTCCTTGCATATTATGCGCAGTCTGCACTAATGATAATCGACAATTTCGACATTGAAAAAACTGTTTCCATCTACATTGAAGCAGACCCTATACTGACCATTGATTCGTATGCTGTATTGTCCCGCCCGATCGCCTTTCAATAATTCCAGCTGATTTGCTGGCGGAACACGCAGATCCTCCAAACATCCTGCATTATCAATCATAATCAATTTTCGCAATGCAATTTTTTGAATCGACTGGGGCAACTTCTTTGAAAAAAGCTGATTATAAACTTTTTCCGTTTCCTTGTCTGCAAAGCTCTTTATCATGGTTTCATTATACCCGTTTCTCATGTATATGTCAAGCAGGTATATTTTTCTTCGAGATTGGAAAATTGTTCCAAAAGTAGACCTATCAGGCTTACCAAGTAGGCCTACGAGGCCCACGCATTTCACAATTTGAGCCGTTATACTATAAGCAAGCCAGACGACATCTGGTAGCGGCCCTTGAAAACTGAACACGCATTCTTCAGTCACGTTCCTGTGATGATGAGCCACGTCCGTAACAAATGCGATGATCTCCCACTGAGGGAATGAGCGGTAGGTTGACGGTAAATGGGTGACAGCTTCCCCATAGCTATGAGCCATCATAGAATAATGATACTTCCGCCTTCGGGCGGCTCGGTGAGAACCACGGAGAGGTGAGATTCCTATGGATTCGGTACGCTGCCGGACGGCTGAAAGATTTCCCATACAAGACAGAGTGCTTGTTTTCCGGGGGTGTCGGGGACAAATACGGAAAGGTATAGAACTATAAATCACAGCTTTTATGCTGTTTGAGATAGTAGGGCGGGCTGTGCAAGCAGTCCGCTGTTACATACACACGAAAGGAGAAATCCACTTGGCTACCAGAGGCAAGAAAGACAAGGACTACGAACCGCTTCCGGTAAACTGGATGTACAAGCGCGGAGATGTCTACATGATGGATCTGAACCCATACAGCGGTTCCGAACAGGGTGGTGTCCGACCGGCAATTGTTGTCCAGAACGATGACGGAAACTTTTATTCCAATGTCCTCTTAGTTGTTCCGTTGACAACGCAGATCAAAAAACGGTATATGCCGACACACTTCGTTCTGCACAACCGCTTTTTAAGCGCACCGTCCATGGCGATCTGCGAGAGTCCCCGGCCAGCAGATAAATCAAGGGTTCTTCAGTATTTAGGGCATCTGTCTAAATACGAAATGCGGCAGGTATCCCTTTGCCTGCAATATAGTTTTGGATTTATCGGATACAAAATGTTCCGAAAATGCCTTACGGCTCCGCCGGAAGAGGATGTGATTGCTGCGGCAAAGACTCTTCTCTCCAAGCAGTTCCAAGACCTTCGAGTACTGAACAGTCAGTCCCCGGCTCCCGCCAAGCACAAAAAAGGCGATCTACATAGCATTGAGCAAATTTCGGAAGGAATGCTTTCATCACCAATGGAATCTTCTGTTGAATTTATGATTGCAGAACTGGATGATTCGCTTCAATCGCTTATGTTCCGATGGGATACCTGCTTTGAGCGGTATTCCTGTCACAAGTTGTCCGATAACGAAAAGAAGAAAATCGGATCAATCATTCAATCAGGAATTGATTTTCTACAAAAAAAGAAGGAGGTTCCCTTATGATGAACGCAGTTGAAAAACCTTACCATGAAATCTGTCTGAACAGCAGCCAGCTGATCGTACCGCGCGATACTTATCAGCGCGGTCTCATCCCGGCCCGTGTGGCTCAGATTGCAAGTGCTTTTGATGAACGAGTTGCCAACGAGCCGAAAATCAGCTTCCGGGATGGCAGCTACTATGTGATGGACGGCCAGAACACCATCGCTGCACGCAAGTTCCTGAACGGGGGAAATGATTTGCAGATCCGCTGCAAGGTCTATTTCGGCATGACGGAGCGCGAAGAAGCGCTTCTTTTTGCACAGCAGACTGGCTATTCGCATTCGCTGACCCCCGGCCAGAAGCTCCGCGCCCTGATTTTTGCAGGGGAGCCTGCTGCCGTTGCATTCCAGCAGGCCACCGAGCTGGCAGGTGTTCATCTTTCGTTTGAGGAAGGCCGTGGCAAGCGTCGGATCAGCTGCATTGCGACCGCTTATCGAGAATTTATCCGGCTTGGCCCGGAGCTGTATATCGAAGCCATCGATATCCTGCTGAATGCATGGAACGGGGAACCGGATTCCATGAGTTCGGCCAATATGCTTGGCATCTGTCGTTTTGTGGAGCTTTACCACAACGAGTATAGCCGAAACCGGCTGATTGCAAAACTCCGGCAGGTGGATGCCTTCACCATTTTCTGCCTTGCGCGGACCGCAGGCGTAAATCTTCCCGGCAAAACGAAATATCTTCAACAGGTCTATAGCATCTATAACGGTGGGAGCCGCCGGGCTGCATTGCCACTGAAATTTTAACATATAGTACAATATGGGATAGTTTATCCTATGAATAATTTTGAAGAAATTGCACACGCTGTGCCTATGACCTCCATGCAGGATGTTCGCTGCTACACGGTGGAAGATCTGATGGCAATGTTGGCTTTGAGCCGCCCAACCGTTTATCGTCTGCTGAAGCAGAACGTGTTCCGCTGGTTTAAGGTCGGTGGCGCATACCGGATTTCTAAAGCCAGCTTTGACGCATGGCTCAACGAAGGTGTTATCGAACCCAGTTTGGCCGGTTGACATCCTCAACATTTCAAGCAAAATCTGCTATTCTTTAGCCGGGATGAGAATCCCGGCTAAATTTTTACATACGATGGAGGTGTTCTTCATGGACGAAATGTCACTCGCTTCGATTCCACTATGCGAAAAAAGCGAGGCACCCGCTGCCAAAACCACCATGTCCGTGCGCGAGATGCAGCACCTTTTGGGCCTTGGCAAGACGGAGAGCTATTGGCTGATCCACAAGAATTTTTTCGAGGTCATTCAGATAAACGAGAAAATGCGTGTTGTCATCTCCAGCTTCGAGAAATGGTATGCAAACCAGATCAAGTACCACAAGGTCAATGGTCCTCCTCCGGGAGAGGAACTTCGCAAGCGTTCTTATTCCGTTGTGGAAGCAGCTGAGATTCTGAGCGTCGATACGGAAACGATCTATACGCTGATTCGTCAGGGTAAGATAAAGACAGAAATCGTTGATTTCTGGATGCGGATTCCAAGGGACGAATTTGAGCGCTGGTATAGCTCACAAAAGCGTCTCCGCACTGCTGCCGACCGGGAGCGTGACCGAGAAATCGAAGAACAGACGATTTCTGTGCCTGAAATGGCAAAGCTGCTCGGAATCACGCGGGAGAAAGTTTACTGGATTCTCAAGTGTAAGAAATATCGTGACATCCTCGTTATCGAACGTGTTGCAGACAGGCCTCGCATTACCAAAACGAGCTTTAAGCTATGGCTGAAAAGCCAATCTACATATCAGGTTCAGGCTCCAGCTAAAGAAGCCCCTGAAGAACTTCCCTTGAAGTTGCAGCGCCCGAAAAGTGGAAAATATTACAGCTTTCAGGAGATTCAGGATTTTTACAACATCAGCCGTACTACTCTTATCAAATGGATTCGCACTGAAAACATTCCGACCATTGATGTCGGGCGGGCAAAACGTGTTCGCAAGGATGTTTTCGATGATGTTCTCAGATTAAAACGCAACGTGGAGGAAGATACATAATGGCCAGCATTGTGAAACGCAACGGCAACTTCTGTGTTGTCTATTCCTATAAGGAAGCTGATGGCACTGCCAAGCAAAAATGGGAGACTTTTTCGGCACTGCCGGATGCAAAGGCTCGCCAGAAAGAAATTGAGTATAAAGAATCCATTGGCACCTTCGTTGCACCCCAGTGCAAAACGCTGAACGATCTGCTCTCTGAATACATCGCACTCTATGGCAGAAGCAAATGGGCATTTTCCACCTATCAGTCGAATGTCGCCCGGATCGACAACTACATAAGACCGATCATTGGTTCCATGAAACTTCAGGATATTACCACTCGTGTGATCGAAGGGTATTACCAGAAGCTGCTCAAATACGAAGCCGTTGATCCAAAGTTTGGCACCCGCAAGAACGAGTATGTTTCGACCAGCACGATTCGCGACATCCACAAAACGCTGCGCAGTGCTTTTGAGCAGGCTATCAAATGGGAACTGATGGAGAAAAATCCCTGCACCCATGCAACGGTGCCCAAGCATACTCCCCAAAAGCGTGAGATCTGGACAGCAGAAACACTGTTTCATGCTCTGGAAGTGTGTGACGACCCGAAACTTCGGCTCTGCATCAACCTTTCGTTTTCCTGTTCCCTGCGTTTAGGAGAACTGCTGGGGCTGACATGGGATTGCGTGGACATCTCCCCGGAAAGCATTGCAGCTGGTCGGGCATCCATTTACATAGACAAAGAATTGCAGCGTGTCAATGTGTCGGCGCTGGACACGCTGGATGATATCGAAGTCATCCGGCGCTTTCCATCCAGAACGTCCCTCTGCTCAACTGTCCAGATTCTGAAGAAGCCCAAAACCGAGAGCAGCATCCGAACGGTGTTTCTGCCCAGAACGGTTGCTGAAATGCTGGTCGCCTACAAGGCTGACCAAGACAACATCAAGGAGGCTCTGGGCGACGAGTACACCGACTACAATCTGGTGGTTGCCGGCCCGCTGGGTCTTCCAACAGTGCATACCACCGTCAATGCAGCCTTGAATCGCCTGATCAAGAAGAACAATCTCCCGAAAGTGGTTTTCCATAGCTTCCGACATTCCAGTATTACATACAAACTCAAGCTGAACGGCGGCGATATCAAAGCCGTTCAAGGTGACTCCGGTCATGCGCAGGCATCCATGGTCACAGAGCAGTATGCACATATCTTGGACGATGACCGGCGAATCAACGCCCAGCGCTTCGATGACTTCTTCTATCAGCACAAAGGTGCGGAGCCTGAAATCCAGCACGATAATGAGCCGAGCGCAGAATGCGGAGCCGGCGCAGTCGATGCCGAGGCGGCAGCAGCGCTCACCAAACTCCTGTCTGATCCTTCGATGGCAGCGCTCATCAAGATTCTTGCAAAAAGCCTGTAACCCCCATATACATAGACAGCGGCAGCTTTCCATTCTGGGAAACTGCCGCTGTTTGTTTTAAGAAGATGCAGCTATCTTGCTGGCCAGTTCTTCGATCTCATCAAGTGTAAGCTCCGTGTATTTAGCAATCTCCTCATGCGAGAACCGATTATCTTCCAGTAGGCGCTCCGCTACTTCAAGCGAGCATTCATGCGCTGCTTCTGCTCTTATTTCATCAAATATTTTACTCATAATCCAAATTCAAGGTTAGGCAGGCTTCTTCGTATCCAGTGCCTTGACCTCATCAACAGAAAGATGTGCATACCGTGCAATTGTTTCATACGGAAGTCCATCCGCAAGCATCGTCATTGCGGTTTCCACAGCCTGCTCATGTTTTGCTTCTTTTCTTTCTTCCGCTCTCATTTCTTCCATTGCCTTGCACATGGTCGTCACTCCCTTCGTGTCCTCTTTGAAATATCGTACCCGTTGTGCCAGAACAGGGTAGTTCATGTCATCCGGGTCTGTACAGGTAAAGTCGTGCATCAGCTTACCCAATGCTGTCTCGTCTTTAATCTGTGAGTTTACATAGATAATATGTGCATCATCACCGAAAGATTTTCCGGTTTCCTCGATGATGCGGTTGATGTGGTAGATGGGAAGTCCACCCCGCAGCACATCATTTTCTGTGATAAAGATTACATAGGTCTCGTTCAGTGCGTCATACGCATCACCCGGATCTGTCAGGTTTGCATCCAGCAGACTGCTGTTGTATCTCGCCCTCTTGGCACCTGCACCATGGTCGTTGCGCTGCACCTCAATATTATAGGTATGGTTTTCCTGATCCACTGCCAGAATATCCAGCCGCACAGAACGACCTTGCAGATTCTTCAAATCATGCTGACCATGGACTTCCTGTACAGTCAGGTCATCACGGTTCAGAATGATTTGAAGCAGGCATTCCGCACAGGGCTTATCTTCAAAGACCTTGCTCATAAAGTCATCATCCATTAGCCGGAAGTTTCGGATACGCTGTAAATCTTCTTTGTGCTTGCGCTCGAAGTCAAGTTCCTTCTGCGTTTCAACTTCTGCCATCGGTTCACCTGCTTTCTGTTCTCTATCCAAGGTAAGAATACCATAAAAGCGTTCTTTTTACAAGACGAGTCCCGCTGACTACATAGGCCGGAGGCATCCTTCGGGATGCAGCCGGTCGGATTTCTATGGTAGCCCTTGCTCCGGCATGGCATCATAAGTCCAGATTGAAAAATCGGTTTCTGAATGCAAAATTCCCGGAACAAATCCACCCTTTCCAGCTAATAAAGGGGTTTGGTTTACAATAGAGCAACTCCCTTTCATTAGCCAGCTAATTTCCAGCTAATGAACGCCCGTTTACACAGCTTAAAACAGGTTCGATTTCGTTGACTTAAATTGACAGCGCAAACAAAAATCTGTTGACGCAATGTAAAATAAATTACCTAGTTTTATCACGGGTTTACAGCGGTCGGGGTTACTCCTAAGCGAAAGGCCTGCAGTTCGAATCTGCATGAGGACATTAAACCCCCTCCTGAAAGTTGTCTGCAACAATCAGGAGGGGGTTTTGTTTTTATTATTGCTGTTGTTCGTCGTCAGGTCTGCACAATTTCAGTGTTCTGTTGGAGCTTTAGAAATCTCATTTTCCCGGCCATACTGCCTGAAGCTTTTTTCATTCTTCTGCTCTGTGATTTCTCTCACTAATGTTTGTCACTGCACCCCCACATAAGTGGTAACCGGTGCGCACTCCGGTTCGTAGTGCTCGGCACCAACGATATAGTTCACTCCCTGTTGCAGGGTATAGCTGTTGTAGAAGTTGCCATTGACACCATTCGGAGCCACCCAGACCTGCACATCCCGGGGCGAATCATTGGTCCAATCCGATTTACGGACTTCGCAGGTCTTTGCCGTGAGGGCCGCCCCGCCGTTTGCAACAATCAGCATGCGATATTCATTCGAGTCAAAATAAATCTGCTCAATCGGTCTCGAAAATGTGTACACAGTGTCGTGCACAAACGGAGCATTTCCGTTCACCGTTTCCTCCTGGATCACACGCACATGCATCTTATCCGAGGACCCCATAATGGTCGTTTTATTCGTCCAGCTTACGTTATACACATTGCCCGCATCGTCTGTATACTGACTGCCCGTTCTCGTATAGGTTTTGGAAGCTGTATAATTGATACCGCTGCCGCCAGAAGAACATGCTGTCAATACAAATAACAACACTGTCAGAACAGCCACAAGCCTTACTTTTTTCATACAAGTTCCTCCCTGTTTACTCACCCGATGCTGTTGGCCAGCATGTTCAGGATCTGCTGATAGTCCACTTCCTTCAGGCCCTCACCGGCCTTGGCGGGGTAAGCGGCAACATTGTCCCACGAATCCATGATCTGGGACCAGTACTCTGCCTCCGGGGCAAACAGCACCAGGCGCTTTGCGTTCTGGTCCATGTAGCCGCGCTCCTGGGTGGCGGCGTCGCCCCACCACTGGGTCAGTTCGCGCAGGTCTTCCGGCATGCCGTTGGGGTAGTTGGGCAGGAACTTTGCAAAGCCCATCTCGTGGGTCGGGGCGTCGGTCCACACCACGATCACATGGCGGCGCTTGGTGCCGGCATTGTTCCAGTCCGAGCGGATCGCATAGGCCAACGCTTCCAGACCGTCCTCCGGGATGTCGCCGCCGCCCTCAGCGTGGATGCTGCGCACCGTCTCCTCAAAATCCTTTTCTTCCTCCGGCAGGTTGAAGAAATCGGTCACCATCATGGCGTCGTCACCGTCGGCGGCGTAATCGCGGAAGGCAATCACCCGCACGCGCAGCTGCGCGATGGTCTTCTGCTTATTGGTCATCATGCGCTGCACGTCCTGATAAAAATTCAGCGCGTTATCCTTGACCTTTTCGATCAGGCCGCCCATGCTGCCCGTTGCGTCAATGCAGAACACCATGTCCACATTGTAGTCAAAGTTGAAGTTCATCATGTTGCATTCCTCCTGTGCTCAAAGCAGGCTGCCCGCCTGCTTGAATTTTTCGGCGCCCTTGGTGCTCTTGTAGATGTTGATGCGCAGCGCTGCCTCCCGGTCGTTCTGGGTGGCTTCGCGGTTTTCCGCCTGCTGCTCCGGCCGGATGTCCTCGCCGGAGAGCAGCCGCACCACGGTATCCAGCGAATACCGCCGCACCGGGTCCGTTTCCAGCATTCCCGCAATCAGCCGGGCCATATCCGCCGGGACGGCGTCGCCCAGCTTCAGCTCGTCGCCGCTCAGGAGACCTTCGAACAGGTAGTTATATTTGGTCCCGCTGACGAACTCCGGCACGCAGCCCTGGAAGATCTGGTGGAACAGCACGCCCAGCGCGAACACATCCAGGGGCTTGCCCACCTTGACGTCCTCTCCGGCCGCAAACAGATAGCCCTCCGGTGCCAGATAGACCACGTCGAAGTTGAAGCTTTCCGGGTCCGAAGGGGGTTCAGCCTCAAAAAAGCTGTTGTCGAAGTCGATGATCTTGGTGGTCAGCCCGCCCGACTGGCTTTTCTGCAGCAGGACGTTGTCCCACTTGAGGTCGCCATGAACGATGCCGACCTTGTGCAGCTTCCAGATGCTGTGGGCCAGCGTCTTGCACAAAAGCCGCTGCTGGGCCTGACCGGCGCTGCTCATCTGCGCAACGTCCTCCGGCGTGAGCTTCTCCGAAGGAATGCACGGCATTGCGATGTAATAGTGGCTCTCACAACGGAAAAAGTCCACGATGCGCACATCGTTGCCGTCCGAAGCTTCGTTGATCGTTTTGTAGAGCAGGGTCTTCTGGGCCTCGTACTTTTCGCAATACTTCCGCCGCTTTTCCGCCTGCTCGGGCGAATACATGGACGCATTCTGCGGGTAAACGGGGCTGAGGAACTCCTTCAAAAAGTAGTCCTGCCCATCCTTCTGCGCGATGCCCCACTTGCTGAAACCGGCGTTGTCGCTTTTCAGTGTGCCTGCAACAAGGTAGCCATTGTAGTCTGTATATCTCATTTCACGTCATCCTGTTCCGACAGATAATCCGCCGCATATTCCAGCCACAGCTGTTGCTGCTGCTCCTGTGTGCTGTCGTTCCACACCGCAAGGTAGGTTTCCAGCAGGGCCTTATGGCGGGGCTCGAAGGCCTTTTTCAGGTCCGCAAAGCTTGCATAGCCAAAGCACGCCAGACACATGGTGTAATCATCCGCCGAGATCTTTTTCAGGATGCCGAACAGCTTTTCGCGCCAGTCTTCGATGCTGCTGCTCTGGAGCAGGGTGTCCAGCAGCAGTGCCTCGAACTGGATGGGCGACTCCACATAGCCAAAGCAGCCGTCCGTGGCCGTGAGCACGATGCAGGGCTGGCTGCAGCTCACCTGCTTTTCGTGCAGGTGGAACGGCTTGGACGCACTGCACACGCTGGTCATGATGCCATCGCTGCGCATATCCGGGCCGTCCACGGTGTGCTGCACATCGTCCACGGTGATCTGCTTCAGGCCGTCTGCCGTCATAAGAAAGCCGCGCGAGTCGCCGCACCACAAAAAGTCGGCATCCACCCGGGACGGGCTGCAGCTGCACTTTGCCGCCGCAGCCGTCGTGGGGAAGTCCTTCGCCATGGAGCTGCGGATGCCGCTGCTGCCGCTGGCGTTCTCCTTGTAGCACTGCAGCGCCCGGGCAATGTCCTGTTCCAGCGCTGCGGGCGGCTCCTCGTTCTGGAACCAGTCGTAGGCCGCGCCGCTGGCGATGCGGGAGGCAAGGTACGCGCCGGTGTGTCCGCCATAGACGTCATACGCCCTTGCGCCGCTGCCGCCGCAGCCATCGAACACGCCCAGGAACACTTCTCCGTCGTGCGCGCCGAGGGCATAGCTGTCCTCGCACAGGTCCTGCTTTTTTTCACCGTTCACAAAGAACAGTGCCGAAAGCTCCAGCCCTGGGTCGGCAGTCTTCCGGGCCGTTTTCTTAGACAGTTTCATGCAGCTCCCCTTTTCCCGTATCTGCGGCCGGGGCCGTGCTTTCTGCGGCGGGCGCTGCGTCCTTCTGGGGCTCGTCGGCCGGGAGCAGGCTGTTCTCCTGCGGGGTCTCCGGCTCGCTGGCGGCCGGGACCGAGGCGGCGGGTTCTGCCGCCGGGGCCTTGCCCTGGGCCGCATCCACCGTCTGCTTCAGCTCGTTCAGCACTTCGCTCTGCTGCGCCTGTGCTTCCTGCAGCTGAGAAACGGTCTGCTTCAGCTCATCCAGCTTGGCGTTCGCGCTGTTCAGTGTGCGCTCCACACCGCCAAGCTTGAGGTTCAGCACGACCGCACACAGCAGCACCACCACGAGCACCGCCAGCAAAAGCACATTCCGCCCGCCCGCGTTCTTTTTGGGGGCCGGGCTGTGGGCCGGGGCGGGCCGTTCTTCCGGCTTCGGCTGCGGGACCGCCGCCTTCGGGGGCGGTGCTGCTTCCGGCTGCGCGGCGTCCTCACCGGATGCCTTGCGCAGCACGCCGAAGTAGCCGCTCGTGGCGAACAGGGGGCCCTGCTCTTTGCCGCATGCGGGGCAGCTCAGCTCATTTTTTGCAAGTCTTGTTCCGCAATATCTGCAAAACAATCCCTCCACGCTCCTTTCGTCTCATCGGCCGCCGGGCAGCCGTGTGCCCGGGCCGATGTACACCTGTTCCATTCCTCAGGCGGTCGCTGCGCTGGCGAGGGTCACAATGGCCACGATGACCACAACGCCCAAGCCGACAAAGAGCACGATGCCGCCGATGGTCGCAGAGTTCGACACCTGCTCACGGTACTGATCCTGTGCTTCCTGGCCGATCAGCAGGCGGCACTCAGCCTTTTTGCCGTCGGTGGAGGTCACGGTGATGGTGGTCTCGCCGTCGCCCACGGCCGTCACCCAGCCGCTCTCGGTCACGGTGGCCACCGCCGGGTTGCTGGAAGTCCAGCTCTGGACCTGCACGCGAGAATCCTTTACCAGATAGTCGCCCAGGTTGAACACGTCACCGGACTTGATGTTGCCCAGCTTACCGGACTCCAGCATGGTGCGGCTGGTGCTGCCGTAGGATGCTGCGCGTTCGTACGAGAAGTACAGCGCACCGATGCGGGAGGAAACGGTCACAATATAAGAAGCGGTGCCCTCGTTGGTGGAAACCGTGATGCGGGTAGAGCCCTCATTGTAAGCCGTCACCACGCCGCTGGAGCTGACGGTGGCAACGTTGGGGTTGCTGCTGGACCAGTTCTTGTAATTGATCGTGCCGTAGGAATCGCTGATGCGCATCTGCGCGGTGGGGTGCAGGTCGTCGTAGTCAATGGTCAGCGAGCTGGGGGAGCAGCTCAGTTCCAGGCTTGCGTTCTTGACCGTATAGTAGTATTTGCTGGTCTTTTCCGGGTCGTCCTTGCGCACAGCGGTAACGGTGGCAGAGCCAAGGCCCTGTGCGGTGACACGGCCCTTCTGGTCCACGGTCACCACCGAGGTGTCCGAGCTAGACCAGGAATAGTTGGTGTTGCTGGTGAAGCCGACGCTCACCGTCTCGGACGGGTGCGTGTTGCTGGCGTAGCGCACGAGGGTGCGGAACTCGATCAGGTTTTCCTCCTCCAGTGCTTCGGCCTGCACTTCGTCCGGTGCTTCCGCGGTGGCGGCCTGCTCCGGCGCTGCCTCGGTCTCCGGCAGCTGCGCCGCAAACGCAGGCACCGTGAACTGCAGCGCAAGCGCTGCCGTCAGGGCCATGGCCACAAATTTCATCTTTCTCATGTCAAATTCCTCCTTAAATGCTTAATATACAACATGAACAGATGCAAGCATCCGTCTGTTCTGATCGTAGAACCGGACCTGATATTCGCCCGGGTCGCCGGGGCAGGCGGGGTCGAAGCGGTAGCTGCCGCTGCCAAAGCTGCCGATCTTGCCAAGGGAATAGCTCTTGCCCGTTGCGGTCTGGACCAGCTCCATGGAGATATCCACCGTCTGGCCTTCCGCATTCAGCGTAAACGTGATGACGCCGTTGCCATCCTGCGAGGCCGAAGCCGTGTAGCTGGGTGCCGGCTCATTCTGCTCAAAGTACGCCGTAAAGGTCACATTCTGGGTAAAGTTCGTGTCCGTGCGGGTGGCGCTGGTGGAGCCGTCGCTCCAGCGCACAAAGTGGTAGTTGTTCCCCGGCACGGCCGTGACCGTGAAGCTCTTGCCCTCGTTCTGCTTGACCGTGTACTGCAGGCTGCTCTTGCCGGAGCTGCTGCCGCCCGTCAGTGAACCGCTGCCGGACACCTTATAGCTCACCGTATAGCTGGGCACCTGCGGTGCGGTGGACGACGCCGGAGTGCTGCTGGACGAGCCGGACGACGAGCTCACCGGCTTGCTGTCGGGTTTGCTGTCGGGCGTACTGTCCGGTTTGCTGTCCGGGACCGAGGTGCTTGCCGGTTCCTCGGAGCTGGACGGCTCCTCTGAATCGGGTTCGTCCGAGGTCACGCTGCTGCTCTCGGACGAAGCGTCCCGGCTGGAAGACGAGCTGACCGAACGGGAAGAAGACGTCTGCGCCGGGGTGTTGGCCGGGCGGGAGCCCTGGCCCAGCAGCAGCACGGCTGCGGCAGCCAGCGCCGCCAGCGCGACCGCCAGCACCACAAGGATGCCGCCGCGCTTCTTTTTGGGTTTTTTGGGTTCATCCGGTTTGCCCGGCCCTTCTCCGCCGGACGGCGGTTCTGTTTCCTTGTGACCGCCTGCACCGCCGGTGCCGCCCGGGTACGGGAACTCGTCCTTCGGCACACCGGCGGCGGGCCTTGCCGCGCCGCACACGCCGCACACCTTTACCTGCTCCGAGTTTTCGGCATCGCAGGCCGGGCAGACCCAGGTCGGGTTCCAGGGGTTTGCGCTGTAGGAATAAATGGGGTAACACTGCCCCGCACTGACGACCTCATCCGTTTCCTCTGCGTGCGAGCTATTGATCTTCACGCCGCTGCGGGTCGTTTCTTCTGCTGCGGTTTTCTCCTCCACGGTTCAAATCCTTTCTTGGGACGTTTTGCCGGAGCGCTCTCCGGGGTCCGTTTTTCTCCTGTTCTCACTCAAAGGCTGGGTGCCTGATGGAAATGCGTATTCTTCTTTTCGCTCCTGGCCGCGCCCGCAGCCCCGCTGATGCGCACGCTTGTTTCCGGGGCAGCTGCAGCCGGTGCCGCAGGAGCTGCCGGGGCAGCGGGTTCTGCGCAGCCGTAATTCGCAGCGGCAGGAGCCGAGGGTTCTGCATAGCCATAGCTCGCCGCAGCCGGGGCAGCAGGTTCAGCGTAACCATAGTCCGCTGCCGTGGGGGCAGAAGGTTCGGCATAACCATAAGCGGGTGCGGCAGGCGCGGCGCAGCCGTAACTCCCCGCAGAGGGGGTGACACGCTCGGTGCGGTCATCCGTCGGCCAGAACGGTGCCGGTTCCGGGTCGGGCAGGGGCGCGGCCGCGTTCTTCTCCCCGGCCGGGTGGGTGGGGAACACATAAAGCGTGGCCTCGCCGTCGTCCGGCACCGGGGGCTCTGCCGGGGCACTGGGCCGCACCGGGACATCCGGGCTGGGTGCGCTGGACGGCACCGTGCTGCGCGGCGGCACAGGGGCCGGGGCAGGCGCTGCGGGCGCATGCGGCACGGCGCTGCCCGTGTCGGCGGCCGCTCCCGCCAGGCACACCGCTGCCACGATCAGATACAAGATCGTCAGGGCCACATCCAGCTTGAACCAGCCGGTCGGCTCCACCGTGGTAAAGTTCGCCCAGGCCATGCCCTCGATGCGGGCCGCCTTTTTCAGCCGTTCAAAGATATAGAACAGCGCGGCCACATGGGCGGCCGCCAGAGCGATCTGCACCCCGTGCACATTTTTCTGCTCGGTTCTGGAGGCGTTCTGGGCAAGCACAAAGGTGCTGCCCAGCATACCGCCCGCCAGCAGCAGCGCCGCAAAGGCCGTCAGCGACCCCTGCGGCAGGCTTGCGTTATCCTGCGTGTAATAGCGGGAGTTGTCTTCCTCGCTGAGGAACCAGCTGCTTTTCGTGTTGCCGTCGTCATCAAAACCGAAGCCGGTGGCCGTCTGAAACCCGCTCACGTTCATCTGGACGCCCTCGCAGGAGACCAGGAACAGCGGGCAGAAAAACAGCACCACCGCCAGCAGCGCCGCAACGCGCATGATATGGCGGCCATACTTCTGCAGCCACCCCACCAGCTGGCTCAGGCTGGTCTCGCTGCGCACCGGCACCGCCGTGTGGCCTGCCGCCGTCTCGGTGACCAGCGGGCTGCCGCATTTTTCGCAGAACCGGTTGCTGTCGCTCATTCTTGCGCCGCACTTTGTACAGATCTTCATTGTTGCCTCCTCTGTCTTTCCATGCTGCAATGCTCCCCTTCCCGGGCCGGTTTCCGCAGCACAGCCCAGGCGTTCGTGTGCCGATTTTACGGCACAGCATTCTACTTCCTACGACTCCTTCCGTCAAGCATCGTCATTCCAAAATGCCCCCAAAATCCGGAGAGACGCTTTGGCGGCCTTGGCATTCTGCCCAGAGTTTCCCCGCGTGCCTTGTGCAAAACAGTAAAACTTTGGGGTGCAAAAAAGCGGCAGCCTCCCACACAGGGACGCTGCCGCTTTGGCACATACATTACATGGCGATCCAGCCCAGGGCGTTTGCCACCGAGCTGACGAGGATGATGACTGCAAAAATGGGGCACAGATACCGTACCATGAAGTTGAACACCTTCTGGCGGCGGAAGGGCTTGCCCTCGCGGGTGACCTCCTGTTCGATGCGCTCCACACCGACGACGCGGGACACCAGCAGGCAGGTGGCGATGGCCGCAATGGGCATCATGACCGAGTTGGTGAGGAAATCGAAGAAGTCCAGGAACTGCATCCCGAACACGGTCACGCCTGCCAGCGGGCCGTAGCCCAGCGCGGACAGGCTGCCCAGTGCCAGCATGATGATGCCGATCATGAACGTAGCGCGCTCACGGCTCCAGCCCAGCTCGTCCTCAAAGGTGGAGACGGCGCTCTCGGTCAGGGCGATGGAGCTGGTAATTGCCGCGAACAGCACCAGCAAAAAGAACAGCGTGCCCACCACATGGCCCAGGCCCATGCTCTCGAACACTTTGGGGATGGTGATGAACATCAGTGCGGGGCCCGCCTGCAGGGTGTCCGGGTCGCCGCCGGAGAAGGAGAACACCGCCGGGATGATCATCAGGCCCGCCATGACCGCAATGGCCGTGTCGAACACTTCCACATTCTCGGTGGACTCCTCAATGGAGATGTTCTCCTTCATATAGGAGCCGAAGGTGACCAGGATGCCCATGGCGATGGACAGCGAGTAGAACATCTGGCCCATGGCGGTGACCACGGTCATCCAGGAGAAGTTGGAAACGTTGGGCACCAGAAAGTACTTGACGCCTTCCAGCGCACCGGGGCGGGTAACCGAGTACCCGGCAATGACCACCGACAGCACCACCAGAATGGGCATCATCACCTTGGAGACGCGCTCCACGCCGTTGCGCACGCCCGCAAAGATGATGGCCAGCGTAGCGCCCGTGAAGATGACGAAGCACACCTCAGCCGACAGGCCGCTGGCGATGAAACTGGAGAAGTAGCCGTCCTGGGCCAGCTCGCTGCCGTGGCCGCTGACGTAATCCGCCAGATAGCGGATGACCCAGCCGCCGATGACCGAGTAGTACGGCACGATCAGGATGGGGATGATGGCGTTGATCCAGCCGCCGAACCGCAGGCCCGCGCTTTTGCCAAAGGCCCCGAAGGCGCTCACCGGGCTTTTCTTGGTCATGCGGCCCAGGGCCGTTTCCGCCGTGATCATGGTGTAGCCAAAGGTGACGGCCAGCACGATGTACACCAGCAGGAAGATGCCGCCGCCGTATTTTGCCGCCAGATACGGGAAACGCCAGATGTTGCCCAGGCCCACCGACGCGCCCGCCGCCGACAGCACGAAGCCGATCTTGCCGGAGAAAGCACTCCGGTTATGTTGTCTTGCCATAAAATTCCACGCTCCTATCCTTTTTTCCAATTCACAAGTAGGGCAAGTGTACCACAAGCGGGATGCAATTACAATCTTTCTTTCTGATTTTTACGCAAATTCGATTTTTTCACATGCAAAGTGAAACACGTTGTTTTCCCATTCCGTTCAGATGAAACATTGGCAGGCCCGTTTTGCTTGACTTTCGGCAGGCAAAGGCGTATACTGCGGGGCAGTGAAATATTCGGCTATGACGAGAACAAGTACCCGGGTGGAGCGCTTCAGAGAGCTGCCGGTGGATGCAAGGCAGTGCAGGAACCCCGTGGGAAGATC
>ERZ772872.2054-NODE-2054-length-17086-cov-8.579414_pt1 | contig 17086 bp, 10 predicted proteins | sample MGYA00512132_ERZ772872 | MGnify/ENA primary metagenome ERZ772872 (study PRJEB29015, sample SAMEA2737724) | human gut metagenome | biome: human gut; feature: human-associated habitat; material: faeces | place: China | collected 2012 ...
ACGAAAAATTTGACGACGCATCTGTCGCACAATCTTTGTGCGGTATTGCCCTAAACAATTCGAAAAAACTGCACCGCAGGTCTGCGTACAAGCAGAAAGCGGTGCGGTTTTTTTGTGCGTTGCACTGGAAAATGTCAATATTGTATCCCACAAATCCGCATAAGAAATACACGAATCAGCGAGGTTCTTTTATCCATTCCGTCAATTGACAGATCATGCAGGATATGGTAAACTAACAATAAAGGAGGGAATCCACCAAAAAGCACCAAATACACAAAAAACGAATTCGGCAGTTGTACATTCATACAAATAAGCCCGAAATCCGTTGACAAAAATGTATAATAGTGCTATAATATTCGATAGAAGGTTCTGTGCGTTTTCCGATTTGGCAATGAGAGGAAGGATACACGATGAAACGCATTTGGAAAAAAATGATGGCGATTTTAATGGCAGTATTTCTGGTATGCACAACATTGGTGCTTGCGGGCGGAGCCGAAGTTGTTTCTGCACTGGCAGAGGCAGGCGGGAATACACCGGAGGTAACGGACGGGGCAGATGCACAGCAGTTCGCCGACAATTCCGGCGATATTATTATAGGGAACATTTCGATCGAGCTGGATCAGCTGATCAAAAACCACTATATGGTCACTGTGCCGGTCACCATGCCCAATAACCCCGGCTTTACCGTTCTGCAATTTGGTGTAAAATGGGATGTGACACGCATGTCCGTGCAGGGTGCACGTTCTACCGGCAACATGAAGCTGCCGATTCTCACCATTGCCAATGACAAAAGGCAGATCTGGATGATGTTCATTGAGAACGACTGCAAGGAAACCAATATCAGTTCCCTGACAGCAGAGATCAATCCGGATGTCAAGGTGGGGGATACATTTGTGCTGGAAGGGGCTTATGCGGACTATGCCGACAACAAGGCTCTGTACAAAGACAAGACGATGAAATCACATGACCTGAATATTGTTTCCGGTACGATCACCATTGTGGACAGCGTTGTGCCGGAAGTAAAACTGCAGATCGGAGAAGTCAGACCTTCTATGCGGGATCTGGATGAGAACGACTATATGGTAGAAGTGCCGGTGACCGCAGAAGCGAACAATGGCTTTAGCGACATGGTGTTTGGCTTCCGCTGGGATGCCAGCAAGGTGACAGCAGAACCGCCGTCCGGCAATATACCGGAAGGGCTTTCTCTGATCCCCACCATTGACAACCAAAACGGTGTCGGGTGGATCCATGTCATTGCCGACAGCACCTATACCGGCAGCGACATCTGTACGCTGCGGTTCACAGTACCGGACAATACGAAGCCGGGGTCGATCTATGACATTACCGGTTGCAGCAGTGATGGAGATACAAAGGCATCGGTTGCCAACCACTCCGGCACTGCGGGTACGCTGACCATCAACAACGGCAGAATTTTTGCCACTTCCACCCAGGCGGCGAATTCTTTTGCATTCGGTAAGGTGACGATTCCGGACATTTCCATTTCCATGGAAGATCTGGAGCAGAGCGATCACCTGATCTCCGTGCCGATTACGATCACGTCAAACAGCTGCTTTACCATGCTGGCGTTCGGTGTCAGCTGGGACACCAACGATTTGAGCATTGTCAGCTGCACCTGTGATGATACCAAGAATCTGGGCATGATCGAATCCTATTCCGATGACAACAACGGCATCTGGATGCAGTTTCTCTATCGCGGCCCCTATGATGCTTTTACAGGAACGGCACTGTGTACGCTGACGTTCCGTGTGCGGTCGGATATATCGCTGGGCGACAAGATCATGCTGAATCCGCAGGAACTGAGCCCCGACGGCGACAGCATGATTATCGTCAGCACCAAGGGCACCTTTGGTGACCTGAACATGCAAAAGGGCACCATCAGTCTGGTGTCGGCAAATGAGCTGACTGCGGCGGCAACCGTAAAGATCAGCGATGTGGAAATTGATACCTATCATTTGTGGCTCAAGAGCTATGTGGTAGATGTGCCCATTGTCCTGAAACGGAATACCGGTGTGTCCTATCTGTCTATGGGCGTTTTCTATGACGAAACCATTGCACAGGCGAAGGAACTGCAAAGTGTGGACATCGATCAGATCGGTGTAATGGACGACTTTAGCCAGCGGTCCAGTGCAGTGGTAAGCTCCGGCTGGCTGGAATTCCACAGCGTAGACCCCAGCAGCGGGTATGTCTACAGCGGCACCACGCTGGGCGTGCTGAAGCTCAAGCTGGACGAAAGCGTCAAGGCAGGCGATGTGATCGACCTGTCTGCGGTATCGATCTCGCCTACCGGTGCAGTAGCCACGGTAGAGATCGCCGACGGTTCCCGTTCTTCTCCGGCACTGGTTTCCGGCTCGATCCGCATCACGGAAGCCGCAACCACAACACCGGCGGAAACGACCACTTCGGCGGAACAGACCACCGAAACGGAAACCACTGTGACAACGACCGCCGCGACGGAAGAAACGACGATTTCGGAAACAGAAACCACTACTGTTACGGAAACGACTTCTGCCGAAACTACAACAGAAACGACTACGGAAACCACAGAAACTACCACCGAAGAAACCACTGTGGCTTCTACAGAAACTACAGCAGCGACTACCACAGGACATACCACTGCAATCAAGACTGACCACCTGAACCGGACAACACTGCGGGTACGTGCCGGACAAACCAGCCGCCTGCAATTTTATCCGGCAGAGGGCAACGGGGACGACTGTGTCTGGATGAGTTCGGATACAGATATTGTCAAGCTTGCTCCTGGAAACACCTCCGCGGAAATCATGCTCACCTGCAACCGTGTGGGAACGGCAGAGGTGTCGGTGCTGTATGACGGGCAGGTGCATACCTGTAGTGTTCGTGTGGTATCCGGCGACAGCGAAGCTGCCGGCGATGTCAACGTCGACAATCAGACAGATCTGTCTGATCTGGTGATGCTGAATCACATGCTGCTGGGGCAGATTCCCACAGGAGATGCCGCATCTCAAAGTGCTGACATCAACGGTGACGGGTATCTGGACAACTGTGACGTTCTGCTGCTGATGCAGATGCTCCTGAATCAGGGATTGCTACAGTAGGCTTTTTGAAATTTAGAACAAGAAAAGCGGTACAGAATTTCTGTGCCGCTTTTTGGTTCTGTAAAGACAACACCGCACAAAGAGCGTCTGGCGACTTTGTGCGGTGTTGCCTATGCAATTTATGGGTGAGAAAAATGGGGCTGGGCGTGTTCATTTTTGCGGCTGCATTGACTTCTGGTAAAAAATATGCTAAACTGAACAGGAGAACATTTGCGGCGGCATGGTATCAAGTCCGGCGGTGCTGTTCGGAAAAGGAGGGACTTCTGTGGTACAATTCTGGGTTGGCATGCGGCGGCTGACAGCACACTGGAAACCGCTGATACTGTTTGAAATTCTTTGGAAACTGGTGACGCTGCTGGTGATTGCACCGGCGTGTGCCGGTCTGATCCAGCTGGCGATCCATCTGGCGAAGCTGAAATATCTCACCACCTCCAACCTGCTGCAGTTCCTCCGTTCCCCGTGGACGATTCTGCTGCTGGCAGTGCTGTTGCTGCTGGCGGCGTTGTATACCCTGTTTGAAATTGCGGCAGTCTGTATCTGTTTCCGGCAGTCCCGCTTTCAGAAAGTCCGTACCACGCTGGGGCGAATGGTGCGTTCCGGTTTGCAGTCGGTGCTGCACTTCTTTCGGGGCGGCGGACCGTTTCTGGTGCTGCATCTGCTGGTACTGATTCCGCTGATGCAGTTTTCGGCGACTTCCGGTATTTTTACCGCAATGGGCATTCCGGATTTTCTCGCCTACTATATGACGAAAAAGGAATTCCTGCTGCCGATTTATGTGGCGGCGATCATTCTGTGCTGTCTGCTTTCCGTTCGCTGGGTGTTTTCCAGCGTGCTGTTCACCCAGAACCAGTGCAGCTACCGCAGTGCCAGAGCCACCAGCGTACAGCTGGTGCGGGGGCGTTTCTGGCAGACGTTCTTCTCCGTGCTGGTGTGGAACTGCTGCTATTTCGCCGCTTTGCTGGTGTTCCTGTGTATGATTACGGTGGTCGTGCTGATGGTGATTCGTGCTACCGGCAGCAATGATCTTATCATGTCGCAGGCAATGCGGATTCTGAAACTGCTGATTCAGATCGTGCTGTGGAGTTTCTCGTTTTTTGCCACGCCGATCTGCATGGCACACCTGACGGCTCTGCTGGAGAAACGCTGTGTGCAGATGCCGGAGGTGGTGCTTCCGGAACCGATCCCGTTGAGCCGGAGTGCCAAGCCGTTTCGCCGGAGCACGGCAGTTCTGACGGCATGCTGCTTTACGGTGGCGGCTCTGGGGCTGAATCTTTCGTATGTGTACAGCGTTTTCACCGGCAAGGCGAATTTCCGTCTGGCACTGTTCCAGAATCCCACTGTTATGGCACATCGGGGACTTTCTGCCGATGCACCGGAAAACACTCTCTACGCCTTTTCCGATGCCATTTCGGCGGGGGCGGATTTCATTGAACTGGACGTGCAGCAGACCAGGGACGGCGTACTGGTGGTGATGCACGATTCCAATCTGAAACGCACCACCGGTGTGAACAAGAACATCTGGGACGTGGACTATGCGGACATTCAGAATCTGGACGCAGGCAGCTGGTTCGATCCGGCGTATGCCAACGCCAGAATCCCCACGCTGGAAGAAACGCTGCAATTCGTGGACAAGCGGGCGAGGCTGAACATCGAGATCAAGCCCACCAAGCACGGTTCCGATACGCTGGAGCAGGACGTGGCAGAGTTGATCACCCGGTATCAGTACACCGATGCCTGCTATGTGACATCGTTTTCCTACGGCTCGCTGAAAAAGGTCAAGGAAGTCAATCCGGAGATTCGCACCGGCTATCTCATGAGCGTGGCATACGGGCAGTTTTACTCCCTGAAGTATGCGGACGCGTTCAGTCTGAACAAGGTGTTCGTCACCAGTCAGGTAGTCAACGCCGCCCACCAGCAGGGCAAGCAGATATTCGCATGGACGGTGAACAGCATGTCCGAGGTGCGGAGCCTGTGCAATCTCCACGTGGACAGCATCATCACGGACGATCCGGTCATGGTGCAGAATGTGATCTCGCGGGACAGCACCGGCGAAACGCTGCGGTCTGTGCTGGACTATTTTATCAATTGAGGGGTACTTTTCAGTCGGGCTGGCAGCCCACGCATCTATTTGTCAACGTTTTACACCCCACCTCACGAAAGGAGAATCCCCATGCACCTATTCGCCGCCCCCGTTCCCGCCGGCAAAAAGGCTCTGGAACACGAAACCGCTTACCGGCTGCTGGCGTATGCGGTGCAGGAGGTTTACGGGCTGCCCCTGCCGGAAATTGCCTGCGACTCCCGCGGCAAGCCCTTTTTTCCACAGCGGCAGGAGATCTGTTTCAACCTTAGCCACTGCCGCGGGCTGGCAGTCTGTGGCATCTCGGCGTTTCCGCTGGGGGTAGACTGCGAAAGCATTCGCTCTCTGCGGGAGGGGGTGCTGCGGCGTTCCTTTGCACCGGAGGAGGTGCTCGCTGTCATGGAAAGCCCCCCGCCGGACGAAACTTTTTTCCGGTTCTGGACGCTGAAAGAAGCGTTTGTCAAGGCTCTGGGCGTGGGCATCTCCTACCCGCTGCACACGGCGGTGTTTGCGTTGGACGGGGAAGATGTCACTCGCCACCCCCAGGGCTGGCAGTTCCGGCAGTTCCGGCTGGACAGCGGGCATGTGGTGTCCTGCTGCGGAGCATCGGAGGACACGCTGCCGGAAGAACTCCACGTTGTGTCATTCTAAGGAAACACTGAATAAAGCCCGCCTGACGGCTTTGTACGCAATCTGCTTGCAGATTTTCCGTCATATTGCCCAGAAATCCCTTGCCATACGGCAGTATGCCTGCGGAATTTCTATGCAATCTGCCGAAAAATCTGACTACGCATCTTACGCACAAGCTTTATTCAGTGTTTCCCTAACCGAAAATGGAAAATTATTTTCCAGCATTTATACATTTTGCAAGAAAGTCGCCTTTGGCGGCTTTTTTCTTTGTGGATTCCTCCAAAAATCGGGATTTTCTGCAAAGGTCGTGAAAAATTCACATTTCATTATTTGACTTGTGGTATAATAGACATAGAAGGATATGCCATATGTTCGAAAGGAGTTTGGTGAAGATGAAAACACGATCGCATACCGCAAACACCAGCAGGAGCCTGCCGTCACGAGTTATGGTGGTGCTGCTCTCCGCGGTGCTGTTTTGTACAGGGCTGTCGCTGGGCAGCTTTGCTTCGGCGGAAGAACTGCCGGTATTGGAAACGGACGTATCGCAGGGGAGTTCCGGCAACCTGCTGATCGGCATTCAGGGCACGTATATTGACCAGATCAGCGAGGCACTGGACTTAATCAACAGCTACCGGCTGGAAGCCTGCCAGAACGGTTATCCCAACCCTGACGGCAGCGGCAGCCTGACTATGAGCGACTATGAGCCGATCCAGTGGTCGGACGGACTGGAGTATATCGCACGGATCCGTGCCGCAGAGGCTTCCCAGACAGAAGATCATGTGCGTACCAACGGAGAAAGCTGCTTTGCCATTCAGGCACCGGCGGGGACGTCTTCTCACGGAGAGTGTCTTGCATGGAACCGTGAGAAGAATATGCTGCATGGTATCGAGCAGTGGTACGGCGAGAAGGAGTCCTATCTGATCGACAGCAGCAGTGCCGCCGGTCACTATAGAAGCATGATCTCTCCTGGCAGCCGCTATATCGGTATCGGTGCGTTCTACACCTCTACGGCAACCTATGCCAATACCACCTGTGCGGAATTCAGTTCCGGCAAGGGCTCGGACAGCCTCAGCTTCACCTATGGGGAGTGTATCCAGAAGCTGGAGGTTCCCGCAAGTGATGTGACTGTAATGGACGATTCTGTGCAGAGTGTCATGTCCTACGGCGATACCCAGACCTTGCAGCTGAAGATCCGGTACAGCAACCGGAAAGGCTTTACGCTACAGGAACCGGTATCGTGGAGCAGTTCGGACACCGATGTGGTATCCGTCAGCGGTAACACTGCCACTGCTGTGGGCTACGGCACGGCAACGCTGACAGCTGTAGTCAACGGTCTTTCTTACACATTTTCTGTTACCGTGGACGACAATGTCACCGTGACCACCACCGAACCCAACGAGTTGGAGGACACCATGTGTCTGAAATTCGCGGATCTGGAAATGTCGCTGGAGGAATTGCAGGCGAACAACTATCGGGTGGAAATGCCCCTTTATGTCAGCCAGAGTTTTAGCGATATGAACTTCAACGTCGTTGATAATCCCAGTCTGACGAATGTGAAGTGCGATTTCGGGGACAAGATCATCACGTCTTCTGCCAGCAGCGGCTATTCGACTTCGTATCTGCTGCGTGTGTATCTGTCGCATACCGAGCAGGAAGCCGGTTGGATCGGCACGATCACCTACCAGCTGCCGGAGAATACCAAGGCGGGGGATACGTTCTCGGTGGATTTCCGCATACTCAAAAGCAGCTACTGGATCAGCACTTCCGGAGAATCCAGCAAGATGCAGGGGGAGAGTGGCTCGATCACCATTACCGGTGCGGAGGAAACTACCACGACCACAGAAGAAACTACCACCACAGAAACAACGATGACCACCACGACCACTTCGACTACAACAACTTCTGCAACAACCACAACGACGACAACGATGACTACTACCACCACAGAGGAAACCACTGCGACTACTGCGGAAACGACTACAACTACCGCGACCAGCACTACAGCGGAGCCGCTGCAAAAGAATCTGACGGTTTCGCTGGGAAGAGTGGAAGTGGGCGCAGATGAATACGAGCAGGATCACATTGTGAGCGTTCCGATCTATATTGATCGGGAGTGTTCCGCTTTGAACTTCGGCATCAGCTGGGACAGCCGTCTGACGTATCTGGACAGCAGTGCTGACTATGGTGCGTACTCCAGTGCGGAGGCGGACGGTTTTGTCTGGCTGGTAAATGCATCGATCAGCAATATTCCGGCAGGAAAGATCGGAACGCTTCGGTTCCGGCTGCCGGACGATGCAGAGGCAGGAGATGTCTATGTGGTCAACTTGTCTGCACGTGCCGCCAGTGGTGCCGATGCCATGTGGCTGGATAATGTGAACGGACAAAAAGGCACACCGTTGGTGCAGGGCAGTACGATCACAATTACAATTGCTCCGGCACCTACGACCACCGCACCGGATACCGGCAGCGTGCTCTATGGTGATGTCAATCTGGACGGCAAGGTGGATATATCCGATGCCGTGCTGACCAACAAGGCGGTTTCTGGTGTGGTAATGCTGAACAAGCAGCAGTATCAGAATGCCGACTGTGATGCCAGCGGCGAGGTCAATGCCGATGATGCCACCCTGCTGATGAAATTTCTGGTGCATATTGTGACTGTTTTGCCTGATGCGGCATAAAAATTGCCGCGTATTCCGGCAAAAAAACCCTTGACAAATGCGGCATTCTGGCGTATAATAAAAATAAAGAGAGAGCATACCAGTAGACGGTCTGCTCCCACTGCATAGAGGTTAAAGAATAACCGCCACAGTTTTGGGAGAAGTGGGGCGGTTATTTCTTTTTCTTGCCGTGGTGATTCTGATTACTATTTTTATGATTATAGTAAATGTATACGATCAAATTGGCTAAGGACAGCAGAACACTGCAAATCTTCAGCAAATCACCAAAGGTGACATATTGATCCATCATACTGATCACCTCCCATCTGTTCAAATGAGCAGTGGGAGCAGAAACAAACCGCCTACCGTTATTGGTATGCCCTCAAGTTATTAGTATATCATATCTTGCAAAAAATGTCAAATGCAAGCCGCCGCATCATTGCCGGAGTTCTCTGGTGATGGTGCGGTTTTTTGTTGCCAGTCAGTGCCGCCTTGACAAAATGCAACATTCTGTTCTTTGGAACTTGACTTTTTCGAGAAAATATGGTATTCTATTTTTGTCGCATTTGTGATAAAAAGAAAGAATCTGATGAACAGATGACGCGGGAAAGGAATGCATTTCTATGATACAGAGAAAAACCTGCCTTGGGGGAATTGCAGCAGCGGCGGCATTACTGCTGGCTGTGACCGGCTGCGGAAAGTCGTATCCTGCTAAAAACGCTGCCCAAAAGGCGGAAACCAGTGCCGCATCAGAAAGCACAGAAGCTGCTGATGCGGAGAGCCGTCCGGCGGTGGAGCAGGCGGATTTCCAGCTGAAACCGTATGCCATGGACGGAATCGGGTGTGCGGTAGAAGTGCCGGACACCTTTACAACCGGCTCCGGCAACTCTGCTGTTTCCGGCAGACTGTCCTTTGACGGCACGGAAAGCGATGATGCCATTGTTGTCGCAGCGTATGATGCCCAGCCGGAAGAAGAATTCAACCAATTTCAGGAAGACGACCTGTTCGAACTGATTAACTTTTCGACCACGCTGCCGCAGCTGCAATATTTTCGGGAAACGGAAATTGCCCATGCGGAAAATATGCCCTGTAAGGCGTTTGTGGGCGAAACACTGGGGACAATTGCCGGAGAGGATACCTATGTGACGATTCTGGCGGTCAACTGTCCTGCACAGGACAAAATGTACGTCTTTTCCATGCGGGACAAGACCGGCGAGTTCCAGAACTACCGCGATCAGCTGGCAGACCACATCTATCTGAATGAAACCGGCTATGTGGTAGAGAACGACCAGTTGGCTGATGCACCGGAACCGGAGCCGCTGTCCTATTCCAACGACACCATTGGATACCAGATCGATTTGCCTGAGAAGTGGGAACGGGTCACTGACACCAGCCATTTTTACGGGCTGGAATCGCTGGCTTCCCAGTATGACGGCTATGACCTGTTCATGAACCGCGATCGGGACTATGCCATTGTGGCAGCCAAGTCCATGACGGTTTCCGATACGGAATTCTATGCGGCAATGGAACAGTACAAATCCATGTGGACAGGTGCCGGCGGCAATGAACTGGTCACCTCCAAGGAGTGCACCGTGTGGGGCTATGCGGCATATCAGCTGGTCATCAATCACACAGCCGGTGCAGATCCCACCACCAGTGTGACGTGGCTCATCAACAAAACCGGCGATCAGTCCAAGTGGCTGCTGGTTCGTTACTGTTACCGTGAGGACAGTGCGGCAGAATTTGCAGACACGCTGATCAACAGCATTCATCTGCAATAAGACCATTTTTTACAAAAAATAGTTTTCCCAGTCCGGCAGCCGCCGGACTTTTTTTGTTTTGTCAGGCGAAAATATGACAGGATCTCTGAAAAAGTTACAATTTGGATAGAAGAATCTTGCTCGGTTTCCTCTGAAATTCGTAGAAAAGCAACACTTTTCCACACAAAAAATTGTGCAGATATGCAAAAGTTCAGGGAGAACCTGCCGGAAAGTCTTGCAAAACGGTTACAAACATGGTATAATAGCATTTGTACGGTGACCACCGCCGTGAGGGGACAACCTCTTCTCACGGAAATGATGTCTGCCGTTCGTCCTTGCCTGTGACAGACAGGCGGGCGAGGCAATGCAGGCGGCACACAAGTTCTGGGGCGGATCGTCTGGCTGTGACAGATCCTTTGATCCGACAGGACAATGCCGGCAGAGCACGGCGTATCCCTTCCGCTTTCAGGACCGGACAGGCGTGTGCAGCACGACGCATTGCAGCGGCAGGTTCCTCCGTACATCTGCGATGCAGCGACTGCTGACAACGCAAAATTCTCAAAGGAGCGTTTTTATGCGTAAGAAAATCATGGCAGTCGTTTTATCCTGTCTTACTATTTTCGCTTTGGTCGCTTCGTCCTTTGCGGTGACGTTTTCCGCGTCTGCCGTTTCCGTGGACGAAATGACAAAAGCCGCTGTACAGATCATCTCTCGGAGCGAGGGTACCTATGGTACGATCAATCCCAATGATAACGGTGCAGTCAGCATCGGTATGTTACAGTGGCATGCAGACCGTGCCCTCCAGCTGATGCGTTCGATCGCAAACGCAGACACTGGCTCGGCACAATCCATTCTGGGAAGCTCGTTCTATAACGATGTGATGAATGCTTCCAACTGGAACTCCCGTACATTTTCCAGTGCAGAGAGCACGGCAGCTTCCAACCTGCTGACTACCGCTGCCGGAAAGTCCAAGCAGGACGCACTGGCGTACAGTGACGTACAGGGCTATATCAGTGCCGGACAGAATCTGGGCATCTCCAACGCCGGCGTGCTGGTGTATTATGCCGAACTGTACAACCGCGGCATGGGCGTTGCAAAACGGATTCTGAACGCGGCGGCAGGCGGCGGCTCTTACAGCAGCGTGACACTGTCAAAGCTGCACACCACTGCACTGGCGAACAGTTCCAGCTATTACACCGACCGTCTGAACAATGCCTATAACACCATTGTTTCGCTGGGCTGGGGCGATGCCTCGGTTTCCGGCGGCGGGGACAACGGCAGCGGCGGCGGCTCCGTGGACACTTCCGATTTCTCGGAAAGCTATGCCGGTACATATACAGTGACGGCTTCGTCCCTGAACGTCCGCAGCACACCGTCTACCTCTGGTGCAAAGGTGGGCGTGCTCCCCAACGGGGCACAGGTAACTGTCACTTCTGCCAACGGCAGCTGGGCGGCGGTGTCCTATAACGGCATCAGCGGCTACTGCTCTATGGATTACCTGAAGCAGAATGCCGCACAGACGACCGCACCGGCAGAAACCACGGCTCCGGCACAGACCACCACCACGGCGACAACTGCAGCCACTTCGGATTTCAGCGAAAGCTATGCCGGCACCTACAGTGTGAACGCATCTTCTCTGAACATTCGCAGTGCCCCCACAACGTCCGCTTCCAAGGTGGGCAGCATTCCCAACGGGGCACAGGTGACTGTCACCTCCGGCAACGGCAAGTGGGCAGCGGTGTCCTATAACGGCATCAGCGGCTACTGCTCTATGGACTATCTGAAGCAGGCAGCTGCCCAGACCACGACCACAGAGGAAACTACCGCACCGGCAGAAACCACTACAACGACCGTTGAAACCACAACGACTGCTGCTTCACAGCAGGACACAGAACCGGCAGAAACCACGCCGATTGATATGAACCGTGTCGACGAAGCATATGTTTCGCTGTACGGTGATGTCAACTGTGACGGAACGATCGACATTCTGGATGCTGTGCTGCTGCAAAAGTACCTGAACGGCAGTGTGCAGCTGAACTATACACAGCTTGCCAACTCCGACTGCCAGAAGGACAGCCAGCTGGACATCACAGACGTGACCGTCCTGATGCAGTACCTGCTGAGAAGCTTCACTTCTTTACCGGTCGCATAATGTGACCAGCGAAAAAACTGGATAAAACGACAGCCCGCCGCATTCCGGCATATGGAATGCGGCGGGCTTTTTGTTTGTGGTGAATTGTTGTTAATTTGAGTACCACCTAAACTTGAACAAAAGATTTTACTTCCAATCTCTCCACCAGCTTCGCTGGTCCCCCTCGTACTGAGCGGTCCCCTCTGCCCTGCGGGCATCTCCCCACCCCGTGGGGAGTCACCCTTTTCAAGAGAGGCTTAATTCAAGGTAGTACTCAAGAACTTAGTGTAAGTACCAGTTACTTCTTCAGTCCTGCCCCACGCAGAGCACACTCATAGGTGATATCGAACAGGTCGTTGGTGTCTACCTTGCCGTTGCCGTCAATGTCGCCGGCTGTGGTGGGGAAGTAGGTGCTGCCGGCACCGTATGCACCAGATTCGGCAATCTGCTGCATGGTCCAGTAGATGTCGTTGATCTCATAGGGAACACCGTTGCAGTCTGCATCGCCGGCAATGGGGGACTCGTCGTACACACCGTCATTGTTGAAGTCGAATGACAGTTCACTGCACTTCTTTTCCATGTTGTAGTTGACCATGGCGTTGCTCTCCATGACAAACCGCAGGTAGTAAGCTGTGACATACTGTACAAAGTCGTGTTCGCTGCCCTCGAATGCGTTGATCGCATCATCGTTGTACTCCGGATTAATGGTAACAACCGTTTCCATGTTGGTGGTGAGTGCGAAGCCTGTGTCCTTCTTGGTAATGGTGATCGTCTGATTCGGTGCTACGTCAAAGGTAACCTTGGCGGCGTTCAGCGGGGAGAAGTTGTAGTTGCCCTCGTCATAAGCCATGCTGAACTCAAGCGGCAGGCTTGCGGTGTCGGTATTGGTGTAGGAAATGCTGTCGCCGGTGATGTCCACCTTGCACTTGGTTCCCACGTCATACGTTCTTTTGTCGTAGGGGCTGCTCATGGAGCCGCCCTGCGGATACTGCGATACTTCTACGCGGTAGCCCTTGCCCTTGAGGTAGAAGTCAAAGCCGTTGGAACGCTTGGTCTTTTCCAGATGGAATGCAGAGCCGGTGCCGTAGTAGTTGGAATCCGAGGACCGCAGCTTGCATTCGCTCAAAAAGTCGTGGGTGCTGCCGTCTGCATCGGTGGCAGTGACCGATACGTCCTCCGGTGTGATGCCGCGGTAAGAATGCAGATTTACGATATTGGAAGCATCGGTGTTGATCTCTGTGGTGCCGTTCAGCGGTGCACGATAGGTCAATACGGAATCGTCATCGGAAGCATACAGTACAGATTCACCCTTTTCTGAAGTGAACCCGTATGCCGGAATGCAGAACTGCTTGGTCTTGGAGTTGACATAGATGCAGGCGTTGTCGTTGAACAGCGATTCCTTGGTGGTCTTGTTGTAGAAGTTGCTGTCGTAGGCAACAATGCAGGTGTCGTAGTTCACGCCGTCAAATGTCCAGCTGCCGGAAACCTTGTCCATGCCTACGATCATGTGCGTACCGCCGGCCCGAATGGCAACCATGAAGTAAGTGCCCTTTTCCTTGCAGCGTTCTGCACAGTTCAGCAGGTTGTCTACGCGTTCGTCCTGTGTCAGCAGTGTCGGAGCATACATGACCACGTTGGAAACTGCCTGATATTCCAGCAGCATGTCATAGTAGGTGATCAGCTGTTCTACGTCGTTGGTCAGCGTGATGTCATGCAGGGTTTTTGCACCTGCCTGAATGTCGCTGGGGGACAGTTCGCCGTTGTGTACCAGAATGGACAGGGCTGCCATGCCGAAGCACTGGCTGCCTTGGCAGACGTTCCGGTATGCACTGCTCTTGTTGAGATAGGCGAGTCGTTCAATGTTGGTCATGCTGTTCCAGATCGGTTCGAATACCTTCTGGTTGAAGTCGTCCTCTGACAGGTTGCAGGAGTGGTTCGTGAACGAGAATGTGTCCTTGTACATGCCGTTTGCTGTGGCAGCCTGTTCCAGTTCGCTGGGTTCTGCCGACGGCTCTATTTCCCCCAGAGATGACTGATAGAACGCATCTTTCTGTTCGTTGGTGATGTCGGTCAGGTTTTCCTGTGTCATGCTGCCCAGAACGCTTTCTGCACCAGCCTGTACCGGCTGATAGCTCAGAACGCAGGCTGCTGCGGTAGACAGTGCCAGTAATGCTGCAAATTGTTTTTTCATAAAAATTCCTCCCTCTTGAATTGAAAAAAGTTGTGTAGGATTTATCCTACTGGAAATCTGAAATGAAAGTGAAAGGTTTCAGTCGAATCCCTCCACCAGTTTCGCTGGGTGAATGGTTACTTCAACCCTGCTCCACGCAGAGCACACTCGTACACAATGTCGAACAAGTCATTTGTATCAATTTTACCGTTGTTGTCTGTGTCAGCTTCAATATTGGGGACATTGCCTTGGTAATATCTTCTTGAACCGTGACCTATAACTGCCTTCTTAGCAATATGCAGTGCAGTCCAGTAAATGTCATTTGGCTCATACGGCTTTCCATTTCCGTCTGCATCGCCGAGCATAGGAGCATCGTCAAACACACCGTCGCCGTCAAAGTCGTATACCAGTTCACTGCATTCCTTTTCAGTATTGAATTGCAGCAGAACATCTTTCGATCGAACAAAGTTGATAAAATAACTTCCAAACCAGTCGAGGTATTCTTCATAGCTGCCATCGAATGCATCCTGCTCTTTTTGTGCAGCAGTTGGAATTGCCTGTACAAGTACTTCTCCATCGCCGGTAATTGCAAATCCGGTATCCTGTTTTGAAACCGTTATCGTTTGATTCGGTGGGACATCGATAACAATGGTACTGCTGGCTACTGGTGCGAATTTGTAACCGCCTTCATCGTATGTGAAAATATATGATACTGTGATTTTTTGAGTATCTGTATTGGTATAAGCTACACTGTCTTTAGAAAAATCCATTTTGCACTTTGTGCCAACATCATATAGTTTAGGATCATTTGGATTTTGATATCCTGACTGTTCTATTCTGAGGCGATATCCTTCACCCTTAATGCTAAAGGCAAATTCCGGTGCACGTTCATTTTTTTCCAGATGGAAAGAAGAGCCTTTTCCAAAGAAAATATAATCTCCGTAATTGACCTTGCTTAGTTTCCAAAAGTCGTACGTCTGTCCGTCCTTTGTGGTAGAACTTAACTGCATCTGATCTTTTCCACCATTATGAAATTTCAATTTCACAGTTTCTGAAACATCAGTATTGGTTTTTGTAGTACCACGGATCGGTGCCTTATAGGTCAGCAGGGAGTCATCATCTGTCGCATACAGTAAGACATCACCATTTTCCGTAGAGGCTTCATATGCCGGGATGCAGAACTGTTTAGTTTCTGAATTGATATAGATGCAGGCATCATCCTTAAAAGCCGATGTTTCTGTACCTGGTTTTACACAGTTGCTGTCGTAGGTGATAATGCAGGTATCATAACTGATACCATCAAATGTCCAGTTGCCGGACAGTTCATCCATACCAACCACAGCGTGCGTGCCGCCTTTTTTGGTGGCAATACCCGCCATAAAGTAAGTGCCTTTTTCCTTGCAGCGTGCTGCACAATCCAGAAACATATCCGTATGCTCTTCTTTGGTCAGCATTGCAGGTGCTGTAATAACTGCAAGTTCCACCTCTGTATATAGCTGCAGAGAGTTGTAATAAGCAATCAACGCATCCACATCATCGGTCAGTGTCACGTCGTATAACGTTTCTGCACCCTCTTGCAAATCTCCCGGTGTCAGTTCGCCATTGTGGACCAACACCGAAATGGCAGTCATACCAAAGCAAAGTCCACCCTTATAAGCTACACGAGAAATATCTGCTTCATAGCCTAAATCTATTTCCGAATCCGTCATATTAGCTCTTACCGGCTCATATACTCTTTTTGCAAAATCTTCTTGTGATAAGGTACATAAGTGATTTGCAAATGAAAAAGTATCTTTGTACATTCCCTTCTCGATCGCAGCCTTTTCTAATTCACTTTGTGTCGATGATGCATCCGCTTCGTAAAGCGGAACTTCTCCCTCTGTCACCGAATCATAAAGTGCATCTCCCAGCTCGTCCGTGTTGTCTTCCAGTGCCTCCTGTACCAGCTTATCCGTATTGTCCAGAACAGAGTATTCTTCTGCTCCGACTGCTGTCGGCTGATAGGTAAGTATGCACGTTGCAGCGGTGGACAATGCCAATAATGTTGCGATTTGTTTTTTCATAACATCACCGCCTTTTTACGATTAAAGAGATTCGTATTTGCCGAAACAAAAGTCATATCTATTCAGATCTGTTTTGTACCCTGCACCACGGCGTGCAATATAGTAAGACAGATTATCTACATCTGAAATTTCAAGCTGTTCTTCGTCGTATGCAATTACAGTATCATTATTGCCGTCACCAGCCATAGCACAAGCATCTGCTACCAGTCCATACTTTGCTTTATGCTCGTTTGCAACATCAGTGAGCAATCCTTCGTAAACAAGACCATATTTCTCCATTTCATACAAAGAAACATCATCTTTTGCAATCTTATATGCCTGCATCTGATAAAATAAATCTGTTGAATTGATGATGTCATCATTATTCATATCGCCTCTGCGATAATGTTCAGAGCATACAGCAATTGCACTTGCATCTTCCATCTGCTTTGCAGACTTGAATGTAGCGTCTTCTACGGTTACTTCTGCGTCACTGGTAGTATAGAAGGTTACCAGAGTGCCGT
>ERZ772872.2066-NODE-2066-length-16961-cov-32.456524_pt1 | contig 16961 bp, 19 predicted proteins | sample MGYA00512132_ERZ772872 | MGnify/ENA primary metagenome ERZ772872 (study PRJEB29015, sample SAMEA2737724) | human gut metagenome | biome: human gut; feature: human-associated habitat; material: faeces | place: China | collected 2012 ...
GCGGAACGACCGTCCCGCTGCCCGATGTTTTCAAGGGCAAGACCCATACGCACCGCCAGCAAGGGTGTAAATCAAGTAGTTATAAGATTTACGCCCAATTTTGCACCCAAAAATCAAGAAACTATAATATCTTTCTTGATTCTTCTTTTAGGATCTTCCTCCCCCAACAGATCGCTATTTTATCGTACAAATAAAGTAGCTCTCCATCCATTTTGGGTAGCAGAATTAACTTCCATGTAAGACGAAATCTTTTTGCAATATAAAAAAATTCTTACATTTGCTTCAGTAAACCACAAAACTAAACAGTCATAACAAACGAATTCGGCTCATTGAGCATTGAAAACGGGAACGTGACCATCGAGCTTTCATCAGATGGAACGGTCTGGATGACGCAATCGCAAATTGCGCGACTGTTCGGAGTTTTGTGTCAGCCATCAACAGCAATATTCGTTCAATCTACAAGACGAAGCAAATGAGCGAGTATTGTACCCATCGTTTTACCGAATGTGGAGATTTCTACAATTTGGCAATGATTGCCGCTCTATCGTTTCGGGTGTGCACCATGGAATCCGAAGCCTTTCGAAAATGGCTGCTTTACCGTCCACAGCGCAAGATGATTGTCGTGCAAGTCGATGCAGACAATCGACAAAAGGTAAGTTAATTCTTCACACAACCGTTAACAAAAAGAGCAAGTCCATCTTCTTGGAATTGTTCTTTTTGTTACAGTCGATGGCCTTGAATGCGATACACGCTCTCTTATCCGATTTGCAGGGTGAAAGTAACCCGCCGGTCGGTATTGCCTGTCAGACGCAGCGATCCGCCGTGGAGCTGCATGATCTGCCGCGAAAGGCTCAACCCGATGCCCGAGCCGTCGGGCTTGGTCGTGTAGAAGGGGGTAAAGATATTTTCGGCGACCTCGGCCGGGATCGCTCCCCCGTTGTTGTTGAACTCGATGATAACAGTCTACGCCGAGGCTGAACGCAAGCGAGCCGACGAACAATCCTCTACCGGACGCAAGCACCTTGCGAAAATCCTGTCCCTCGACGCAAAGCCATGATCGTTACCAGATTGAGAAATGACGAGAGTAACCCGATGACCGACTACTTTTCCAGCAAAAGCGTGAGCACTGTGATTGGGGGATTCTCCTGCCACACGCGCGACCTATTCTCCGAGATACGCATATGCTGCCAATATGCCAGAAACGGCCTATTTAAGTGAGATCAACGATAAGTACGAATATCGCGGGAATCTCGGTAAACCGCGGCTAGTACCTTGGAGAGAGCAGTTACAGAGGGTGAATCATTCAGAAAGTTCCTATTTATGATCGCGAACAGACTTTGGGATTACGACAGCACCGCAGGCAACAAGACAAATATCTGCTTCAAAGCGCACGCCACCGAAACCGAGGACGAGTAAATTGTTATCAAGGGAGAGTTTATTGTCGTGATTTACTTGGGGAAGTCCATCATCCTATTCGGTGATACCTGTCCGATAAAGATGTGCTTGCTGCACTCGTAAGTCGTCTCAAATTATATAACATAAATTTGCCTTATTTTCATTTTATCCTTATTCAACAATGTCTCCCCAACCAACCGGAATAATATTTTCTTTTCTCATCCAAATCAAGGCTTTCATTACGCGATCCCGATATTTATACTTATGAGGATCCCAAGCTAAAAAATCTGCCTTCAATAATTCATCTGTGATCTCCTGTTGTCGAATAATTCGATTATTCCATACGGCATAAAGCGTTGCAACAATCTCACATTGCTCCATTGTTGCTTTATGGAATTTGAATAGGAAGGTATCAATCATGTCGCATTCGGTCGGAAAATTCTTGCGAAACAGATCGTCAAGCTCCTCCGCAGACGACAAGGGGATATATTGCACAGCTTTGTTGTCGGTATGCTGTTGAGAGATATCATAAAAATGATATTGCTGCAACATCGTCTCGACTCTTTTGAGCAGGATTCCATCGTATGGACCTGCGGTTTGTCGTATGTAATTGGAGCGCAGGTTCAGCTGACATACATGCTCAACCAAATAAAGCAATTTTTGAAATTTTACTCTTCCAAAATCTTTCATGTTGCATGTATTGATGATATGTCCGGCGAGGATTGCTTTATCCATGTCGGTACAATGTTTTGAGGATCGTTGATTCTGTACGGCGTTAAAGACAAATTCCGGAGTGCGGAACTTTTCGGGTAACTCTCTGAGCGTTACATTTGCCTCATAAATGGACATCTGCTCGTCTGTTTCAGGGAATAAGTATCCCGTGGATTTCAAGAGGTCTTTAATATACGCCTCATCTGTTTGACGCTTCTTTTCCATCTTTAATATCATTTGTCCATTTCCAACAGCTGAATCTGTTGACGTAACTTCTTCATGGCCCGTGACTTTATTTGACGTGCGTTGTCGGCGGTTATTCCATGTCTTGTACAGAGCTCCTGTAAAACAGTTCCAGGCAAATACTTGGTTCCATCCTCATACATCAAGTATGTCAACAATATGTCTTTTTCCCGGTCGGATAGCATTTCGAGAGCCTGAGTTAGCAATAAATGCAGGGGTGATGATGTCGTAGACTCATCCTCCTCCGAAGAAAATTCGGGTATCGGTTCGACTGTGGTTTGTGTGTGGTCATTCCATTCTTTCAGCAAGTCGAATGCCGTGTTTCTGGCGATGCCGGAGATCCAGGTCGAAACCTTTCCTCTGATAGGATCGTAGGTTGGATGAACGTATATTTTAATCATGGTCTGCGAGAAAAGTTCCTCGACAAATTGTTCTTTATTCCAGCGGACCAATTTACTGCCAGCGTCGCAGCATAAGGACCAGATTAATTGTGCATATCGGTCATATAACACACGATATGCCGCATGTGCAAGATCATCTTTGGCGGCAATCAGTGCAAACAATTGACCGTCGCTTATATTTTTAAGGTCTGGGACATATTCTCCATCTGCAATCATGCTGCCACTCTTATAAAATATACTGAAAACCGTGACACTTTCTACAAAGATAGTATTTTGTCACGCTTTTCTGTATACTAAAATAAAAAAGCATGAGTAAAACACCAATATCAGTGAAGAATCAAAACCTCCTTTGGGCAATATCAGGAGGACGTTGTGAGTATGAGGGTTGCAATACGCCCCTATACATGGATATACTCACGAAAAAGAAGTACAACAAAGCATACATAGCGCATATTGTGGCGGATAGCCTCGACGGGCCTCGAGGAGACCCCGAACGCTCTGAAAAATTGGCCAATGAAATAAGTAACCTGATGCTGCTTTGCGATCCGCATCACACCTTAATTGACAAGGATGTTGCCAATCATCCCGAAGATCGATTGGTTGAGATGAAGCGCAAACACGAAGAACGTATCGCCCGTATTACAGCTATAGCTCCGGAAAAAGAGTCGGAGATCATCCTTTACGGTGCGAATATCGGGAAACACGCTTCACCGTTGAGCTATGCCGAGGCATGTCGGACTTTAACGCCGAACTTTTATCCGGCCAGCAGTACGGCAATTGAAATAGGATTGAAGAATTCGTCCATGACCGATTGCTCCGACGCCTATTGGAATGCAGAAGAAACCAATCTGTGTGAACAAGTGAAAGAACAGATCCTGCCACGAATGCGCAGAGGCGAAGCAAAGCATTATTCGGTGTTTGCATTGGCTCCTCAGCCACTGCTGATCAAGTTTGGCACCATGATCAATGATCTGCAAAATGTGCGGGTCTATCAGAAGCACAGAGAACCTAATACGTGGAAATGGCTTGATGATGGACCGGTCTGGCAAATTGAACTGATCGAGCCTTCACGGCGTAACGGAATCCCGGCATTAGTGATCGGATTAAGCGCTACGGTGCAAGATGAACGAATCATCAGGGTGTTGGGAGACGAAGTGGGTATATGGCGCATCACGATTCCAGACCCCAACAATGACAGTCTCAGAAATGAGGCGTCGCTCTCCCTGTTTCGGCAATGTATCCGACGGGCCTTGGACACTATCAAAGCCCGCCATGGCCTTACGGAACTGCATGTATTTCCGGTTATGCCCGTTGCTGCCGCAGTCGAGTTTGGCCGAGTTTGGATGCCTAAAGCGGATATGCCCTTGACCATCTACGACCAGAATAAAGGACGTGAAGGCTTTTATAAAACGATTCAAATTGATTAATATGAATACAGAACAGGTAAAACAATTCGACAGCATTTTCAATGCCCTTAGCGAGTCTTTGGATATTACGGAGACTCAGTATGAAGCCGCGGTTCGCAGTTATCGGGCCGTTGGTGATTGGTTGGCAAAGGCGGACTCGGTTTTGGTCTCCTATAATCCGATCATCAGAGCCCAAGGATCATTTATGCTGGGCACGATGATTCGACCCTTGAATGAGCAGGATGATCTGGATATAGACCTTGTCTGCGAACTCACAGGAAAAGGCGCTTCGTGGACACAATATGATCTGAAGCATAAGGTGGGTAACAGGCTGAAAGATCATGAAACCTATAAAAGAATGCTTGATGAAGAGGGGCGTAGATGCTGGACCTTGAAATATGCTCAGGAGTCCAACTACCATATGGACATCCTTCCGTGTTTGGTTGCGAAAGATTATAAGACCGTGATGGAGCGCTCGTTTTCAGCTTCATTGGGGGCAATACGTGAACTGGATAATCTTGCCATTCGCATTACCGACAAGGAGAGCGCAAATTACAGGTATGATCCTTCACCCGAAAACTGGATGAAGAGTAATCCGTTTGGATATGGGATCTGGTTTATTCAACGGGCAACAGCAGGAGATCGGCAAAAAATGATGTTGCTGGCGGAATCGGTACGAGCGGTTCCGAAATATCAGTCCAACAAAACTCCATTGCAAAGGGCCGTGCAGATTCTCAAGCGACACCGGGACATCATGTTTGCCGGAGATGAAGATAAACCCGTCTCCATCATCATCACAACCCTTGCAGCAAAAGCATATCAGGGAGAAGGTTCGATTACCGAAGCCTTGCAAACGATTCTTATACATATGGATAAGTACATACTCAATGAGTTTGATCCACAAAGCGGCAAAACGATCAAGAAAGTGGAAAATCCCGTAAATCCAGAGGAAAACTTTGCTGACAAATGGATCGAACACCCTAAGCGTCAAGATAACTTCTATAAGTGGCTGGAAAAGGTCAGAAAAGATTTGTCGCTGATTCTGCAGTTGCGCGGTATGCATGTGATAGCAGAATCCATGATGCCCCGTTTTGGACGACAAGCTGTCTCTCAAGGATTTGATTCCCTGGCCGAGAAGGCAAGATCCTTAAGAGAATCCGGGACGATGAAGATGGCTGCGGGCAGCGGTATCTTGGGCTCTGCCGGTAGTGTGTCGGCCAAGGCTCACCATTTTTTCGGGAATCATGAGTAATCGGGTTATTCCATTGAGTGTCCAGTTGGGAAAGTTGAAACATTACTTTCCCAACTCTACGAATTATATGGATATCCATACGAATCGACTGATATGGAAAACTACGTTGCAACCTTCAGAGTTAAGCTTGGCTTACGAGATAAAAATCGTGTACACCTTGGGGCAAAGTCCCAAGGTGTACGTCGTATCACCCAAACCATTGGCATTGGCAGACGGTGCGCAACGTCTGCCTCATGTCTATGATCATGTCAAGCAACAGCTTTGTCTTTATTATGGTCCAGCGCGAGAATGGACCCCCGACAAGATGATTGCTGACACCATTGTCCCGTGGGCCTCGGAGTGGTTGCTTCATTATGAATTTTGGTTAGTAACAGGCATATGGCATGGCGGAGGAATACATCCCCGTTAGAAAGACTCTACCACTGACAATACCCCCCCCCAGAACTTATGGATGATTGACAACGGGCAATATCTACTATAACCATTTGCGAACAGCTCTATTTTAGTTATGCCCCTCCAATAAATCGAATGAATTTGCAAACAATATTCTAACCTCGTGTGTGAATTATACGAGATTTTGAGATGATTATTATATTTTTGTGAAATGAAACAATGCGATTGATCCGGACGGCCATGATCGCATTGTTTCATCGACGGGCCGTTTCACATTTCATGTCGTCTCTCGTTTACGTGTCAGGCAAAGGCCCGGATGTCGAAGTTGGCGATGGCCTGCCGTTCCTCGGCCGTGGCGTCGCCCATGACGGCGCTCTCTCCGAAGTCCAGCTCTCCGAGCATCGCATGAACCTCCGCGTCACGGAGTTCTGCTCTGGCGGGGAGAGCCGGAAGCGGGAATCGGGCGCCGGCGGGCGCTTCGGGCTCCGAGAGTTCGCCGTCTTCGCCGATCGAGGGCCGCACGACAAGGGTGTTCCACCCCTGCATCGCGGACTTCTCTTCCGAAGCCGGGGCAAATATAGCGTCTCCGCCTGCCGGGGCGGTGCCGATGTCCGCTCCAGTCCGCTCCAGTCCGCACCGATAGGATTTTGACACGAGAATTTCAGGAGTTTGACGGGGTGCAGTACCGGCATTCGGCGTGTGAGGGGCAGCGTTATGCCCGGTGTGTTTTTTCTTCGGACCTTTCAGATTGTCGACGACATATGACGCGAGCCGCCCCCGGAAAAACAACTGATCCAGACATACGGCGCAGGCGGCAATAAGAATTATGCTGTTCATGGCAGAAAGAATTTAGACGATGTTATGGTAATTCTGTTCTTGATGTATGCAGTTGATCTCGTCGCGGAACATTTCGAGATGGTGCCGTAGGATATTATCTACATAAGATGTTGCGGTCAGTCGCTCGCCGCCGATTTTTTTCAGGACTTCAAGGATTTTCCGTTTCGTAGGGGCACTGACATAAAGCGAGGCGCGGAGGTCGTAATCCACCCGGACAAGAAATGTTTTTTTGTAGTCGGGCAATGTCATCGAACGTCGCCATCGTATGTCCGGTACGGGAACACACTCCGGCTTCACATCCTGCTTTTCGGATACGACCGTTTCGGAAGGCGGAGAATCGAGATTTGAAGAATCTTCAGGTGCAGCGACAACGGATACAAGTTCAGTTGTCTGAGGTTGTTCCATCGAGGGCCATCCATCGCTATTTTCCGTTTGCACGGCAGGCATTGCACAATCGTCAGGTTGCTCCGAAAAGTGTCCGGCTTTATTATGACCTCGTCGCTTCCCGAGGTGCAGCAGCCCTAAGATTGACAAAACGATAATGCCTGTGCCAAGAGCGAGTAATGAAATGTCGAGGACACCGGACTCGGATAAAAAGCTGTAAAGCATAATTAGAAATTTTTAAGTCATTGTTAAACAAGTTTTTCAAAATTCCGCTTACGATCGAGCCGGTTTATATCGTCACGGAAAGTTTCGATGTGGTGCTGTAGAATATTATCCACATATGATGTCGCGGATAATCGTTCACCTCCGATTCTTTTAAGTATCTCCAGAATCTTACGCTTCGTCGATGCATTGACATAAAGTGTGGCTCGGATGCCGTATTCCACAGGAGTGAGAAACATCCGTTCATAATCGGACAAGGGTGGTGTTCTCCGACGGCGTGGCTCTTGTGCTGCGGGCACAGACGGGGTTTCATCCGGAATCTTTTCTGTGTCGATCTCCGGAACAGAGGGCGGTTCGGCGGGAATTGCGTCCGTAGCGGTTCCGGATGGGATCTGTTCCGGAATTACCCGTGTGACCTTTGTAGTGATAGGTAACTGCCCTGCGATCACCTGTTTTACAAGACTTTCGTCTACTTCGATTTTGGGTTTCTTGGCCATTGTTATCGGATTTTGAGGAGTGTAAGAATTTCTTCTGTGAGGATTTCGAGTTGCGCCTCACACGCAAAGGTTCGCGCCGGAGCCAGAAGTGTCGAGCGGCCGACTCCTGTATTGTCCGCAAGCAGCTCCTTGTTGAACTTCGAGCGGTAAGGAATGTGAGTTGTCATAAGCGACAACCCGAGCTTGCGGATAACGGCCTCGTATCGATCGTAAAGCGGCGTTCGTTCACGACGGTCTATCATCGTCCAGAAAAGATAGACGCTTTGTAAAGTAAGGGTCGGATCTTGGGCAAGGTTAGTGGTGAGACTCCGGGCAAAGGAGAGCGTACTTTCCATGACGACCTTGTCGGCTTTCATGGGCACAAAGACAGCGTCCAGCGACGCGAGCAGCCGAATGACACCTTCGGCATTGACCGTTCCCGGCAAGTCGTAGAGAATGATACGGGGATGGTAGCCGCTTTGCAGCAGCCGCTCGACTTCTTCGGGGGCTTCAGGCGGCATACATTTCAGCACAGGCCAGAGCTTGCGGCCCGTCGCTTTGAATTGACGTACCAGCAACAGCTTGTGGTAATCGTCATGCTCGATGAGCGACAGTTCCCGCTCACGTTGCGCCTGAACGGACCATTGGGGATAGTCGCAGTCTACGACCAGCACGTCATAGCCTAATGTGTAGTGCAGATGACTGGCGAGTAACATCGTAAATGTCGATTTCCCGATGCCCCCTTTTTGATTGCAGATCGAAATGCTTGCTTGTTTCATTGCTTGTGTGTTTAAATGGTTGTTTGGGTAACTATGCGTCTGTCAAATCATTTATATATACTACCTTATATTTGGACGAATAATTGGATGATTATTCGGTCTGCCGCCCTTTCGTTCCTTTGCGCAGATACTCGGTTAAAGATTCGGGTATCCGTCTGAACCGATACTTATTTTGCGATTCGCGCAGTTGCCCGAATAATCAATCCTGCCGCAATATACAACAGGGTAAAACGCTTCGGTTCCGATGTCCGCTCCAGTCCGCTCCAGTCCGCACCGAGGGCTTTTTTTTGCCCTGTCCCGAGAATCCGTTTCCGTCAATACCCAAGATACGGAGCATCGAGCGGTAGGACTGTTCTTTGGCGAACAGACGGGTGTAGTATTCGTTGTCGTCCTTGTCCCGGTCGATGATGACGTGTTTCGGGACGGGGGCGTGATGCGAACGGTCGCCGGGAATAGTTATATTATGATAACCTAATGAAAATCTGAAAGGAGCGGAATTCGGGTTCTGCGGAAGAGCAACCCCTGCAACCATATTGGTTGCAGGGGTTGCTCTTATTTGAAGGAAATGCTGGAGATATTACTCTAAGAGTCCCAATTGTATGATCCAATCTTTCTTTCCCCACAGATAGTTTCTCATGGTAAAATGTAATGCAAGTTCGGGATAAGGCGGGTTATATTTTAGGAGTGTTTCTATATCTTCTCCATATGCACGACACAGATCTTCCCATTTAATCCAATAGTCTTGCAGCAAAACAGCTTCTTCGTAATTATATACATCGAGTTTTGCCCACCAGTTATTCAGATACAGGGTATCGCTCGGTGTTATTTTGTTATCCATCTTGCCATCGACACCAGCACTCAATAGAATGAAGGATACAGGTTTCTTTGTTTCGTAATCATAAAGGGGGACGTATTGTATTTCACAACTATCTCTTGAAAACGGATCTTGCAATACCTGTTGTGCTCTGAGAGTCTCTTTAGACTCATCCGGTTGAATCTCCCGATGATAGAAATCGAGGGCTTCGTCCATCGAGCGAGGAAAATAACCGAACGTTAGGTAAAATGAAAGAGGAAGCTGCTGCTGGTTTGGAGCCGCTTTATAATCAGATCTCATACGTTCCGCTATTTTTTTATATTTAGACGAAAGATAACATCTCGTGGTCCCAAATCCCAGCAACAATAATATGGTTATTACTGAAAGCGTTATCAGAATAAATTTTTTCTTTTGTTTCATGGGTTTCTTCGGAAATGATGAATTTTTCGTATTCGGAGCATGTACTCGGAATCTTCTGTCCGAGAATCCGTTTCCGTCAATATCCCAGGATGCGGAGCATCGAGCGGTAGGACTGTTCTTTGGCGAACAGGCGGGTGTAGTATTCGTTGTCGTCCTTGTCCCGGTCGATGATGACGTGTTTGGGGGCCGGAATCAGACAGTGCTGGATGCCGCCGAAGCCGCCGATCGACTCCTGATAGGCTCCCGTATGGAAGAAGCCGATATATTGCGGATTCCCCGGTTCGAGCTTGGGCAGGAAGATCGCGTTGATGTGCGATTCCGAGTTGTAGAAATCTTCGCTGTCGCAGGTCAGGCCGCCCAGCAGCACACGCTGGTATTCTTTGTCCCAGTTGTTGATCGCCAGCATGATGTAGCGCTGGTTGATGCCCCACGTATCGGGCAAAGTCGTGATGAAGGAGCTGTCGATCATGTACCAGTTCTCGCGGTCGTTCTGCTGTTTCTGATTGACGATCGAGTAGAGGGTCGCGCCGCTTTCGCCGACGGTAAACGATCCGAATTCAGTGAATATGTGCGGTTCGTCGATTCCGTTGCGGGTACAGATGTTCTTGATCTGCGCGATGATCTCTTCGGTCAGGTACTCGTAGTCGTACGAGAAGTCGAGCGAGTTTTTGATCGGAAAGCCGCCTCCGATGTTGAGGCTGTCCAGATCGGGGCAAATGGCCTTCAATTCGCAGTAGATGTTCAGGCATTTCGACAGTTCGTTCCAGTAGTAGGCCGTGTCCTTGATACCGGTATTGATGAAGAAGTGCAGCATTTTGAGCTTGAACTTCTTGTTTTTCTGGATCTTGGTTTTGTAGAAGTTGATGATGTCGTTGTAGCGGATCCCCAGGCGCGAGGTGTAGAACTCGAATTTGGGCTCCTCCTCGCTGGCGATCCGGATACCGATTTTGCATTTTTTGGTAATGGCATCGTCGTAGAGGTCGATCTCTTCCTTGTTGTCGATCACGGGGATCGTGTTTTCGAACCCGTCGTTGATCAACTGGGCGATATTTTCGACGTATTGCGGACGTTTGAAGCCGTTGCAGATGATATAGCGGTCCTTGTCGATCACGCCGCTGTCGTACAGGGCGTTGATGATGTGAATGTCGTAAGCCGAGGAGGTTTCGAGATGAATGTCGTTTTTCATCGCCTCTTCCAGCACGAACGAGAAGTGACTCGACTTGGTACAGTAGCAGTAGTTGTATGTACCCTTGTAATCGACCTTCGCCATCGCTACGTTGAACATGCGCTTGGCCCGATTGATCTGCTGGGAGATCTTCGGCAGGTAGGTTATCTTGAGCGGAGTGCCGTACTGCTTGATTAATTCCATCAGGGGAATGTCGTGGAAGTTCAATTCGTTGTCCTCGACGGTAAATTCATCCTGCGGGAAATCGAACGTCTGTTCGATCAGGTCGATGTACTTGTCTTTCATGGCTCGTTTGTGTTTTTTGCGGTATAATCCGAGCGAGCTACATTGTAAATTCCGGAGTAAAGTAGCTCGTGCGGATTGTTTTTTATTTTGGGATGCAAAGTAGGTAATTATTTTCGAGATCGGCAATGGTTTATCCGTATATTTTGAAAAAACAGGTGAATTTTTTCGTTTTTGTCCGATGAAAATTGTATTTTTGGGTCGAATTTTAATCGGGACAGAACGGTGTTGACTGGAATCATAACGAATTACCTGACCCAGCACAGGAGGCTGGTCGTGCCGCAACTGGGAACTTTTGTCGTGAAGGTTCCCGAAGGCGGTGTGGTCTTTTCGGAGTTGCTTAAGCGCGACGACGGCATCTTGCGCGGGTTGCTGGTGCAGCAGGGTGGAATGAACGATCTGGAGGCTGCCGGTGCGATCGACCGCTTCGTGTTTGAAGTGCGTCATGCCCTCGAGCATGAGGGGGCCTATGCAATCGAGGGCTTCGGTCGTCTGACCCTTTCACCGGGCGGTGCAATCGTCTTTCAGGCGGTTCTGGCTACGCCTGTAGCTGCTGCGGGACCTGTTGTCGGGGAATCGGCTCCGGAGGAAGGAAATAAAATTTCCTCGGCCGCAGCTCTTCATCCCGCTTCCGTCGCTGCGTCTGCGGAGTCCGTTGCACCCCGTGTGCGATCCCGTTCCGAAGCGAAGGCTTCTCCTGTAATCGACGGCGGTATTTCCGAACCTCGGATTTCCGTTTCTGCCAAGCGCAAACCCGCACCTTATGTAAAGGGATTGCAATACGGCAAACCGCTTAAAACCACCGAGGGATATACCTATGTGGGTTCCAAGCCCCGCCGGAGGATCGATAAATTTATGGTCATCGCCATCGTGGTCGCTGTGTTGGCCGTAGGCGTCATCGTTTACGGTTATCTACGCCGGGCGAAGATCGAGCGTCTGGAGCGCGAATACCTCGAACAACTCGCACCTGCCGTGCCGGAGCCCGTGGCTGCCGGAACGGACGGGGGTGTGGAGCCCGTTCCGGATACGAATCAGGAATAGTTTGCCGGTATTGGCTGTAAAACCGGATTGATAGAGTAGGAATGACAGATCTGACATCCATAAAAAACCGTTTCGGGATCATCGGCAACTCCGAGGCGCTCAATCGTGCGCTGGAGGTTGCCCTGCGTGTGGCGCCGACCGATCTTTCGGTACTCGTTACGGGTGAAAGCGGCGTCGGCAAGGAGTTTTTCCCGCAGGTGATCCATGCCTATTCGGCACGTAAACACAATAAATATATCGCCGTGAACTGCGGCGCCATTCCCGAAGGAACGATCGATTCCGAATTGTTCGGACACGAGAAGGGGGCCTTCACCGGAGCAGTCGAAGCCCGCAAGGGTTATTTCGAGGAGGCGGACGGCGGGACGATCTTTCTGGACGAGGTGGCCGAGCTGCCTCATTCGACCCAGGTGCGGTTGTTGCGTGTGTTGCAGACCGGCGAGTTCATCCGCGTCGGTTCGGCCAAGGTGCAGAAGACCAACGTGCGCGTGGTGGCGGCGACGAATACGAATTTGCAGGAGGCGATCCAGGCGGGACGTTTCCGCGAGGATCTCTATTATCGGCTCAATACGGTGCCGATCCTGGTGCCTCCTCTGCGGGAACGGAAGGAGGATATTTTCCTGCTTTTCCGCAAGTTCGCGGCCGATGTCGCGGCCCAGTACCGTATGCCGGCCATTTCTCTGGACCCCGAGGCCCGGCAGATGCTGGAGAATTACTATTGGCGGGGCAATATCCGTCAGTTGAAAAATGTCGCCGAACAGATTTCGGCCATCGAGGAGGCACGGCTCATTACGCCTGCCATCCTGACGAAGTACCTGCCCGCACAACCTCAAAGTGGAGCATCTACGTCGATGAGTACGGCCTTGCATAGCGGTCCGGATGACGGTGTGTCTTTCGAACGGGAGTTGCTTTACAAAGTGCTTTTCGACCTGCGGGCCGACGTCAATGACTTGAAGCGGATGCTTACCGAGCTGATGCAGCGTGCCGAGCGTCCTGCCGAGCCGACCAAAGACCTGGCGGGGTTGTTGCCGGCTTCCGCCCACAGCATCGCTTCTCCGGACTATGCGGAGAGCGAGGAGGTGGTCGATGAACAGCCTTCGCGGGAACTGACCAAAGCCGATGTGCTGCGGGAGCAGATCCTTCGGGCCCTGCGGCGCAACAACGGCCGCCGCCGGGAAGCCGCTGCCGAGCTGTTTATGTCGGAGAGAACTCTTTACCGTAAAATCAAGGAGCTCGGCATCGACGAGAACTCCTGAAAAATATCGTTTATAATCGAATGAAAGCTGTACTCAAATATGCGATCGTCGTCGCAGCGGGCCTCTTGCTGGCCGGTTGCGGGTACAAGGTGAACTATTCGTTGTCGGGCGCTTCGATTCCGCCCGATGCCAAGACCTTCAGTGTGGCCTACTTCCCGAACAACGCCCCGATGGTGGCTCCGATCCTGAGCTCGACGCTGACGGATGCCTTGCGGGACAAGTTTACGCGCCAGACGCGTTTGACGCAGGTGGACGAAGGCGGCGATTTCGCTTTCGAAGGCGAGATCACCGGTTATACTTCGACGACGGCTTCGGTTTCGGGTTCGTCCGAAACGGCCCTGTTGAACCGATTGACCATTACCGTCAATGTGCGCTTCACCAATGCGGTGGACGAGAGCATGTCGTGGAAGAAGCAGTTTTCCGCGTTCGAAGACTACGACTCTTCGAAGTTGCTGAACGAGATCGAGGGCGAACTGATTCCCCAAATCGTCGATAAACTGGTGACGGACATTTTCCAGGCATCGGCGGCAAACTGGTAGCGGATGGCGGATTTCAAGGAATATACGATGTCCGGAGGCACGGTAGGCCCGGTCGATGAAGCGCAGCTCGATGCGCTCGTCGGGCGTTACGAGTGGTTTACTCCCGCCCGTATCCTGCGCGTGCTTCAAACCGGGCGTTCCGACCGTCGGGTGTCGATCGCGGCGGTGTCGCGTCTGCTGCCGCTCGGACGCTTCACGGTCGATCGGGAGGCGCTTTGTGCGCTTTCGCCTGCCGACCTGATCGACCGTTTCCTGAAGGAGGGGGGGCATCGGATCGTGGCCGAGGAGGGCGAAGTCGTTGAAGAGGTCCGCACCGAGGCCGAATTGAGCGGTGACGACGACCTCGTTACGGAGGATCTGGCGGAAATCTACCTGGCCCAGGGGCTTTGCGACGAAGCAATCGCCATTTATCGCAAATTAAGTTTGTTAAATCCGGAAAAAAGTGTTTACTTTGCGTCGCTTATTGACAAAATCGCAAATAAATAATTAAAACGATAGGAACATGTTATACACTCTTTGTATCATTCTGATTCTGGTTGCAAGTATTCTCATCATTCTGGCTGTACTCGTTCAGAATCCCAAAAGCGGCATGGCTGCCAATTTCGGCGCTTCGAACCAGGTGATGGGCGTTCGCCAGACTTCGGATTTCCTGGAGAAATTTACGTGGACGATGGCCGTCGTGATCGTCGTGTTGAGTCTGTTGGCTACGCTGGCTATGGATCGCGGTCTGGTGGCTCGCAGCAACGTGGAACTCGAGAAAGATGCCAATGCGCTGATGGAGAAGATGATCGTCGAAGATCCCGCTCCTGCGGTTCCGCAGGCGGAACTTCCGGCTTCCGATCAGCAGCCTGCGCCGGCCGCTGCTCCTGCCGAATAAGGGGGCGATTCATTCCGATATAAAAGGCTGTGGATTTTTCCACGGCCTTTTTTTATGCAGCTTCGAACGGTCTGGTTGGCCATAAGGTCAGAACTTCGGCCGGGCCGGTTTTTAGGCGGGAGGACAAGATTCGGATACGAAGGGCTGTTCGCACGGTAGAATTTTCGATAAGGTTCCGGTTCATAGTTTGGGCCGGGAGGCCGGGACAGGGACCCGTTTGCGATCTTGACCGATGGAATATTCGGTGACGACAGTTGTTGGAATATTCGAAGGTTCCCCGTGCGGTGCTCCGGTCCTTGGTCTAACGTTTTCGGGTATTGTAGGGCGTGCCGCTGCCGGGAAATTTTGTCGGCGGCGGCTCACAGATTAGAGGGGCGTCGTGGGTTTTATCGAAGGTTTTCCGGCCGGGTTTCCGGTTCTGTTTTTGCGTATCCGCTCGTCCGGATCATGTACAGGACGTGCCGTTGCAGAGGATGTCCCGTCGGTAGTGCGGGGTGGTCGAATTCCTGTAATCGTGTCATACCGAGCCGTTGCATGACCCGTTGTGAGCGCAGATTGCTCAAGGCGGTGAAAGAGATAATGGATTCCATTTTCGACAGGCTGGCGTAATGAAGACAGCTTCGGGCCGCTTCCGTGGCATACCCGTTGCCCCACATGTCGCTGCGCAGTCGCCAGCCGATTTCCACCCGGCCGTACAACGGTCCGTCGAACGTGACCCGGTGAAGTCCCGTATAACCCAGCAGCTCCCCGTCCGTGCGACGTTCGAGGGCGTAGAGTCCGAACCCTTCCGTTTCGAATTCCCGGCGGATGCGGTCGAAGAAGGCGGCGGATTCCGGGAGGGAGAGCGGAGCGGGAAAATACTCCATCACCCGGGAATCGGCGTTCATCCGGGCGAATGCGGGAAAATCTTCATCCTGCCAACAGCGCAGAATAAGACGGTCCGTCGGGGAGGGGAGCAGCATGGTATGGTGATGTGAAGAGTGTCTAACTACCCATCGTCGCGTGACGGTCTTTTTGCCGGTTGGCTCCGAAATGACGTTGTAATAGATTGGCCAGCTGATCGGGAGCGATGTCGCGGTGGATCGTCCCGCCGTGTGCGATCGAGATGCCGCCGGTTTCTTCGGAAACGACCAGAATGATCGCATCCGAAATTTCGCTCATGCCGATCGCGGCCCGGTGACGCGTACCGTAGGATTTGGGAACGTCGCTCTGCGTTACGGGGAGGATGCATTTGGCTGCGACGATGCGGTCGCCTTCGATGACGACGGCGCCGTCGTGCAGCGGTGCGTTCTTGAAGAAGATATTTTCGAGAAGCGGCGTCGAGATTTTGGCATCGATGGCGATACCGCCTTCGGTGATGAGCCGCAGGTCGCTCTGGCGGCCGATCACGATGAGCGCACCCGTTTTGTGGGCGGACATCTCCCGGCAGGCCTGGACGATCGGTGCGATGATCGTTACCGAGGTATTGTCGTTTCGGTTGAAGATGCGGGCGATGAAGTTGAACCGTTTCTGGCGCATGCCGATCATCTGCAAAAACCGCCTGATTTCAGGCTGGAAGACGATGATAAGGGCGATGACGCCGACGCTGACGAACTGCCCCAGGATGTTGGAGAGCAGCTCCATGTTGAGCGTGCGTACGACAACCCACATCAGGTAGATCATGATGATCCCGGAGATGATGTAGGGGGCGTTTGTTCCCCGGGTAGCGCGGTAGATCCAGAACATGATCGCCGCTACCAGGATGATATCTATGAAATCGATGAATGTGAACGGAACAAATCCCATGGTGTATTTCGTTAAGGCAATTATATCTTTCAATGTGTCGCTGTCCGACGGTCGCGGCATCGTATCCGAGAATCGTTCGTCCGCGATCCGTGTCCGCGTTTGTACTTCGCTCTATCTCTAAATCTTCTCCTCGACGGGAAAATGGGTCGCTGCGCCCAGGAGGGGTACTAAAAGCATATAATCACGTTTTTTAATTAAAAACAAAATTATAAAAAATCTCTGGAATAACCTCGAAAAACGGGAGAAATGACGCTAAACGACTTAA
>ERZ772872.2086-NODE-2086-length-16852-cov-27.267072_pt1 | contig 16852 bp, 12 predicted proteins | sample MGYA00512132_ERZ772872 | MGnify/ENA primary metagenome ERZ772872 (study PRJEB29015, sample SAMEA2737724) | human gut metagenome | biome: human gut; feature: human-associated habitat; material: faeces | place: China | collected 2012 ...
CAGCTGCCGCACCTCGCTCGCCGTATCGGCACTTAGAATTATGCGGTATTGCCTTCACAGCAAAACGGCGATGCTTTATTTGTGCACCGCTGTGTGATGTGTTATAATCCGATTTCGGATTTACATTATAGTCCGGGTTCGGATTTCTGTCAAGCATTTTGGCACAAAAAATACCGCACAGCGTTTGAACTGTGCGGTATGTGCGGGTTTTCAGGCGTTATCAAAACCCTTGCCGAACACTTCGGTGGTGCTCAGCATGGACATAAAGGCGTTCAGGTGTTCCTTGTGGATAAACTCCCGCAGCTGCATTGCTTCGTGCCGGGTCAGGGTGGTATAGATAATGTAGCGCAGCTGGTTGGTGTATGCACCGTTGCAGGGGGTGTATGTTGCGCCGCGGTCCAGTTCCTTATTCACAAAGTCGCAGATCGGCTTCTTGTCGTCGCAGACGATCAAGATAGCTTTGCACATCTTCATGCGCTCCAACACCACGTCGATCATCAGGGATTTAACGGTAAGGCCGACGAAAGAGTAAAGCGCGGTGTGCAGGTCAAACACAAAGCAGGCCGCCACCACCATGACCAGATCGGTCAAAAACAACGCCGCTGCAATGCTGTGCAGGTGGGTGTATTTTTCCACGATCAGGGCAATCACATCGGTGCCGCCGCTGGAAGCCCCCACGCTGAAGAGCAATGCCGAAGCAATGGCAGGCAGCGCAATGGCAAAAATCAGTTCCAGCATGGGCTGGTCCGACAAAGGCTCGTTGAGCGGGCAGGCCTTTTCCAACAGCATCAATTCCGCCGAAAGCACCACGGTGGCATAACCGGTGGTCAGCGCAAACTCTTTGCCCAAAAAAATCAGGCCCAGAAGCAGCATCAACATATTGACCACGGCGGAAAACTCACTGGCCGAAATCGGGGTCAGCTTGGCAACCAGTGCCGCCGCGCCGGTCACACCGCCAAAGACAAAGTTGTTGGGAAATTTGAAGAAATACACCCCCACCGCCATCATGCTAATGCCGAGCGTGATGATCGTATACTGCCGTACTATTTTCATCCATTTGCCTTTCATGGTTGGTTCCTTTCCGCTGGCTTTCCAGCGTTCTTACTCCACGGAAATTATAACACCAAATCCGCCGTTTGCCATCCCCTGCCCCGCCGGGTTTGAGGTTGGCTGTGCGTAATTTGCTTTTTTTATCGGATACAGTTTCGGGGGAACGCGCACCTTGTTTAGCCGTTGACGCGCCAAATGCTGAGTTTTGGCGGAAATTTGTTCGCCAGCGGCAGGCAGGGCAACTGAGCAAATTTGGTGCGCCGGGTAAACAGTTTGCTATGATGCAAACAAAAAGACATGTGCGGGATTCCGGCACATGCCTTTGGGTAAAATCGTTATCCTTTTAGGTTGGCGGGCGCAGAGTGCGCCCCTACGGGGTGGGAGGCACGGCAAATGTTGATTGCCCATTATAAAATACACTGCAGGGAGACGGTTATCCCACAAATTCTTACGCTTTTTTCTGGCTGGTGGCCAGAATCTTGTTAAAGCGGATAAAGAATGCGCTGCAGGTTACGGTTGCCGCGATGATATCGCTGACCGGCTCGGCCAAAAAGACAGCAAAAACCTTGTCCTGCAAAATCAGGGGCAGGATAAAGATCAGGGGAATCAGCAAAATCAGCTTGCGCAGGCAGGCCATGAACAGACTGATCTTGGCTTGGCCCAGCGCCACAAAACTCTGCTGGCAGGAAACCTGGAACCCGGTGGAGAAAATACCCGCCATGTAAACGCGCATGGCCCAGGCCGTGTACCGCACCAGTTCCGGATCGGTGGAGAAGATGCTCGCAAACATCTGGGGCACCAGCATGCAGGCGGCCCAGAACGCGGCTGCATATGCCACGCAGATGATGAACTGTAACCGAAACGCCTGTTTGACGCGGTCACCCTTGCCCGCGCCAAAGTTAAAGCTCATGATGGGCTGTGCGCCCTGGCAAAGTCCCTGCACCGGCATGCTGAGCAGCTGGGTGGCGCTGGTGATGATGGTCATGGCGCCGACGGCGATATCGCCGCCATAGCGTGCCAGGCTGGAGTTGAAGCTGATGGAAAGGATACTTTCGGTGGCAATCATCACAAAGGTGGAAACGCCCAGCCCAAGGCAGGGGCCGATGACTTTTCCCACCAGCGGCATGTTTTTCACGCTCAGGCGCAGCCTGGTGCGGCTGCCGGTCAAAAAGCGCAGCACCCACACCGCGCCCACCGCCTGGCTGATGACAGTCGCCGTGGCGGCACCGCGCACTCCCATATTGAGGGCAAAAATCAGGATGGGGTCCAGGATGATGTTGCACACAGCGCCGATCACGGTGGTCATCATGCTGAACGTGGCAAAGCCCTGGGTGGTGACAAAGGGGTTCATGCCCATAACGATGAGCACAAAAATGGTGCCGATGATATAGATGCGGGCGTAATCCAGCGCATAAGGCAGCGTTTTTTCGCTGGCACCGAACAGCACCAGCAGGGACGGCGCAGCGAAATAAAACACAACGGTCAGCACAGCCGCCAGAATCAGCAGCAGCGTAAAGCAGTTGCCCATGATCTTTTCGGCGGCATCGTCATCGCCGCGGCCCATGGCAATGGCCGCGCGGGGCGCGCCGCCGGAGCCGCACAGCATGGCAAACGCGGTAATCAGCATCAAAATGGGGGTAAACAGGCCAACGCCCGTCAGCGCGGATGCGCCGACCTCCGGCATATGGCCGATATAGATGCGGTCCACAATGTTATACAGCAGGTTTACCACCTGCGCCACCACAGCGGGCAGTGCCAGCTGAGCCAGCAGCTTGGGAATGCTGCCGCTCCCCATATCCCTGTTTTGCGTTGCAGCCATAATCAAAGTACCTCCTGCGTTTTTGTTGTAAAAAAAGTGGAGCAGTTCCCTGCTCCGCTTATTGTGTTGAAAGAATGGGTTCCGGATTGATGTTTTTATATTTTAGGTTCTCATTCCACGCACTTAACGATTTACTTTGCCCCCCGGCCGGCAAAGACGACCCATACGGTCTTGAAGAGGATCTTTATATCGCCCCACAGGCTCCAGTTATCAATGTATTCAACGTCCAGTTTGACAACGTCCTCAAAATCCTCAATATCGCTGCGGCCGCTGACCTGCCACAGGCCGGTGATGCCCGGTTTCATGGAAAGGCGGCGCTTGTGGTGGCTTTCGTACTGTTTATACTCGTCCAGCGTGGGCGGGCGGGTGCCGACAAGGCTCATATCTCCGCGCAGAACATCAAAGAACTGCGGCAGTTCGTCAATGCTTGTTTTGCGGATAAACTTACCCACCTTGGTAATGCGGGGGTCATCCTGCATTTTGAACATCAGGCCGTTCATCTCGTTCTGGGCCATCAGTTCCTTTTTGCGTTCCTCGGCATCCATATACATGCTGCGCAGCTTATGGATGTAGAAAACACGGCCATTGCGGCCCACTCGCTTCTGCTTAAAGAAGAGCGGGCCGGGGCTTTCCAGTTTCAGGGGGATGGCTGTAATGGCAATGATGGGGATGCTGATGATGCAGCCCACCAGGCTGCCCAAAATATCCATCAGGCGCTTCAGGATCTGGTCCCGCAGCTTGGGTTCAATGGTGGCCATGGTAACCAGGTTGCCGCCAGCGCAGCGGCCCAGATCGCGGCACAGGCGGGCGGAGCTGGTTTCGCTGCAGCAGCTTTCCTCGATGCGATCCAGCAGCGGCATATGGAAATGCACGGTCAGGCCCATGCTTTCCATCTCTTCCAGGTACGGGATAAAGGATTCGCCGCTGTCCATCGGAACATCGATATACACTTCATCCAAAGCGGCGCGGCGCAGCCAGTTCATAAAGGTATTATAATTGGCTTTTATCTCAATATTCTCCACCTTGGTACCGATTGCATCCCCCGTGGCTTCCAGCAGGGCCACACCGCACACACGGCGGGACCAGTCGTTGCTGATCTCACGGATCATCTTGCCTGCATGGTCACCGGTGGTAACAATGCCAACCAGCGTTTCGTTCTGGAGACTGTCAGGGGCTTTTACCAACAGCTTTTTGAGCAGGCCATGGGCCGCCGGGAGCAGAAAGAGGTTAAACGACACGACCCCCACCAGAAAATAGCGGGAATCCTGCAAAACCGCTTTGGACAGCGTCAGAAAAGCAGAATAGATCACCATCATCAGCAGGTTGGACTTGATGGAAAGTTTGGCTTCCTGCCCGCGGGTACGCTTGACAATGTTTTCCGTCTGGTCAAAACAGAAAAATGTAACGGTATAGGCCAGCACCAGCAAAACCAGCGCCTGAACCCAATCCAGAACACTGTAAGGCAGCAGCTGCCCCATAATGTCGCCAACGATCAGCCATGCCAGAATCACACTGGCGGCCAGAGCTGCAATGTCTGTTAAAAAGACATAGACATACTGCAGCTTTTCGCGCTTTGTAATCATACCCTGTTTCCCTTTTCTTCCAAGTTTTCTTCATATCCCAGGCCCGCCGGCCTGCATACCACTGCGCCCCGTTGATAAGGCAACACCAGTATTTTGCGGCAAAGCTACCGCAATGCCGTTTTGCCTGCAAGCCCACAAAGGCCTTTTCCCCACAGGGCAAAACCAGCTTTTTTCTTTCCTCTTTATGCCATATGAATATTTACATTCTATCATATTAAGATGCGGCTTTCAATCATTTTAGCTATAATTATCAAAGGCAATACCGCATAATTCTAAGTGCCGATACGGCGAGCGAGGTGCGGCAGCTGCTAAGCCAAAAGCGCAGATAATACTGGATGCTGCAAAGGTGAGCGCCGCCAGTGGCGGAAACAGCGAACCGGAGCGGTGCTTAAGCCGCAAGGCGGGAATTGTGCGGTGTTGCCCAAAGAACAGCAGGATATATTGCATCTTGGGTCCGCGTCTTATTTTCATCGTTTTTTTGCGGTTTTTTTCGTTTTTGAATCTTCCTGCCCGACTTGCCGGCACTAGGCAGCGTAGAGTCTTTGTGGAATCACACAGGGCAAATACAGCCTGCGGAAACACGGTAGAGGTACCGGCGCGGCCCACACCGTGGATCCGTAATTTATATCTTCCACCCGCCCCCATTCTTCCCCAACCTCCACATAAAAACAAAACAATAAAGCCCTCTTCCCAAGGAGCAGCTGGGGAGAGGGCTATATTGTTTTGATTCAGGCAATGAAAAAGGTGCAGAGCAAACACCTGAAACGGAGAACTGCCTGACTTTGACAGGAGCAGGGAGCAAACCTGTTCCTTTTCTGGGCCACGGCGATGGGAGGCATTCCATGCGCCGTCAGCAAAAGCGGCCCTGCCGGTTAGTCCTCGCTAACCACGCGTATACTATACCATGTTTCAAGTGGTTCGTCAAGCACTTTTTATCTGTTTTTGAAATAAATTTTCGCGTTTAGCGGCACAGCTTGCCTTACTTTTTGAAATCCGGATAATCCTTGATGCAAAGCAGCTCTTCAGCGCGCTGAACCGCTTCCTCGCTGGGCGGCTGAACGCCATCCAGGCTGTAGGTGATGCCAAGTTTTTCCCACTTGAACAGGCCAAGGGTATGGTAGGGCAGCACCTCCACGCGGCGCACGCTGCCAAGGGATTTGATAAAATCGCTCATCTCCCGCAGCTCGGCTTCATCGTCCGTCAGCCCGGGCACCAGAACATGGCGGATCCACATGGCTTTGCCATGTTCGCCCATCCAGCGCGCCATATCCAGAATGGGGGTGTTATCGCAGCCAGTCAGGGCCTTGTGGCGGTCCGGGTAAAAGGCTTTCAGGTCCAGCATCACCAGGTCGGTGTTCTGCATCAGGGTCTCAAACTTGGAATAGAACGGTTCCGCGGTGGTGTAGGGCTGGCCGGCGGTATCCAGGGTGGTATGCACGCCCTGCAGTTTGGCCAGGCGGAACAGCTCCGACACAAAGTCGATCTGTAACAGCGGTTCACCGCCGCTAACGGTCAGGCCACCATTGTTTTTCCAGTAGGTGCGATAGCGCAGGGCTTTTTGCAGGGCCTGGGCCGGGGTTTGCTGCTCCCCAATGGTGCAGGGCCAGGTTTCGGGGTTATGGCAATAGCGGCAGCGCATGGCACAGCCCTGCACAAACAGGACATACCGCACGCCGGGGCCATCGACAAGGCCGAACGTTTCGACCGAATGGATGCGGCCGGTGATGGGGGTGTTTTGCTCCATGGAATGTTACCTCTTTTGCGGTTGGTGTTGAGTTTGGGATGTGACAGGGGCGGCGGGCGCACAATAAATAATTGTCGCACATTATAAAATGCTCTGTAGGGAACGGTCTATCTCCGGCCTAAGAGCCGGGATTAAAATCCCGGTTGGCCTCCGAAACGCGCCTGCGGGCGCAGTGACCGTTCCGGGGCCGCACGGTGGGTGCCATAACGCGATTGGCCGCAAGGCCCAACGGTGGCCAGGGGGCTGGCCGCCCTACTGCGGAGCTGGGTTCCACATCAAGGCAACACCGCACAATTCCCGCCTTGTGGCTTAAGCACCGCTCCGGCAGCTGCGGCACGGCATCTGCGTTGCCAAAATGCTCGATAAGACATCCAGTATTATCTGCGCTTTTGGCTTGGCATCTGCCGCACCTCGCTCGCCGTATCGGCACTTAGAATTATGCGGTATTGCCCAAATTTATGATATGCAGCAAGGCAAAGGCCCACGGGACGATGCAAGCATCGTCCCCTACAAACGGCTTTCTTGGTTCGCAGCCTCTCACGGCAGGGTCGGGTGACCCCGCCCTACTGGGGTATACGCATTTTTCAACGTGTGACTGGGCTGGAGTCCTGCGTTTCCTCCATTATTATACCACGCATTTGCCCAAAAAGCCCGCGGCCGCAAAACGCAGCCGCGGGCCTTGTATGCTAGTCGACAGTCACGCCGCAGCAATTACATCTTCTTGTGGCAGGTACGAGCAATAACGTCCATCTGCTGTTCGCGGGTCAGGTCAATGAACTTGACGGCATAGCCGGAAACACGGATGGTGAAGTTGGCGTACTCTTCCTTCTCCGGATGCTCCATGGCGTCGATCAGCTTTTCAGTGCCAAAGACGTTGACGTTCAGGTGGTGGGCGCCCTGGTCAAAGTAGCCGTCCATAACCTGGACCAGGTTCTCAACGCGCTCGCCCTCGCTGTGGCCCAGAGCGTCGGGGTTGATGGTCTGGGTGTTGGAGATGCCGTCCAGTGCCCAGTGGTAGGGCAGCTTGGCAACGGAGTTCAGGGACGCCAGCAGGCCGTGGGTCTCGGCGCCGTAGCTCGGGTTGCCGCCGGGGGCAAACGGGGTGTACGCCTTGCGGCCATCGGGCATAGCGCCGGTGGCCTTGCCGTAGACGACGTTGGAGGTGATGGTCAGGATAGAGGTGGTCGGCTCGGAGTTGCGGTAGGTGTGGCGGCGCTTGATCTTCTCGAGGAAGCTGCGCAGCAGCTCGACGGCGATGTCATCGGCGCGGTCATCATCGTTGCCGTACTTCGGGAAATCGCCCTCGATCTCGTAATCGGTGACGAGGCCCTGCTCGTTGCGGATGCACTTGACCTTGGCGTACTTGATGGCGGACAGGGAGTCGACCACATGGCTGAAGCCGGCAATGCCGGTGGCGAAGGTGCGGCGGACATCGGTGTCGATCAGGGCCATCTCGGCAGCCTCATAGTAGTACTTGTCGTGCATATACTGGATGAGGTTCAGGATGTTGACATACAGCCCGGCCAGCCAGTCCATCATGACGTCGTACTTGGCCGTGACCTCGCCGTAGTCGAGGTACTCGGCGGTGATGGGGGCGTAAGCGGGGCCGACCTGCTCGCCGAGCTTCTCATCGACGCCGCCGTTGATGGCGTAGAGCAGGCACTTGGCGAGGTTCGCACGTGCGCCGAAGAACTGCATCTCCTTGCCGGTCTGGGTGGCGGAAACGCAGCAGCAGATGGAGTAGTCATCGCCCCAGACAGGCTTCATGACGTCGTCGTTCTCGTACTGGACGCTGGACGTGTCGATGGAGATTTTAGACGCATAGTCCTTGAAGGTCTTGGGCAGGGCGCTGGAATACAGCACCGTCATGTTCGGCTCGGGGGCGGGGCCCATGTTCTCGAGCGTATGCAGGAAGCGGAAGTCGTTCTTGGTGACCATGGAGCGGCCATCCATGCCGATGCCGCCGACCTCGAGGGTCGCCCAGACGGGGTCGCCGCTGAACAGCTGGTTGTAGCTGGGGATGCGGGCGAACTTGACCATACGGAACTTCATGACCATGTGGTCGATCAGCTCCTGGGCCTCGCTCTCGGTCAGGGTGCCGTTGTCCAAATCGCGCTGGATGTAGATGTCCAGGAAGGTGGACACACGGCCAACGGACATGGCAGCGCCGTTCTGGGTCTTGATGGCGGCCAGATAGCCGAAGTACAGCCACTGGACGGCCTCTTTTGCGTTGGCGGCGGGCTGGGAGATGTCGAAGCCGTAGGCAGCGGCCATCTCCTTCATGCCCTTCAGGGCGGAGATCTGCATAGAAATCTCCTCGCGCTGGCGGACGACGTCCTCGGTCATCGTGCCGTCGCCGCAGTTGGCAAAGTCGTTCTGCTTGGCCTTGATGAGGTAGTCGATGCCGTACAGCGCCACGCGGCGGTAGTCACCGACGATACGGCCGCGGCCGTAGGTGTCGGGCAGGCCGGTGACGATGTGGCTGTGGCGGGCCTTCTTCATCTCGGGGGTGTAGGCATCGAACACGGCCTGATTATGGGTGCGGGTGTACTTGGTGAAAATCTCGTGCAGCTTCTCGCTGGGCTGGTAGCCGTAGGTCGTGCAGGCCTGCTCCGCCATCTTGATGCCGCCGTAGGGCATGAAGGCGCGCTTCAGGGGCTTATCGGTCTGCAGGCCGACGACCTTCTCGAGGTCCTTCAGCTCGGGGTCGATGTAGCCGGGGCCGTAGGCGGTCAGGCCGGAGACGACCTCGGTCTCCATGTCCAGCACGCCGCCCTTGGCGCGCTCGGCCTTCTGCAGCTTTTGCAGCGCGCCCCACAGCTTGTTGGTAGCGTCGGTAGGACCGGCGAGGAAGCTCTCGTCGCCGTCGTAAGGGGTGTAGTTCTTCTGGATGAAGTCACGGGTGTTGACTTCCTCTTTCCAAATGCGGCCTTCAAAGCCTTCCCACTGTTTGAAATCTGTCATTGTGCACCTCTTTTAATGTATGGACCGCCGGGCGTATTTCGCCCGGCTTTGAGTATTATACCAGAATTACAGGGCTTTGTGTGTTGTTTGGGCAACAATTTTTGAGTTGCAGGGGCGGATGCGAGCATCCGCCCGCGGCATTTTCTCTCCTATCTCTCCAGCGCTTACTTTTTAATGTTAAACGCCCCAAACCCCGGATACTGCGCGGCGCTGCCAAGCTCCTCCTCGATGCGGAGAAGCTGGTTGTACTTGGCGACGCGCTCGCTGCGGCTGGGGGCGCCGGTCTTGATCTGGCAGGTGTTCAGCGCAACGGCCAGGTCGGCAATCGTGGTGTCCTCGGTCTCGCCGGAGCGGTGGGACGCAATGGCGGTGTAACCGGCCTTGTGCGCCATCTTGATGGCCTCCAGCGTCTCGGAAACCGAGCCGATCTGGTTCAGCTTGATGAGGATCGAGTTGCCGCAGCCCAAGCGAATGCCCTTGGACAGGCGCTCGGTGTTCGTGACGAACAGGTCGTCGCCGACCAGCTGGACCTTGCCGCCCAGCTCCTTCGTCATGTGCTGCCAGCCCTCCCAGTCCTCCTCGTCGAGGCCGTCCTCGATGGAGTAGATGGGATACTTCTCGACCAGCTGCTTCCAGTGCTCGACCAGCTCCTCACTGGTAAAGACCTTGCCGCACTTGGGTAGCTTATACTCGCCCTTTTTGCTGCCCTTCCACTCGCTGGAGGCAGCATCCATGGCCAGCACAAAATCCCTGCCGGGCTGGTAGCCGGCCTTCTCGATGGCCTCAAGGATATACTGAATGGCCTCCTCGTCGCTGGCAAGGTCGGGTGCAAAGCCGCCCTCGTCACCGACGGAGGTGGCCAGACCCTTGGATTTCAGCAGCGCCTGCAGCGCGTGGAACACCTCGGTGCACCAGCGCAGGCCCTCCTTGAAGCTGGGCGCACCGGCGGGCATGATCATGAATTCCTGCACGTCCACGGTGTTGGCCGCATGCGCGCCGCCGTTCAGGATGTTCATCATCGGCACGGGCAGCTTGTTGCCGGACACGCCGCCCAAGAAGCGGTACAGGGGCACATCCAGCGAGATGGCCGCCGCGCGGGCCGCCGCGATGGAAACCGCCAGAATGGCGTTTGCACCGAGGCTGGACTTATCCTTGGTGCCGTCGGCCTTCAGCATAGCGGCGTCCACGGCGTAGATGTCGGAGGCATCCATGCCGGCGAGAACCTCGTTGATGGTGGTGTTGATGTTCTCAACAGCCTTGCTGACGCCCTTGCCGCCGAAGCGGCTCTTGTCGCCGTCGCGCAGCTCCAGAGCCTCAAATTCACCGGTGGACGCACCGCTGGGGGCAGCACCGCGGCCAATCGTGCCGTCGGCCAGCCATACCTCTGCCTCGACGGTGGGGTTGCCGCGGGAGTCGATGATCTCGCGGCCAATGACCTTCTCAATTTCCAGATAGCTCATGGTACAAAGTCCTTTCTCTATAAACTGCTTTTTCAGTATGCCCGGAATGGGATAAAGCGATACTTCAAGGTTAGCGCAAGCTAACCAATGACAAGATAGCATAGACTAACCGCTTTTGTCAAGAGGGAGAAATAAACACCCGTTCAGCACAGTGGGCAGCGGAAATGCTGGGCAGCTACAGACTGTCGAAACACTCTTGTAGGGGCGAGCATTGCTCGCCCGTGCCCGTTTGCCTTGCAAGAAACTGTCCCGGAAAATGCGTTGCTGCGGTAAGCTGGCGGGCGACCAATGGTCGCCCCTACACACGCAACAAGGCAAAAATACATTTTTTTGACAGTCAGCGGGCGGGATTTATCCCTCCCGAAATGTTTCCGCCGGTGCACCCCTCCACAGCGTAGTGTGCCCCCCCACCTCACTCCTAACTCCTCACTCCCAACTCCTCTCTTGACAAATCCCCCTTCTTGCAGTAAGATAGTTTACGCTAACTGTTAGAGTATACTAACCTTTGGCGATCCTATCCCGGAAAGGAGCCGCGGTCCATGGCAAACAAACCGCAGCAGCCGGACACCGCGCTGCACAACGCAAGCCATCTGATGCAATATCATGACCTGATCGAGAGCATCGTCGCCGCCCTGGACGCGCGCGATGCCTACACAGCCAGTCACTCTGACCGGGTGGCGGACATGGTGCTTGTGCTCGCCGCCGCCCTCGGCCTGGACGAGGACGAGACGACCCGCATCCACATGGCCGCCCACCTGCACGACATCGGCAAGATCGCCGTGCCGGATTCCGTCCTGCGCAAGGCCGGGCCGCTGACCCGGCCCGAATGGGAGGAAATGCGCCGCCATCCCGTGACCGGGTATGAAATCCTGCGCAAAATCGACGATTTTAAAGAAATTGCCATACTGGTGCGCCATCACCATGAGCGGTGGGATGGCCGCGGCTACCCGGACGGGCTGTCGGGGCATGACATCCCGCCGGGGTCGCGCGTCATTGCCGTGGCGGACTCCATTGATGCGATGATGAGCAGCCGCAGCTACCGCCCCGCCATGACCAGCGCTGCCTGCCGCCGCGAGATCGAAAAAAACAGCGGCATCATGTATGACCCCCGCGTGGCCGCCGCCGCGCTGGAACACTGGGACGAGCTGGTCAGCCGCTATGCCGGGGCCGACACGCCCCGCACGCCCTACTTTGACCGTTTGCAGCTGGAGCACACCCGCCAGGCGCACGATTATCTGCTGGCCCACCAGGGCAGCCGCATCACCCTGCCCGCGCTGGCCGCAAAATTTCACCTGTCCCAAAGTTCGCTGAAGATCTGCTTCAAGGCGCTGTACGGCGTGCCGGTGGCCAGCTACCTGCGCGGGCTGCGGATGGACACCGCCGCCCGGCTTTTGCAGGAGAGCGACCTGCCCGTGGCCGAGATCGCGCACCGCGTCGGCTATGAGGACCCCAGCCGCTTTGCCGCGGCCTTCCGCCGCCACACAGGCCGCCGCCCCACCGAGCTGCGGCGGGTGGCGTGCCCGACGGCAAGCAGCCACACCGCGTAAGATTTTCTTGCCTCCCTCGCAGAGGGGGCCAAGGAGATTTTTAGCGAAAAAATCCATTCTGCACACCGTATGCCTTTTCAGTCTACCCCAGTCGTGACTAATCGTTGTACAATTATGTGTAAACCTTACAGGTTCGCCCGATGGGGCACATTTTATACACCATCGCAAGCATATTACAGTAAAGGGGATTTGAACTATGAATTGGGCAAAGATCGGTCTGTTTGCAGGCGGCGCTCTGTTTGGCTCCGCCGGTATTGAGATTCTGACCAGCAAGGATGCGAAGAAGCTGTATACCCAGTGCACCGCCGCTGTCCTGCGCATGAAGGACCAGGTCATGAAGACCGCCACCACCCTGCAGGAGAACTGCGGCGACATCCTGGCCGACGCCAGGGAGATCAACGAGCAGCGCGCCGCCGAGGATGACGCCGTTGTGGAGGACACCGCCGAGGAGAAGGCTGAGTAAGTTTTCGCTGCTGCAAAAGCCTTCCCCGCGGGCGGGGAAGGTGGCCGAGCAAAGCGAGGTCGGATGAGGTGCGTGTTCGCCGCAGCCACCCGTTCACGGGATACTGCGGAACAGTCCGCCCTCATCAGCCGCCGTTGGCGGCAGCTTCCCCCTCGGGGGAAGCCTTTTTTATTTACCGGGAGAGTAATTATGAAATGGAATATTCTGCATGAGAGCCGCGGGCGCATCCGCCTGCATCTCCGTAAGCCGCGGATGTCGCTGGCCGAGGCGGACCAGCTGCAGGACTATCTGACCAGTCTGCCCGGCGTGCGCACCGCCGCCGTGTATGAGCGCACCTGCGACGTCGTCATCGTCTATACCGAGAGCCGCGCCGGTATCGTCAGGGGCCTGGCAGCCTTCCGCTTTGACACGGAGGCCCTGGCCGAGGTGCCCGCCAACAGCCCCCGCGCCGTCAACCGCGAATATCAGGAAAAGCTCGTCAATATGACGATCTTCCACTTTGCGCGCAAGCTGTTCCTGCCAGCGCCCTTGCGCATGGTCTACACGCTGGTGCGCAGCGTGCCCTATATTTTCCGCGGTCTGCGGTGCGTTTTCCGCCGCAGGCTCGAGGTCGAGGTCCTCGACGCGCTGTCCATCGGCGTGTCGATGCTGCGCGGCGATTTCGGCACGGCAGGCTCCGTCATGTTCCTGCTGCGCCTGGGCGAGCTGCTGGAGGAATGGACCCGCAAGAAATCACTGGGCGACCTGGCCCGCTGCATGTCGCTGAACGTGGATCGCGTCTGGCAGCAGACCGCCGAGGGCGAGGTCCTTGTGCCGATCTCGCAGGTGTGCGCGGGCGACGCCATCGTCGTGCACACCGGCAGCGTCATCCCGCTGGACGGCAGGGTGCTGGACGGCGAGGCCAGCGTCAACCAGGCGTCCCTGACCGGCGAGGCCGAGCCCGTCCGCAAGAGCGAGGGGGCCGTCGTCTACGCGGGCACCGTCGTCGAGGAGGGCCAGATCACCGTGACCGTCGAGCAGCAGGCCGGCAACGGGCGCTACGACCAGATCGTCAAAATGATCGAGAACTCCGAGAAGCTGAAATCCGCCAGCGAGACCCGCGCCGCCGCGCTGGCCGACAAGCTGGTCCCGTACAGCCTGCTGGGCACCGCCGTGACCTACGCGCTGACCCGCAATGCGACCCGTGCGATCTCGATCCTGATGGTCGATTTTTCCTGTGCGCTCAAGCTGTCGATGCCGCTGGCCGTGCTGTCCGCCATGCGTGAGTGCGGCAGCTACCATATCACGGTCAAGGGCGGCAAGTATCTGGAGGCTCTGGCCAACGCCGATACCATCGTCTTTGACAAGACCGGCACGCTGACCCACGCGACGCCCACCGTTGTGCAGGTCGTACCGTTCGGCACCCGCACCGAGGACGAGGTTTTACAGATCGCGGCCTGTCTGGAGGAGCACTACCCCCACTCGATGGCGAACGCCGTCGTGCAGGCCGCTGCCGCAAAGGGCATCCGCCACGACGAGATGCACAGCGAGGTGCAGTACGTCGTCGCCCACGGCATTGCCAGCCAGATCGGCGGCGAGAAGGCCGTTATCGGCAGCCAGCACTTTGTCTTTGAGGACGAGGGCTGCTATATTCCGACGAACGAGTGCGGCAAATTCGACGCGCTGCCGCCGGAATATTCCCACCTGTATCTGGCCATCGGCGGTGTGCTGGCCGGTGTCATCTGCATCGCCGATCCGCTGCGCGAGGAAGCCTCCGAGGTTTTGAAACAGCTGCGCGGCCTTGGCATCCGCAAGGCCGTCATGATGACCGGCGACAATGACCGCACCGCGTCGGTCATTGCGAAGCAGGTCGGCGTGGACCGCTACTACGCCGAGGTCCTGCCCGAGGACAAGGCCAACTTTGTCGAGCAGGAGAAGGCCGCCGGGCACACCGTCATCATGCTGGGCGACGGCATCAACGACTCCCCCGCCCTGTCCGCCGCCGACGTCGGCATTGCCATCAGCGACGGCGCGGCCATTGCCCGGGAAATCGCCGACGTCACGATTGCCGCCGACAGCCTGCGCGAGCTGGTGATCTTGAAGTCCATCGCCAACGGCCTGCAGAAGCGCACCGAGAGCAACTACCGCTTTATCATGAGCTTCAACAGCACCCTCATCGTCCTGGGCGCCATGGGCATCCTGCCCCCGGCCACGTCCGCGCTTTTGCATAATGCGTCCACGCTGGGTGTCAGCCTGAAAAGCATGACGAATCTGCTGGATTAAGACAGGGCAGCGGCGTAGGGGCCGGACATGTCCGGCCCGCAGCTTTCCCGCATACGCCCGTCTGCCATACACCGCCGGGCCGGGCATGCCCGGCCCCTACCGCATCTTTCCGCTGCCGCCCCCTCGCCGGGGCGGCTTTTTCATTTTTACGTCAATTTTACATGCTCCCCTCTTGCCAGGCGCACAAATATTTTGTATAATTAAATTTGTCTGTACTATTGTTTCAACGTATAAGCGAGGTTTTCAAATGCTGACAAAATACCTGAGTGTGTTCTTTATTTCGATGGTCCCTCTGATCGAGCTGCGCGGCGCGATCCCCGTGGGCGTGGCCATGGGCCTGCCGCTGTGGCAGGGGTACGTCATCGCCATCATCGGCAATATGCTCCCCGTGCCGTTCATCTTCTTCTTTGCCCGCAAGGTGCTGGAGTGGGGTGCGGATAAGCCGGTCATCGGCAAGTTCTTCACCTTCTGCCTCGAAAAAGGCCACAAGGGCGGCGCGAAGCTGAAGGCCACGGCGGGCCGCGGCCTGCCGTGGGCGCTGCTGCTGTTCGTCGGCATTCCGCTGCCCGGCACGGGTGCGTGGACCGGCACGCTGGCCGCCAGCCTTTTGGACATGGACTTTAAGTCCAGCGTCCGTGCCTGCATGGGCGGCGTGCTGCTGGCAGGCTGCATCATGGGCGCACTGAGCGTGCTGGGCGTCTCCGCCTTCGGCGCTGTCGCGGCATGATGCCCCAAAATTATCGTCCCGGGCTGGATGTGGTGCGGCTGGCCGCGCTGCTGCCCGTGCTGTGCTACCACTATTGCATCGAGGCCGCGCGCCTGGGCTTTGCCGTGCCGACGGCGCTGATTGGCCGCGGCATGGCCGACTGGGTCGAGGTCGGGCTGGCGTGGTTTTTCCTGCTGTCCGGTGCGGCGCTCTGCCTGCAATGGCAGGGACGGTTTGACGCCCGGCGCTACTTTGTGGGCCGCGCCGCCGCGACCTACCCGGCGTTCTGGCTGGGGTTTGGCGCGCTGTTCCTGTACGGCGAGGTCCTGCACGGCAACAACGCCGATATTCCGCGCTGGCGTGTGATTTTTTCAGTGCTGGGGCTGGATGGGTATTTAGCGCCCGTGACGGTCACTTTCTACAAAATCGGTGAGTGGTTTTTGGGCGTTATCCTGATTTTGTATCTCGTGTTCCCGCTGCTGCTCCGGTGCATGGAGACCGCAGCGCACCGCCGGGTTCTGGCGCTCTGCATGGCGGTGCTGGCCGTTGTCTGGCCGCTCGTCTGCCCCGCTCCGTGGGAGGCCGGGCATACGGTGCTGGGCCGCCTGCCCGCGTTTGCGCTGGGGGTGTGGTTCGGCACGCTGCTGAAAAAGAACGCTTTTCCGTCCTATCGGCTGTATATCGGGCTGGCGGTCTGCCCGCTTTTGTGGGTGGACGAAGTGCCGCGTCTGGCCGTGCTGTTGGTGCTGGCGTCGGTGCTGTTCTGGGCAGTCTATGCCGCCGGGCAGCACGTACCCGCACCGCTTTGCCCCGCCCTGCGGCGGCTGGCGGGCTGGTGCTACGGCGTGTACCTGGTGCATCATGTCCTGCTGACGCTGGTATTCCTGCCGTTTGTGCAGGGGCACGGCCTGCCGCTGGCCTGGATGTTCCCGGTGTATCTCGCCGCCAGCTTTGTGCCGGCGGCGGTGCTGACGGCGGTAAGCCGCCCGCTTGGCAAGGCCATAAAAAAGCTGGCATAAAAATAAAGGACGCATGACCTTTACGGTTGTGCGTCCTTTTTATGTAGTGGGTGGCGATGGGAAGGTGTGCGGGAGGGATGAATCCCTCCCCTACAAATCAACCGCAAAAAGGTCTACGGCGGTAAGCCGCGGGCCGGGCATGCCCGGCCCCTACGGACTGCTGTTTCCGGCATCGGGGGTTCGGGGGCGCTTGGCGGCGCACAACGAGCGCCGCCAGTTTGCTACGCAAACCCGC
>ERZ772872.2105-NODE-2105-length-16727-cov-4.447037_pt1 | contig 16727 bp, 10 predicted proteins | sample MGYA00512132_ERZ772872 | MGnify/ENA primary metagenome ERZ772872 (study PRJEB29015, sample SAMEA2737724) | human gut metagenome | biome: human gut; feature: human-associated habitat; material: faeces | place: China | collected 2012 ...
CCGGCAACGAATGCGCACGATATTAAAAGAAGGAAAAGGATAGAAAAAATGTTCGATTAAATCAGTCGAAAATTTATAAAGTCCATAAAGTTTATAAATTTTTATAAATCCTTCCATATCTTACCACAATAATAAGAAAGAGGGTGACTTATCTGTCATCTGACTTTTTAGTTACCCTCTTCGTTTTATATATAAAATTTACGAATCAAACCTACCGTTCAGTATATAAATTTCCCGAATTGACAGAGTAGACGATTTTGTAGTTTTATAAAAAAGAAAAACAGGCTGAATAAACATATTGTCTAACTGTCAGATAATTCTTATATTTGTGAATATGAACCAGATGATATTTTATGAAATCTATCAATGAATATCCATTGCGGAAGAATCCGCTGTCTTTACGCCGCTGTTGCTGTTGTCTGCCGTATTGGCTGAGCCACCTGCCGTATTTGAATTACCGCCTGCTGCCGAACCGTTATCTGTTGATGTCTTTTCAACAAGTGCATAATAGCTGAAGCCCTTTGTTGTCACAACATAATAGCCGTTTTCTACACTGCCCTTTATGAGAGTCTTTGAACCGTCATCATTGATACGGTATAAAACAACGTTGTCTGCATTCATGCCTGCCGGAATGAGATACTTCACAACAACACTGCCGTTTGGCTCAACTTCCTGTCCGTCCTTTTCAAAATGAACTTCATACAGTTCAAAATTGCTGCCGACGTCTGCAAGTGAATTTGCCGCCTTTGTATATTCTGTTCCTGCACTGACCTTTGTTACCTTTAACTCAGAGCCTTCCGGAAGGACACCTTCTGCGGCTGATACATGAACGCCTGTCTTTTCATCCGTCACATCAACTGCCGGTGACTTTTCTTCTGTCTGGTCTTCTGCCGGTACAAGAGAAGTATCGCTTGTTGCTGTCAGTGCTGACCAGTCGAATCTTAATCTCGCACTCATCATGGTGTCGCCCATTGGTGTATCCGGTACTTTAAAGCTTACATCTGCATAAGTAATATCTGCAACAGATGGCTGTGCACCTTCAGGAAGTTCAAATGTTACCAGTCTGATTGCATCGACTTCATTTCCTGCGGAAGTTGTAATCTTTTCTGTCTTGTCGATTGTAACAGTTACGCCCTCTACCTCAAATGCCGTAACGGCGCTGTAGATTGATGTTACGGTTACCGGATTCATGGCAATCTGAACTTTTACAACCTTGCCATCCTTTACAGTGATTAAAGCACTGCTGTTCTTTTCAAATGCCGCATTACCCATAGAAGCCTTATCGGATACCGCATTCCACAATGCAATCGGTACATAGTAGTTACCGTCAGCAATTTTATTGTCAGAAGGGTCCGGTGTCGGAGTTGGTGTCGGTTCCGGATCCGGTGTCGGGTCAGGAGTCGGAGTCGGTGTCGGTGTCGGGTCTGGGTCCGGTGTTGGTGCCGGGTCCGGTTCTGCTGTCTTTACCGCATTTGCATAATCCAGTGCCAGATAAGCATCCGGGCTGTAATTCATCGCATCGACAAACATGTTGACATAAACACCGTCATAGCTGTTGTCCGGCAGTGTAAATGTAATCTGTGTCACTCTGCCTTCTTCGTCTGTTGTGTACTGTGCATCTACAGTCTTACCATCTGCTGACGTTCCCTGATAAATCTTCCAGTTGCTTGCGTAAGCTGTCAGTCCCGCAAAGGATACGGACTGTAAATCTACGGTTACAGCTGCTGTTCCGTCTGCCGCAACAGTCATCTGTGCACTCTTAATGCAGCCTGCCGCCATAGAATCCTGTGAAACATTTCCGGCATTCTTTAAGCTTGCAGGGATTGAATACGTACCTGCTGTCAGAGTGGTCTTTGCTGCACCGAAAGTTGTTTCCTTTGTTGTATCATCGGACTTATTATTATCAGATGATGTCTTTGTTAAGCTGTCCCAGTAAACCTTTACGAAGCAGTCTGCGCTGAAACGTCCCTGCTTGAAGTCAATGCCTGAAACCAGACCGTTTAAATTCTTCATTGCCGGTACATAGATATCTGCATTGGTGTTGTAGATTGCCGCAAAATCACCTTCTAACGGGAAGGAAACCTTTGTTACAACCTTTTCATCTTCACCGAATACATCATCGCTGTACTGAATGTCATTCATTTCGACCGCAGCTTCCTTTAAGCTCTTAGAAGTATCATTGCCTTCATAGTAGCCGTTGAAGCCATAGATATATAACGGTTCTTTTGATGTTCCGTTAATAATGTCTGTTACGAGTGTCATGCTGCCATCTTTGTCAACAACAATCTTTGCCTTTGTCTTGTCATTTTCCACAAGACTGTGCTTTACTTTATCTGTGTAGTATGCAATGTCTACGCTGTATTCGCCTTCTGCAAGCTTTTCTGTCGGAAGGTTAATGACTTCTTCTTCCTGCTTTAGTTCGAGTGCATTTAAAATCGCATCGCGGATTGCATTGGATGAATACGTTGCGCCTGAAACCGCATCAACACCTGTGATTTCCTTTACATCAGTTGCGGACTTATTGATGTAGCTGCCCTTTAAGCCGTTGACTGCCTTTTCAAGCATCATCTTATTGGTTTCAGCATAAGTTCCCGCAAAATTTGCACCTGTTACTTCAATGTCTGTGATAACATCATCTGTAACTGTTACGTTGACAGTAACATCATATTCACCGAACTGTGAAATATGGGCTGTACCTGTCTTTACAACCGGTGTGTTGTCTTCATTTTTTGCTGTCAGCTTTAACTTTAAGTTCGTATCCTTTGACATACCGTCGATAAAGCCTGTCAGATAAATTTCATTGTTGTCTGTCAGGTCGAAATAGTCCGGTACATCTACAACTGCCTTCCCCGGATATACGAGTGCATTTTCAAGGTCTGTTGTTGTGGACGTTGCGCTAAATTCTGTTCCGTCTGTTGTGTAGTATACATATCCTCTGCTGTCTGTTACTTCTACAGGTGTCTTATCATATGCCACGCTGTCTGCTTCGGAATTAATCTTGTCTGTATACCAGTCGCTGTAAATTGCTGACTTTAAGCCGCTTGTATCATTCTTCGAGATTGCCTTAAATGCATTTTCCATGCTGCCTGCATTGTATACACGAAGGCTTCCCATATGTCCGTGTAAGCCGAATACGATTGTTTCGCCTAAGTCAAATACGACCTGTCTGCTTCCGTCTGTCTTTGTTACCAGTGTTGCACTCTTGATTGCATCAATGTTTGCAGGCGGTGTCTTTGTGGCACCCGGTTCGCACGCTGTATAAACAGATACATCTAATGCCTGTGTTGTTTCTTCTCCCTGGTCTGTATCACCGACTTTTTCAATCGTTGAGAAGTCCATACGGAACAATACTTCTGAAATGTAAGCCATTTCTGTGATGTATGTTGTAAATAACACATTTTGGTTTGCATAGTCCGCATCGTTTTTAATGTAATTGATACCGGAGAATGTCAGGTTAAACGGTGCTACCTTACTGCTTGTTGATGAAGCGAGTTTATCCAATGTAACGGATTCTACATTTTCACTGTTATAGAAGCCGCCGACCTGCTTACTTCCCTGCATAACCTTTGTAAAGTAGAAATCGCCTGTGTTTTCTGTCTTTACGTTGGTTGACGGATTAATCTTACCGGTCTTTGTAACGGTTGGTGAAATGGTGTATACCTTTGTATAGTTTTCATACTTTTCGGCATAGTCGCTGGATTCCGCAACGCCTGCATCATCTGCACCCTTAATCTTGCCGTTATCGTTGGCATCCGGTGTCGGTGTGGACTTAATCCAGAGTTCACCGCCGCCTGCGTATCCAATCGGGCTTTTTACACCCGGCATTTCATAATCGTCTACGGTTACATTGCCTTCTGCATCAACGCTTACGGTAATGTCTGTGTACTGTTCTTCATAGCCCATTGCACCTTCGATTTTGTCGGTGCCAATGTAATAGGTACTGCCGAATACTGCCTGCATTTTATATGTACCCTCTTTTAAAGAACCGTCTTCGTTGTAATAGCTGCTGACATCCTTGAATTTTGCCATAACCGTTACAGCTTCTTCCGGCATGGTAAATGTATACTCATGGGCATTTGTTCCGTTAATTGCTTCTGTTGTTGTGGCTTCAACTGTCTTGCCGCTTGCCGTTGTCACGGTTACGCTGTCCATTGTGTAATACTTTAAGCGGTCCGGTGTTACAGTAACGGTTACGGTTTCACCTGATTTTGCCTTATCGGAAGACTTTGTTTCAGCCGTTAATACGCTGACTGTACCTTCGCCGTTGGTTTCTGCCGTAATTGCATAAGAGTCTTCTGCGTACTCTGTGCTTACGGTTACTGCGGACTTCGGCATTGTGAAGCTGTAGCTTCCGTCACCGTTGTCTGTTACGTCAACTTTCTTTCCGTCTGCTGTTTCTACAGAAATGCTCTTGACCTTGCAGAATGACTTCGGCGCTGTGTATACAGTTACCTTACTGCCTTCTGCGGCTTCTTCGTCAACGGTTGTTTCGCCGTATTCACTGCCTGTTACGTTTGAAGTGATTGCATATTTCTGTGAAACAACCGTTTCTTCGGCTGCCTTTAATACTGGTCTGCCTGTTGTCTTGTCTGTTTCCCACTTGCAATACTTGTTATCCTCTGTCTGGTTCTCATCAACCCAGCTGTTTAAGTATGTAACCAGTGCAATCCTGCCGACCTTGTTGGTTGTGCCGTCAACTGCCATTAAGTTGTCGTTTTCATAACCCTCGGCTGTTACCGGTGTGATGTATGTAAAGTTCTGATTAAGAGAATCCAGATTCTCTCCTGTAACAGTCTTTGCAATTCCGTAAATTTGGGCATTTTCAGGGAAATTATTTAATGTTGTACCTGTGTAGCAGTTTGCAGTCTTATCTGATGCCTGTAAAGTAGAGTCCACACCGTAATAAGATACATTTGCCGGATTTGCATTTTCACCCATGGTAATCTCTGAAATATCATAGCTGTTGACTGCTCTGTCTGAAAGTCCATAATATGAATAATATCCGGTTAAATTTACATTTTCCAGTGTTGTCTTGCCGGTTACCGCACTGTTTACAATTTGTGTTGCACTATTTGTAATAGGGTAATGCAATACCGTACCGCCTGTCGCACCGTCAATGGTCACATTCATATTGTTTACGACCTTGTTGTAAGAACCGCCGCCATAAGCAATACCACCTAAATAGCAGAATGTGCCTGCAACGGTATGGACTTTTTGTGTTCCTTCAAATGTCAGGTCGTTGATAGTGACATCTGTGAAACTGCCTATCTGTGCGATAAATGCACTTGAATATACCCATGAACTTGATGCCGTTCCTGTCATGCCTTCTACATTCAGTCCCTTAATGGTATGTCCGTTTCCGTTAAAGGTTACTGTATTATTGTAATTTGTATATGTCATCGGCACCCATGTATATGCGCTCATATCAATATCTTTTACAATATTAATGGTTTTATCCGTAAGTGCGCTTGGATTATCACGCATTAATTTACCGACAGCCGCAAGGTCTGCCGCATCGGAAACAATCAGTGTGCTTGATGTTGCCGCATATACCTCTGTATCATAACGTCCTTCTTCAAACCAGTTGTCCGGTGCAATTACCGATACTGTCACTGCGCCTGCCGGCATTGTAAAGCTCGTTGCAGAGTTTCTTATATATTCGACACTGCCGTCTTCCTTAATCACTTTGATAAATAAAACCTTTTTTGCTTCGTCTGTCAAAGTAATTGTGACATTCTCACCTTCTCTTGCCTCTGTTTTATCCAGTGCAATATAAGACTTTGCTTCATCTGCAACGGTAACAGCCTTTAATTCTTTCTGTGTAATTGCAGAACTGTCAAAACTTGTTGTGACACCCTTTTCAGGCATTGTGAATGTAAATTTTGCAGAAGATGTTGTGTTTCCTGCATCTGCTGTTACGGTTACTTCGTTGCCGTCTGCGTCTGTTACCTTTGGCAGTGTTGTACCGTCATAGTAATATCCGTCTGCTGTATTTGTGGAAAGCAGTAATGTTACGGTATCGCCTTCTGCCGCAAGTTCACCGTTTGATACGGTAAAATCGGCACCTTCAATATTTGCAGACTGGTTTGTAATGTTATACGCATCTGTTTCAACGAAGTCTACTCTTAAAGTAACGGCTACCGGGAATTTCTTTGCTACGGTATATGTTGCTTTTCCGCTTGCAAGTGATGATAATTCTCCCGGCTTTACTGTTGTATTTCCCTGTGTACCGGTTACGGTTACTGTATGCTTATAATACTTGCCGTCGATAATGCTGTCTGCTACAACATTCATATTACCACTCATCATCTGTCGGCTGCTGTAACTTACATGGCTTGCAAATTTACTGTCGTCATTGGTTTCTAATGTAATTGCACAATAACGGTTACTCTTTTCTGTGATTGTAACCTTTTTCTCCGGCATTACAAAGGTGTATACCTGTACAATCTTATCTTCATCAATCACTGTACTTTCAAGTGTTGTATCAATACCGGTTCCGTCTTCATCTGCAACAGTCGGCACATAATTTCTTGTTGAACTGTCACTTGTTGATGTAATCTTTACGGTTTCACCCGGCTTTGCACCATACTTATCTACACTTAAATATTCGCCTGTTGATTTTATCTCATACTGTCCTTCTTCCAGAACCGGTGCAAACTGCACATATATCATAAATGTTCCTACTGAGCCGTAAGCATATGCATCGTCAGGAATTGTGCATGTATACTGGTTCTCTTTGCCGTCTACCTTTGTAATCTTTAAGTCCGGTGTTGTAAAGCTTGATGACATGTACATAACAGAATCTAATGCCCAGCCGTCCTCCGGTACAGCTTCAAATGTAATTGTGCTGTCTTTTTCAGCCGTGTATACTTTTTCACCATCATCACCGGTGCTTTCTGTCACACCTGAGATTAATTTGATACTTCCCTTTCCGTATGAAACACCCGGTGTAACTGTGTAGGTTACTTTTTCTGTGCTTTCTGCATCTGCTGTTACGAGATTTTCCTCTGCCGGTGCGGCTGTTTCAAAGCCGTCCGCTTCTGTTGTCTGTGCCTGCTGTACTGCCTGTGCAAATGTCTGCTCCGGGCTTGCCGCCAATACATTGTACGGCATACTGCTCATTGTCATTGCGACTGCTAATGAAGCAGATAATAACTTAAAGCTGGTCTTTCTCATTTTTCTTTCCTTTCTGCTTTGTCCCTGTTTACTTGTTTCTATCGTGCCTTGTTGATTTTACGAATGTACTAATGCTTTGTTTTGTTTTTTGTTTTATGGCATAGTTTTATTTTGATAACTTCCATTAGTCTTATCTAACCGTGGCACTTAAAAAAATAGGCTTCAAAGCCTATCTTTCGTTTGCAGTGGCAGTGTACCACAGACATTTGTTTTTGGCAAGCAGACATTTTTGTTGCAAACCTGCAACAAACAACGGTATTTTTTACCTGTTTTCTTTAACAATCCCTTTGATTTCCTGCTTTCCCAATTTGTTGCGCAAGTGCAACAAAAAAGTCTTATTGATAAATTTTATTGTTTAAAATGAGATTTTTTCAGACTGTTTTTGCAAAATCCCTACTTTGGTACTAGGAAAATAGAGATTTAAGAGTTGGGCGGCTTTTTTGTTTCAGATAAGCCGCCTGTTACTTTGATAAAATGCTTTATTTTTCCTATTCATCTTCACGCTCGACTGCCTGCGACAACTTTTGCACCGTTTCTTCCGGCAGTTCCGTCAGGTCTGCCACATATGCAACGCTGTTCCCCGCCTGCAATAATTTTACGGCTAACTGCATTTTGGCTTTTTTCATTCCGGTGATTTCGCCTTCGGCACGTCCTTCATCACGCCCCTCGCGGCGTCCATAGGCTTCTCCCTCCAGATATCCTTCGGCACGACCGCGGTTTAATATATCCTTTGCTTCATACTCTAATACTTTTCCACCCATACTCTCTCCAACTCCTTTCCTGACCTTTTCATATTTTGCCGCCAGATGTTTTATTACTGTATCTGACATTTCAAGAATTGTAACCTTTTCGTATTCGTTTAAATCACCGTTCTTACGGTCTTCTTCCAGACGGTTTACTATCGCTGTATATTCCTCTTCCAGCTTCGCTAATTTTTCGCTGTTTTCTTCCAGTTCTTTAAAACTCTTTTCATAAACAAAAATATGAAACGGTATCAGAAAGTACAGCTTTTTCTCAAAGATTTCTTCTACTGTATACTGTCTGACTTTTAATACCGGAACGGCATACGATACTTCCCCACCCGGTGTGCGTATCATTACCGTCATCACCTCCGGCGTATTTTTCGTATGGCGCAGGGCTACGATTGCGGAATCAGGAAAATGAACTACCAGTGCACCCGCTGTAACTTCTCTGTTTTCCAGTGCAAGCTGTGTATCATACTCAAACATACGTACTATCATGCTTCCGTCTTCCGTGCTCTGGCACTCAACATGATAACGCTTTCTTTCTCTACCGAGGATTTCAAAGCTGGAATCCGTAATGCGCTCCTGTTCATTGCCGTCCGGCAGCTTTATAAAGTGCTCGTTTTGAAGCAGATGTATTGTTTCTTTTCCGGTGTAACTTGTGTGAAACAGTTCATTTACAACCGGTATAATCAGTGCCGTACAATCCGTTAACAGGGTACGGAACACATCATCGTAAGGTGTATTTACCATGCTTTCTTCCTTTCTTTTATTATAATAGACTACTTGAACTGCCGGCAAGGATTTTCATGAATTTTCTAAATCTTTTTGGATTTTAAGGGATATTAAACAGATGAACCCATAAAAATGTCAATAGAAAATACTACTTGGGATAAACTATCCGTTCTAATCAAAATTTCATCCCTAAAACGCGGATAAAACCTTAATCAAAATTTCAAGTTTTAGAAATCAACCGTTGTTTGCGGTTTTATTTTTAGAATATATTCTATTAGAAGAATATCTCAATTCTATTCCGATTGCAATTATTATTATAAATTTTGTTTAATTATTTAAAATATGTGTTATTTATTCTTTATATACTACTCTTTAATTCTAAGTTGTTTTTAAAAAGTGCCTTTTATACACACCCTCCTGTATACAAAAGACACTTTTCCACTATTTTTTTGATTTTTCCTCTTTACTGCACGGTCTGCTGTGCGGCTTCCACCTTCGTCACTTCATTTAATGACTCGTTTTCATGATATGAAAATGTAACAGTATCGCCTGTATTGTACCGTACAATATCCGCATTATCCGATAACGGCACATCAAAGATACGGGACTGACCCTCTAAGAGTATATAAAAATGCGAATTGCCGTCCAATACCGTCTGCACCATTTTTTCGATTCTGCCGGTTATCTGCCTGCTTTCCTTTGGCGTTTCTGCCGCTGTTTCATCTACAATGCCGCTGTCTACCATCAGCTGGCGGTAATTTTTCTCACACTCATTCACCGAATCGCCGATTGCAACGGTCTGATACTTCTCGATATTGAGCATGGCATAAGATTTTACCAGTCCCGAGCTGTCCTTTAATGCCATAAAATATGTCGGCTGTCCACCCACATTAATAAGCAGTGGAAATGTTGCCTTGTATCCTAAATGCTGGACCTTTCCCTCTGCCGAAGACATCGCCGAATTTTCCTCTGCACCGGAAATCACATAATAGCGCGTTTCCATTGTCCGCTGGTTCATCAGCACAAAGCCCACATTGGATTTATCCTGTCCGACTGAGGTAATTCCTGTATACACCCACACATCATCGTCCAGTGCGATATAATTGTAGCCGTCTGTCGTTACCAGACAATCCTTCTGGCTTAACACACTGTTAAAATAACCGTGCTTTAACGTACCGTGGTAATCATACAGCGAAATAAGCATATCTGCCGAATACACACGGTCTACCCACTGCGGAACATCTTCCACGGCATAATCCGTCATTTCCCCGGTGACTGCATTACAAAGCACCACCCTGCCAATCGTCACACCGCCAAACAGTCCGATATTATATTTTTTCACCGGACAAATCCAATAAGGTGTACCGCTCTCATCAATTTCAAAGCTGATGTCATCAAACATATAGGTCGGATACGCAAACCTCAGATGTCTGTAAATGTTTCTGCCAAAATGGTCGCTCATCGAATAACGGATTTTCTGCTCCAGACGCACGCATTCCGCTTCCTGTGTCGTCATGTCAATACGGATATACGCAGGAATTCCGTCCCCGTGGTTCGTAAACCATTTAATCAGGCTGCCATACTGAAGCGGTGTCACACGCACCGGCTTATTCTGATAATTAATCTGTGTATACATATCGCTGACTTCAAACTGGGAAACCATATCCACCATTGTTCCCATGACACGGTTGCCGATGGTCGTTGCCGAATCTTTATCCAGCACCGGAATCTGGTCGTAGGAAACCTCATGAATATCATCAGTAAAGCTTCTGGTTTCCACATTTAACAGTTTCTGGTAAGCCGAAGCATTGACAATTTCAGATGACAGCAGTCCGCCTATTAGAAAAATAACCACCAGTGCCGCTGTAAGTATCGCACATAAATAGAAAAAACGTTCTGCCTTTTTACTCTTAAATTCCGGCTTTGACTGCTTCCACTGTCTGCCCGCCCATTCCTTGTAGTATTCCGTCATTGTCATGCTGCAAAGTCCGACAACACCCGTAAATACCGCCGCCAGCACAATGACAAATATCCAGAAGCCCGGCGCGTGGATATTGATTGGCGGAAGCACCACATAATAATAGACAAATGCAACCAGCAGCACTGCCGCCACTGATAACATCCCTGTAAGTAATTTTGCTTTTTTGCTCATAAATTCCTCTTTTCCTGATATTTTATTTTTCGTCCGCTTTCTATGCTTTTATATTCTTTAAAATTGCATCAAAAATACAGCCTGCCACCTCAAATTTACTCATTTTCGGAAATTCCGTACAGTCCGTCTTTGTAATCATCGTAATCACGTTTGTATCCGTTCCAAATCCTGCACCGTCTACTTTCAGATTGTTGGCAATCACCATATCCAGATTTTTCTTTTCCAGCTTCTTTCTGGAATTTTCCAGTACATTCTGCGTTTCCATTGAAAATCCGCACAAAAACGGCTTGTTTTCCATCGCTCCGAGCGTCCCGATAATATCCTTTGTCCGCTCTAAGGCAATACTCATTTCTCCGTCGCTTTTCTTGATTTTTTCATCACTGACTGCTGCCGGTCTGTAATCCGCAACCGCTGCCGCTTTTACAACAATGTCTGATTCCTTTGCCGCCTCTGTAACCGCTTCATACATATCCTGTGCCGATGTAATATGCACCATTTTGACAAACGGTACATCTGGAAGGTTTGTCGGACCTGCAACCAGTGTCACCTCTGCCCCACGCAGCATCGCGTTTTTTGCCAGCGCATATCCCATTTTCCCTGTTGAATGGTTAGAAATGTAGCGCACCGGGTCAATCGCCTCCTGTGTCGGACCTGCGGTAATGCACACGCGGTATCCTTTCATATCCTTTGGCAGGGCAATATCGCGTAAAATGTATTCAAGCAGTTCAGACGGCTCCGGCATTTTCCCCGCACCTGTATCACCGCACGCAAGATACCCGCTTGCCGGTTCTAACACTTCGATGCCAAACCTTCTTAACTTTGCAATATTATCCTGTAGAATCGGATTGTAATACATGTTGGTATTCATTGCCGGAACGACAATTTTTTTGCATGTACACGCCATAAATGTCGTTGTCAGCATATCATCTGCAATTCCCGATGCCAGCTTGCCAATCACGTTGGCACTCGCCGGTGCAATCATCACAATATCCGCCTTTTTTGCAAGGGATATATGCTCTACCTGAAACTGGAAATTTCTATCAAATGTATCGACAACACATTTATTACCGGTTAAGGATTCAAATGTAATCGGATTAATAAAATTGGTCGCATTCTGTGTCATCATGACATCTACATTACATTCCAGCTTTTTTAAGCTGCTGGCAAGTGTCGCGATTTTATATGCTGCAATACTGCCGGTTACGCCAAGCAGTACGTTTTTCCCTTTTAACATAGTCCTCTCCTATTCCACATTTTTATCGTAAATGATTTTTAAACCTTTTAAAAGCAGTTTATCATCTAATATAATTTCATTGTGGCAGTATGGTACAATCACCTTTGCCAGTCCGCCGGTCGCAATGACTTTGACCTGTTCCTGTTCTGCCCCCGTCATTTTGCACAGTTCTTCACGAATTCTGTCAACCATGCCGTCGATACAGCTTGCATTCCCGTAAACCGCACCGCTCTGCATGCACGCAATTGTATTCTTTCCAATCACGGATTTTGGGGCTTCCAGACTGATTCGCGGAAGCTGTGCCGTCCGGGATACCAGTGAATCCACCGATACGCGGATACCCGGAAGAATCGCACCGCCTACATAATTTTTCTTGTCGTCAACCGCACTGATGGTCGTTGCCGTTCCCACATCAATAATCAGCACCGGTGCACCATATTCATGAATAGCCGCAACTGCATCCACAACCATATCCGTACCGACCTGCTTTGGCTGGTCCATTAACAGATTCAATCCCGTCTTCACGCCCGGTCCTACAATTAACGGCGTAATGCCGATGATTTTTTCGACCGCTGACTTAATCACATTGACCAGCTGCGGTACAACCGATGAAATGATTGCACCGTGAATCTGTTCACTTTCAATATTATATAACTCCAGAACCGTCTTAAAACCGATTGCATACTCTAATTCCGTTTTTGAATAATCCGTGCAGAGCCGCTCCTCAAAATAAATCTTCTCATCATCTACACAGCCGATTACAATATTGGTATTCCCCATATCAATCGCAAGAATCATGCCTTTTTGATTTTGTCTTTTCATTTTCTTTTCCTTTTGTTTTATTTCTTAAAATATTAACATTTCTATTACCGTCTGATATGAAGCAGTGCTTTTCCGATTGCCGCAGTCAGCACCGCCGCCACAATCGCTTCCGGTACGCCCTGTGTTCCAATCACACCAAGAATCACACCATACAGGGCATCTGTGGCAATTCCCTTTGCATTGGCATAACTGCTTCCAAACAAAAAGTAAATGCCATTCATAACGAGCAGTGTATTCGTAAGTGCTCCTGCCGCACCGGCTGCCGCCAGTGCAGCAGCACTGCCTTTTCCGTCGTTTTTCTTCTTCTTTACAAGCTTTACAATCCCTGTATATACATAATATGCCACAACGCCAATCAGAATTCGCGGCACAAAGCAGATCATCAAACTCTTAAAATTTCCATGCACATTTCCAAGGCTGTAAAACGGTGAAAATACGAAAGAAGTCAGATTCGGGTTAAATGTGTTGTTAATCATGCTGGTTAGTCCGAAAATACCGCCTAAAAATGCACCGCGCGCCGGTCCTAACAGTATCGCTCCGATAATAACCGGAATGTGGATAATTGTTGCATTCATAAATCCCAGCGGGATATAGCCTAAATACGGCACAAACGACATTGCAAGAATAATTGCCACAAACATTGCCGTTGTTACCATATCTTTTGTTTTTGTCGTTGATGTACTCATCTTTTTCTCCATTTCCTTTTTACATCATCTTTTCATGCTCTTTATCCGTGCCTTTACTTCCGGCGCCGGATTTCTGGATTCACATATTTTAGACAGTGCCTTATTATATGTAAAATCATCCATGCCGGATTTTATAAGAAACCGCATGGTCTGTGCCGGAAACATGACAAAACATTCCGCCGTCAGCCACGCCGCCGCCATTTGTGCATAATACCCCTGTGTAAACGGTCTGTCAAGCACTGAAAAAATTTTTTCCAGATATGGATTGCCTAAATCCTCCGGGCTGTCATTCTGTGCCTGTTTTTTTGATTTCCATGCAATATTCTGCATAATATCCGCCTCTGTAATCACGCGCCTGCGGGGGATTTTTCTGCCCGCATCGTCCCATTTTAAAAACTGCGACAGCAATAAGACCAAAGACAGGCGCACTTCAAATTCTTTTTGGGAAGCTAAAAAAGATTGTAAATGTTCCCACCATTCTTCCCGGTATGCCGAAACAATTGTCATGCTGTTACAAAAGCTGTCGCACACCGACCAGTTATCAACAAACGGCACAAATTTATCAAACATCCGCATTGCTTCTTCATTGTCCTGCTCTTTTGCCGTGCCGTAACTGATCAGCATACCGCGCAGCATGGCTTCTTCAAAATAAACATCGTCTGCGCCGTCTGTTTGTACGAGTTCTTTCCATTCTTTATTTTTTACAAATTCCTGCGCCATTTTTCTAAGTGCCGGAAGCCGCACACCTAACAGCGGCTTACATTCGGGAATCAGACTTTTGGAAAAACTCCCGTACTGTGCATCTGCCATCAAAAGCAGGCGTGTCCTTATCTCCTGTGTCATAGTTTCCTCATTCTTTCAACTTTTACATCATCATATCATATTTATCTGTATTTTCATATGGAAATTTCACATCAAATGTACTAAAATGTTACTGTAATTTCAGGAATTACAGCCTGATGGCAAAAACATTACAATAAATTCATTTAGAAATGAGGACAATTATGAAAACTGGAATTGTATTTGAGGGCGGCGCATTCCGCACAATTTTTTCCTGCGGTGTTATGGATGCATTTTTAGATCGGGATATTATGCCGGATTATATGATTGGTGTATCTGCCGGTGCAGCCTACGGTGTTTCCTACGCTTCCAGACAAAAAAGAAGAAATTTACAGATTCTTTTAGATTACCGTGACGATAAACGCTACATGAGTATGCACAATATGACCGATAAGACAAACCGAAGTGTCTATGGACTGGAATTTGCCTATGACACGATTCCGAATAAACTGGTTCCGTTTGACTACGATACCTTTAATGCGTGGGGCGGCGAATTTTACGCAGTCGTTACCAATGTTTTAACCGGAAAACCGGAATATATGCGCTATACAACCGAGGACCGCACCAACAAGCTGCTTCAGGCAACCTGTGCGCTCCCTGCCCTTTTCCCATATATTTACTTAAATGATACTCCGTACTTAGACGGCGGATTAAGCGATTCGATTCCGTATGAGCGGGCTTTCGCGGACGGCTGTGACCGCGTCGTTGTCGTCTTAACCCGCCAGAAGGGATACAAAAAGAAAACCGGCGCCACCACAAAGGCTCTGGCGCATGCTTTCTGGAAGTATCCGGAACTCGGGAAAGACCTCCTTTCCCGTGCTGACTGCTACAACCGCTCTTTAAAGAAGCTCGAACAGCTTGAAAAGGAAAAGAAGGTCATTGTAATCCGTCCGGATAACACCGACGGCTTTTCACGTCTGGAAAAAGACAAGGAGAAAATCAAAGCCTTATACCATGACGGCTACACAAAGGGTCTGTTATTCTCCGATAAAGTGAAAGAATTTTACACCAAATAAATCTTTTAATACACCGAAATATTCGCGTACTCTGTAATTTAAAAACAATACTTCATCTGACCGCGCCGCAATCGTGCTGACATTGTGAAAGCCTTTCGCACGGACAAGCATTCCGGCACGGAACAGATGAAAATCATTGGAAACCACCCCGATTTTCGCATTTTTATCCGGAATAAAACGTGCCGAATAGGCAATGTTTTTTTCCGTATCCGTGGACTGGGCTTCCATAAAAATCCGTGAAGCTTCTATGCCATGTGCGCACAGATAGTCTTTCATCGCCTGTGCTTCTGATATATCCTCTCCCGGTCCCTGACCGCCCGATACGATAATACGTATCGTTTTGTTTTGAATATTATCTTTACTATGTTTTTCATTCTGTTCCAGATATGCCAGTGCCGCATCAAGTCTGTAGCGGAGTGATTTTGTAATTTCGAGTCCCCGCACGCGGCAGCCTAAAATCAGCAGATATTCACAGTCCGGTTCCGGTTTCTGCTTCATCTGCACGGTTATTAATGCCTGAACCAGACAAAATGAGCTGATAAGTATTAATAAACCTGCCGCAGACAACACATTTATCCACATTGGAAGTATAAGAATACCTTTATTCTGTGCATAACGCACCGCAAAAATCCCTGCAAAAAAGACTGCCGTTACCGGCCATATCGTAATAAAAGATGATGCAAAGCCCGCATATGCCACACAGCAGACATAATAAACCAGACAAAATACCGCAGGCACCAGCCATATATAATACAATTTATACATATTATTCTCCATTCCACAGGCATTTTAATGCCTGCCAGCATAGCTTTTTTGTGTTTCCCATTTATTATAATAACCCCGCAATCCTCTTGTCAAACCACTTATTTTGTAGTACATTGAAGTAATAGTAATTTGTGCCGTGAACGCCGCAGATTACTGACAAATTTGCGTTCTCAGAATGGAGATAAGTATGTTTCGTTTTAATGCAGATGTAACACCGACCGACTGCGAACCGGGTGTTACCAGAAAAATTTTATGTTATTCCGACGAACTGATGATGTGTGAAATTACATTTAAAAAAGGCTCTAAAGGAAATTTCCACCACCATGAACATTTGCAGATTACTTACGTGGCAGAAGGCAGCTTTGAATTTACAATCGGCGGTGAGACCAAGGTTGTGAAAAAAGGCGACAGCGTCTATATGCCTTCCAACGTCGAACACGGTGTTACTGCCCTTGAAGACGGCAAGCTGGTCGACGTCTTTAATCCGATGCGTCAGGACTTTTTAAAATAAGACGGTCAAACAGGGCTATTTTATCCCCCGTCAGACAAAAAGCCGCT
>ERZ772872.2107-NODE-2107-length-16724-cov-4.496670_pt1 | contig 16724 bp, 16 predicted proteins | sample MGYA00512132_ERZ772872 | MGnify/ENA primary metagenome ERZ772872 (study PRJEB29015, sample SAMEA2737724) | human gut metagenome | biome: human gut; feature: human-associated habitat; material: faeces | place: China | collected 2012 ...
TTGCCGTACAAATCCCGTAAATCGTCCTCCAGCAACCCGTAATACTCGTGGTTCCCGGACTGCGGCATATGCTGCCCAATATCCTGGGCCCCATTCTGGTGACGGCCGTGCTGGATATCGGCACCATGATGATGGAGCTGGCGGCCCTGAGCTTTCTGGGCCTGGGGGCCAGGCCGCCTATCGCCGAGTGGGGCAGCATGATGAGCGATGCCCGCAGCCTGATGACCGCCTCGCCGTGGATCACCTTTTCCCCGGGAATCGCCATTTTCGTGTCGGTGATGATCTTCAATCTGCTGGGGGACGCCGTCCGGGACTACGCGGACCCCAAAAACCGGGGGAGGTGAGGCCATGGAGGCGCTTTTGGAATACCGGCAGACGGACGTGTGCTACGGCGGCGTCCGGGCGGTGCGCGGCGTGAGCTTTACCCTCCACGCCGGGGAAATCCTGGGCGTGGTAGGGGAGAGCGGCTGCGGCAAATCCACCCTGCTCCGGGCCGCCATGGGCCTGCTGGGCCCCGGGGGCCTGGTGACCGGGGGAAAGATCCTCTATCGGGGGGAAAATCTTCCGGACCTGTCCGCCAGGACCCGGCGGCGGCTGAACGGCCCGGAGCTGGGCATGATCTTCCAGAGCGCGGGCAGCTCCTTCTGCCCGGTCCGCAGGGTGGGAGATCAGCTATACGAAATGATGCGGGCCCACGGCCCGATGGATAAGAGGGCCTTCCGGCAGCAGGCCGGAGCGCTGCTGGACCGGCTGGGCCTGGAGGACGGCCCCCGTATCCTGAATAGCTATCCCTTTGAGCTGTCCGGCGGGATGCAGCAGCGGGTGGGCATTGCGGCGGCCATGCTGCTGCGGCCCCGGGTGCTGCTGGCGGATGAGCCTACCGCCGCCCTGGACGTGTCCGCCCAGAAGCAGGTCCTGGAGGAGCTGCTTCTGGTGCGGGAGAGCTTCGGAACGGCCGTGGTGCTGGTGTCCCACAATCTGGGGCTGGTGGCCGCCATGGCGGACCGGGTGCTGGTAATGCGCCGCGGCGAAATCGTGGAAGCCGGAGAGACCCGGCAGGTGCTGCGGCAGCCCCGGGCGGACTATACCCGGCGGCTGCTGGAGGCCGTGCCGAAGCTGAGGAGGGCGTGAAATGGAACCGATCCTGTCTGTTCGGGAGCTGACCAAAACCTTCTCCCGCCCGGGACAGGGGAAGCAGACGGCCGTAAACGGCGTCAGCTTCGACCTGCGGCCCGGGGAACGCCTGGGGATCATCGGCGAAAGCGGCAGCGGGAAAACCACAGTGGCCAACCTCATCACCCGGCTGCTGGACGCCGACGGAGGGCGCATCCTCCTGGACGGGGAGGACATCACCTCCGTCACCGGCCGGGACCTGCGCCGGGTGTACCGGAAGATACAGATGGTGTTCCAGACCCCGGCAGAGTCCTTCGACCCTCGCCGCACCCTGGGAGACGGGGTGGGGGAAAGCCTGCGCGGCCTGTCCCGCCGGGAGGCCCGGCAGGAGGCGGTGCGCCTTATGGAGCGCTGCGGCCTGCCGGGGGAGTTTGCCCGGCGCTATCCCCATGAGGTCAGCGGCGGGCAGTGCCAGCGGGCGGCCATCGCCCGGGCCCTGGCCATGGGGCCGAAGGTGCTGATCTGCGATGAGGCCACCTCGGCCCTGGACGTCACCGTTCAGAAGGAGATCCTGGACCTGCTGCGCGGCCTGGAGGGAGACCTGGCCATCCTGTTTATCTGCCACGACATCTCCCTGGTGCAGCAGTTCTGCCACCGGGTGCTGGTGATGCACCGGGGCGAAATCGTGGAGCAGGGGACGCCGGACGAGGTGATCTGCCGCCCGCAGCACGCGTATACCCGGCACCTGATCGACAGCGTGCTGTGATATAGAAAAACAGAAAGGAAACAAGAGAGATGAGAGGAAAAAGAGCGCTTCTACTGCTGACGGCCCTGAGCCTGGTGCTGACGCTTCTGGCCGGCTGCGGGAATACCGCGCCGGAGACCGGGGAGAAAACCATGGTCATCGGCGACACCACCTTCAACTCCGAAAACTGGGAGGAGACCGTGGATCCACATCGGACCTATAACGGCTGGGCCTGCATCCGCTACGGCATCGGCGAGACCCTGGTGCGGTATACGGACTCCATGGAGCTGGAGCCGTGGCTGGCCAAGTCCTGGAGCAACGACGGCGACCGGACCTGGACCATCGTTCTGCAGGACGATGTCACCTTCTCCAGCGGCCGGAAGATGGATGCGGCGGCGGTGAAGCAGTGCCTGGAGCACCTGCTGGAAAATCACGACCGGGCCCCCGGCGATACCAAGATCGCCGATATGCAGGCGGAGGGCCAGACTCTGACCATCGTCACCAGCCAGCCCAATCCCGCCCTGATGAACTATCTGGGGGACCCCTACGGCTGCATCATCGACGTGGACGCCAGCGACTTTGAGAAGGGCATCGTGGCCGGTACCGGCCCCTATGTGGTGCAGGAGCTGGTCACGGACGACCACCTGACCCTCACCAAAAACGAAAACTACTGGAACGGCAGTCCCAAGCTGGACAAGCTGACCATCCGCACCATCTCCGACGGCGACACCCTGTCGGCGGCCCTGCAGGCCGGGAACATCGACGCGGCCTACGGCATGGCCTATGAGGCGTATCCCAACTTTGAAAACGACGACTATCAGTTCTCGGCCATCCAGACCTCCCGGGCTTTCTTTGCCTCCATGAACATGGCCAGCCCCGTGATGCAGGACCCCGCCGTTCGCAAGGCCATCGCCATGGGCATTGACAAGCAGGGCTTTGTGACGGCTCTGCTGGACGGCCACGGGGTCGTGGGCACCGGCGCTTTCCCGGACGGCTTTTCCGGCTTCGGCGGCGAAAACGTGACCACCGAGAGCTATGACCCGGAGGGCGCGCGGCAGGTGCTGGAGGCCGCCGGGTGGCGGGATACCGACGGCGACGGCATCCGGGAGAAGGACGGCGTGAAGCTGACCGTCCGCTGGCTGACCTATCCCAGCCGCCAGGAGCTTCCCCTGCTGGCGGAGTCCGCCCAGGCCACCCTGAAGGACATCGGCATGGAGGTGGACATCAACTGCACGGCCAATCGCCGGGAGTTTTTGGCGGACCTGAACAGCTGGGACGTGTACGCCTCCGCCATGGTCACCGCCCCCTCCGGGGACCCCCAGTATTTCTTCACCTCCTGCTGTGTGCCGGATATGAGCTATAACTTCGGCGGGTATGACAATGCGGAGGTGACCGGAATAGTCAGCCGGCTGGCCGGAGAGTTCGACACCGCCCGCCGGAGTGAGCTGGCCGTCCGGCTGCAGCAGGCCATTCTGGACGACAACGCCTATGTGTTCTGCTCCTTCCTGGAGATGAACATGATCTCCCGCAGCTATGTCACCGGCTATACCGCCCACGCCTGCGACTATTACCAGGTGACGGCAGATCTGGATATTCAGCGATAAGAAGAACAGCGCAGCGGCGGCACGAAAGTGCCACCGCTGCTTTTTGCAGTGGCCCTCCGGCTTCATGTGCCGGTGCACTGCGCGGATTCATTTTTCAACGGAATTTCAGTCCGGGCGAATTGTGAAGTCCACGATACCGGACCCTTCGTAGCTGCGCAGGTGGGTGATCGTGATCCGGTAGGTCCGGCCATCCGCCGATGCGCGGAACTCGGCGGTGGTGTAGTGGTCCTTGTCCGATATCTCCGTCTCGTGGCCCGTCATACGCTCCAGCTGCCAGTCGCCGCGCAGGGGGAAACCCAGCTCAGACAGAAAGGCGTCCATGTCCCGCAGCTCATCCGCCGCCTTGGTGGGGTGGAGGCAGGATTGCCAGCGTTCCGCGTCCCGGTGGGTCAGAGTCTCCAGGGCCTCCTGGCAGACCGGCTGCATTTTGTTCTGCGCATTCCGGCCTGCAAATGCGATCGCCAGCATGGCCAGCACAAATACCGCGGAAAACAGAATGACATATCCCAGCTTCTTCCGGGAGTCGGGGGAGGCGTCCAGCAGCTGCTGCTGGATGCCGATGCCGATGCACGTCAGAACGTGGGCAAACACCGCACTGAGGAGCCACCCGGTTGATAAGCGGATCAGCAGACTGCCGATGGCCAGCAGAAGGACGGTCTCCAGAAAGAGGGCGAATCTGCGCTGTCTGGCTGTGACCAACGTCACAAGGTAATAGATCACGTTGAGGACGGGAATGAAGGCGATGGCCCCCACTTGGTTGTCCAGGTGGAAGATTTCGGTTTCCTTTCCCCCAAAAAGCCTGATTCTGTTTCTCATGGTGAAGCCTCCGTTCTTGGATGGAGCAGATGACACTCCTCTGCCAGTGTAAACACCGCACCATCCATTCTGCAACGCACATTTACGCGGGAATTGCATATTTGGAGGATTTAACAGACTGAAAGCGCTGTTTTTGGGAGCTTTGCCGAAGAATGTCCGGGAGCCCGGCTGTGCATCAATCGATAGCCGGGCTCCTGGCGTATTCAGTTGGCGATGCCGTGGTGGACGGGCTTGGTGGCGGGGGTAATGGCCTGGATGCTGTAGCCGTTGGCCAGACAATACTGGATGATATCCGGCAGGGCGTCGGCGGTGGTGCCCTTGGCCCCGGCGTCGTGCATCAGCACCACGTTGCTGCGGCCATGGCGCAGGGCGGAGGTGACGGCACTGTGGATCCGGCCCGAGGAGGCGGGGGTACCGGCAGCGTCGCCGCTGGATACATTCCAGTCAAAATAGGTGAAGCCCTCGTTCTGGACCCGCTGGGCCAGACGGCTCATGATGCCCACGCTGTACTGGCGGCTGACGGTGTTGGAGCTGCCTCCGGGGAAGCGGATGATGGTGGCCTCATACCCAAAGTCTGCCCGAAGCCGGTCCCGGAGCCGATAGACGTTCTGCATAAAGGCCTCGTCACTTTTGTAAATGGATGCATAGTCGTGGGAGTAGCCGTGGATGGCCACGGTGTGGCCCTCATCGATCATCCGGCGGATCAGGGCCTTGCCGGACTCCCCGTAGTTGACGATGAAGAAGGTGGCGTGGACGTTATACTCCTTCAGGGTGTCCAGCACCCGGGGAGTCACCCGGTCGCTGGGGCCGTCGTCGAAGGTCAGGTACACGGGGCTTCCGCCGGAGGAGTTCTCATACACCGACACCTGACGGGTGGCGGTGGCGGTGTTGCCGGCCTTGTCGGAGACGGTATAGGTCAGGGTATAGACCCCGGGGGAGGCGGTGTTCACGGTACCGGCCCGGGTGACGGAGGCAGTCAGATCGCCGTCGGCGTCGTCCTGGGCGGTGAAGCCCGGCTCCTGATAGGCGCCGCCCAGGGGAACGAACAGCTCCCGCTGACCGGACAGCGTGATGACCGGGGCTACCACGTCCCGGACCGTCACCCGACGGGTGGCAGTGGCGGTATTTCCGGCCTTGTCGGTGACGGTATAGGTGAGAATGTGGATGTCGCCGCTTTCCTGGTCCGTTACCCGGATAGAGGCGGTGAGATCACCGTCGCAGCGGTCTCGGGCGGTGGCTCCCGGGTCCTGGAACAGGTCATAGCGGGAGACGGTGACCTCCGCCTGGCCGGTGAGGGTCAGCTCCGGGGCCTCCCGGTCCTCCACATGGACCAGGCGCCTTGCGGTGTAGCTGCGGCCCCGGAAGTCCGCCTGATAGGTCAGGGTATAGTCCCCGGGGACGTCGGTGTTCACCCGGCCCTCCACGGTGACGGCGGCGTCGGTGGGGTCGCCGCCCCGCAGCAGCCGGGCCCCGGGGTCCGTGTAGGCGGCGAAGGCGGAGATGTGCTCCTCCGTCCGGCCGTTGAGCTGCATATGGGTGGGCGGCAGCAGAATAAAATAGCCCCGGACCAGGCTCAGCACGCCGATGACAACGGCGGCCAGCAGCAGGGCTCCCCCTGCGGCCAGGGCGGCAATGGTTTTCTTTTTCATGAGAAGGTCCCCCTAAATCAATTCTGTTTTATATTGTAGAAAACCGTCGGGGGAAATGCAAGAACGATTCGATTACAAGACGGTAACAAATGATTACGAAAAAAATTTATCCGCGAAAGTGCGGGGTCATCCCGGCAGTGCAGTAAAGCGGCGGGGGCCGGGGGTTCCGGATTTGGCCGGGACGGTGAGCCGGAGAAAACTTTTGGGGGAATATTATAAAAAAGCACAAATGGAATGGGTAAAACCATTCTTTTTTTCGATGAATTGACAGATTTGCGGCAATCGAATATAATATTGAATTGGAATAATCGTAATACAAGACAGGAGGCAGCATATGGCATTTTATGATGTGGACAACGCGATGACGGTGAAGCTGGACTATGAACTGCCGAAGGTCCCAGCCTTCCGGGAGGGGATCCGCCGGGCCCCCAGGCGGGAGGCGCATCTGTCCGAGGCGGACAAGGCGCTGGCCATCCGCAACGCCCTGCGGTACATCCACCCGGACCATCATTTGCAGATGGCAAGGGAGTTTGCCCGGGAGCTGGAGGAGCATGGCCGGATCTACGGATATCGCTTCCGGCCGGAGGGCGCGCTTCACGGCAAGCCCATTGACCAGTATCGGGGCAACTGCATAGAGGCCAAGGCCTTCCAGGTGATGATGGACAACAACCTGGACTTCGACGTGGCCCTGTACCCCTATGAGCTGGTGACCTACGGCGAGACGGGGCAGGTGTGCCAGAACTGGATGCAGTACCGGCTCATCAAGAAGTATCTGGAGGTCATGACGGACGAGCAGACCCTGGTGGTCATGTCCGGCCACCCCCTGGGGCTGTTCCACAGCCACAAGCTGGCCCCCCGGTGCATCATCACCAACGGGCTGATGGTGGGGACCTTTGACGACCAGAAGAACTTCAACCGCGCCGCCGCCCTGGGCGTGGCCAACTACGGCCAGATGACGGCAGGCGGCTGGATGTACATCGGGCCCCAGGGCATCGTGCACGGGACCTTCAACACCCTGCTCAACGCCGGACGGCTGAAGCTGGGGATTCCCGCCGACGGGAACCTGGCCGGGCGGCTGTTCGTGTCGGCGGGCCTGGGCGGCATGAGCGGCGCCCAGGGCAAGGCGGCGGAGATCGCCGGGGCCGTGTCCATCATCGCAGAGGTGGACGACTCCCGCATTGAGACCCGGTATACCCAAGGGTGGGTCAGCCAGCGCACCGACAGCCTGGAGGAGGCGTTGGCCATGGCCCGGCGGCACCTGGCGGACCGGACCCCCTGCGCCATCGCCTATCACGGCAACGTGGTGGACCTGCTGGAATACCTGTACAAAAACGATGTGCACGTGGACCTGCTCAGCGACCAGACCTCCTGCCACGTCCCCTATGACGGCGGGTACTGCCCCCAGGGGCTGACCTTCGCCCAGCGGACGGAGATGCTGGACCATGACCCGGAGAAGTTCCGGAAGCTGGTGGACAAATCCCTGCGGCGGCACTATGAGATGATCTGCCGGTTCCACGACCGGGGGACGTATTTCTTCGACTATGGCAACAGCTTCCTGAAGGCCGTGTTTGACGCGGGGGTGCGGGACGTGTGCCGCAACGGCGAAAACGACCTGGACGGGTTCGTGTTCCCCTCGTATGTGGAGGACATTCTGGGGCCGTGCCTGTTCGACTTCGGCTATGGGCCCTTCCGGTGGTGCTGCCTGTCTGGCCGCAGCGAGGACCTGGACAAGACCGACGCCGCGGCGGCGGAGTATATCCTGGAAAACAACCGGCGGTATCAGGACTATGACAACTATGTGTGGGTGCGGGACGCCAAGCGCAACCGCATGGTGGTGGGCACCCAGTGCCGCATCCTGTATCAGGACGCCATGGGGCGCATGAACATCGCGCTGAAGTTCAACGAGATGGTGCGCAACGGCGAGATCGGCCCCGTGATGCTGGGCCGGGACCACCACGACACCGGGGGAACGGACTCCCCCTTCCGGGAGACCTCCAACATCAAGGACGGCTCCAATATCATGGCGGACATGGCCACCCAGTGCTACGCCGGCAACGCCGCCCGGGGCATGAGCCTTATCGCCCTGCACAACGGCGGCGGCGTGGGCATCGGCAAGTCCATCAACGGCGGCTTCGGCATGGTGCTGGACGGCTCGGAGCGGGTGGACACCATCCTGCGCATGAGCATGCCCTGGGACACCATGGTGGGCGTGGCCCGGCGCAGCTGGGCCCGGAACGACAACGCCGTCACCACGGCCATGGAGTATAACCGGCTGTACGCCGGGCAGGACCATATCACCCTGCCCTATACCGCGCCGGAGGATGACGACATCATCGCCGCCGTGCTCCACGGGGCCCGGTAAGGAGGGGCTATGACCACCTATATCACAAACATCGGCCTGCTGGCCACCCCCCGGGGGGATTCCGCCCGGCGGGGACGGCAGCAGGGGGAGATCACCCTGCTGCGGGACGCCTGGGTGGCCGTGGAGGGCGGAAAAATCGCCGCCGTGGGGCAGGGACAGCCTGCCCCGGAGGACGGCGACACCCTTCTGGACGCCGGAGGGCGGCTGATGACCCCGGGATTGGTGGACGCCCATACCCACCTGATCTTCGGCGGCTGGCGGCAGAACGAGCTGGGGCAGAAGCTCCGGGGCGTGCCGTATCTGGACATTCTGGCCCAGGGAGGCGGCATTCTGTCCACCGTCCGGGCCACCCGGGCGGCATCGGAGGAGCAGCTGGCGCACAAGGCCGAAGCGGTCCTGGCGGAAATGCTGCGGATGGGCGTGACCACCTGCGAGGCCAAAAGCGGCTACGGCCTGGAGCCGGAGCAGGAATACAAGCAGCTGCGGGTGATCCGGCGGCTGAACGAGACGCAGCCGGTGGAGCTGGCGGCCACGTTTATGGGGGCCCACGCCCTGCCGGAGGAATACCGGGAGCGGCGGGAGGACTATATCCGCCTGCTGTGCCGGGAGATGATCCCCTGCGCGGCCCGGGAGGGCCTGGCGGAGTTCTGCGACGTGTTCTGCGAGGAGGGCGTGTTCACCGCCCGGGAGAGCCGGACCATCCTGGAGGCGGGACTGGCCCACGGGCTGCGGCCCAAGGTCCACGCCGACGAGATCGCCGCCATCGGCGGCTCCCAGCTGGCGGGGGACATCGGGGCCATCAGCGCCGAGCACCTGATTGTGTGCCCGCCGGAGGGGATCCGGAGTCTGGCGGCGGGAGGCACCGTGGCGTGCTGTCTGCCGGCCACCAGCTTCTATCTGGGGGCGGCCTATGCCCCGGCCCGGGAAATGATCGGGGCCGGGGTGCCGGTGGCGGTGGCCACGGACTTCAATCCCGGGTCCTGCCCCGGCAGCGGTCTGCAGCTGGCCATGAACATCGCGTGCCTGAAATACCGGATGACACCGGAGGAGGTGCTGACGGCGGTGACGCTGAACGCCGCCGCCGCCATCGGCCGGGCCGGGACCATCGGCTCCGTGGAGCCGGGGAAGCAGGCGGATCTGCTGCTGTGGAACGCGCCGGACCTGGACTATGTGTGCTATCGGTTCGGCAGCAACCTGGTGGGCACGGTGATGAAGAAAGGACGGATCGTGCATGAGGAGTAGGAGGAACGGAACATGATCTATATCAACGGACACGACCTGACCATTGAACAGGTCATCGCCGTCTCCCGGCAGGGGGAGACGGTGGCCATCGCGCCGGATGCCAGAGAGCGCATCAACGCCGCCCGGGCCTATGTGGACCGGAAGCTGGCGGACAAGGCCGTGGTATACGGCCTGACCACCGGGTTCGGCAAGTTCTCCACGGTGTTTGTGCCGGAGGAGGAGACGGCCCAGCTGCAAAGGAACCTGATCATCTCCCACGCCTGCGGCATGGGGGAGCCTCTGGACACCCGGGTGGTGCGGGCGGCTATGCTGCTGCGGCTGAACGCCCTGGCCCGGGGCAATTCCGGCATCCGCCTGTCCACCATGGAGACGCTTTTGCAGATGCTGAACCGGGGGGTCCATCCGATCATCCCGGAGAAGGGGTCCCTGGGGGCCAGCGGCGACCTGGCGCCCCTGTCCCACATGGTGCTGGTGATGCTGGGCGAGGGCGAGGCGGAGTATCAGGGCCGGGTGATGCCAGGCCGGGAGGCCATGGCCGCCGCCGGCATCGACATCATCCAGCTGGCCGCCAAGGAGGGCCTGGCCCTGATCAACGGCACCCAGATCATGACGGCCATCGCCTGCCAGGCGGTGTATGACGCCCGGGACCTGGCCAAAACGGCGGATATCGCCGCCGCCATGACCTGCCAGGCCCTGCACGGCATCCGGAAGGCCTTCGATCCCAAGGTGCACGCCCTGCGGGGCCAGCCGGGGCAGATCACCACGGCGGAGAACCTGCGGCGGCTGCTGGAGGGCAGCGGGCTGTCCTTCGACCTGAATCCGGACAAGGTGCAGGACGCCTACGCCATCCGCTGCACGCCCCAGATTCACGGGGCCAGCCGGGACGCCATCGGCTATGTGTGGGGCGTGGTAAGCCGGGAGATCAACGCCGTCACCGACAACCCCCTGATCTTCCCGGAGGAGGACGAGGCCATCTCCGGCGGCAATTTCCACGGGCAGCCGGTGGCCCTGGCCATGGACTTTCTGGGCATCGCCCTGGCGGAATACGCCAACGTGTCGGAGCGGCGGCTGGAGCGGCTGGTGAATCCGGCCCTGTCCGAGGGGCTGCCGGCCTTCCTGACCAAACACGGCGGGGTGCACTCGGGCTTCATGATCGCCCAGTACGCCGCGGCGTCCATGGTGTCGGAGAGCAAGGTATACGCCCATCCGGCGTCGGTGGACTCCATCCCGTCGTCGGCCAACCAGGAGGACCACGTCAGCATGGGCACCACCGCCGCCCGGAAGGCGCTGATGATCCTGGACAACAGCCAGAAGGTGCTGGGCATCGAGCTGTTTGCCGGGGCCCAGGCGGCGTGGCTGCGGGGCGAGGACGGACTGTCCCCGGCCACCCGGGCGGTGTACGACCGCATCCGCCAGGCGATCCCGCCGGTGGACCAGGACGTGGTGATGCACCCGCTGATGGTGCAGGCGGATGAGCTGGTGAAGGCCCACGCCATTTCTCAGGCGGCGGAGGCCGTCTGCGGAGAATTGCAGTAAATTTCCCCCAGGGCGGGGCCTGTGGGCCCCGTCCCGGGAAGCGCATAAAAAGAGAGGATAGGGAGGAAAAAACTTATGATGAAGCTTGTGGAATGCATCCCCAATTTCAGCGTCAGCCGGGAGCGGGATGAGGCGGCCTTCAACGCCCTGGTGGATACGGCCAAGGCCGTTCCCGGGTGTACGGTGCTGGACGTGCAGTCCGACGGCACCCATAACCGGTGCGTGTTCACACTGGTGGGGTCCCCGGAGGGCATCGGCGAGGCGGCGTTCTGGCTGGCCAAGCGGGCCATGGAGGTCATCGACATGACCAAACACCAGGGCGCTCATCCCCGGATGGGGGCCACGGACGTGATCCCCTTTGTGCCCACCATGGACATGACCGTGGAGGAGTGCGTGGAGCTTTCCCGGCAGGTGGCCCAGCGCATCTGGGAGGAGCTGGGGATTCCCAGCTTCCTGTATGAAGAGTCGGCCACGGCGCCGGGGCGGGTGAACCTGGCCAAGATCCGGAAGGGGCAGTTCGAGGGAATGCCCGAGAAGCTGCTGGAGCCGGAATGGGCCCCGGATTTCGGAGAGCGGAAAATTCACCCCACCGCCGGGATCATCGCCATCGGCGCGCGGATGCCGCTGGTGGCCTTCAACGTGAACCTGGACACGGACAACGTGGAGATCGCCAAGTCCATTGCCAAGGCCATCCGGGGCTCCTCCGGCGGGTTCAAGTTCTGCAAGGCCATCGGCCTGCTGCTGGAGGACCGGAACGTGGCCCAGGTGTCCATGAACATGGTGAACTATGAGGGAACGCCGCTGTACTACGCCTATGAGATGATCCGGGCCCTGGCGGACCGGTGGGGCGTGCGCATCATCGGCACGGAGCTGGTGGGTCTGACCCCGGCCAAGGCGCTGATCGACTGCGCGGAATACTATCTGAAGCTGGAAAACTTCGACTGCCACAAGCAGGTGATGGAGTATCACCTGGTGGGGATGGAATAAGGAGGACGCTATGCAGCTTGCTGAATTGACGGTGCGGGGGTTTGCGGACCTGCTGGGTTCCGACGCGCCCGCGCCCGGCGGCGGCTCCGCCGCCGCTCTGGCCGGGACCTTGGGGGCGGCGCTGACCGCCATGGTGGGGTCCCTGACCGTGGGACGGAAGAAGTACGCCGAGTTTGACGGCCTGGCCCGGGAGACCCTGGAAAAGGCCCGGGACCTGGAGCACCGGTTCCTGGACGTGATGGAGCGGGACACGGAGGCCTTCAACGCGGTGTCCGCCGTGTTTGCCATGCCCAAGGGCACGGACCAGGAGAAGGAGGCCCGGGCCGTCGCCATGCAGGAGGCCCTGCAGGGCTGCACAAAGACGCCCTTTGAGATGATGGAGCTGTCTCTGGAGGCGCTGCGGCTGACGGATGGGCTGGTGGACCGGTCCAACGCCAGCGCCGCCAGCGACCTGGGCTGCGCGGCCCTGCATCTGGGGTCCGCCGTGCAGGGGGCGTGGCTGAACGTGCTCATCAACCTGGGGAGCATCCGGGACGCGGCCTTCGCCGCCCAGTACCGCACCCGGGGGCAGATCCTGCTGGATGAGGCCCTGCCTCTGGCGCAGAGCATCTATGACCGGGTGCTGAAAGCAGTGCAGGGATAAGCATATAATAAGCCCTCCGGCCACGCCGGAGGGCTTCAGTCTGTCAAAAAACTACCCAACCGGCCCTATTTCTGCTATAATAGAGGAAACAGAGGTGTTTTCATGGAAGGCTGGAGAAAAGACGCGCGGCACGAGCCGATCATTGTAGATTTGGATGCACTAGTTCCGAAAGGCCATCTGCTGCGGAAGATTGAGAAGGTCATGGACTATGAGTGGCTGTATGAACGACTGAACCCGTACTACTGTCATGACAACGGACGCCCCGGAACCGATCCGGTGGTGCTGATCAAAATGGTACTCATTCAGCACCTGTTCGGCATTGCCCGCGCCCATGATGCCCATGTCCAGGGTGAACACGAAGAAATAGTCGCCGAACACGTTGAACACGCCGCCGAACAGCACCGCCTTGGTGGCTAGGGCCGGGTCGCCGTCGTTGCGCAGAAACGCCGACATCAACTGGGTGAACAGGAAGCTGGGCACCACAAACTTGATGGAGAACAGATACGCCCGGGCCAGCGGCAGCAGGGTCTCCTCCGCGCCGAACAGCGTCAGGAGCTGGCGGTCAAAGAGAATCAGCGCCGCCCAGGAGAGAAGGGACAGGACCGCCGTTGCCAGGACTGCCGCCGTGAAATACTCGTTGGAGCGCTTTTCGTTGCCGGGGCCTGACCCCGCAGGGTGCTCAGCAGCACGCTGCCGCCGATGCCGGTGAGAAGGCCCAGACTATAAATAATGTTCCAGACCGGGGCCACCACGGCCAGGGCTGCCGTGCCGGTGGGGCCCTGATACTGGCCCACCATGGCGGCGTCCACCACGCCGTAGATAGAGGTGATCAGGGCGCTGCCGAAGGCGGCGGCGAGATACTTAAAGTAGATGGGACGAATTTTGTCCGTCAGGAAATTCATACGGCTGCCTCCTTGGGAATGAAGATGCAAAGCGCAGGCCCGGAACGAAAAAAAGCCGGATAAAGCACAGGCATTTCAGCCTGTTGCCTTATCCGGCTCGTCATTTCCAGCGAATGACTTGCCCTCCGAGCAAGCGAGGGGTGTTATAGCCGCTTTTGCCCGGAATGTCAAGCACTTTGCGGAACTTATGGAGTTACTTTTCGCCGTACCAGCAGCGGACGAAGGCGGCCAGGCCCGGGATCAGGTCCTTGATCTGGTGGCCGGAGGTGTTGACGCACAGGTGGTACGTCTCCTTGGCGCCCCACTTGGAGTCGGCGAACATCTGGCGGTACTGGGCGCGGTTCTTGTCCACCTGCTTCATGCGGCGGGCAATGTCGTTGCGGGACAGGTGCTCCCCCTCCGGGGCCCGGTCGATGCAGCGTTGGATCTTGGACTCAGCGTTGGCATAGACGAACAGGTTCAGGGGATGATAGTCCTTCAGGATCACGTCGGCGCAGCGGCCCACGATGACGCAGTCCCCCTGCTTGGCGAAGTTCTCAATGATCTGCTGCTGGGCGGCGGCAACCTGGAAGCCCTGGTCCATGATCTGCACCGGGGGCATGGCGAAACGGTGGCCGATGGTCGTGGGGTAGGCGGCCTCGATGCACTTTTCAGAGATGTTGGCCACATACCGCTCATCGAAGCCGTGTTCCTTGGCGATGAGCTCGATGATCTCGTGATCGTAGCAATGGATGCCCAGCTCCTCGGCCAGGCGCTTGCCCAGCTCGCGGCCGCCGGAGCCGAATTCACGGCTGATGGTGATGATTTTCATGATATTTCCACTCCTCTCAAAGCATCAAAAGGTGACAGGTTTAATACTCATAGCAGCTGCCGCCCACGAACTCGCGGACGATGGAGTTGCGGGGAACATAGTGGGTGTGCAGCGGAGGAACCCCGCCCACCACCTTCATCAGGTCCGTCAGACCGTGCTTTTCCAGGTACTCCGGGGTCAGCTCCTGGCGGAACTGGGGAATCTCGTTAAGGTATTTGGCCAGGATGCAGGGCTCGTAATCGTGGAAGGTGTCGATATGAATGGCGGCGTTGCCCTTGTGGGGCATGATGTAGTTGATCTCACCCCGGTCCACGCTTTCGGCCCGCTCCACGGTTTCCTGCAGGGAGTGGCCCCGGGTGTTATAGTCCCGGATCAGGCGGCGGGCCACCCGCAGCTGCTCGGGGCGGACGATTCTGTCGTCGTTGGTGATGATGCGGGTCCGGGGGGCCACATACACGCCGTTGGCGATGCCCCGGAGCTTGTCAAAGATCAGGGGATTGAGCATGTGGATGCCCTCGGCGATGACGATGCAGTCCTTTTCGCCCTGCATCTTCTTATAGCCGCCGGTGACGCCGTTTTTGAAGTCATACCAGGGAATATCGGCCTCCATGCCGTCCAGCAGCTGGGAGATGCAGGTCAGCAGGGTGTCCACGTCCACGCAGTAGGGAGACTCCCAGTCTGTGGCCTCGGGCGGACGCTTGTCCAGCGGCAGGAAGAAATTGTCCATACTCAGCAGGCACACCTTGACGCCCAGATTCTGCAGGTATTCCTGAAGCCGCATGGCGGTGGTGGTCTTGCCGGAGCCGGAGGGACCCGTCAGGGCAACCACGGGCTTTTCCTGGCGATTGGACAGGATCGCCGCCGCAGCGGCGCTGATCTTGTCGTGAAATACTTCCTCGCAGCGCAGAACGAACTGCGTCTCATTGCGCATGGCGTAATTGATGTTTTCCAGGTCGATGACGCGCATTAACAGATGCTCCTCTCGTAAAATACTACCCATCCATCCTATAATACAGTACATTATACCACGAAGCGGCGGCGGCTGCAAGTGAAAAAACCCACCGGCGGGCGGGGGATTCAATCCTGCCGGGTGAAGGACACGGAGTAGGCTCCCAGCACCTGGCGGCAGGGGATGGCGGCGGCGTTTTCCGCCGTCAGCGGCAGGCGGGGATAGGCGGTCCTGCTCCACGCCGTAGGCCATGACAAATTGCGTGATGTCCATGGGAGTATCTCCTCGTATAGCACAATTCCCCGGACGGCGCAACGGCTGCGCCGCCGGGGAGGCTTTTTCATTGGGGAAATTCCAGGCTGCGGCGGAAGCTGTTTTCTCCCAGGGATGTGATGTCCCCGGCTATGACCTGGTCGCCGCAGACAAACAGGTTGGCCTGGACCCCCTGGGGAGCATCGGGATGGTTCAGCACCGTATAGGTATACCGGGTAACGGTTTTGCCGCCGCACCGGTCAAAGGGCAGGCCCAGTCCCTTTTGCAGGGCCGCATACTCCGCATGGGCGGACAGGTCCTCCGGCAGCAGAATGCTCAGGGTTTCCAGTGGCTCCGGCGTCACCTGCCAGCCCAGGCTTTCCAGATAGGCTACCCGGGCGGCGTTGTCGGCGGCCTGTACCGGCTCCGTCCCGCCGCTGTCCCGCTGACAACCGGGAATCACAAACAGTAGCGTCAGGGCCGCCAGGACCCCCAGGGCGGCGGCTGCCAGCTGCCGCCGCTTCATGAATACCACCATACCATCACCTCGTACATTTCTTATTCCATTTTGCCCAAAACTATGCTATGCTTACGGAAGAAATTGCAGGAGGTGCAGATATGGAGCGGCTGGACAAAATCCTGGCCGGAACCGGACGGTGGTCCCGGCGGGAGGTAAAGGAGCTGGTGCGCCAGGGCCGGGTGCGGGTGGACGGACAGACCGCCCGGACGGCGGAGGAGAAGGTGGCCCCGGAGGCGGCCGCCATCACCGTGGACGGCCAGCCGGTGGAGACGGAGCGGTTCACCTATGTGATGCTGCACAAACCCGCCGGGGTGCTGTCCGCCACCGAGGACAGCCGCCAGCAGACGGTGCTGGACCTGCTGCCCGGGGAGCTGCGGCGGCGGGGCCTGTCGCCGGTAGGGCGGCTGGATAAGGACACGGAGGGCCTGCTGCTGCTGACCAATGACGGGGCCCTGGCCCATCGGCTGCTCTCGCCCAAGTCCCACGTGGACAAGGTGTACTATGCCCGGGTGGAGGGGGCGCTGGAGCCTGCCGATGCTGCGGCCTTCGCCGCCGGAATGACCCTGGGGGATGGACTGGAGTGCCTGCCCGCC
>ERZ772872.2115-NODE-2115-length-16682-cov-7.516990_pt1 | contig 16682 bp, 14 predicted proteins | sample MGYA00512132_ERZ772872 | MGnify/ENA primary metagenome ERZ772872 (study PRJEB29015, sample SAMEA2737724) | human gut metagenome | biome: human gut; feature: human-associated habitat; material: faeces | place: China | collected 2012 ...
ACCCTGGAGCGGAAAGACGCCTTGCTACAAGAATGATTCTGTTCCTGTAGGGGCATTTGTACGATTGGAACAGGCGCCGATGAATGAGATTCAGCGGGAGAGTCCGGCACGGGCATTCGCATCGCTATTGCCGTCGTGCTCTAATCTGAAGGAAGTGAGAGAATTGAATAATGGTGTCATCGAGACAGTGAAATATCTTGCGGCCCATACTCCGGTGTATTTTCTGAAATGCTTGCCGGACAGGGAGGCGGCGGAGGTTTGTTTTAATACAATTAAGCAACAAGCTACAAGCTAAACCAACATTATGATAGATAACGGACGAAAAAGAATCATCCCCAACGAGGTACTGTTGCCCGAAGTAGCACGCCTCATCAGTGAAGGACATACCGTAACCCTGACAGTCAGAGGAAATAGTATGAACCCATTTCTTGTGGATCGTCGCGACCGCATTGTTTTAGGTCCTTTTACTGATAACGATCTGCAACTGAATACGGTCGTACTCGCCAGAGATACGAACGGACGTATCGTTTTCCACCGCATCACCCGCCGCAACGGCAAAGAGCTAACACTGCAAGGCGACGGTAATATACGGATAACCGAACAAACGAACGTAGACGATGTCATGGGAATAATGATTGCCGCCATCCGTAAAGAAAAAGAATATCCGTGCAATGGCCGTATCTGGCAGCGCTATTCTTTCTGGTGGCTGAAACTAACCCCTGTAAGGCGATGGTTACTGGCGATATTCAGAAGAATCAGAAGAGTAACAACCCAATAAGTACGAACTATGAAAATCAAGGACGGATTTACTTTACATCAGATTGGTGACGAATACATCATCATGTACAACGGCACTCAAAATGTGGATTTCAATAACATCATTAGTCTGAACTCTACAGCAGCCCATCTTTGGAAACATGTGGAAGGAATGGATTTCAATGCCGACACCCTTACCGACTTCCTTATGGAAAATTATGAAGTAGACTCTGAAACCGCAAAGCGGGATGCAGAACAACTGATAAAGAATTGGCTGGAAGCCGGAATCATAAAGTAAATAAGCTACGAGTTACTAACTCATTATGAAGACAAAGCAAATAAAGTACATCTGGGAAGTATCTCGTGGACCCGCCGTCATCGTGGCCGACCTGCTGCGCGGCAAGGGCAAGCCCACCTACACCCCCCATGCCGACTGCGGCGATAACGTCATCGTCATCAACGCCGGCAAGGCCACTCTGTCCGGCAACAAGATGGAGCAGAAGTATTACCGCACCCACTCCGGCTGGATCGGCGGCCTGAAGGAGACCAAGTATCGCCTGCTGATGCAGGACAAGCCTGAGTTGGCCATGCGCGTGGCCGTCCGCGGTATGATGCCCCGCAACACCGTTACCAAGGATTCCCTGAAGCGCCTGCACATCTATGCCGGTGAGCAGCACATCCACGAGGCTCAGAAGCCCGAGCTGGTCAAGTAAGGAGGAAAAGAAACATGTATCAGTCCAAGAATCCCTATCTGTACGGCACCGGCCGTCGTAAGTCCTCCGTGGCCCGTGTGCACCTGTTCCCCAACGGCACCGGCTCCATCACCATCAACGGCCGCGACATCGACGATTACTTCGGTCTGGAGACCCTGAAGATGGTGGTCCGTCAGCCCCTGAACGCCACCGATACCCTGGGCAAGGTGGACATCGTTGCTACCGTGGAGGGCGGCGGCGTTTCCGGCCAGGCCGGCGCTCTGCGCCATGGCATCAGCCGCGCCCTGCTGCTGGTGAACCCCGAGTTCCGTCCCATTCTGAAGAAGGCCGGCTTCCTGACCCGCGATCCTCGTATGAAGGAGCGCAAGAAGTACGGTCTGAAGGCCGCCCGTCGCGCTCCGCAGTTCAGCAAGCGCTGATTTCTGCCGATTTTACAACTTCAAAGCAATCAAAATCCCGGAAAACTCTCGTTTTCCGGGATTTTCCTATATCTGCAGCATTTGTTCTGTTTTCGGAAAATCTGATGGAATTTGACAAGGTTTGACGTGTTTTTTACATGTTAACGATGGGCTAAATGCCGTTTTTGACCCCGAAACTGTTAACGGATGGGTTAATTTTCGGGCTGCTCATGTGGCCACTCGGAGCAGATCGCCTCTGCATAGAAAATGAATACTGCGCCCCGCCTTTTCGGAAATAATGGCTTTGGCACGGTTTGAAACGGTTTGACCAAGCCGAATGAACTTTATCTTTTTTCGCAGGGCAAATTCCGCCGCAGAATTGATAAACGGAACGCAATCTGTTATGCTGTCCGTGTAAGGAGGGATGACACATGAAACGAAAAACCTGTACCTTGTATCTCAGCTGCGAGGAATACGGTGTGATCCTCGACGCACTTATTCGCTTCAAAAACAAGCTCACCCGACAGGGGCGGTACACCGACATCGTAGATGAAGTTATCCTTGCCCTGCTGGATGCCAAGACGAAGCGAGTCTACATCTGAATATCGTGTACATAAGGAAAGCCGTGTAGCTGTCAAAAGCCACACGGCTTTTTCTATACCCGGCATTACATAGCTGTCCGCCATCGCCGCAGACAGCTAAATTTACAGACAGGAGGAATCCCAAAGTGGCGAATTGTAAAGTGATCGCTGTCGCCAACCAAAAGGGCGGCGTCGGCAAAAGCACCAGTGTCTATTGCATCGGTGCGGGGCTGGCTATGGACGGCAGGAAGGTCCTGCTTGTGGATGTTGACCCGCAGGGTGATCTCACCAAGATGCTCGGTCAGCGCAAGCCCCATGAGCTGACTCATACCCTGGCGGAGCAGATGAACGCTGTTGTGCAGCACAGCGCCGAGCCGGAGCACCCGGAAATTTTGCACCACCATGAGGGCTTTGATTTTGTCCCTGCCAACCGCAGCCTATCGGCGGTGGAGGTGGGGCTGGTCAATGTCATGAGCCGTGAAACCGTGCTCAAACGCTATCTGGACGGTATCAAGAAGAATTACGACTATGTGCTGCTGGATTGCCGCCCGTCGCTGGGTATGCTGGTCATCAATGCCCTGTCGGCTGCGGATCATGTACTCATCCCGGTGCAGGCGGACTATCTGGCAGCCGAGGACATGACGGAGCTTGTGGGCACGGTGCATAGCATCCGGCAGCAGATCAACCCCAAGCTGAAAATCGGCGGCGTATTCCTGACGATGGCCAATGACACGAACTTCCGCAAAGACATTGTGGCCGGGGTAAAAGAAAACTTCGGCAAGCACCTGCCCGTACTGGATGCCGTCATTCCCGCTACGGTGCGGCTGGCGGAGATCAGCACGGCAGACAAGAGTATCTTCCGGCATGAACCGCGCGGACGGGCTGCCGCAGCCTACGGTGCGCTGGTAAAGGAGGTGGAACGCATTGGCGAAAAGCAACGCATCCGAGATGCTGACATCACTCGATAGCCTGTTTACCACGCAGGAGCAGCGGGACGAAGCCAAGCGCGACAGCGTGCAGGACATACCGATTTCCCAAATCAGCGATTTTCCTGAGCATCCCTTCAAGGTAAAGCAGGACGAGGCCATGTTGGAAATGGCGGAGAGCGTGCGGCAGTACGGCGTCTTGGTGCCGGGGCTTGTGCGGCAGCTGGAGGACGGCAGCTATCAGATGGTGTCGGGACACCGGCGCAAGCTGGCCAGCGAACTGGCAGGGCGGGACACGATCCCCTGCATCGTGCGCGACCTCACAGACGATGAAGCCGTTATTATCATGGTGGACAGCAATCTCCAGCGCGAGCGCGTATTGCCGTCGGAAAAGGCTTTTGCGTACAAAATGAAGCTGGATGCCATGCGAAGGCAGCAAGGGGAGCGGACAGATTTAACTTCTGCCCCAGTGGGGCAGAAGTTTGATGGAAAGACATCCCGTGAGCTTTTGGCAATAGAGTCACCGGATAGTCACAGCCAAATCCAACGCTATATCCGCCTCACCAACCTCATCCCGGAAATTCTGGACATGGTGGATGACGGTCGGATCGCCTTTCGCCCTGCGGTGGAGCTGTCCTACCTTGCCGAACAGGAGCAGTGTGCGCTTTATGACACCATGGGACGCGAGGACTGCACGCCGTCGCTTGCACAGGCCATTAAGATGAAGGCGTTCAGCCGCGACGGAAAGCTGACCGATGCGGTGATCCTGTCCATCATGGAGGAGGAAAAGCCCAACCAGAAGGAACAATTTCGGATACCCAAGGAGCGTATCAGCAAATATTTCAAGCCGGGGACGCCCGCACGGACTATGGAGGATACGATCATCAAGGCACTGGACTATTACAGAAAGCGGCAGCGGGAAATGGAACGCTGAATCTTCCGCCCAGGGGAAAGTCTGCCCATCGGACAGGCTGTGTGCCAGGGCCGGTTTTTCCGCTCCCCCCTCTCCACACCTCACCCCCTTCCTACCGGCTGTACCGGCTGAAAAAGAGATTTCCCTACAAGTCCATATCGTACAGAAAGCAGCATCCTTTTCCGGATGGTGCTTTTTATTTTTACTCTTAGGAGGTCTAACAAATGAAAAAACTCTATCGCAGAAGCATTTCTGGGCTGTTGGCTCTGCTGATCTGCTTCACCGCCATCCTCGGCAGCGGCATGACGGCCTATGCCGCCGCGTCCACCGGAGAAACAGCGGATTCGTACTCGGTGGCATTCCCCAGAGACGGCGACGCCAATCTGGATTACAGCGGCACTTGGGGCCACGACGAGCTGCACTACATGAACGGCTGGACATCCGGCGAGGCAACATGGATGACCACGCTGCACACCATCGGCTCCTTCGACGGCCCGGCCTGCTACTGCATCGAGCCAGGCGTTCCCCGAAACCTGTACCGTTCCTACGAAAGCTATGGGGAGGACTATTGGGACACCTTCCCCGCCGAATATAACCGCACCATTGATGGCCGAACCATGAAAACGCTCCTTGGCCGCATCATGCAGTACGGCTATCAGGGAAATCTCTCCCTCGACTGGCGCTCTCAGAACGAGGCCGACGCCGACAAGCTGGCCCACATGATGGCCACGCAGGCGCTGGTGTGGGAAACGGTGGTCGGGGAGCGGGATGCGGACTTCAATCACGTTGACCCCGGCAGCGCCGATGCCGTGAAGTCCGTCTACCGCACCTCCCATCCGCTCTATAGTCGGTTCTCTGCCTACTACGACAGCATCGAGGCCAGCGTGAAAAAGCACACCGTTGTCCCCAGCTTCATGGACCGCAGCGAGGAGGATGCACAGACGGTTGAACTGAGTTGGGACGGCAGCCGCTACACGGCTACCCTGACGGACACCAACAGCGTTCTGAGCGAATATGCCTTCTCTTCGGCCCAGTCGGATATGACCTTTGCCGTCGATGGGAATGACCTGACCATCTCCGCCGAGACGGCTCCCGCAGATGGCGTGACCATTACCGCCGTCAGAAACAATACCCGTCAGGGCGTGGTGGTCTGGAGCGACGGTCACTATGGCCCCGACGGCACCATGCAGGATGTCGTCACCTTCCGGGATACCGTCAGCGACCCCATGTACGCCTACCTGCACCTGAAGGTCGGCTATGGCAGCGTCAAGATCATCAAAACCAGCGAGGACGGGAAGGTGTCCGGCATCTCCTTCACCGTTTCCGGCAACGGCACGGAGCAGACCGTGACGACCAATGCAGACGGCGAAATGCAGCTCGATGATCTCCGCCCCGGCGTTTACACCGTAACAGAGCAGAGTAATGACCGGTATGAACCCCAAGAGGTGCGCCAAGTGACCGTGATCTCCGGTCAGGTCGCCACCGTGGCCTTCCATAATACGCTGAAGCGGGGCAGTCTGGAGGTCATCAAAACCTCGGAGGATCATTTGATCGAGGGTGTGAAATTTCACTTGACAGGCGCCTCGCTTTCGGGCTTGCCCGTAGACGAGTACGCCGTAACAGACAGCACGGGCAAGGCCGTATTTTCCGATGTGCTGATCGGCACAGGCTATGTGCTGTCCGAGGTGGATACGGATGTTCGCTATGTGATACCCGAGGATCAGACGGCAGCAGTGGAATGGAGCAAGGTCACGCACAAGAGCATCCACAATGTGCTGAAAAAGTGGAACGCCACCGTTACGAAAAGCGACAGCGCCACCGGAACACCCCAGGGCGATGCCAAGCTGTCCGGCGCGGTCTATGGCGTATACAAGGGCGGGCAGCTTGTGGACACCTATGTGACGGACGGAAATGGCCAATTCACGACCGTATATTATGCCTGCGGGGATGATTGGACGATTCGTGAGATCACGCCCAGCGAGGGCTATCTGCTGGACAGCACGGTGTACCCCGTAGGCGCTGAGCCGCAGCGGTACACCGCGGAATATAATCCCATTGCGCTGGATGTGACCGAGCAGGTCATCCGGGGCGGCGTGGCCCTCACGAAAGTGGACAAGGACTATCCGGAAAACAAACTGGAGGGAGCCGTGTTTGAGGTCTACCGTGACAGCAACCGCAATCAGGAACTGGATGCTGAGGACGAACTGTTGGGCACGATGGAGGAACTGGGCGGCGGCGAGTACGCCCTGACCGGTCTTTGCTACGGCGGCTATTTTGCAAAGGAAGCCCAGGCCCCGGAGGGCTTTTATCTGGATGAAAACGCCTACTATTTTGCCATCACCACGGACGGCGAAACCGTGACCGTGGAAAATGAAGCCGGAAAGGGCTTTGTCAATGCGGCGCAGGTGGGGTCGCTCCGGATCGTCAAGACCTCCTCGGACGGAAAGCTGGAAGGATTTTCCTTCCGTGTTACCGGGGCCAACGGCTATGACCAGGTGTTCCAGACCGATGCGGAGGGCTTCATTCTCGTCGAGGGCCTGCGTATCGGGGACTACACCGTATCCGAGGTGCGGGACAGCAGTTCGGACGGGTATCTCCTCCCCGCTGACAAGACGGCCTCCGTTTTTGAGGGAGCCGTAACGGAGGTGGAGATGCACAATGAAAAGAAGCCCGCACTGGAGGTGCCGCAGACCGGAGACAACAGCCACATGGCACTGTGGCTGGGTCTGCTGGGCATTTCCGGCATCGGCGCTGCGGCTATACTGCTGATGCGCAAGCGTAAAAAATAAGCGCCAAGGGGGCGGTCGGATTGGCCGCCCCCCTTGGACTGAAAAGCACTTTTTAATGCGAACCGATAACAGCAGACGGGTATTCATTAACATGCTGTCGGGATACTGCTTATTTGAATGTTTCACTACCACATGACAAGTTTCATTTTGCGCCGAAACAATAGAGGAAAAGTTGAAACAAAAGGTAGTGCTGGAAACGCTGCCCCCCCATGCTGGACATTCAGTGTGGGGGCAGTTTCATGGAGTGGAACAAATCGTCGCAGTGTCGGTCTTGTGTTTGCACTCCTGCATTTTCAAAAAACGAATCCAAAGGGGGCGGCCGGATCGGCCGCCCCTTTTTACATACCGAATTGAAAGGAGACGGAATGGGTATGAGCAATCAAACGGAAGAAAAGGATCTGTTCCATGCGGTATCCCTGTCCGGCGGTAAGGACAGCACCGCTATGCTGCTGCTCATGATTGAGCGGGGACTGCCGATCCATGCGGTCCTGACGGCAGATACGGGCATGGAATTTCCGGAAATGTATGAGCATCTGCAAAAGCTGGACGACTATCTGTTTACAGAGCGAGGGCTGCATCTGACGTGGCTGCGCCACCCAAAGGGCTTTGAGTGGCTGATGTTTGAGGAAAAGAAGCAGCGACCGGCCAGCATTGAAAACCGGCAGTGGCTGGGTGTTTCTCTATACGGAAACGGCTGGCCCGGTCCCCGTGTGCGCTGGTGTACGGGGCAGCTGAAAACGCATCTCATCCATAAGGAAATCAACCGGCTGAAAGGACAATACCGGGCCGTGAGTTATGTGGGTATCGCCGCAGATGAGCCGAAGCGCATCAAAAGCGAGCGCTATCCGCTGGTGGATTGGGGAATCACGGAGAAGGAAGCCCTGCAAATCTGCTATGACCGGGGTTATGACTTCGGTGGGCTGTATCAGATTTACCACCGCTGCTCCTGCTGGTGCTGCCCGTTGCAGGGCATTGGGGAGCTGCGAAAGCTCCGGCAGTATCACCCGGAGTTATGGGAGCGGCTACGGGAAATGGACAAACGTGCGTTGGCACAGTTCGGTCCCGGCCCGCTGGGGCAATTCAAGAAGGATTGGAGCGTGGAACGATTGGAGCAGCGATTTGCGGCAGAAGCGCAGCAGCTTTCTATTTCATCCTTGCAGAAGGAGCGTGAGCGATGATGTATCGAGAACCGAGTGATTCCCCTTGGGGCCTTGTTGTGCGCTGCGACACTTTGTGTCCCGGTGTGTATAGTGTGTCCACAGCAGGCCACGGAGGGATCATGGCCCAAATCGACGCAGCTCGGCAGCTGCTGTCCCCGGAGGCCCAGGCAGTCGGCTTTCAGGCAGGCGGGTATCTGAATTTTGAGGAGGACTGCGATGCGCCGGTGGTCCTGCGGGAACTGATGGACAGCGGTATCATCGCACCCCGGACGGATAACTACTTCCGCCCCGGCGAGTATGAAGCCTGCATTGACAGGAGCCTGCAGCGCTGGAACCCGGCTTATTGGCGTGCACGGCAGAAACGGCTCTCTGTACAGGCGGCAAAAGCGACAAAGGAGCGTGAACGGTAATGGACTTTGAGATCAAGATCATGACCCCGGCAGAGCGCAGCTACTGTTATACCGGCAGCCAGCAACTCGACAAGCAGGCCGGCTGCATCGGTCATTTGCGCGGGGACATGGACAGAAGCGGCAGCGGCTTTTTCACCTCATGGTGAGATCATTGCCCGGAGCTGAAAACACAGGCGTTCAAGGACGAATTTGACGATTTTATCAATGCCCTGCGTTTTGATGATCGCTATGGCGGCATTTTCAAAAACCGCAGCAGCCTTTCCAGATACTGTTATGAACATAAAGAAAGTGTGTTTGCCGAGGATTTCATTCCGCAGTATGGATTCCGGGTGGATACACCGGAGCACGCTTATCTCCTGCGGCTGAACCCTATGCAGGGGGATTATAACCTGTATGTCTACTGCTATCGCCGGGAGATGCTGGATCAGCACATGGAAAAGGCGGCCCGCGGCATTTGCTTTCTTGATACAAGCGGCAAGGAACGGTTCCGCATTCCCGATGGGGACAGTATCCGTGTGACCCGTCCGGATGGCAGCCATAGTGACCACACCTGCCGCTACATTGACGAGAACCGCGCCGAGATCGGCTACGGGGTCGATAACCTGTATCACATGGCGCAGTTTGCCGAATGGATGGCGCGAAACGGCAACACTTATGTGCCGCTGCGCTCCTCCCTGCCAAAGCAGTGCTACTCTCTCCTGCTGGACACCGGAAATGTGGTGATTTTGAAACGGGGCGAAACCGGCTATTACAAGACGGACATTCCCCACACCTCAAAGGAAGAAGCCCGTGCGCTTGTGGAGGAATATAACCGCAAGCTGGGCGTGACCCGCGCCCAGGAGGAGGCCATGAAAGGCGGCTCCATGTTCGGCTTTGACAAGCCCATTGCCGATCCCGCCAACTACGATGCACAGGGGCAGCCGTTAAAGCGCCGGGAGAAAGACCGAGGTGACGCACGATGACCGAGCAGAAACATATTATCTGGAGCAGCGATCCGGACTACGAGGATTGGAGGGGCGATCTGGAGGAACAGTACCCCGAGCTTTCTGAGCAGGAACGGATGGAATTGATGGTCGAGCAGAACAACGACTATCTCGATGACGAGCGGTGCAATCTGAACATTCAGCTCTCCCGCCCCATTCTGCTGATCGCAGACATCGGCCGATGGGATGGGCGGTATCCCGGTTATGCCGAGATCAAAAGCGGCAATATCCGCGATTGCCTGTATTCTGAGATGGACTATTCCACATGGTATGTAGACCGGCTGGGCGATCTGCGCTGCGATGCCGTACATCACGACGGCACGAACCATTATCTCTACCGTGCCTACAAGGAGAATGTGAGCGAAGCACAGATCGACCGGCTGAAAGAAAAGCTATACAGCGGCACCGCCACCCGCGCCGATGTGACCCGTGTGACAAAGCGCCTGGGCGATGAGATCGGGCGGGTCTACGGCTGGCGGTTTCCGCCCGTCCGGGAAGCGGCGCGAGAAAGATAGGAGGAAAACGGTATGTCTGTTGATGCAAGAAAAGAACGCTTTGAGCTGGTGGAGGTGTTTGACCGTCCCATGCTCTTTACCTGCCTGCGGGTAGACCGAAACACGGTGCCCAAGGGGCTGTATCTCTATGAGGTACGCAATGACGACGATCAGTGCGGGATCCCCGTGGAGATCGGCCGCTGGATCATGGTTAACCACTGGGGAACGCTGCTGTCTGCGACACCCATCAAGCTGGAGCCGAACCGGTACAATAACAACGCCTACCGCCATATCGACCCGGAAAACGACTGGAACTACACCGGCGATCTGTGTTCGGCCAAGGAATATATGGATAAATACCTGCTGAAAAAGGACAGGGAAAAACCAAAGGAAAGATAGGAGGTGCTGCCCATGGCACGCAGATTTCAGGAGATCACGGAGGTTTACCGGCAGGAGATCGCCGCACTGGCCCGCGCAGACCGGTGGGCGGCATTTCTGCGCTCTGCCTGCCGGAATTATAAGCTGCCCTTTGAGGAGCAGGTGCTGGTACACGCACAGCGTCCGGACGCAACGGCTGTGTTGGAGATAGAGCGCTGGAATCATCAATTCGGCCGATGGGTCAATAAGGGCGCTACCGGCATTGCCGTATTTGATCGGGACTATCCGGGACGCACGCGCCTCAAGTATTATTTTGATATATCCGACACCCACGAAAGCCGTTTGTCCCGCCCCGTGCCGCTCTGGCAGGTGCCTACCGAGCAGGAGCCGGATGTGATCGAAGCATTGGAAAACCGATTCGGTGCGCTGGACGATAAAGGCACATTGGAGGAAGCCATAGTATCCGCCATGGAAAACGCTGCGGCGGACAATATGACGGACTATCTTGATGATCTGCAGAATTGCCGGGACAACAGCCTGCTGGAAGAACTGGACGAGCTGAATTTATCAGTTCTCTATCGCCGTCTGCTGGAGAACAGTACGGCGTATATGTTGATGTGCCGCTGTGGGCTGGAACCGGATGAATATTTTGATCCGGAGGATTTCTCCGAGGTGTTCAATTTCAATACCCCGGAAACGCTGAATGCCCTGGGCGTGGCCACACGGGATATTGCCGAAAGCGGTTTGAGCGCCATCGCATTGACCGTCCGAAGCCGTCAAAAGCAAATTCGCACAATTGCGCAGGCACCGGGAAATGAGTATCCTATAGACAAGCAAACAGAAACACAGACCGAAAGGAGCGAAAACCATGGAACTGACATACATGATGAAGGACGGCTACCGGCTGCCGGATCTGCTGCCGCCGCAGGAGCCGGAAACAGCCCTTGGGAAATACGGCCTGCTACGCCGGAGGTATCTGAAGGAGCACCGGAAGGTGCTGTTCACGAACCTGCTGACATCGGGCAGGCTGAACGAGCATCTGGCGGAGATCGACCGGACGGCGCGGCAGCGCGTGGAACAGACGGTGACGGCGATGGCTCAGGCCGAGGGCGTGACGGAGGAGCTGAAAGCCGCCGACCCGATGAAGTGGGTGGGGCTGATGAACAACCTGAGAAACGCCGCCGAGGAGACAGTGCTGGCGGAGCTGATCTACAGCTGAACACCGAACCCGAAGAAGCGGACAGTGCGGAGGAAGCAACCTCTGAGCTGCCCGCTTTTTTGGATGAAAAGAAAATTTTCGCCATCATTGAAAACCGCAATGATGATCTAATCTACAAGAAGGCACAGATTGAACTGTTTTTCCTGTCACATCCGGACGAGGCCGAGCGTGCCGAATATCTCCGCTCGGCATATCAAGACCGTTTCACCGAGATCCTTGCAGACGGAGCACGGCTGGGGTATCGTCCGCAGAAAAACGGTCTGCTCATGTGGGAGGGCGCATATCTTTCCCGTACCAGCGAAAGCGTTTTTTCATGGAAGCTGGTGGCAGGCTTTACGGCACAGCTCATTGACAAACGGGAATACTATGTCAACACCGAGATCAAACCGTTTGTGCCGATGGAATCACAGCAGCTTACGCTGTTTGATATGCCTGCGTTCGACCAACCGGAGGATACACCGGTCGCACCACTACTCTCCCATCCCAAGCTGCCGCAGCAGATCATGGATGAAGCCCTGTGCGTAGGATCCAACGATGAGCATAGCCGGCTGATCATCTGCGCTTACTTTATGAAGGATAAGCCGGACAACGCCGCATTCCTGCAAAAACACTACGGCGAGAACGGTGCAGGCTTCTATTTTGGCGGAGAGAAAGTTTCGCTTTGGTATGACGCCGAGGGGATGCGTATTGCCCGCGGCAGCACGGCGCAGCGGAGCAATGCCACACTGATCTCCTGGGAGGAAGCGGCAAAGCGTATCCGGGAGCTGTTGGAGCTGGGGCGGTATATGCCGCAAAGTGAATTGGATGAGGTCGATCACTACGAGCGGATGCGGCTTGCTGACAGCATTGCCTACACCAGCCGGGACATGACAACGGAAGCGAGAAACGCGGGATTTCTGCCGCTGGCCATGCTGGCGCAATCCGTCAAGGGCGGCTATCCGGAAACGCAGAAGCAAATTTATGAGCTTCTCTGTGCGCCGGATACGCTGCAAAAGTGCGTGGACGAATGGACGGCGTTCAACGCCGCGCTGGATGCAGGGCAAGACCTTTTGCGTTTTCGCTTTTACCGTCCGAAAGAGATACTGGAGCGGCTCCGTGATCTACAACGGGAGCCGCTTCATTTTACCGTTGCCGACGGGTTTGCTCCCGACCGGCAATTTTTTATTTCCGCCGATGAGATCGACAAGGTGCTGCGTGGATGGGACGGCAGCACCGACTATCGCCTTGGCGTGTACGCTTTTTACGCCACGCACAAGGATAAGACCGAGCGTGAAAAATACCTCAAGGATTATCACGGCGAGTACAGCGGTCATAGCGGCGGGAATGACAATCTCACCCACACCCGTGGCAAGGGCATTGAGTTCAGCCACGGCAGTATCACGGCCCCCTATGCCAAGGTCACGCTGAAATGGCCGGAGACGGCCAAACGCATCGGGGAGCTGATCTCCCAGAACAAATTTCTCTCAGATGCCGACTGGGCGGCCATGCCGGAGTATGAGCGGAAACAGCTGGCCCGGCAGATCGTCAACTTTTTCATGGATACGCCGGAGGATGTGGTGCGGCCGTTTTCGCAAAACGCCATTGCAGACTATTGGGAGTGCGTAAAGACCGTGGCTGCGCAGCTCTCCGACGCCGACCGCATGCTGGAAATTTATCAGAATATGCTCCCTGCCTGGGAAGCTACGAAAGAGACGGATCGGCACTATACCCTGCGAAAGCAGGGCATAGAAGCCATGCGTGCCTATCTGGACGGCACCTATTCCGTGTTTGGCCTTGAGAAAACCCTGCAAACACCAACGACCGAGGCCGTTTCCGAACGGCCGGCAGCAGAACCGGAGGTGTCGGAGCCGGAACCGCCCACAGCGGAAGCGGAAACCTCAGAGATAGAACCGGCATTACCTGCCGAAGAAAAAGCTGTTCTCACAGCGCCGCAGCTCAAACGGGAGCGTGTGCGGTTTGCGCCGCTCTATCCGGAAATACCGGCCGGGCAGCGGCACGACTTTCACATCACGGATCGGGAGCTGGGCGTGGGCAGCAAGGCGGAAAAGTATGCGGCCAATGTGGCGGCGATCCGCACTCTGCAAACAGCGGAAAGCGAAAACCGGCTGGCGACGCCGCAGGAGCAGGAGATCCTTTCCCGTTATGTGGGCTGGGGCGGCCTTGCCGATTGCTTCGATGAAAAGCACAGCCGGTATGCCGAGCTGAAAGCGCTGCTCACTGAGGAGGAATATGCCGCCGCGCGGGCCAGCAGCCTGACCGCCTTTTATACCTCTCCCATCATCATCGACGCCATCTACAAGGCGCTGGCACAGATGGGTTTGGAAAGCGGCAATCTGCTGGAGCCTGCCTGCGGCGTCGGCAACTTCATCGGAATGCTGCCGGACAGCATGAGCGCCTGCAAAGCCTACGGTGTGGAGCTGGACAGCATCTCCGGCCGCATTGCCCGACAGCTTTACCAGAACAGCCGGATCGCTGTCACCGGCTATGAAAAGGCAGAGATCCCGGACAGTTTCTTTGACGCGGCGGTGGGCAATGTGCCTTTCGGAAATTTCAAGGTCGTTGACCGGCGCTATGACAAACACCACTGGCTCATCCATGATTATTTCTTTGGCAAGACGCTGGACAAGGTGCGGCCGGGCGGTGTCATTGCGTTCATCACTTCAAAGGGCACGATGGATAAGGAGGATCCTTCCGTGCGCAAATATCTGGCCCAGCGCGCCGACCTCATCGGAGCGATCCGTCTGCCGGATACAGCCTTCAAGGCCAATGCCGGAACAGAGGTCACCAGTGACATTCTCTTTCTTCAAAAGCGTGACCGAATCGTAGATATTGAGCCGGATTGGGTGCATCTGGACGCGGATGAAAACGGCATCCGCATGAACAGCTATTTCGTCCGGCATCCGGAAATGGTGCTGGGCGAGATGGCCATGGAGAGCACCCAATACGGCATGGACAGCGTGTGCAAGCCCTATGAAAATGCCGATCTTGCCGATCTGCTGAGCGAAGCGGTATCGGGGCTTCATGCACAGATCCCCACCTATGAGCAGGACGGGCCGGAGGAGGAAGATTTATCCATTCCCGCAGACCCGAATGTGCGTAATTACAGCTTTACCAGCGTAGACGGCAAGCTGTATTTCCGCATTGACAGCCGCATGGAGCCGGTCGAACTGCCGCTGACCACCGAGAACCGAGTGCGCGGCATGATCGCCCTGCGGGACTGCACCCGTCAGCTCATCGAGTACCAGGCGGAGAACCATCCCGATGAGATCATCCGGCGCGAGCAGGAGAAGCTGAACGGGCTGTACGATGCCTATGTCAAAAAATACGGGCGGCTTTACACCCGCGGCAACAACCTTGCCTTTTCGGATGACAGCAGCTATCCGCTGCTGTGCTCGTTGGAGGTGCTGGACAACGAAGGCAATTTCGCCCGCAAGGCGGATATGTTCACCAAGCGCACCATTCGCCCGCATGAGCCGGTCACGCAGGTGGATACGGCATCGGAGGCGCTGGCGGTATCTCTCTCCGAAAAAGCGCAGGTGGATCTCGGCTTTATGTCGGAGCTGTCCGGTAAAAGTGAGGACGAGCTGGTGCAGGAGCTTTCCGGGGTCATTTACCGGAATGTCCGTTGCGGTCTTACGCCGGAGGAGATCAGTCCGGTGCAGCTTGATCTGGCGGCATATCCCTATGTCACTGCTGAGGAATTTCTGTCCGGCAATGTGCGCAAAAAGCTGCGTATGCTGCAGGCGCTGCAAGCAGCGCTGCCGGCCGAAAAGAAAGATGCGCTTGCCGGGTATCTCTCCACCATGGAAGCTGTGCAGCCGACAGAGCTGACCGCTGCGGAGATCGGTGTGCGGATCGGTGCATCGTGGGTGCCTACCGATGTCTATCAGCAGTTTATGTTCGAGCTGTTCGGTACCAGCGTATACGCCAGGCAGAGAATGCGGGTCGTTCGCTCCGAATACAGCGGAGAATGGAACATCAGCAACAAAAGCATGGACGGCGGCAACATCAAAGCCGTCACCACCTACGGCACCAAGCGTATCACGGCGTACCACATCCTGGAGCAGACACTGAATCAGCGGGTGGTCAAGGTGTTCGATACCGTTGTGGAGGACGGCAAGGAGCGGCCGGTTCTGAATGTGAAGGAAACTGCCATCGCCCAGGATCGGCAGGAGCTGATCAAGTCCAAATTTGCCGATTGGCTGTGGCAGGACATTGACCGGCGCGAACGGCTGTGCCGCATCTATAACGACACCTTCAATTCCATCCGACCGCGGGAGTACGATGGCAGCCACATCCGCTTTGTGGGGATGAACCCGGAGATCAGCCTGCGAAAGCATCAGGTGAACGCCATCGCCCATGTATTGTACGGCGGCAATACGCTGTTGGCACACGAAGTGGGCGCAGGGAAAACCTTTGAAATTGTTGCCGCCACTATGGAAATGAAGCGTCTGGGGCTATGCACCAAGTCGCTGATCGTGGTGCCCAACCACATCACGGAACAGTGGGCGGCAGAATGGCTTCAGCTCTACCCAGCCGCTAACATTTTGGTGGCTACCGAACGCGATTTTGAAAAGCGCAACCGCCGCAGGCTGTGTGCCCGTATTGCCACCGGAGATTATGATGCAATCATCATCGGCCACAGTCAGCTCATGAAGATCCCCCTGTCCCGTGAACGGCAACAGGCCATTTTGCAGCGGCAGATCGACGAGGTGCTGCTGGCCATCAGCGACGCTAAGCGGCAGAAAGCAGAAAACTTCACCATCAAGCAGATGGAGCGAACCCGTAAGTCATTGGAGGCGCGGCTGGAGAAGCTCAACGATCAGAGCACCAAGGACGACACCGTGACCTTTGAGGAGCTGGGCATCGACCGGCTGTTCATCGATGAGAGCCATAGTTTCAAAAATCGTGCGAAACGTTGTGCATAAGTCGTAGCAGACAGCTATGACGAAAAGCACCATG
>ERZ772872.2122-NODE-2122-length-16651-cov-52.374669_pt1 | contig 16651 bp, 14 predicted proteins | sample MGYA00512132_ERZ772872 | MGnify/ENA primary metagenome ERZ772872 (study PRJEB29015, sample SAMEA2737724) | human gut metagenome | biome: human gut; feature: human-associated habitat; material: faeces | place: China | collected 2012 ...
TGGAGACCTCATCCTTACCAAGGATGCGCTCTACCAACTGAGCTATAGCAGCACATCACAGCTCGATAAGTATAGCACAGCTTGGCCGGCTTTGCAAGCTTTTTTTGCAAAAATAAAAAAATTAGTGCAAAAAGTCCCCGGAGCATCCGCAGACGCTCCGGGGACTCTGGAAATGCGTTTACTTTGCCAGACTGGTCAGGATGGGCTCGCACTGCTCCACGGTAGAGGAGAGCATCAGGTTGTAGGCGGTGACCATCTCCTGAATGGCGGTGCGGTTCTCCTTGGTCAGGGCGTAGCTCTGGGTGGTGCCGTCCCGGCCAACGAATACGGCGGTGACGCTCTTGGCGTTCAGCCACTCGCTCAGCAGGCTGACCTCCTCATCGCTCAGCTGGAACAGCTCCATGTCGAACCAGCAGCCCAGATCCTGATCGTAGCCGCCGCCGTATTCCTCGTCACAGGTAAAGGTGTACAGCTCGTCATCAGCAGATACGTTGACCGTTTTGATGTCCAGCTTCTTGCTGCCCACATAGGTCAGGATCATATTAAAGGCAATGCTATCGTCCTGCAAGAACATATAGGGGTACAGCCCGCAGGACTTTTTATCCATGCTTGCCTGCTCCTGCGGAGAGGAAAGATCCCAGCCGCCGGCCTCCTCGTCGTAGGTGACGGTGAACTTGGAAAAGGCGGCCTTGAGTTCGGCATCGCTGGGGGCGGCGTTGGTGGCCTCCACAGCAGCGGGGGCGGCGGGCAGTGCGGGCGCAGCAGCCGAAGCGATCATGCCGCCGCACAGCATGGCGGCAGCGCACAGACCGGCAACGACGCGCCGGAACAAACGGGAAGATCTCATAAGTCAGCACTCCTTTCCATTTTCGAAGGGGGATCTCTGGCTTCAGTATATCGCAGCACGACAGAAAAAGCAAGAAAACTGTCACGAAACGCTCTGCCGCTGACACGAAACGACTTTAGCCCACCTGATGCTCTTCCAGCCAGCGGGTCATCTGCTGGGCAATGCCCTTGACGCTGCCTTCCTCAAAGGGCACCTTCAGCCCGGCGGTCTGCAGCAGCTCGGTGTAGCTGGCAAGACCGGCGCGGCGCACCAGTTTGAGGTAGCGCTCCCATGCGTCCTTGTGGTCGTCAAGGCTCAGCAGGAAGAACTGCAAGGCTGCCATGGTGGACAGGCAGTAGTCGATATAATAGAAGGGGCACTCGTAGATGTGCAGCTGGCGCTGCCAACCGGCACCGCGCCCGTAGAAGGGCAGGTTGTCAAAATCGATCCACGGACGGTACTTCTTTTCCAGCTTGAGCCACTCGGCGTTGCGCTGGTCGGGGGTCAGGTCTGGGTTCTGATACATGATGTGCTGGAACTCGTCCACGGCGCAGCCGTAGGCAAGGAACACAAAGCTGTCCTCGGCGTGGAGCAGGGCGTACTTCTCGGTATCCTTGCCGAACAGCAGGTGGTGCCACGGCGCGGTGAGGAACTCCATGGCCATGGAGTGGATCTCGGCGCTCTCCATGGCGGGGCATTCCAGATCGGCAGGCACGTTGGGGTCGCGCTCGGCCACATAGCCCTCAAAGGCGTGGCCGCACTCGTGGGTCAGCACGTCCACATCGCCGGAGGTGTTATTCCAGTTGGCAAAGATGAAGGGTGCCTTGTAGCTGGGCAGGCTGGTCATGTAGCCGCCGGACATCTTGCCGGGGCGGCTTTCCACGTCAAACAGCTCGTTGTCCTGCATAAAGTCGATGAACTCCGCCGTTTCGGGGCTGAGTTCGTGGTACATGGTGCGGGCGGCATCCATGCGTGCCTGATAGCCCGGGATGGGCTTGGGGTTGCCGTCCTTGAAGATGATGGGCAGGTCGGTAAAGGTGGGGTGGGTGATGCCGGTGCGCTTGGCGCGCATGGCCATCACTTTTTGCAGCTCGGGCACAACGTCCCTTGCCACCTGATCCCGGAAGGCCTGAATTTCAGCCTGTCCGTAGCCGATACGGTTCATGCGCACATAGGAAAGCTCGCTGTAATCCTTGTAGCCCAGCACCTTGGCCTGCTGATTCAGGTTTTTGACGATCTTAGTGTACAGTGTGTCCAGCTCGTCCCGGTGGGCATCAAAGTAACCGGCCTCGGCTTCATAAGCGGCGCGGCGCACGGTGGGGTCCAGATCCTCCTTGTAGGGGCCCAGCTGGGGGATGGTCAGCTGCTTGCCGTCCAGCTCCACCAGTGCGCCGCCGTAGATCTGCTGGTACTGGCTGACCAGCGCGTTGAACTCCTGCTGCAGCTCCACGGTGCGGTCGTCCATGCCCAGCACGGCGTTCTTCATACCGGCTACGCAGGTGGTGCCGAAGTGCTCGGTAAGGGCATCCACATAGGGGTTTGCCAGAAACGCCCGGCTGATCTCCACACTGGCGTTGGTCACAGCGGGGCCGTTGGCATCAAAAAAGTCCTGCTCGGCTTTCCAGTAGGCATCGCGGGTGTCGCAGGTGTAGTGGATGTTGGCCAGCTGGGAGGCGGTGGTGTAGTCCGCAAAGGCGCGGCTCTGCTCGTAGTACACCTGAATGAGGGTGTCGCCGTCCTGCGCATCGGCGGCCTTGGCAGCCAGCTGCTTGCACCGTGCCAGCAGGGCGTTGATGTCCGGGCGGGTATAGGTCATTTCGCTGAATTTCATGGAAAATTTCCTTTCCGGGGCAGTTTCCCCTTTGGTATCTTGTGTTCATCTTACCACGTTCTGCGCCAAAAGAAAAGAGGGAGGCAAGCGGGTAAAAGTCCTACGTTTATACAACACTGCCAAAAATAAAAACGCTCCTTTGGCAAAGATGTCTGTTTGGGCGCTTGCAGTGCAGCAAAAAAAGGATTATAATGGCATCATCAACAGAGTAAGACCCTGCGCGTTAAGTGCCGCATCAACGGGGAGTTGTGCTGCGGACGAAGGTATTGACCGCGGTGCAGGGTCTGCATCCCGCTGCTGCATGGACTTGGGTGCAGGCGAGAGCCGTCTGCGGTTTTTGCCCGGAAGTGAATGTTGTTGGAATTCACGCCCTCCTTTGTGCGGTCTGTCACAGGGGAGGGTGTTTTTGCGTCCTGCCTGCTGTTCCTTTTTAAGGAGGACAACTACAATGAACGACAAAAAAACTTCGGTGCGTACCCTGACTATGCTGGCTTTGCTGGTGGCTATGAGCATCGTGTTCAGCCGGGTGCTCAGCATCTCCACCGGTTTTGTCCGGTTCAATCTGGGCAGTCTGCCGGTACTGCTGGCGGCGGTGGTGTTCGGCCCCGGCGCAGGCTTTGCGGTGGGTGCAGTGGCCGATATCATCGGCGGTGTGCTGGCGGGCTACGCCATCAACCCGCTCATCACGCTGGGTGCGGGCGCCATCGGCTTAGTGGCGGGTTTTGCGTGGCAGAAGCTGAGCAGCCTCTCCACCAACCTGCGGCTGGCGGCCAGCGTGCTGCTGGGGCATTTTGTGGGCTCCATGGTCATCACCTCGCTGGCGCTGCGCCTGTTTTACGGCTATCCGTGGGCAACGCTGGCGGTGCGCATCCCCAACGCCCTCATCCTGAGCGCCGTGAACGTTGTGCTGCTGCGCATCCTGCTGGAAAACCGCAGCCTGATGAAGCTGGCAAAGAAGTAAGAGATTCGTAAAATGGAACACCGGAGCGTCTGCCGACGCTCCGGTGTTCCGAAATTTTTAATATTATTCCTTGAATCGAGGCAGTATCTATGAACTACGAACAGGCAATGGAATACATCCACGCGGTGCAGTGGGCGGGGCATAAGCCCGGGCTTACCCGCACCCGCACCCTGCTGGCTGCACTGGGCGACCCGCACAAAAAGCTGCAGTTCGTCCATGTGGCGGGCACCAACGGCAAGGGCAGTACGGCGGCGATGCTGGCTTCCTGCCTGCAAGCCGCCGGTTACCGGGTGGGGCTGTATACCTCGCCCTTCATCAACCGGTTTAACGAGCGCATCCAGATCAACGGGCAGCAGATCCCGGACGAAGCGCTGGTGGAACTGGTGGAGCAGGTAAAGCCCGCCGCCGATGCCATGGAGGACGTGCCCACCGAGTTCGAGATCATCACCGCACTGGGCATGCTCTATTTTGCGCAGCAGCAGTGTGATATCGTGGTGCTGGAGGTGGGACTTGGCGGCACGCTGGATTCCACCAACGTCATCGAAAAGCCTGCCTGCGCGGTGATCACGGCACTGGGCATGGATCACGTCAAGGAGCTGGGCCCTACGCTGGCGGATATCGCCGCCGCTAAGGCGGGCATCATCAAACCGGGCTGCCCGGTGGTGAGCTACGGCGGCGCACCGGAGGCAGACGCCGTGCTGCGCCGGGTGGCAGCGCAGCAGCACGCTTCTTTTACGGAAGTGGACTTTGCCAAGCTGCAGGTCACCGGCGGGGATCTGGATGCAGTTACCTTCAGCTTTGACGGGCTGGACGGGGTGCGCCTGCCGCTCATCGGCAGCTATCAGCCCCGCAACGCCGCGCTGGCCATTACCGCCCTGCGGGTGCTGCGGCAGCACGGCTGGAACATCCCGGAAAGCGCCATCCGCACCGGGTTGGAACAGGTGAGCTGGCCCGGGCGCTTTGAGCTGCTGCGCCACAGCCCGGCCTTTGTGCTGGACGGCAGCCACAACGCCCACGGGATGCGCGCCACGGTGCAGAGCCTGAAAGACCGCTTCCCCGGGCAGAAATTCGTCTTTCTGGTCAGCATCATGGCAGACAAGGACGTGGACGAGATGCTGGCGCTGCTGGCACCGCTGGCCGAGCGGTTTGTGACCGTGACGGCGCACAACCCCCGCGCCATGCCTGCGCAGACACTGGCAGAGCATATCCGCGCCTACGGCTGCACCGCCGAGGCAGCGGACAGCATCGAAGCCGGTGTGGCGCGTGCGGAAGAACTGGGCGGCGAAGGCCCGGTGTGCGCACTGGGCACGCTGTATTTCTCCGGCGATGTCCGGCAGGCCTTTGCCAAAATAAATAAAGCATAAAGCGATGGGGCTACTGCAAAATGCAGTAGCCCCATCGCTTATATAATACTATTTATACCCGCAGCTGCTTTTTTGCCATTTGCAGCGCACGGCGCAGCGGGCGGTAGAGCAGCAGCATCAGCACAAAATTGCCGACGCCGTGCAGTGCATCGTAGCTCAGGCCGCTGAGCCACCAGCTCAGGGCAAAGGCAGGCGTTTTGGCAAACAGATACACCGCCGCGCACAGCCCGCCGAAGCACAGGCCGTACAGCCCGCTGAACACCGCCCAGAAAAAGGCGTTGTCCATGCGGCGCAGCAGCCATGCCAGCAGCGCCAGCAGATACCACACATACAGGTACATCACCCACCACAGACCAAAGCCGTACAGCACGCCTTGCAGCAGAATGAATACCGTGATGGCGCCGGGGGTCTCTCGGGGCAGCTCCAGTGCAAACAGGATGATGAGCAGGCTCACCGGCTCCAGATTGGGCAGACCGCTCATGGCCTGCTTGCTCACCACCAGCAGCGCGCCCATCAGGCCGCTGAGCACCAGCCGCAGCACCCGGGTGTGCAGCGCCACCGGCTTTTTACCCCTTGGTGTAGGTAAAGGCATAGCTGTCACCGTCGTGGAGTTCAATGTCGGCCACGCCCACCGTGGTCATCTCACCGGCAGCATCGGTCAGGCACCACCATGCCTGATCCTTATCATAGTCGGCAGTCTCGCCGTTCACGGTGGTCACAAAGCCGGCATCAGCCTCTTCCTGACTGATGATACCGGCCTCAGCCAGTGCGGTGCTCAGCTTTTCGCCGTCGGTCACGTTCAGCAGTACGCTGGACACGCTGCCGTCCGCAGCGGTAACGGTGAACTCCACCGTGGCCTGTGCCTTACTGGCAGCGGAAGAAGCAACCTCAGAAGCGGCCACAGAAGAAGCCACAGAGGAGGCTGCGCTGGAAGCGGTAGAGGAAGCGGAAGCGCCGCAGCCTGCCAGCAGGCAGACGGTCAGCACAGCGCTGAGGGTCAGAACGGCAAATTTATGCAGAGTGTTCATGGTTCAAAATCTCCTTGTTTCGTGTTTTGCGTGCAGAGCACACGGCAGATATAGTACCATGAAACCGGCTGGAAATCAACATTTTTTCTGCATGGCTTCAAAATATGCGGCGGCAACGCCTACCTGATTAGCCTCGCTGCTGAAGGCGCAGGGCACGATCTGGCAGCGGGGTAAGCCCTCCATGTAAGCTTGTCCCGCCCGGGAGGCGTACAGTCCATCGTAGGCGCTGCGCAAGCTTTCCAGCAGCAGGGGCTGCTTGCTGATGCCGCCGCCGATGGCCACCTTTTCCACATCCAGCAGAACGGTCAGGTTGTAGATCTGCACCGCCACCGCGTGGCAGAACCGCCGCAGCACCTCTAAGGCCTCCGGTTCTCCGGCGTTGGCGGCGGCAAAAAAGCTGCGTCCGTCCAGCGGGGCGTCCTCCGGCAGTGCCTTGCGGGCGCGGTACCATTTAAGCAGATTGCTGGTGCTGCACTGGCAGGCCATGTTCTGGTCCGGGGCGTCCCACGCCTCGGCGTTGGTGTTGACAAAGCTGTACTCTCCGGCAGTAAAGTGCACCCCGCGCACCAGCTGCCCATTGGCAATAATGCCGCCGCCCACGCCGGTGCCGATGATGAACACCGCAGCGTTGCAGCAGTCCTTCAGCGCGCCGTTTGCCAGCTCTGCCATGGCGGCGGCTTTGCCGTCATTTTCCAGTATGACAGGGCAGCCGCACTTTTCCGCCAGCAGCTGCCCCACCGGGGTGGCGGTGTTGTACAGCAGCGCTCCGCCGTTGGAAACATAGCCGGTGCGGTTATCCACAAAGCCCGGCAGCGCCATGGCAATGCCGCTCACCTCGTCCTTATGGGGCGCATACAGCCGGTAGACTGCATCCAGAAACTGCGCCTGCGTATCTTGCGGCGTGGGCACCGCGCCGCTGTTCGTGCGGTGCATCTGCTCATCCATGACCGAGTATTTGATCTCGGTGCCGCCTACATCAAAAACCATGATCTTCATCTTGTAGCCCTCCCGTAAACGGTCGTTTTCTGTCCCTATTATGGCAAATCATCGCGGGAAAGTAAAGCCCCGGCGGTAAAAAAGAAAACTGCAAAAATCGCCTCGGCTTGCGGTTGCAATCCGCCCTGCCCTGTGATATCCTGAAAAGAGAGTATCTGTTATATAAAGGAAGAAACTGCCATGGATTGCAAACTGCGTGCCAAAAATTGCGGCGGCTGCCCCCTGCTGGAGTTGGACTATGCCGAACAGCTGAAACAGAAGGAAGAAAAAGTGCGTGCTCTGGTGGGCAAATACGGCCCGGTGCACCCCATCCGGGGCATGGAGCAGCCTTACCACTACCGCAATAAGGTGATTTCCACCTTTGCCACCGGCTGGGGTGGAAAACTGACCTCCGGCATCTACGCGGCAAACAGCCATAAGGTGCTGCCGGTGGAAAGCTGCCTGCTGCAGGACGAGGTGCTGGACAAGACCATGCAGGCGGTGCGTGCTGCCGCCAACGCCTGCCGCTACCAGCCCTACGACGAGGACAAGGGCACCGGCCTTGTGCGCCACTGCCTGCTGCGGCGGGGCGTAGCCACCGGGCAGGTGATGGTGGTGCTGGTGACAGCGCAGCCGGTGCTGCCGGGGGCCAAGAACTTTGTCAAGGCGCTGCTGACCGAGGCAGCGCAGCGCGGCGTGACTGTGACCACCGTGGTGCAGAACGTGAACAGCCGCAAGACCAGCGTGGTGCTGGGCGAAGCGGAAAAGGTGCTGTACGGCAAGGGGTTCATTCTGGACACCCTCTGCGGCAAGACCTATGCCATCAGCCCGCGCAGCTTTTATCAAATCAACCACGCCCAGACCGAAGTGCTGTACGGCCTTGCGGTGGAGGCTGCGAAGTTGACCGGCAAGGAGGTGGTGCTGGACGCCTACTGCGGCATCGGCACCATCGGCCTGACTGCCGCCGACCATGCAAAGCAGGTGGTGGGCGTGGAACTGAACCGGGACGCCGTGCAGGACGCCATTGGCAACGCAAGGCACAACGGCGTAAAGAACGCCCGCTTCTTTGCCGCCGACGCCACACGCTGGATTGGCGAAGCGGCCGCAGCAGGGGAGAAGGCAGACGTGATCTTTATGGACCCCCCGCGCGAGGGCTCCACCCCGGAATTTCTTGCCAGCGTGGCCCGCATGGCACCGAAGCGGGTGGTCTATGTCAGCTGCAACCCCGTCACCCTCGCCCGCGACCTTGCCACCCTGACAAAGCTGGGCTATAAGGCCGAGGGCTTTACCCCGGTGGATATGTTCCCGCATACGGAGCATATCGAGACGGTATGTGCATTGTCCAAACTAGATATCTACCAGAAGATCACGGTAGACCTGAAGATGGATGAGTTGGACGTGACTGCTGCGGAGACCAAGGCTACTTATGAAGAAATCCGGGAGTACGTCAAGGAGCACACCGGTCTGAACGTGAGCGACCTCTATATTGCACAGGTCAAGCGCAAGTGTGGCATCAAGGAGCGGGAGAACTACAACAAGCCCAAGGCTGAGAACCCCAAGCAGCTCAAGTGCCCGACGGAGAAGGAAAAGGCGATCCGGGAAGCGTTGAAGCATTTTAAGATGATATGAGAGGCAGTCCTATCTACAAAAAGCAGAAACCTCTTGCAGGAACAGGAAATTTTCAGTATACTGAAAGTATGATGTCGGATGTTGGATCAATGCGAAAGAAGGACTAGAATGATGCAAAATAACGAGATGCTTTCCACCATGAAGCATATAAAATCCACCAACCAGTCTTTGCCGGAGCAGGTGGCGGCGCAGATCAACCAGTTGATCATTGATCAGAACATCGGCCCGGAGCAGAAGCTTCCGAATGAGTTTGAGCTTGCTGAACGCCTGAATGTCGGTCGCGGAACCATCCGGGAAGCGGTAAAGCTGTTGGTGGCCCGGAACTGTCTGGAAGTCCGTCGCGGCAAGGGCACTTTTGTGGTGGAAAAGACCGGCCAGATCGAGGACCCTTTGGGATTTGCCTATGTAAAGGATAAGATCACCCTTGCGGAGGATCTGATGGAACTGCGTCTCCGGGTAGAGCCATGGGCCGCCCAGCTGGCGGCTCAACGCATCACGGATGAAGAAATGCCGGAGCTTCAGGCTCGGTGTGAGGAGGTTACCCGGATCATCCGCAGTGGGGAGGATCATGGTGCGGCAGACAAGGCGTTCCATGCCTATATTGCCCAGTGCACCCACAACAGCGTTATTACCGAGATCATGCCGGTGATCACTTACAGCATTGAGATGTACACCCACTTCCGCTCCAAACGGCTGCTGGAAGATACCATCCGCACGCACACGCAGATCACAGAGGCTATCTGCGCCCGCGATCCCCAAAAAGCATACGAGGCAATGTACAAGCATGTGGCGCAGAATCAGGACGGTATCGATATGGCAAAGCAGGCTGTTGTGGAAAACTGACAAAACCATGCTGTTAAAATTGTAGCAAACAGAGAAAACCACAGAACACCGTTGACAGTTCCTGTCGGCGGTGTTATATTTTTGTCAACGAATGACATATGACGTCGCACGACATACGTCGAACAAGCTGAGAGACCGAACAACAGATTCCGTACTAATCCGTACTAAGAAGAAAAGGAGAAACATCATGAAAACTTTGATTTCCCGCCGTTCCTTCCTGAAAGCCGCCGGTGTTCTGGGTGCCGCAGCCGCTTTGTCTGCCTGTGGCGGCAGCAATAGTTCTGCTTCTGCCGGTGCATCTGCAGGTGGTGCAGTAAAGCTGACCATGTCCCTGCAGGACAACACCTCTTCCAACTACTATCAGGGTGCTCTGAAGATCGCAGAGTGCGTGGAAAAGGCTACCAACGGCCAGATCACCATGACGGTTCAGGCTGGCGGTACGCTGGGCAGCGAGGGCGACTGCCTGGATATGGCCATTCAGGGCGACCTCGATATTGCATCCTGCGCAAACTCGGTGCTGGCAAACTATATCCCGGAGATGACCATTCTGGATCAGGCCTTTCTGTGGGATACCGCTGCGCAGGCAAACTACGCCGTCACCCATGAGCTGGGCGAGCTGATTCAAGCCAAGGCCAATGCTCTGGGCCTGCATGTGGTTGGCTATTTGGAATCTGGCTTCCGCGATGTATTTGCTACCCGCGCTGTTGATTCCATGGCTGACTTCAAGGGCCTGAAGATCCGCGTGATGCAGAACGAAGGCCAGCTGACCGCCTTCACCTCCTTTGGCGCAAACCCCATCGCACTGTCCTCCTCCGAGCAGTTCACCGCTCTGCAGCAGGGCACTATCGACGCCTGCGAGAACGCCGTTTCCAACTGCTGGATCAACAAGTATTACGAGGCAGGCGCTACACATGTCATCAACACGCATCACTGCTTTGTTTACATTCCCATGTGCATGAGCGATACTGCATGGAACAAGATCCCCGAAGACCTGCGGGAGACTTTCCTTGCTGCCGTGCAGGAGGGCTGCGAGGCACAGTGGCAGTACCTGATCGACGCGAATGAGGAAGCCATCAAGAACCTGAAGGAGGTCGGCGTTACTTTCCACGACATTGATTTGGAGGAGCTGAAAGCCGCCTACGACAAGGTGAATACCACTGCCTACGATGCAGACTGGGCAGCAGCTGTGGATGCTGCAAAAGCAGCCGTCTAAGAGAAGGGGATGCTTTATGAAAAAGACAAAAAAGGTCCTTGAATGGGTCACAAAAGTGGAATACGCCATCATGATCGTAGCGTTTGTACTCATGGTCCTGTGCTATTTCACCTCGGTGGTGAACCGCAACTTCATCAAGGCTTCGATGCCATGGGCGGAGGAGCTGGCGCTTTACAGCATGACCTTCATGGCTCTGCTTGGCACGGAAGTTGGCCTGCGTGACGGCACGCAGGTGGCGGTGACTGCCGTGATCGAAAAGCTGCACGGAATGACCCGCAAAGTCGTGGATCTGGTCAAGCAACTCGTTCTGGAACTGTTCTCCTTTTCCATGTTGAACGCAGGTGTTCAGCTGGTGGCAAAGCAGCTGCAGCATGGTCAGACAACGCCTGTCCTGAAGATCCCGATGTCGTTTATGTATTCGTCTCTGGTTCTGGCCTTCGGACTGATCCTGCTGGTGCAGACCGTGACCTTTGTTGAAATGATCCTGAACTTTAAGAAAAAGGAGGCAGACGTATGAATGCAGCTGTGATCCTGTTCGGCGTATTCGTTGTATGCCTGATCATTGGCGTGCCGGTGTCGGTATCTCTGGGCACCGCTTCCCTGAGTGCTGTGATGCTGGGTGATCTTGGAGCGTCTTCCACGGTCATTGCACAGCGTATCTTCGGTGGCCTGCAGTCCACCTCCATCATGGCCATTGCATTCTTCGTATTGGCCGGCAATCTGATGACGAAAGGTGGCATCTCTCGCCGCATCGTTAAATTTGCAAACTGCTTGGTGGGTAATGTCCGCGGCGGAATGGGTCTGGCACTGGTTTTGGCCTGTGCATTCTTCGCAGCTCTGTCCGGTTCTGCACCGGCAACCGTTATCGCCATCGGCACCATGTTGTACGGTGATATGGTCGATCTGGGTTACCCCGGTGACCGCACTGCAGGTCTGCTGGTGGTATCCGGTGGTCTTGGCCCTATCATCCCGCCTTCCATCATCATGGTCATCTACTGCACCCTGACGGGCGCATCGGTCAGCAATATGTTCTCGCAGGGCATGATGATCGGAGTCACCATCATGGTGGTGCTGATGGCAGAAGTCCTCTTCTTTGCCAAGAAGGAGAACTGGCCCAAGCAGAATATCCACTACACCGGCAAAGAGATCCTGAAGATCTTCCTTGATGCAGTCCCTGCGCTGATGACCCCTGTTATCATTCTGGGCGGCATCTACTCCGGTCTGCTCACCGCAACCGAGAGCGCCGCTGTGGCAGTTGTCTGGGCAACCATCGCCGGTCTGTTCATCTATAAAGAACTGACTTTCAAGGATCTGATCCCCATTCTGAAGGATTCTGCCAAGAGTGCAGCTATGATCCTGTTCATCATTGCAGCTTCTACCGCATTTTCTTGGGTGTTTACCTTCTCCGGCGCTTCGCAGGCTTTGGTGGATGCCGTGGTGGCTATGCACCTGAACAAGACTCTGTTCTGCCTGGTCGTGGCTATCATCCTGCTAATCTTCGGTACTTTTATGGAGGGCACGGCAATTGCTGTTCTGCTGGTTCCGGTGCTGTGGCCTATCGCACAGAGCATGGGCATCGACGTCATTCACTTCGGCATGATCGTCTGTATCTCCAACGTTGTCGGCACCATGACCCCGCCGGTGGCCGTCAATATCTTCTCTGCATCCACTGTTTCCGGCCTGAAGATGGGCGATATTGCCAAAGCCGAGATCCCGTTCCTGATTGGCTATGTGGCTGTGTTCTTCCTCTGCGTGTTCTCGGAAACATTCTGCACATTCCTGATCCACTGATCGTTTGAAAACAAATCATCTTTAAAATAACAGAAAGAAGGCATTTATCATGAGTTTCAATTACATGGAAAAGTTTAGTGTTGCTGGCAAGAAGTGCATCGTTACCGGTGGCGCACAGGGTCTGTCCCGCGGCATGGCTGAGGGTCTGCTGGAAAACGGCGCTGAGGTCGTCCTGATGGACCTGCAGGCAGAGAAGCTGCAGAAGGTCGTGGACGAGTACAATGCCATGGGCTACAAGGCTTACGCCGTCTCCGGCAACCTGTCCCAGAAGAGCGAGATCGACCGGATGTTTGACGAGGCTATGCAGTATCTGGGCGGTGAGCTGGATGTTATGATCCCCGCTGCCGGCATCCAGCGCCGCTATGAGCCGTGGGAGTTCCCCGAGGAGCAGTGGCGTCTGGTCATCGATGTTGACCTGAACCATGTCTGGTTTATGTGCCAGAAGGCTATTCAGGTCATGAAGGACCGCGACACTGTGGGCAAGATCATCAATATCGCATCTATGAACTCCTACTTCGGCGGTACTACCGTGCCCGCTTACTCCGCTGCCAAGGGTGCCATCGTCTCCCTGACCCGCAGCATCGCATCCGACTGCGCCGACCACAGCATCTGCTGCAACGCCATCGCTCCGGGCTACATGGATACCGAGATGTGCGCCAACATGACGCAGGAGCGCAAGGACGAGTGCACCGCACGCATCCCCGCAGCCCGCTGGGGCACTCCTGAAGATGTGAAGGGGCCCATCCTGTTCCTCGCATCCTCTGCAAGTGATTACCTGAATGGTGCGACCATCCCCGTTGATGGCGGCTTCCTGACCAAATCTTAACGGTCTCCTGACGAGGTAAAGACAATGGAACTTCGCTCACAGAACGTCCGCACATTAGCACCCGAGAATGACCCGCTGAAGATGGGTATGGGCTGGAAGGTCGAGGACCTTTCCAAGCCACAGATCATGGTGGAGAGCACCTTCGGCGACAGCCATCCCGGCAGCGCCCATCTGGATCAGTTCGTCAAGGAGGCTGTGCAGGCAGTCAACGACAACGGCGGCAAGGCGGCCCGCTACTTTGCCACCGATATGTGCGATGGCATCGCACAGGGGCATGACGGCATCAACTACTCGCTGCCCCACCGTGACGCCATTGTGAATCTGGTGGAAGCACAGGCCAACGCCAGCGTCTACGACGGCGGCGTGTTCATCGCCAGCTGCGACAAGTCCATGCCCGCCATGCTGATGAGCATCGGCCGTTTGAAGGACATGAGTGCTATCGTGGTCACCGGCGGCGTCATGGAAGCCCACACCCTGCCCAAGGAGTATGTGGTCAGCGACCCTGCCTGTGCCATCAACGAGCTGCTGACGCTGGAGCAGATCGGCAAGTTCGACGCATGGGAAAAGACCGGCGTCATCCCCAACAGCCAACTGGACTACTACAAGCACAACGCCTGCCCCAGCTGCGGTGCCTGCTCCTTCATGGGTACCGCCTCCACCATGCAGATCATGGCCGAGGCACTGGGTCTGATGCTGCCGGGCACCGCCCTGATGCCCGCCACCGCCCCGGAGCTGAAGCAGGCGGCCTACAATGCCGGCAAGCAGCTGATGGAACTGGTCAAGAAGGGCATCACCGCCAAGGACATCGTGACCAAGAAGAGCTTTGAAAACGCCATCATGGTGCACGCAGCCATTTCCGGCTCCACCAACGCCACCATGCACCTGCCCGCCATCGCCCACGAGTTCGGCATTGAGATCGACGCCGACACCTTTGACCGGATGCATCGCGGCGCACACTACCTGCTGAATATCCGTCCCTCCGGCGATTGGCCCGCACAGTACTTCTACTATGCAGGCGGCGTGCCCCGCGTGATGGAGGAGATCAAGTCCATGCTGCATCTGGACGTGATGACCGTCACTGGCAAGACGTTGGGCGAGAATCTGGAGGAGCTGAAGAAGAACGGCTTCTACCAGCACTGCGATGCCATTCTGGCGGAAAAGACCGCAGGCTTTGCCCGCCCGGTCAGCCGCGAGGACATCATTCATAGCTTTGATAACGCCAAGGGTACGGACGGCAGCATTGCCATCCTGAAGGGCAACCTTGCCCCGGAAGGCTGCGTCATCAAGCACACCGCCTGCCCCAAGAATATGTTTGAAGCCACTCTGCGCGCCAAGCCCTACGACAGCGAGGAGGAGTGCATCTCCGCTGTGCTGCACGGCGAGGTGAAACCCGGCGACGCCATCTTCATCCGCTACGAGGGCCCGCGCGGCAGCGGTATGCCCGAGATGTTCTACACCGGCGAGGCCATCTGCGCCGACCCGAAGCTGGCTTCCAGCGTAGCCCTCATCACCGACGGCCGCTTCTCCGGCGCAAGCCGCGGCCCGGTCATCGGCCATGTCAGCCCGGAAGCTGCTGTGGGCGGCCCCATCGCACTGGTGGAGCCGGACGACCTGATCCAGATCGATGTCCATAACCGCAAGTTGGCCATTGTGGGCGTGAAGGGCGAGCCCAAGACCCCTGAGGAGATGGACGCCATCCTTGCCGAGCGCCGCGCCAACTGGAAGCCCAAAGCGCCCAAGTACACCAAGGGTCTGCTGAAGCTCTACTCTCAGCACGCCGTCAGCCCCATGAAGGGCGCTTATATGGACTTTGCGGATTAACCAATAAACTCTTCCTTCTTTTTCTTGTCATCTTCTTATAATTGCTTTGCGGAAACAGCTCGGACAGCTCAACTCTGTCCGAGCTGTTTCTATCTTTCGGGTTTCCAAAGGGGCCGAAGCTCCTTTGGCACACGACTTTGCTTGCAAAGTCTAGTGTGTTACACCTTGGTTCCGGCTGATGCGGAAAAGGGGCTGCGAGAGACTCCGGCAAGCACCTGTTCTGTGGCAGAAGGATGCGCGGAAGGGCATGGCTGTTGACGGGCTCCGCCCACCCAGCGCAGACTTGCAGAGGAACCAATGGTGTACGTTCTCCTGCCTGTCGTGACATCGTCTTTTTAAGGATAACAGCTTGTCAAGAGGGCTGGCACCGTCCAGTCCTCTCTCTTTTTGCCAAAGTTTTCACCGTGTTTTCTTGCAAGCTGCCGAAAGTGACGTGTTCTCGAAACTTTATGTTGACACGGCTCGATTTTTGTGGTAATCTATCCCAACAATTTAATATTTACATATTTTACTTATTCGCTCAGTACCTGCGGGGCTGGGCAACTCCCCTTTTTGACTTTTCAAGTCGCTACATAACCGACTGGCAAGACCTTCCGAAAAAGCGAAGGCATGACCGGTCTGTTTTGTGGCGACTTTTTTGTTGCCGTTTTGTCCGGTGCACCTTGAAAACCGCATGACCGTCTGCATGGGATACCCGGCGATGACCCTGAGAAGGGGAGCCGGAAAACGCCGCCGGAAGGGGGCAGGAAATCCATGCAGGGAGAACGGCGAAACGACCTCATGTGGACAGTTTGTCTACATGAGGTATCCGTAACGCTTCGAACAAATAAAGTGGGTCTTCCCAAAATGGGAAGACCCACTTTACAGAACGGACGTTTATCCACCTGTTGCGGCAGAAAAACCATGTGGTCAAATTGGCCACATGGAAAAGCAGCAGCACCGAAGAAAGGACGTGTGCCTATGGGAAACAACTTTACCCCTGCATGGATCAAGAAAGGCTTCTTCAACGAATCCCTGTTTTGTGACGATTTTCTCAGCACCCACCAGCTCCTCTATGTGAATGGCGCATTTTTCACCCCGGACGGCAGGGTCACAGACACCATGAACCTGCGCTGTGAAATTTTCGATATGCTGCGAGACCATATCGGCGCAAATATCGCAAAACGGGTCAGCAATGTCGTGGATGTTCTGAAACTGGCGGCGCAGGTGGAGGACTTCCCGCCCGTCACCGACCGCATTGCGCTGGCAAACGGCACCCTATATCTGGACGGTACCTTTCAGGAGGGCAAGCCGGAGATCGTCCGCAATCGCCTGCCTGTCGAGTATGACCCGAAAGCCGCTCAGCCTGTCCACTGGCTGCGGTTCCTGTCCGACCTGCTCTACCCGGAGGACATTCCCACAGTGCAGGAGTTCATCGGCTATTGCCTGATCCCCAGCAACAAGGGGCAGCGCATGATGGTCATCAAGGGCAGCGGCGGCGAAGGCAAATCGCAGATCGGCGTGGTGCTGTCCCGGCTGTTCGGCTGCAACATGAAGGATGGCA